>Ga0066903_100006700_pt1 | contig 10298 bp, 9 predicted proteins | sample PanSoiMetaGPlot1_FD_67491 | JGI IMG/M metagenome (GOLD analysis project Ga0066903, IMG submission 67491) | Tropical forest soil microbial communities from Panama analyzed to predict greenhouse gas emissions - Panama Soil - Plot 1 (version 2) | ecosystem: Environmental > Terrestrial > Soil >... | reverse complement strand
GCTCGCTCGCGGCCTCCGCAGCGGGCTTCTCCACGGCGGCAGGCAGCACCTGTCTGTGGGGCAAACGACAGGTGCCGCAGAGCCAGTCGCTCCAGTAGCCGTCCGGCACAACCGCGCTCTCTGGCGGAAGCGCCTGTGGCCGTCCGTCGGGACCGTAGGCAAACGGGATGCGCTCTGCGAGCACCGCCGTAAAGTCGCACTGCTCACAGGCCAGCTGGATGCCACGTCCCATATCCCTTGTCCCTGCTCTCAACAACTCCATCATCCGATTGGCTGTATGGGGAGCAGTATAGCCAGCCGCAACGGTTCAGGCAAGAGGCGGCGCTAGGCGCGCTCGCGCAGCGGCCTCGCGGATGTGCTTGGCGCAGTCCTCAGGCGTCTGGCCGCGGTGTGGCTCGAAGATCAGCCGCTTGAACCGCTCCTGCTCCAACTCAACAACAACAGCCCGCTGGCTGTTGCGCAGGGCGTAGAAGACGAGGCCGTCGCTGGCCACAAAGGTACCTACCTGCACGAGGCCGGGGATGTGCGTGCCCGAGCCGAGCATCGAGCGAAGATGCGCCAGCCAGCTCTTGGAAGGCTCCGGGCGCGCCTCGACAGCTACGATATGCGCCAACTTGACCGTCACCATATCCCGCGTGTGCAGGATGCGCCCGAGCAGGTCGGCCAGCACGGTGAGCTCATCGTTTTCGATGCGGATGTGCGCCACACACCACCTCCAATCCACTCTCCTAATATATCATCTGCGTATATCATCTGCCTGGTTTGTGTGCTGCTTTTCACGGAGAACGACGTGGGACTCCCACGACCCCACGCAATCGCTACATCAACCGAGCAACGCAGGACCAGCACATCATCGGCGAGTGGTTGCTCTCTAGGCCGACAGAGGCGCAAGGGGAATCCATTTGATTCAGACTAGCACGCAGTGGTCTGGGGCCGGGCCGGTGCGCCGCTCTTGGATGAAACGAACGACATGCGCGAGCCGCTGGACGCCCTCTCTCAGGCGCTCGGGGGAGAGGTCGCCATACGTAAGCCGAATCGTGTTTCGCCATCGCGCCGTCGGTCCGGCGGCGAAACAGCGCCCCGGTATCACCATCACACCGTGCCAGGCCGCTTCCTCCACCACCACCAGTTCCTCGCATCCCGGAGGCAGGGAAAGCAGTAGGCTGAAGCCGGCCGCCGGGACCGTCCACCGGCATCCCAGCGGAGCGAGTTCGCCTTGCAGCAGTTCCAGGAGTTGATCGCGTCGCGCGCGGTACTCCTTGCGAGCGAGGTCGAGCTCGCGGGAGTAGGCTGGAGCGCTGATATGCTGCAGCACCGCCCGCGCCAGGGGAAGTGATGCCTCGCGGTCGAGTAGCCCTTTGGTCTGAGCGAGCAGTTCGACGAGCGGTGGCGCGGCGACGATACACCCCATGCGCACTCCGGGGAAGATCGTCTTGCTGAAGCTCACCAGCGAGATGACCCGGCCCGTCCCAGCGAAGCTCTGCACAGCGGGCACAGGCTCCTGCCCGTCGAGATACAGCTCGCAAAATGCCTCGTCGGCTAGCACAAGGAGGTTGTACCGATCCGCCATCTCCGCCAGCAGCCGTCGGCGCGCCTCGCTCATGGAATACCCTGTCGGACTCTGGCCTGTCGGACAGGTGTAGAGCAGGTGCGGCCGCCCAGACGCCGCACCCGCGACCTCGGGCAGCGCTTCAACCTGCAATCCCCGATCATCCACCGGAAGCGACCGCCACTCGATTGGCCGTTGCTCGAGAATATCGAGCGCCGCGCTGTAGCTAACCTCCTCAACAAAGACCGTCTCACCCGGCCTCAAGAAGGTGCGTGCGATAAGGTCAAGGCTCTGCATGGTGCCGCTGGTCAGCAGGACCTCCTCCGGTTCAGCGCAGATGCCGTGGCGGCGCAGTGCAGTCGCCACGAAGGCGCGCAGCATCCTGTCTCCCAGCGCTGGGCCATATTGCATCGTGGCGCGATCGTCAGGCGACAAGCGGTCCGCAGCCAGGCGCATTGAGTGGCGCCACCGGCGCAGCGGGAAGAGCGCTGGGTCAGGAACGGCACGGGAGAAATAGATAGGCTCCTGTGCGTCCGGTGCCCGCCGGAGGAGCTGATCCTGCGCGAGGTGTACGGCCTGCCAGCGGGGGGCGCGGACCTGCGAGGAGAGCGCAGTGGCCCAGAGGCTGGGCTCGGTAGTGTCCGGAGTAGCCGGTTGTGCGTCCTCCAGCGCGGAGGCCGGCGACGATGCGGCCCCCGCGCTGGAGGACGCAAGCAGCGGGCTCGCGGAACGATTCTGCACGAACGTGCCGCGCCCTACATGGCTGGCAATAACGCCGTCCGCGAGAAGGAGGTCGTAGGCCTGTGCGGCAGTCACTGGGCTTACCTGGAGCAGGCGGGCAAGGGCCCGTATGGCCGGGAGACGCTCGCCAGCCGCGAGCTCCCCGCGGACAATCGCCTCGCAGATGGCGGCGGCGATCTGGCGGTAGAGGGGAGTCGGCCCACCCTTGTGCAGTGGGATGTCGGGGATACCCATGTGCTTTATGAGCGCCTCCCACTCGGTCTTGCACAATGCCTCTGTGTGCCCTATATTGTACTGCATGGAGATAGGGAATAAAAGGATTGTATTTAAGTACAATAGGGGGCAAAGCACGGCGAGGGAAGGGCTGGAGGTGTTCGATTGCGGCGCGCGTGTGTGTATCCACACGGCTCCACACGAGCCAGTTGGCGAAAACGCAGGGGAGGAAAACATGACAGAGCCTCTTCGCGAGGACGAATCGCTGGGCGTAGGCATCCTGCTCTATGATCAGGTGGAGGAGCTGGACTTCTGCGGCCCCTACGAAACATTCAAGGTCGCCTCCTACCGCGCGGCGACCCGTTTGCAGCGCGAACGCCCTCCACTCACCGTCTTTACCGTCGCTGAGCATGCTGATCTCATACGCACCAGTGGCGGACTGCGCGTGCAGCCGGATTACAGTTTTGCCAGCGCGCCCGCGGTCGACGTTCTGGTGATTCCCGGAGGGAGCGTGGGGCCGCAGCTCACGAACAGCGCCGTGCTGGACTGGCTCGCACACGCTACCTCCCATGCGCGCATCAATTCCTCGGTCTGCACGGGGGCATTCTTGTTGGGCACGTTGGGATTGCTTGAAGGTCGGAGCGTCACCACCCATTGGAGCGCGCTCGACGAGCTGGCGAGCAGGTTTCCCACCGCCTCCGTGCAGCGCGAAGTGCGCTGGGTGGACAATGGAACGGTGGTCACCTCAGCCGGTATCTCCGCGGGGATAGACATGAGCCTGCACCTTGTCGAGAGGCTCTGCGGGCGCGCGATCGCGGAGGACACGGCGCACATGATGGAGTATCGGTGGAACGAACGGGCTGGCTAGCCCCAGGCTACCCTCCCGGAGGTCAAACCCTAGGGTCGCGAGTGGTCTGCACAACTCCGATGTTGTGCCGCTTGTGACACAGGCAGTCGCTGGCGCGGCACCACCGGCCGCGCAACTCAGCCAGGTCGGCACGGCAGCAATTCTTGAGCTTCACCCGCTTCAACCAGGTCCGAGTGCCTTTATCTGGTTGGTTGTGCGTATAGAGCTGTGTGAGCGGCTCAACGGGTGCGGCGTGGCCTTCTCTGTTGAGGCGGAGGCAGAAGCAATGGTAGAATAGGAGCGATGACCTCGCCGTCGCACGGCGGAACAACGGCGCCCCGAAGCAGGCACCATGGACGTTGAAAAGCACCAAAACCTGGAACACCCCGTCGGAGACGACTCTGCAGGGCCGGAGGCCGAGCCGCAGCCGCTGGCCCGGGTGCGCTATGGGCTGGGCAAGGAGCTGCGCCTCTATCCAGACGCCTTTGTGGCGCGGCAGAGCGAGGTGGATGACGAGCTGCGCTTCAATCTAGAGCATATTCAACGGCTCATCCTCATGCCCGGCGAGTATACGCCCAGCAAGCTCGTCCTGATGTTCGAGCTAGACGACGGCAATACGGTGATCATCGCCGAGGGTATGACCAACGTCCGCGACTTCCGGCGGCTTCTAAGCGCGCTGAGCGAGGTCCGGCCCGAGATCGAGCTCGATCCGCCGAATATGGATGAGCAGCTCATGCAGGCGCTCGACATCCGCCGCCGGAGTGCGTTGGGCTGCTATGGCTTTCTCTTTGGCTCATGCATCATCGCATTTATCATCTACATGGTTGTCGCGCTCATCGGCCAGGGTCACGTGCCCCATTAGCTTCTGCCAGCGGAGACCGCATGACGCAGCAGGTGCCGACTACATGGATCAAGCAGTTGGACGCGCTGCTGGCGCTGCTCCAGGACGAGCAAGGCGCCGTGGATGAAGGGCAGCTTACCGACCAGCTCGCCAGCCTTGATCCCGACTTCGCCGCCTTCGTGGTCGAGCGGGTGGCAGAGCAGCAGACGCCTGAGGCGGCTGCTTTTCTCGAGCTGCTGGCGGGGCAGACGTGCCTGCCCGATGCGTTGCGGGCACAGAGCCGCGCGGCACTCGCCGCTGTCGCGGAGCAGGGTGTGATGACCGCTGCGCCTCCTCCGGGGACTGAGCGGTTCCTCGCGGGCTATCTGCAGCAATGCCGTGAGCAGGGCGAGCAGATTCTGCTGCTGGGTTGGCGCCTGCCCGGAGGCGATATCGAGGCGTTCGTCTTTCTGCTGGACTGGCGTGGCGACGGCCTCAAAGACTTCTATGCCACGCGCCGGCTCACAGATGCCGAGTGGCACCAGCTTGTGGAGCACAATATCGCCAAGGGCGCACAATTAGTCGAGGTGACGCTTGGCGAGGGCCGCACCCTGCTGGAGGCTGTGCTGGCCGAGAGCCAGCGCTTTAGCCGGCCCCTGCCGCGCGAGTATAAGCTGACACAAGGGACCGTCACACGGCGCGTGCTGGAGGCCAAGGGAGCGCCCTCCGCATCGCGCTCCCGCTCCTACCTGGCGCCTGACCTCACCCCGGAGGCTGTCATCTCGGCCTTTGCGGCCGCGCTGCACTACCGCGACTACGCCCTGGCCGCCGAATTGCTCGCGTCGGGACATCCACTGCGTGCTGGCAGGAGCCTGGAGGAGACCACCAGTGCACTGCGCGCCGAGCAGAAGTCAGCGCCGCGCCGCGAGGAGAAGATCCAGGTGACGCCCGTCGTGGAGACAGCGGGCGATCCAGACGGGCGCCGCGTGCTGGAGGCCATCGGTGGACAGGTGGCGGTGGAGCGAACAGGCAAGCGGGCACGGAGCATCGTCCGCGAGCGCTATACGCTTACCAGGGATGGCGACCGCTGGGCGATCCGCTCCATCGAGACGGTGTAGCTCCAGAGCGCTCACCGCAGAGGAGGCGACGAGGCTGAGGGGGCGAAGAGCGCCGAGACGCCGAGAAAAGTGGGGCTGGCCGAGACTCCAGCAAGCCGCCAGCAAGCCGCCAGCGCTACACAGGTCGGCGTAGCGGCCGTCGCCAGGGGCGCGGGCGGTGGGGGCGACGGCTCCGTGCAGAGCGGATATTACAGACGGGCGTTGATGGCGTCGCGGATACGGTCGGCCAGTGTGTGCGGCGCGCTCAGCTCGCTGGCCAGACGCACCGCCGCCACCAGCAGTGCGTTCTGCCCTCCGGTTTGAAGCGCGGGTGGCAGGCTGAGATACTCCTCGGCGGCGGCCGCGACCATTGGCAGTATATGCAAGGCGGAGTCGTCGCCGGGCCGTGCATCGCGCGCTGCGGCGGCGCTGCCGATCATGCCAGCCAGCGCACGCGGCGGGTGACCCATCTGGAGATAGCGCCGTGCCGCGGTCAGTGCGCCTGTTGTGTCGCCCTCCACCACGCGCTGCTCCAGGGTGCGCAGCATGGCGGCTGGCATCAGCCCGCCAACCGGCATGGACGAGGACGCCTCGCCAACCGGATCCAGCGCGGCGGGCGCCGCCGTAGCCCTCGCTGCGTTGAGGGCGGCGGCGGCGGTGTAGAGCAACGGCCAGATCAGCGGATCCTGTGTGTGCTTCGTCGCAGTATGGACGGCGTGCGTAAAGAGCAGGACGTGTCCCGACCGCAGCAGCCCGGAGCGGTCGCCTGGGGCCATACCGTTGACGAGCTCGGCGGCGGCTAGGTTCATCCCCGCAGCCACGCCCATAGGTGTCGCGCCACCGCGCAGCGCCTGGAGGACGGCATCGCAGGCCGCATGGGTGTCGCCAGCCAGGAGCGCCCGCTGGAAGGCGGGGCCAGCGGCGTCCTCTTTGGGGATCGCGAGCCGCACACGCAGCCAGCCCAGGTCGTGCTCAGGCTGGTGCGCGTAGGCTCGCGCCCTCTCTGCCACAGGGGTATCGGACGTGTCGGTTAGCATGAGCGGCGTCACCCAATAGATGAAGGCGGGCACCCGGTCGCCCCAATCGGCCATATCCAGCACTCGGCTGCCACTGACGACATAAGTGAGGGGATGGCCGCCCTCGGGGTAGCGGTGGACGAGTGCAGCGTAGAGCAGGGTGAGCAGCCCGCGATAGTCGGTGCCGGTGGCGTAGTAGCCCATCAGGATGCGCCGGGCCATATCAAGGTCGCTGGCAGCCAACGCGGCGCGCAGCGCCCCCAGTGGCCCCTGCTCATGCTTGACATCGGCGGGCGGGATGGGTTGGGGCAGCTCAGGGTGCGGCTCCGGCAGCCCACGCCGCACGCGATCGGCCACGGCGAGGAAGCCCTGCACCAGCGGCAGCGCGGGCGCGAGCTGGCGGCGTAGCTCAGCCTGCGGCTCTGGGCCGATGGGGATGGCGCGCATCCACTCGGCGACCCGACCAGCGACCGAGAGCACGCTGAGGGCATGACCGTCGCCATCGCCCCAGGCCGCAGGGATACCGACGCGCGCCGCGATCCTGGCGGGTGGCACCTTCTCGGCTCCCAGCAGCGTCAGCGTCTCGCGGATGGTGCCCTCCTCGTCGCTGGCAGTGATCGCGTCGAGCAGAGCGGTGATATTCGCGTGTACCAGCATCGGCATAGGGGCTGCGCTCCTTAGGCTACAGTAGTATGTCACCAGTACGTCAACCGTACGTCAACCGTACGTCACCGCTGCGGCGCCTGTACGCAGTCTGTATGTCATGGGCTGGCGGACGGCTGATCGCCTGGGGCCTCCTCGCCACGCAGGACTCGGATCTTGCGCTCGATGGGCGGTATATCGGCGTATTCTTCGTCCAGCAGCTTGTAGGCACGCTGGAGGTAAAGATCGGCGAGCTGGGCACCGGCGGCCTCCTCACGGAGGGCGGCCGCGATCAGCAGATCGGCGCGGTACTTCTCCGGCAGTTTGGCGGCAAACCCCCGCATTTTCTGCTCGACCTCCGCGCGCTGCCGGGCATCATGCACCTCGATGGCATAGCGCGCCTGACCAATGAGCCGGGCCAGCTCGCCGATCCGCTCACGCTCGGGCAGCATCTCCGCCAACACCTCGTCTACATTGAGGTCATCAAGGGGGACCTGGCCAGGTCCACCTGCAATGGAGCCTTCAGCGGCCTGGGGCCAGCGCTCGCTGTAGTCGGCGAAAAGCTCGCCGTAGGACTGGCAGGCCTCGGCGGCGTAGGCAAGGCGCTGGCGGTCGTCGGAGATGGAGACGGGGCCGAGGTCGCAGAGGTCATCTCCGCGACGCTCGGCAAGCTGGCGTAGGTGGGCGAGGCCTGGTACATCCTCCAGCATGGGGGGCATAGGCACGACGCTCATCGCCGCGGCATCGGCCAGTCCCTCCACCGGAAGCTGGCCGGCGAGGATGGGCGGCAGGAATTTGCCGATAGAGAACTGGATGGGCAGGACCACACAGTAGGTTGCCAGATAGTGATTGGGGTCGTTGCCGGCGCGGGCGTAGAGGATCGCGTGGCCACGCGGCGCCTGGGAATCGCCCAGCTCGAAGCGAAGCTGCATGCCGACACTCTCCTTTTTATTGCGTTCCCGCGTTCAGATGTGCGCCGGACACGATGGGCGGTATCACCCTCATAATGCTACCATAGTTTCCAATCTCTAGCGAACTGTTGACTGGTTCATGCGGCAGAGCCGCACCCGGCGAACCACACACCCGCTACGACCTTACGCGACGGCCTCAGGTGCTGCTTTGCGTCTGATGCTGTTGCTGCTGCAGGCGCCGTTCACGTCGGTGTTGCTCTGCCCGCCCATCGGCCGCCAGGTACAGGCCGCGTCTGACGCTGACGGGGCGGCTTCTGGCGCTGCTGCATCGCCGCTTCGGCGGATTGTATCGCGCCTGATTGCCCAGCCAGAGCCGAACTCGTACCCTAGCTCCCTCAGTCGAGGAATCTGCAGGCCGCTGTTGCGGCAGACACGGCGCATGGTCTTGCAGGCAAAGGCCAGGGTGTCAGAGTAGACGGGCTCGTTGCGGATGCCCGCGTCGAGGGCGAGCAGCGCGCCCCACACCTGGAGGTGCTCGTCAGCCTGGTAGTGCTGAAGGTGGCTGCTGCCAGCCCTTTCGCGTGACGGCATTTCGCGTGACGGCATCCAGTGCTTCTCCTGGCTCTGGCTATGCCCATCGACCAATCAAGGACAGTGCACATCCCGCAGTGATTGCCGCACCCTGTCAACTCCAAGCAAGACGGGACTGCGCTTCCAGCGGTTGAGAGCCTGGAGGGAGGCATGGCCAAGCTCTTCGACGTTGATGGCAAACCGCCTCAACACGGGAAGCGGCGCAGTTTGTTGTTATGCGGCGCTATGCCAGTGCAGAGCGGTTGAACGGCAGGGCGTTCCACTACCGCGCGGCGGCCGGTTGTGGCATCATTAAGAGCGTATGGGAGGTGCTCGTCAATACGGTCGCTATCGCAGCGGCACATTACGGAAACCGACCTCACTTGGCCCATGTTGCGGACGAAGTGGAAAGTGTCGGTGGCATACAATGGGCGATGGACTGAGCGAGACGTGGCAAAGGACCACACGGTGAGACGACGCGAACGCGACACACACCTCCCTGCCACAGCCCCTCTCGCGAGGCGAGTGCGCACATTGCCTACTGAGCGCTACCAAGGTCTCTCGACACACTTAGAGCTGAGCCCTTATAAGCTGTTTGTCCTGGCTGGAAGCCGTCGTGCTCGCCATGGAGCACGACGGCTTCCAGCGCGTGGTGGCAGGCTCACTCGACATTTGAGATATCGCGAAACAGTTGTGGGCATCGTGCTATGAACGGATGGAAGGGCTTGATAGAGCGCTCGCCGAGGCCACGCCCAGGCCTCGCTGACAGGGCCTGGGCGTGGCGTGGTGAATGGCCCCTGGGAGTTACCTGGATCGCGCGTCACCACGAGTTGTGTCGCACTGGTCTTGCGCCTGGGATGGCATCGAGGCTGTACCCCCGTGGCCGACGCCAACCGGGCAACCTGTAATGGAGGGATTATGCCGGACTGGGCACAGCCACCTGTCATACGATCACGTAGGCTGCTGACAGATCACTATCGAAACATGCTTACCCAGATGGAGCTTCACCCGTACGAGATCTGGGTGCTTGCCGAGACGATCCGGATGGGTCTGGAGCATCCGCAGTTCCACACCATCAATGCTGGCTATGACTATCCCGACGTTCGGGAGCTGGCAAAGCAGCTCTGGGCGGAGTGTCGCGACCGGCTGACCGAACTGGACCCGCAGATCGGCCAGGGTTTGTCCCAACCACGCTAGCGTCAGAGGTCGACCGCATTGATGCAGCACTCTGTTCACCTGACAAAGCGGCGCCGCGCGGAGCTGTGAGCAGCGTGAGGCGACCGCCTGGCAGCGCTGAGTTGGGCGCTGGCAGATGGGATGCTCAGGCCGCGCTAGCGCCATGGGCGTCGTTTGCGAGACCGGCCAATCCCAGCGGTGCGTCATAGCGCGACTGTAGCGACGATCCGCGTGCGGGCCGTACTATGGAGATATGCGTGACAGTGCCGGTACAGTGCCGGTACAGTGTTGGTCACCTGCGCTGGGGTGACTTTGGCGGGCGCTTAAACTCGTCAAGGCGAGTTATGAGCGCAAGGACCAGCAGCACCATAGCGCTGAGATCAACCAGGAGGGCGAGGGTTCTGGCATCCATTGCAATCACCCCGATGTGTGGTGGCGCCGGTCGGCTCGTGACGTTTGTTGTCGAACCAGACGGTGCGATGACCGGCGGCAGAATGATAGCGACCCAGAATCAAGCAAGGAATGTTGTTGCGTAGCTGCACCGAGGTGCAGCTCTGGTTGGTACTACTAATAATAGCGCCCGCTATAATCCCACGTCAATGCGTTGGCGGAGCACCACCTTCACCAGGAGCAGAACAAGGAAGGAGGCAAGCAGAAGGATGACCGCCAGCGTGAGCGCTACCCGCAGGTCCAGCTCGAAGTCGAGATAGATCGCC
>Ga0066903_100006699_pt1 | contig 10298 bp, 8 predicted proteins | sample PanSoiMetaGPlot1_FD_67491 | JGI IMG/M metagenome (GOLD analysis project Ga0066903, IMG submission 67491) | Tropical forest soil microbial communities from Panama analyzed to predict greenhouse gas emissions - Panama Soil - Plot 1 (version 2) | ecosystem: Environmental > Terrestrial > Soil >... | reverse complement strand
ACATGGCTCCTGTTCCGGGACAGCGCGGGGCCTTCATCGACCGCTGGCTTCCCAACGAACGATGGGCTGGCCTGGCGGTCGTCTCCATGCTGTATCTGACCGTCTTGCTCTTGACGGGGCTTTTCGATGTCGCCCAGAGCTATGCGATGCAGTGGACGGGCCAGCATGCCATGTCGGATTTGCGCCGACAGTTGATGGGACGGCTCCAAACACTCGACCTGGCGTATTTCGATCGCAATCCGATCGGCCGGCTCGTGACCCGTGTCACTTCGGATGTCGACGCCCTCAACGATCTCTTCACATCCGGTCTGGTCTCCATTCTGGGAGACCTGCTGATGCTGGCGCTGATCGTTGTGGCCATGTTTCGTCTCAGCGCCGCACTGACGCTGCTGATTCTGTCGGTGACGCCATTCGTCATCTACGCGACGCTGAAATTCAGGCAGGCGGCCGCACAGAGTTACCGCCGCATGCGAATCGCGGTCGCGAGAATCAATGCGTACCTGGCGGAGCACATCAACGGGATGACCGTCGTGCAGCTGTTCAACCGCGAGGCGGCCAGCGCCGATGAATTCGACGAAATCAACGGTGAAAATCGCGATGCCCAAAAAGCGGCGCTGTTCGCCAACGCCTGGTTCAATCCCATTGTGGAATTCCAGGGCATGCTCGCCGTGGCGGGGCTGCTGGCATACGGCGGCTTCCAAACGACGCATGGTGCATTGACGCTTGGCGTTCTGGTGGCGTTTTTTCAATATGCCTTGCGGTTCTTCCGGCCGATTCAGGAAATGAGCGACAAGTACAACGTCTTGCAGTCGGCGGTGGCCGCTTCGGAAAAGATCTTTGCGTTGCTCGACGTTGAGCCGACGATCACCGCTCCGGCCGCACGTAGGGGACACCCTTCGGGGTGTCCCGAAACGCCTCAGACGTTGCCGGAGAAACCCGCCGCGACCATCGTCGCTCCGGAGACGATCGAATTCGATCGTGTCTGGTTTGCTTACAGACCGGACGAATGGGTGCTGCGCGATGTCAGCTTCACGATCCAACCCGGCCAGACGATCGCCGTGGTTGGGCCCACGGGGGCTGGCAAGACCACGCTCGGAAACCTGCTGCTTCGCTTTTACGACGTGCAGCGAGGAACCATTCGCCTGGGAGGCGTTGACCTGCGCGAACTCGACCCGATCGATCTGCGCCGGCGCTTCGGCGTCGTCCTCCAGGATCCACACCTGTTTGCCGGCACGATCGCAGAGAACATCAGGCTGGGAACGGAGCGAATCAGCGACGAGCAGATTCTCCAGTCGGCCGAGCGCGTCAACCTGCGCGAGTTCGTCGAGTCGCTTCCGGAGGGGTTCGACGAGCCCGTGCGCGAGCGTGGCCACGGGCTATCAGTCGGTCAGAAACAACTCATCAGCTTTGCTCGAGCGCTCGCCCACGATCCACCACACTTGATCCTGGACGAAGCGACCTCGTCAGTGGACACTGAGACTGAGGTCCGTGTGCGAGCCGCCCTCGGAGCGATCATCCGCGGACGCACGGCGATCATCATCGCCCATCGCCTGTCGACCATTCAGCGGGCGGATCGAATTCTCGTGATGCACAAGGGCCGGCTTCGTGAAACCGGGACGCACAGCGAGCTGCTCGCGCTCAAGGGCATTTATTGGAACCTGTACCGGCTGCAGTTCAAAGATCAGGAAATCGCCAGAGCTTCGTGAGGTCGGTGATGACGCGGACTGAGCTGGGGGAGGCCATTCGAACACGAGCGAGACTGGAAGGGCGGTTTCAGCTGCGTTCTGGCCTCACTGCGACCGAGTACTTCGACAAGTACCGCTTTGAAGGTGATCCGGCGTTGCTTCGTGCAATCGCCGATGCGCTCGTTCCGCTTGTGCCGGCATCGACTGAATGTCTGGCTGGCCTCGAGCTGGGTGGCGTACCGCTCGCAACCGCGCTGTCGCTGCGGACGAGCCTCCCGGCGGTGTTTGTCCGGAAGGTCGCGAAGGACTACGGGACGCGTCGGATTGCTGAGGGCGGCGACGTCGCCGGCCGTCGGCTGCTGATCGTCGAAGACGTCGTCACCACCGGTGGACAAGTCGTATCGTCCTGCTGGGATCTCCGCGCGCTCGGCGCGATCGTCGAACACGCCGTCTGCGTGATCGACCGCGAATCAGGAGGTAGCCAGAAGCTCCACGATGCAGGACTACGGCTTCACTCGCTGTTTGCGATGACTGAGCTCGAGCGGTTTACTGCAGCACAGCGTCCTGAGTTGTAACCGGTACGGCAACCGACCCATCCCAGTACACAGGCCGGCCCTGTCGCAGCGTTCCGCGCACGCGTGGCCGATTCACCATTTCCACCAACACCAGATCCGCGCGCTTGCCAATTTCGAGACTTCCGCGGTCGGCCAGCCCGGCCGCCTCGGCGGGATTGAGGCTGATCAGTCGTACGGCTTTGTGCAGCGGGAGGGTACCGCTCGCGGCGATTGCGCACGCTGATTGGAGCATCGACGCCGGGTGGTAGTCGGCAGCCAGGATATCGACCAGCCCGAGACGAATGCCGTCGAGCGCACTGAGGTTGTTGCTATGTGATCGTCCTAATAGCGCGTTTGGCGCCCCCATGATCGTCCGCATGCCGCTGGCACGTGCCGCTTTGGCTGCTTCAATGCACACGGGGAACTCGCTGATGGTCGCGCCGAGTCCCGCGACAAACGCGACTTTCTCCGGACTGTCGTCATCATGCGAGGCGAGTGGAATGTGGCGATCGCGCGCCAGCCGCGCCAGATTCGTGACCATGTCCCAGCTCTTGGGCTGCGACTGTTGCTGCGCGATTCGAGCGCGTATTTCATCTTCTGTTTCGGCCATGCCTTTCCGCAGCTTCCGCCACTCGATCATCGTCTGGACGTAGTGCTCGATATCGCGGTACTGCCCCTGGCCGGGCGTGTGATCGTTCAGCGACACGAGATGGACCCAGCCCGCCTCAATGAGCGACGACAGGATCGGCGCCGCTTCTGGATTCGTGACCTCGAATCTGGCGTGAATGCGGAAGTCGGTCAGGAGAACGTCACGAAGGTCGTGGACGATTTGCGAGATTTGCCGCCCTCGTTCCTCGGATCGGACCGCGTCGTTCCCGAACCGATGGAACGTGACGGCCGCAAAGGCTGTGGTAATTCCTGTTGCCACCAGCCGCTTGTCCAGCTCGAAAAGCGCCAGATCGGTCGGCAGCATCGCTTGCGGCCGCGGCTCGATTTCGCGCTCGAGCATGTCGCCATGGAGATCGACAAGTCCTGGCAACACGGTGAGACCGCGCGCGATCAGGTCCGCGTCGGGTCGAACCCCTTCGACGATCTCGGCGATCCGTCCGTCTTCGATCCGCAGCGCCCCTCGCTCGACGACGCGATCGGGCAGTACCAGTTGGCAATCGCTCATCCACATAGGACGCGAGTGTAGAACCCGGTCGTAACAAATTCCCTGCGGAAGCGTGACAACAACGTCATCGTCTTGTCACTACGGACACGTAAAGTGGCTGGTGACCGCCGAAAAAGTACTGGGACTCTCAGGTCCGCCCGAAGGGGATAGAGCGCATGAGTCACCACGCTCAACAGACGATCAAGAAACAGGTTCGCACCTATTACGGTCAAAGCATCCGCGCCAGCGCTGCCGGCGGCTGTTGCACTCCGTCGTACGGATGCGGCAGCCCTTTTGACGTCGCCGACCTGAAGACCGGAGAGGTTGTGCTCGATCTTGGTTCAGGGGCAGGCCTCGATGCCATTCTGGCCGCCCGCCAGGTTGGGGCGGGCGGGCAAGTGTTTGGCCTCGACATGACTGACGAAATGATTGAAATCGCCAGGCGCAATGCCGACATCGCCGGCATGCGCAATATCCTGTTTCTAAAGGGTGATATCGAGTCGATCCCGCTCCCGACGTCAACCGTCGACGCGATCATCTCCAACTGTGTGGTCAATCTCACGCCAGACAAGCAGGCCGCATACATCGACGCCTATCGCGTGCTGAAACCAGGCGGGCGTCTCGCCGTCTCCGACATCGTCATCGACGGAGAACTGACAGGTCTTTCCGTGGATGAGTCTCAGATCCGTGAAGGCTTGAGTTGGGTCGCCTGCCTTGCCGGAGCGCCGACAATGACTGAAGTCCGCACCATGCTCGCGACAGCTGGATTCGTCGACGTCACGATCGCGGTTGTGCGGCGCTATTCCTCGGAACAGTTGACGAGAAAGCGTTCCATCTACAGTGCCACCCTGTCCGACGATGTCCTGCGGGAATTGGAAGGCCGCTTCACGTCAAGCACCATTTCGGCAGTCAAACCTGGCTTGCTGTGAAGAACTCTCCACAGCTGAGAGCGCGGCGTTTAGCCCAGCCGGCTCCACTGAAGCGTCACCTGGCCGTGATAGAGGATCCGGCCGCGTTCCGCCGCGGCAGTGAAGATGCGTTCGAGATCACGGACCATGTCGTGATGACCATCCTGACCCGCCAGCGGCGTCGCAGAATACGAAAGGGTGCGTCCGAGAAATTCCCGCAGGTCCAGCAATTCCAGGTATTCAACAGTGCGACTCGAAATACCTGTGGAAGATGCCAGAAATGCCCGGACACGCTCGTCGCGATTCTGGTGTGCGGGCGTGATCTCCGAGTATGTGCGGATCACGTTGTCGTACGCACGCATGAAGGGCGATGCGTCTTTGCTACGAGCATTTCCCATGAGGATGGCCACACCTTGTGGCTTCAGGATGCGTCTGAATTCCGCGCGTGCTTCGACTGCGCTGAACCAGTGGAACGCTGAGGCCGAAACCGCGGCGCCGGCGCATGCGTCCGCAAGCGGAATGAGTTCAGCCTTTCCGGCGATGCTCTGAAAGTTCGGATAGTGCCGCAGCGCGCGTTCTGCGGCGTGCCGCATTGCCGCGTTTGGTTCAACGCCGATGACCGCGTGGCCGTGGCGCAGAAAGAGTTCGGATGAAAGACCAGTGCCGGAGCCAACATCCACGACGACGGCCTGCGGATTGAGGCCAGCGTCGCGATAGAGACAACCGAGCACCGCATCCGGATAGGCCGGGCGGAACGCCGCATAGTAGTCCGCGCGATCGGTGAAACGGTGCGTGTGGTCGATGTCGATCGTCGACATGGCTGGCATTGTTTTACTGCGTAGCTACCACTATGGACACTAAGGACACAAAGGGTTGGGAAGTACAGTTCGTTGTGTCCATTGTGTCCTTTGTGGTGAACGCATTTGGTCTTGCCACCAATGAAAGTGTTCTACTTGCCGTACTTTCTCACGAAATCCTCGATGCCAAGCTTGCGGAAGTCAGGCAGCGCCGCGCTGAGCTGCTCGCGCGACCAATCCCACCACGCGATCCGAAGCAGCGCTTCTTGCAGCCGATCATCGAATCGGAAGCGGAGTCGTTTTGCGGGGACGCCTGCCACGATCGCAAAGGGAGGGACGTCTTTGCTGACGACTGCCCCCGCGCCGATCCCCGCGCCCGTACCGATGCTGACACCGGGCAAAATCACGGCGCCGTGGCCGATCCAGACGTCATGACCCAATGTCACCTTGTGCCGGCGGCGCCAGTCGAAAAACTCACCATCATCCTCCGGCCCAAGTTGATACGAGACGCTGCGATACGTGAAGTGGTGCAGCGCCGCGCGTTCCATCGGATGGTTGCCGGGATTGATTCGTGTGTGTGCCGCGATAGAACAGAACTTGCCAATTACCGCGTAGATGATGCTGGCGTCGTTGACGACGTAAGAGTAGTCGCCGAAAACGGTTTCGGCCACCGTCGTCCGCGCGCCAACGGACGTCCAGGCGCCGAGCGTCGACTGTCGGACGTGCGCGGAAGGGTCGATGCGCGGTTGTTCTGAGAGCGGTTGACGAGCCGGAGCCGGCGGATCCTGAGCGATTGCAGGAGCGGTGAGTGCTGCAGTCTGCATGATGAAGCCTCCGTGTTACGCGGTTCAATCAGGCGATCGAAATTGTTGTGTCGAAAGTCGCTACGACAGGGAAGTGGTCCGACGGATATCTCCCGTCGCGGCTCCAGGTCACCGTTTCGGCTTTGGTGACCCGCCACGGGCCTCGATACAGAATCCAGTCAATTCGACGGTCTGACGTGTGCCGGCCAAAGCCGTTCAGCGTGCCGTCAGGACCGCTGCGAAGCGGTGCATCGCGCCAGGCATCGCGAAAACACGCGCCAAGACGCTGATACACGTCGCCGTCAGCCGGGGAGTTGAAGTCCGCGGTGAGGACGACGGGCTCCCCCGGCGCCAGAATGCCGAGCTGAGCGGTGATCAAGCGCGCCGTGTTGAGTCGCGCTTCGTGTTCGACTGGTCGATAAGGAAAATGCGTGTTGAACAGGTGAAAACGTCCAATGTCGGATGCCTCGAAGGTTCCCCAGGTGAGTTGCCGGGGCTTGATGATGTCCCAGGAAGAGCTGCCCGGTACATGCGGCGTGTCCGATAACCAGAGATCTCCGTGCGACGTTAGAGTCAGACGGCTGTTTCTAAAGAAGATCCCGACATGCTTGTCGTCGTGGTTGCCAAATCGGCCGATGCCGAACCAGTCATACTGAGGCGCCCGCTGCTGGATATATTCGGCCTGCAGCAGAAACAGTTCTTGCGTGCCGATCACATCCGGCTCCATCTCGAGGATCGTATCGACGAGCAGGTCGCGGCGATATTCCCACCCGTTCAAACCGTCATCCTGATCTGGTTGCCGCACGTTGAACGTCATGACACGTAACGTGTTTACGATGGATGGGTCCATCGAACCGAACAGTGGTGCGTCAGACCGCATCCAGCGCTTCCTCGAGAAGTCGTTCACGATATAAGCCCGCGTAGTAACCGGCTTCGGCGAGCAGTTGCGCATGGCTGCCCTCCTGGACAATCCGACCGTTGTCGAGCACAACGATGCGATCGGCGTGCCGAACCGTCGATGCGCGATGCGAAATCAGGATCGTGGTGCGCTCGCGCATCACATCGCGCAGCGCGATCAGGATCTTTTCCTCGGTCTGCGTATCGACGCTGGCAAATGCATCGTCCAGGATCAGAATGCGAGGATCCCGTAGGATCGCTCTTGCAATGGCGGCGCGCTGTTTCTGCCCACCCGAAAGGCTCAGGCCGCGCTCGCCGACGACCGTGTCGTAACCCCGCGGAAAGGTCTCGATGTCGGGCGTCAGGCAGGCAACTTCTGCGGCCCAACGCATCCGCTCGTCGGACGCGTGCTCGGCGCCGAACTTGAGATTGGCCGCGAGCGTCGCACTGAAGAGGAAGGTCTCTTGCGTGACCATGCCGATGTGCCGTCGCAGGTCGGCGGGCACGTAGCCGCGGGCCCCGACACCATCGACCGACACTTCACCGCATTGCGGGTCCAGCAGCCTCGGAATCAGGCTTGCGAGCGTGCTCTTTCCGCTCCCCGTGGCGCCAACGATCGCGATGGTGGTCCCAGCGGGCACGCGCAGGCTCACACCGTCGAGCGCGGGACCAGAAGGAAAGCGAATGGCGACTCCATGCAGATCGATCTCCCCGAGCATGGGTGTCACAGCGAGTTCGTGTTCGCGCGGCGGCGGCGCGATCGTTGGACGTTCGTGCATCAGTATGGCGATTCGCTGCAGCGATGCCGTTCCGCGCTGCATGATGTTCATCACGCGACCGATGGCCACCATCGGTTTCAGCAGGAGCGCCATGTAAGTGTTGAACATCACATAGCTGCCCAGCGTCAGCCGTCCTTGCAGGACCCGGTACCCGCCCAGCCACAACACCGCCAGCGATGTGAGGCCCATCAGAAACTGGAGCAGCGGTGTAAAGATGCCGGAGAGCCAGGCGAGCCGCAGGTTCAGGCGCACGTACTCGTGGTCCAGGCGCCTGAACTTCGCGATTTCCTCGTCCTCTTGCGCGTAGGCTCGCACGACGCGAACACCTGCGATGTTTTCCTGTACCCGGCTGCTGATATCGGAAAACGCCGCCTGGATGCGTTCGAAGCGACGGTGGATGGTTCGTCCGAACCACACAACCGTCAACGACACCAACGGTGTCGGAAGAAGTGCGACCAGCGTCAGTCGCCAGTCAACCGACAGCATGACGATGAATGCCGGAACGAACGCGAAGCACGAGTCCAGCCAGTTCATCAGCCCTGGCCCGATCATCAGGCGCACGGCGTTCAGATCGTTGGTCGCGCGGGCCATCAGATCGCCGGTCGGTGTCTTCTGGTAGAAATCAGGCGAGAGGGTAACGAGGTGACGAAACAGATCGTTCCGTAAGTCGTACTCGACATCCCGCGAGATGCCGATGAAGGCCATGCGGCCCCAGAACTGCAGCACGCCTTTTACCGCGGACGCGGCAATCATCGCCGCCGAAACGGCAAAGATGACCTGCAATGACTCGCCCCGCGTCAGGCCGTCCACGCCACGCCTGATCAGCAACGGGAGGCCGATCGCGACGAGCTCCATCAGGAGAATGGTGACGAGTCCGGCAGTAAGGCCGCGGCGGTAGCGCTTGAGGTAGGGCCAAGCAGGGGCGAGCGCTCGTCGCATTGTTGACGCAAGCGTAACGGGAGCCGGTTAAAGGGTCGTGACCGCCGCGTGACGATCGCATGTCTTCGCGCCCTGTAATTTCAGAGGCAGCGAAGTTGAGCTCCAACCGCTTCCCGTCGTTCGCATTTACGTTCGTGATGGTCGGCTCGGTGTGAGCCGCATCTTTGACGCAGAGCGTCCAAAATCGAATGGCGGCCTCATTCCGAGCATGTATCTGGAGCTCCCACTCTCCGGGAATCGCGGCAATCGCCGCACGGCCGACGCCACGGCGACGATGTTGTGGGTCCACGTAAAACTCTGCGACTTGCCAGGCCCGCCCTGTCGATTCGGGCGCTCGGATGAGCGCGAATCCGACGATCGCACCGTCACGCCGAATCAGGAAGTCGTGCCGACCCGATTCGCGGAAGTAGGCGTCGAGGTAAGGATAGTTATCAGAAGCTGTGGCCCCCACCGCGATCTCGCGGTGTAGCCGGAGTTCGCGCAGGTAGTCATCGAGAAGCCCGATCAGAATCGGCCGATCACTGCCTGACGCGACGACGAGTTCAGTGCTCATAGACGAGTGATTGCAGATTGCTGATTTCCGATTGCAGATTGGTTGCTGCGTCAAATCTGAAATCTGAACTCTGAAATCCGCAATCTCAAGTTCAATTGAGTGCCTGACCCACGACCGCATCCGCCAACCCAAACGACATCGTCATGCCATGACCGCCCAAGCCGACCACTGCAGTCACACCCGGTGCGGGCGAAAGTACGCAGTACGGGTAACGAGAATGCCTGACATACGTCCCATGCCATCGTTCGACGATCGCGGTGCCGGAGAACTGCAGGAACGTTCGGAGATAGGACAAGACGAGGTCGTCCAGATGGGGCTTGTCGAATGGTTCGATTTGATCGTCATACTCGTGGGTATCACCGAGTACCAGGTGGCCTGCTTCGTGCTGGGCGACCAGGACGTGAATGCCATGCGCTTGTTGGTCGGGCCAATCGCGTGCGAGGCGAGGCCTCAACGCGGCAAGGCTGGAACATTCCGCAAACCCATCATAATGACCGAGTGTGAGCCCGGCGGCGAGGATCGGACCGAGTGTCCAACCTGTGGGCGCAGTCCGCATCATCTGGAGCTTGCAGCGTCGTAGTTCGAGCGCGCGCAGTGCCTCTGGGTACAGCGTTCGAAGATCGTCGCCCGATGCCACCCAGACGCGTTCGACGTGCCATCGCCGGGCGCCCGATTGAATGATCCCCTCGTCGCAGGACGTTACGGCAGTCCCAAAATGAAATGTGACGGAACCCTGCTCAGCCAGCCAGGCCGGCAACTGCTGCACGATCAGTCGCGGGTTGACTTGAAGCTCGTTCGGACTCCATAGGGCGCCAAGCAGGCCCGTCTTGACGATCTGCGGAGAGCGAGCGAGCGCCGCGTCCGCAGGGATCAACGAGCACTTCAATCCGTCGTTCACGGTTCGAGCGGCGAACTCCTCCAACACAGCGAGTTCGTCAGCGTGATAGGCCAGATGCAGCGATCCGCACGCAGAGAACCATAGACGACCCCGTTGCAGAACGTCTCGCCAGATGTTGATGCTTTCGAGTGCGAGCGTTCGCCTGGGACCCGACGGCTGTCCGACGGGCCACAGGGTGCCGAAGTTGCGGATCGACGCGCCTGACGCGCGACCGTCCCGCTCGAACACGGCGACACGACGACCGCGTCGTACCAACGCATACGCCAGCGCCAGCCCCACAATTCCCGATCCGACGATGGCGTCGTCGATGGGTTCGCTCATCACCACCGCAG
>Ga0066903_100006698_pt1 | contig 10299 bp, 4 predicted proteins | sample PanSoiMetaGPlot1_FD_67491 | JGI IMG/M metagenome (GOLD analysis project Ga0066903, IMG submission 67491) | Tropical forest soil microbial communities from Panama analyzed to predict greenhouse gas emissions - Panama Soil - Plot 1 (version 2) | ecosystem: Environmental > Terrestrial > Soil >... | reverse complement strand
GGACAGATCGTCGTCAGCGCGGCGTTTCCCATCCTGATGGCGATTGTGGCGGTAGGCGGTCTCATCTGGATCGGGAAGAACCGCGCGAACATGCCGGACGCGGCCGAAGCCTTGAGCCTCATCTCGGGGACGGGACTGTGGACCGTCGCGCTGGCCTCCGGTCTCGGCTCGTTCGCCCTGACCATCTTCTTCAGCGTGCTGGGCGCGCTCATCACCGGGAGCGGGTTCACCTTCCGGCCGTTCGGCGCGGCGCTCGTCAACCGTCGCGGCCAGCGCGCGTCGCGCCTGCGCGCACTCTGGCGGGTGGCCGTCACGTGGACGCCGATTTGCGTCGCGCTGATCGTCGTCAAGATGAGTCCCGACCCGCCCGCCTACCGACTCGATCTGCTCGTCCTGGAAACGGCGCTGGTCGCCTTCGCGGCCGGCGCCGCGGTCTGGGCCGTCTACCATCCGTCGCGATCGATCCAGGATCGGTTCGCCGGCACGTGGACCGTCCCTCGTTAGCGCGTTCGCCGCGCGCCGCTTCGGATAGAATCACGGCCTCCTACCGGAGGGCCATGGAACCACAGAGGCCGGACGACACACACACAGAGCAGGGATTCGCTGCGTTGTGGTCGTCCGACGGCGTGACGCGATCGCTTGCGCCGACGACGGGTATCCCGGCCGATCTGCCGTTCCTGTTCTCCGCCGGCCAGCACTTCGGCCCGTACCTGATCGTCCGCCCGATCGGCAAGGGCGGCATGGGCCAGGTCTACGAGGCCGAAGAGACCGACAGCGGCCGCCGAGTGGCGGTGAAGATCCTCAGCCGCGGCATCGGCGACGACGAGGAACGCGAGCGCTTTCTGCAGGAAGGCCGGCTCGCGGCGTCGCTCAGCCATCCGAACACCGTGTATGTGTTCGGCACCACCGAAGTGCAGGGCTTCCCCGTCATCACGATGGAGCTTGCGCCGTCGGGGACGCTGAAGGATCTCGTCGTTCCCGGGACGCCGATGCCCGCGGCGCGAGCCGTCGACGCCATCCTCCAGGTCATCGCGGGGCTCGAGGCGGCCGCCGCGATCGGCATCCTGCACCGCGACGTCAAACCGTCGAACTGTTTCGTCGCCGGCGACGGCCGCGTGCTGGTCGGCGACTTCGGCCTCTCGATCGCGACGCTCGCGCGCACCGGCGCGGCGGGCGACGGGCCCGCCACGATCCTCGGCACGCCGGGCTTCGCGTCGCCGGAACAGCTGCGCGGCGGCGCGCTGGACGTGCGGTCCGACATCTATTCGGTCGGCGCCACGATCTATTACCTGCTGACCGGCAAGGCGCCGTTCGACGATCCCGATCTGCAGACGATGATGACGCGCGTGGCGACGGAGGCGCCGCCGGCGCTCACGTTGTCGCGGTCCGATCTGCCGCCGCGCCTGGCTGGCGTGGTCGCGAAGTGCCTCGCGAAGAAGCCCGGCGATCGCTACGCGAGCTATGCCGCGCTGCAGGCCGCGCTCGAGCCCTTCCGGTCGGCCGACATCAAGCCGGCGCCGCTCGGCCGCCGCTTCCTGGCGGGTCTCCTCGACGGCTGGATCGCCTCGTGGCCCGCGATCCCGCTCAACATGTACCTGGGCTCCATCCTCGACGCGCGGAACCGGGCCGATCTCCTCTGGGCGCAGCTCCCCACCACGGTGTGCGTGTTCGCCTACTACACGATTCTCGAAGGACGATTTGGCTGCGGCGCCGGCAAGGCGCTGATGAACCTGCGCGTGGTGGACGAGACGCACGCTGCGCCGGGCTTGCGCAAGGCGCTGCTCCGCGCGCTGATCCTGCTCATGCCGGGCAACGTGATCAACCTGGCGCTGGGCTTCGCCGCGCTCCCGCCTGCCGGACGTCCGCCACTCGCGGCGGACAACATGATGGCGCCCATTCTGGCCGCCGTCAGCATCGTCCTCGGCATCACCGTGCTCGCGGTCATGTTCTCGACCGCGCGCCGCCGTAACGGGCTGGCCGGGCTGCACGACCTTGCGACGAAGACGCGCGTCGTCATCAGACCGCCGGCCCTGCAGGCCCGGACGTCGGAGCGCCGGGCCATGGCGGCCGATCACGGACTCGCCGGCGGCGGCGAGCGGCTCGGTCCCTATGTCGTGGCGCACGGAGCGGCCGGGCGCGGCGTCGAGACGACGACGGTGATCGACGCCTACGACGCTCGATTGCGCCGCGGCGTCTGGATGCTGCTCCTGCCGCCGTCCACGCCGCCGCTCGACACGGCGCGGCGCGACCTGGGCCGGCCCGCGCGGGCGCGCTGGCTGAGCGGCCGCCGCGACGGCGAGGAATGCTGGGATGCGTATGAAGCGATCGACGGACACGCCTTTCTCGATCTCATCGGCACGCGTCAGCCGTGGTCGCGCGTGCGGCACTGGCTCTTCGACCTGGCCGACGAAGTCGCGGCCGGTATCACGAACGGATCGGCGGCGCCGCTCGCATTCGACCGCATCTGGATCGGCGTCGACGATCGCGCGCGCCTGCTCGACTTCGTTCCGCCCGCGCTCGCCGGTCGGGCGCCCGCGGTCGCGAGGCCTGCCACCGATCTGCAGGTCGCGCAGCACTTTCTCTACGGGATGGCGGCTGGCGCGTTGCGCGGCGTGGATCCCGAAGCCGCCGCGAGCGAGCCGCTCCGCATCCCGCTGCCGCTCGCCGCGCGCACGATGCTGGAATCGCTCCGGACCGCCACGCTCGACGGCGTCGACTCGCTGCGCACGCAGGCCGAGCTGCAGCTGCGGAACCCGGCGGCGATCCCCGTCCGGCGCCGCGCGACGCAGATCGGCGCCTGCGCGACCCTCCCGGTCGTGGGGGTGATGTCGATCCTTGCGGCCGTCCAACTGCTGGCGCGGTCCCGCCAGGCGAATCCCGAGGCGTACGCGCTGAAGGCGTCTGCCGGTCAGCTCGTCGCGCTCGATCGGCTCGGATCGAGGATGACCGTGAAGGATCGCGAAGATCATCGCCTGATCGAGATCTATATCGCCGAGCACCTCGGGGACGCCGTCGAGGAGTCCGCAGCGAACGCGCGCGCGTTTCCGATCGTCAACCGTGTTCAAGGCGAGCACGAGGCCGCGGCTCGCGCGATCGCGAATCACCCGGCGCGTTCGCCGGCGGACGTCAGGAAGGCCGATGCGCTCGTTGCGGATCTGATCCGCAAGCAGTCGAGCAGTCTCGTGACGATGACCGCGCCGCTGGCGTTGTGGAGCATCGGGCTCATGTTCGCGGCGTTCGCGTCGGCGTTCGTGGGCGTGCTGGCGCTGCTCGGTTCGCTCGTCGCCCGTGGCGGTTTCACGTTCCGGCCGTTCGGCGCCGCGCTGGTCAAAGAGGACGGGAGCCTGGCCGGACGGTCCCGGGCGTTCATCCGCGCGTTGCTGTCCTGGTCGCCGATCGCCGTCCTCTGCCTGCTCGTGATCAAAGGTCCGGATCCGAACCGCGCAGACCTGGGACTCCTGCTCCTCGACACGGGCCTGCTGCTGTTGTTCGTCGGCGGCGCCGTGTGGGCGCTGTTCCATCCCGCTCGCGGCTATCAGGATCGGTACACCGGCACCTGGATCGTGCCGCGTTGATCCGGCGTCTGCCGAACCGGAACCGTTAGCTGCTAAGATCTTGGTGGCTTTCGTGGCGACCTACACAGCAAAAGACATCACGGTTCTCGAAGGGCTCGAGCCCGTCCGCAAGCGCCCCGGGATGTACATCGGCGGCGTCGGCAGCTCGGGACTTCACCACCTCGTCTGGGAAATCCTCGACAACGCGATCGACGAGGCGATGAACGGCTACGCCTCCAACATCCGCGTCACGCTGCATGACGACGGCGCGTCGATCACCGTCGAAGACGATGGGCGCGGCATTCCGGTCGACAAGCATCCGAAGACGAAGAAGAGCGCGCTCGAGGTGATCTTCACCACGCTGCACGCGGGCGGCAAGTTCGAGGCCGGCAACTACAAGACCGCCGGCGGTCTCCACGGCGTCGGGGCCAGCGTCGTCAACGCGCTGTCGAAGGAGCTCGTCGCAACCGTGAAACGCGACGGCGCGACGTGGGAGCAGCGGTTCAAGCAGGGGCAGCCGGTCGGCAGCGTGAAGAAGCTCGGTCCCGCGCGCGGTACCGGCACGACCGTCTTCTTCCGCCCCGACGCGACGATCTTTCCGAAGGTGGAGTTCGACGCCGAGTTGATCAAGCAGCGGCTCGAGGTGTCGAGCTACCTCCACAAGGGCGTCAAGGTCGCGTTCGAGGACGAGGAGAAGGGCGACAAGGTCACCTACCAGCACACGGAAGGGCTCGTCGACTATCTCCGCAAGATCGTGGCCGAGCGCGGCGAGCCGACGGTCCACGAGGCGCCGTTCACGCTCACGCGCGGCGACGAGGGCGGGCTCCGGCTCGATCTGGCGCTGCAGTGGACGCAGTCGACCGACGAACACCTGCGCAGCTACGTCAACGGGATCCCGACGGCATCCGGCGGCACGCACGAGAACGGCTTCCGCGCGGGGCTCGGCAAGGCCGTGCGCAACTTCATCGACACGCACAACCTCTCGCCGAAGGGCGTCACGCTGACGGCGGAAGACATCCGCGAGGGGTTGACCGGCGTCCTCAGCGTCTTCCTGCAGGAGCCGCAGTTCCAGGGGCAGACGAAGGATCGGCTGAACAACCCCGAGGCGACGGCGGCGGTCGATTCGCAGGTCCGCCCCGCGCTCGAGCACTGGCTCAACACCAACAGCTCGGTCGCCGAGTCGATCGTCGCGCGGATCATCCTTGCGGCCCGCGCGCGGGAAGCGAGCCGCGCCGCGCAGCAGGAGGTGTCGCGCAAGTCGGCGACGTCCGGCCGGCTCACACTGCCAGGCAAGCTCAGCGACTGCACGTCGCCTGGACGCGACGACAGCGAGATCTTCATCGTCGAAGGGGACTCGGCCGGCGGGTCGGCGAAGCAGGGACGCGACCGCACGAAGCAGGCGATCCTGCCGCTGCGCGGCAAGGTGCTGAACGTCGAGAGCGCGTCGCTCGCAAAGGTCCTCGAGAACAAGGAACTGTCGGATCTCGTCACCGCGCTCGGGTGCGGGATCGGCAAGAACTTCGACGCGTCGAAGACGCGCTACGGCAAGATCATCATCCTCGCCGACGCGGACTCCGACGGCCATCACATCGCGACGCTGCTCCTGACGTTCATCTACCGGCACATGCCGCAGCTCATCACCTCCGGCCGCGTCTTCCTCGCGCAGCCGCCGCTCTACCGCATCGACATCGGCAAGGAGACGTTCTGGGCGCTCGACGACGCGCACCGCGATCGCCTGCTGAAGGCGCACGGCAACGGCCGCGGAACGCCCGAGATCACGCGCTTCAAGGGGCTCGGCGAAATGATGCCGAAGACGCTCTGGGAGACGACGCTCAACCCGCGCACGCGGCGCCTGCTCCGTGTCGACATCGCCGATCAGATCGTGACCGATCGGGTCATCAACGAACTGATGGGAAAGGATCCCTCCGCGCGCTTCCGCTTCATCATGGAGCGCGCTGAAGACGCGGTCGAATTGGATGTCTGACGTCCATTCCTCCGGATCGCATTCGCGGATCGCCTGAAATTCTTCCGAAACCCGCCGGCTGCACCGCGGCACGGCTGTTGCCTTCAGCGCGCGCACCGGAGGGTGCGATGCGTACATCAGTGCGGTCGTTCGTGATCTGCCTGCTCGTCGTCGTGTTCGTGGGTGCCGCCTACGGAGCGGCGCTGTCCATCCGAGGCACAGTCGTCGATTCGTCGGGCGCCGTGATTCCGGGTGCGACCGTCGACGTGACGCTCGACGGCGTTCGCGCCGCGAGCGTCGTCACCGATGAGAAAGGGGCATTCGAGATCAGCGGCCTCGCGCCAGGCGAGTACGTCGTCACCGTCTCGCTGGCGGGCTTCAAGACGCTCGCCCAGAAGCTGCGGCTCGTCGAGGAGGCGCAGCCGCGGCCGCTGTCGTTCACGCTCGACGTGGCCGCGATGTCCGAGACGGTGATGGTCATGGCGACGTCGCCGCTCGTCGATGCGCAGACGGCGAGCGTGCGCGGCGCGCGCGCATTCCAAGCCGTCTCGGTTGCTGCCACTGCCTTACAGCCGGCCTCGACCGCCGAGTACGACCCGATCAACGAGAACGGTTTCAGGCGCGTGGCCGACGCGCCGCTCTCGACCTTCTCGGTGGACGTGGACACGGCGTCGTACGCGAACGTCCGGCGCTTCCTGACGGCAGGCAGCCTTCCGCCCGCGGATGCCGTTCGCGTCGAGGAGCTGATCAACTACTTCCACTTCGACTATCCCGCGCCGCGCGACGGCAAACCGTTCAGCGTCACGACGGAGATTGGCGTGTGCCCGTGGAACACGAAGCACGACCTCGCGCTCGTCGGCCTGCACGCGGCGCCGATCGCGCCGGTCAAGGTGCCGCCGCGCAATCTGGTGTTCCTGCTCGACGTGTCGGGCTCGATGGAACCGCCGAACCGGCTGCCGCTCGTGCAGGCGGCCATGATCATGCTGTCCGGCACGCTGAGGCCGCAGGATCGCGTCGCGGTCGTCGTCTACGCGGGCGACAGCGGCCTGGCGCTGCCGTCGACCCCTGGCAGCCGGAAGAGCGACATCGAGCGCGCGATCCGGGATCTCGCGGCGGGCGGATCGACCAACGGCGCCGAAGGCATCGAGCTCGCCTACAAGGTCGCCGGCGAGCACTTCGTCAAGGGCGGCATCAACCGCGTCATCCTTGCGACCGACGGCGACTTCAACGTCGGCGTGACCAGCGACGGCGAGCTCGTGAAGCTGATCGAGCGCAAGCGCGAGGAGGGCGTGTTCCTGTCGGTGCTCGGCGTGGGCGACGACAACCTCAACGACGGCATGATGGAGAAGCTGGCCGACGCGGGCAACGGCAACTACTCGTATCTCGACTCGCTCCAGGAAGCGCAGCGCGTGCTGGTCGCCGAGGCGGGCGCCACGCTCGTGACCGTCGCGAAGGACGTGAAGCTCCAGGTCGAGTTCAACCCGCAGCGCGTCCAGGCCTACCGCCTGATCGGCTATGAAGACCGCGCGCTCGCCGACGAAGACTTCAAGGACGACAGGAAGGACGCGGGCGACATGGGCGCCGGCCACAGCGTCACCGCGTTGTACGAGATCGTCCGTGCCGGCAAGGCCGACGACACCCTGCCGTCGGTCGATTCCCTGAAATACCAGACCGCGCGGGCGAGCACGCGAGGCCACGGCGATGAACTGATGACGGTGAATCTCCGTTACAAGACGCCCGACGGAGACACGAGCGTGCCGATGGACGTGCCGGTGAAGGCGCGCTTCACGGCCGACTCGCCCAACATCGGGTTCGCCGCGGCGGTCGCCGAGTTCGGCATGCTGCTGCGCGATTCGCCGCACAAGGCGAAGGCGAGCTGGCGCCAGGCGACGGACCTGGCGACGCTCAACCGCGGCGACGATCCCGACGGCTACCGCAGCGAGTTCATCCGGCTCGTCGGCGTGGCCGCCTCGCTCAAACGGCGCGACACCGGCACGAAGTAAGGCCGTGCGTGGACTCGCAGGCGTGCTCGTGCTCTGTGCGCTGGCGGTCCCGATGCGAACGGCTCCCGCGCCGAGTTCATCCGGTTCGTCGGCGTGGCGGGCTCGCTCGAGCGAACGGCGGAAGCAAAGTAGGGACAACCAAGTTTCGAAAAGTGGGGTCTAAGCTTCAGCGAGCTCGAACTCAGGAGGCCACGATGCGTGTGTTCCTCACCGCGATTCTCGTCGTCCTGCTGACACTTACCGCCGTCGCCGCGGGCGTCACGGTGATGGGCAGGGTCATCGATCCAGCCGGAGGCGTGATTCCCGGCGCGCAGGTCGAGCTGGTTTTGGACGGCAAAGTCGTCGCCACGACCGCCAGCGGATCCGACGGCGCGTTCAGGTTTGCGGACGTCGCCGCCGGCTTCTACCAGATCCGCGTCACGCTGCAGGGCTTCAGGCAATCGCGCCTGTACCTGAACGTGGGACCGGTCGCGCCGGCGCCGCTGACGGTCAAGCTGCTCGTCGGCAGCACCAGCGAAAGCGTCACCGTCGTGGCCGAAAGCGCCCCTGCGGATTCGGCGAAGGTGTCCTCGCCGAATGCCGCTCCTGCGCCTGCCGCTCCTGCACCGCCTCCGCCAGCCGACGCCCGAATGGCGAAACCGCAGCCGCGCGGTGTCGCCGGTGGCGTGCCTGGCGGAGTCGCCGGCGGCGTGGCTGGAGGAGTTGTCGGAGGTGTGGGCGTGGGCGGCGGCGCCGGCGGTGGCGTTTATTCACCGCAGCCGTACGACACGGCGACCTACGCGCCGATCGACGAGAACACCTTCCGCCGCGTCACCGACCAGCCGCTCTCGACGTTCTCGATCGACGTCGACACGGCGTCGTACGCGAACGTCCGGCGGTTCCTGAACGAGGGTCATCTGCCGCCGGCCGACGCGGTTCGCGTCGAAGAGCTGATCAACTACTTCCATTTCGACTACGCAGACTCGATCCAGGGGGCGCCGTTCGGCATCACGACGGAAGTGGGCCCGTGTCCGTGGAATGCCGGCCACAAGCTCGCGTTGATCGGGCTGCAGGCGCGGCGCCTGCCGGAAGACAGGACGCCGCCGCGGAATCTCGTCTTCCTGCTCGACGTGTCGGGTTCGATGTCGCCGCCGGCGCGGCTGCCGCTCGTGAAGTCGGCGATGACGATCCTGGCCGACACGCTGCGCCACGAGGATCGCGTCGCGATCGTCGTCTACGCGGGCAACTCCGGCGTCGCGCTGCCGGCGACGCGCGGCGATCAGCACGAGGCCATCCTGTCGGCGATCTCGTCGTTGAACGCCGGCGGATCCACCAACGGCGCGGCCGGCATCCAGCTCGCCTACCAGATTGCCTCCGAGAACTTCATCAAGGGTGGAATCAACCGCGTGATTCTCGCGACCGACGGCGACTTCAACGTCGGCGTCACGACGCTCGACGATCTCACGCGTCTGATCGAGAGCAAGCGCTCGACCGGCATCTACCTGTCGGTCCTCGGCGTCGGCGACGACAACCTGAAGGACGCGACGATGGAGCGGCTCGCCGACAAGGGGAACGGCAACTACTCGTACCTCGATTCGCTGGCCGAGGCGCACCGCGCGCTGGTGCGCGAGGCCGCATCGACGTTCGTCACCGTCGCCAACGACGTCAAGATTCAGGTGGAGTTCAACCCGGCGAAGGTCGGCGCGTATCGCCTCATCGGGTACGAGAACCGCCGGCTCAAGGCGCGCGACTTCAACGACGACACGAAGGACGCGGGGGAGCTCGGCGCCGGCCACACCGTGACGGCGCTCTACGAGATCGTCGCGCCGGGTGAAGACGTCGCGAGGCCGGGCGTGGACCCGCTCAAGTATCAGCGTCCCGCGAATCCGCCGCCGCCGAAGATGGAAACGATTCCGTCGAACGAGCTGATGACCGTCAAGGTGCGCTACAAGCAGCCCGGCGCCGAGAGCAGCCAGCTCGTCACCGTCCCGGTCGTCGTGCGCGCCGGCGCGGCGGCGTCCAACGCCGGCTTTGCCGCCGCCGTCGCCGAGTTCGGCATGCTGCTGCGCGACTCGCCGTTCAAGGCGGAGGCCACGTGGGCCGACGTCGCGAGGCTGGCGCGCGAGCATCGCGGCGCCGATCCCGACGGGTACCGCGCGGAGTTCGCCCGGCTCGCCGAGCTCGCCGCGTCGCTCGATCGTCAGCGATCGACGTCGAACGTCAGCCGCCGCTGACGGGGACGAGCCTCACGTACCAGAGCCGCACGCCGAATCGCTCGGCCGGTCCGACCCAGGCGTATCGCGGACCGGCCGCGTCCGGCGCCACCATGGGCTCCGCGATCAGCACGAGTTGATTCGTCCCGGTCCTGGTCCACTCCGAGGGCAGCCGCACGCTGTACGAGCCGACGCGCTGAGGATTCCAGTCGAGCGGCGTCCGCAGCACGACCTGGCTGTTGAACAGCACGGTCAGCGACTGGCGCGCGTCCGGCGCGACGGGATCGACGCGAAGGACGAGCGTGCGCGACTTGCGGTCCGGCAGCGGAAAGTTGACCACCGCCCTGGCGTCGAGCGAGACGCGAACGGTTGCGAGACCTTCGGTGTGCGGCCCCGACCAGCCGTCCCGATAGAACGTCCGGTCGCGATGCCCGGCCTCCACGCTCACCGACTCCCCGCCCGCGATCGCCTCGCGCACGACGTACCACGGCAGGATCGAATAGACGAACGCGGCGCCGCCCGCGACAACGCAGACGGCGGCGGCGTACGCGGCCGTGACGGCGACACGCGCGCGCCATGCCGGCGGC
>Ga0066903_100006697_pt1 | contig 10299 bp, 8 predicted proteins | sample PanSoiMetaGPlot1_FD_67491 | JGI IMG/M metagenome (GOLD analysis project Ga0066903, IMG submission 67491) | Tropical forest soil microbial communities from Panama analyzed to predict greenhouse gas emissions - Panama Soil - Plot 1 (version 2) | ecosystem: Environmental > Terrestrial > Soil >... | reverse complement strand
GTCCATCTGATCTTCGAAGTGCACGTTCGCCGCACCTGCACCGAGCGATTCGACGACGGCCGTCAGGGCGAGATCGTGCGTGGTGATCATCCCAATGGCACCGTGCACCACGAGATCGCGGACGATGGCCTCGGCGCCAATACGCCGATCGTGGGAGTTGGTCCCGTGCAGGATCTCGTCGAGGAGAAACAGCAGCGCGGTGCCGCGCCGCGCAATCTCGACGATGGCGCGGATGCGCACGATCTCCGCGTAGAAACGCGAACGCCCTTCCGCCAGCGAATCATCGACTCGCAGCGTGGCGCCAAGAACAAGCCGCGACAGGCGGAGCCTGGCAGCGCGCACCGGCGCACCCGCGAGGGCGAGGACCACGTTCACGCCGGCCGCGCGCAACAGCGTGCTCTTGCCTGACATGTTCGAACCGCTGACCACCAGAAGGTGCGGGTAGTCGCCACCCAGGCGCAGATCGTTCGCGACGGCGGTTGCATCGTCGATGAGCGGATGCGCCAGCGCCTGCGCATCGAAGACGGCTCCCGCGTCGCTCAATTCCGGAAACGGATCCCGTGGCCGCTCGAAGGCGTACGCCGCCAGCGCGCTAAGCGCCTCGACTTCTCCAGTCACCCGGAGCCATGTCACCACGTCGGGGCCGTGCACCGCATGCCATCGGCTGATGGCAACTGCGCACTGTTCCGGCAGCAGCAGCAGACGCGCGATCGGAATGAACAGCACGTTGTGGTTGAACGACTCGACCAGCGACACGACGCTGCGCAAGCGTCCGATGGCCGCCGACGCGGCAGCGCCGCCCTGACCGAGCGAGGCCTGCCGCTCGAGCAGCCACGGCGCATCGAAAGGTTGCCGCTCGATTCGCCCGATGAGGCCGGCCACGAGCCCCAGGTCGCGCTCCGCCGTGCCCAGCCCATGCAGGACGGCGTGCACGCGCCGCTGCAAGCTCAGTGCGACGCCGCCTTGCACGAGCAGCCAGCCGAGAGCCAGCGACCATGGAATCAGGTCGTAGTACGCGGCCATCAGCGAAAGGACGGTCACACCCGCGCAGGCAGCTAGCAGGATCGGAAGCAGGCGAAGAAACGACACCGGCGACGACCGAGCCCACGCGAGCAGGCGACGCGTGTCGCCGAGCTGCGCCTCGTCAGCCAGCACGGCGACGTCTTCCCGGAAATCGAGTCCGCCGCGCAACTCTTCGACGGCCCGTTGCCGTGCTCGCACCTCGTCGACGTCGCACGCCGCGGCGAGCCAGGATGCCAGCGTCTCTTCGCCCGTTTCCGTGCGGGCGGTATTGATGCGCTCGAACAGCGACGCCCGGCCGAACAGATCCAAATCCCGGGCGTACGGATGATCGGCGCCGTAGGCGGCACCGTCGCGCCCCGCGCCGATCCAGCGGCCGGCGAGCTTTTCGAGTCCGCGTTCGTACAGCGCTCGCGCGCGCAGCGCCAGCTCGCGACGCTCGAGCACACGCGCGTGCACGAGCACGACGGCTACGAAGAAGATGACGAGCGGGGCAAGCCACCAACCGGACAGCGACCCCCGGACGATGAACACGGCGATCGCGATCGCCGCCAGGAAGGTCGCCAGACGAATATTGGCCAGCTGTTCGTGACGACGATCGTGGACGGCGATGCGCGCCTGCCACAGCACCAGCCGTCTCGTGTACTCAGCGTGCGGGTCTGTCTGGGTGGCCATCAGCCCGCGAGGCTTCGGGTCATTGCGCGTTCGCGGCGGGGCCGCCGGTGACCAGCAGATGTCTGGCGATGGCTGCGTAATGCCCGACGGCGGCCATGAGCTCGCGGATCGATACGAACTCCTCCGATGTGTGCGCCACATGAATCGAGCCGGGCCCGAACAGGAGCGGCTGCCCCCACGCCGTCAGAAACGGGACGTCCGTCGTATACGGAAAAACGGCCGACTCGAATCCGGGCACCGACGTCAGACGAACCGGCGGCACTTCGAGGACGGGCTCGATCTGCACGCGCTCCTCGAGCGGCGCCATCGCATGTCGAATGGCGTCGCCGCCGCTGACGGTGCGAAACATCACTTCCGCTTCCGCGGCGGGCGGCACGACGTTCGGCGCCACACCACCCGAGATCAACCCGATCGTGTAGTGCGTCGCGCCGAGCACCGGATCCGTCGGCAGCGGGATCGACCGCAGATCGATCAGGACGTCGAGCAACTTGTCGATGGCCGATTCGCCGAGCTCAGGAAAGGAGGAATGAGCAGCGCGTCCCATCGCGTGAAGTTTCACGCGCAGAATGCCGCGGGTCGCCGCCCCCAGCCGCGAGTCGGTCGGCTCGCCGTTCACGAGGTAGCGGCTGCCAACGCCGGACTGGTTGGCGACACGCGCCCCGTCGCTGCCTCGTTCCTCGCCGACGACGAACAGCAGGCCGACGCGCATCTCGCCCTGATCGCGCAGCGTCTCCACGGCCGCGACCTGCGCCGCCAGGATTCCCTTCGCGTCGCACGCGCCACGGCCGTAGAGCCGATCGCCGTCGACGCGGCTCGGAAAAAAAGGCGGCACGCAGTCGAAGTGGGTCGACAGGACGACCTGAGGCCGCTGACCGCTCGTGGCCAGGATGTTGAACCGCTCGGCATCGACACGCTGCGCGACCACCTCGAAGCCGCGCTCGCGCAGGTGGTCCGCCAGCCATCTGCCCGCTGCGCCTTCCCGTCCAGTTGTCGAATCGATGTCAACGAGCGCGCGCGTCAGGTCTACCGGATCCACGCCTCGAGCTCCGTGCGCGTGTCGGTTCGCGAGTCACGGTACTTGACGATGACAGGCGTGGCGAGCGAGAGCGCCCACTCCGGTCCTTTTCCCGCTGTGACCGCGCGCGCCCCCGGAACCACAACCGCGCCTTCCGGAACGACGAGCGGCCTGTCGCCCGCCGGCCTGATGATCTCGCCGCGCACGAGATCGTAGACCGGCGTCGACCCGGTGAGCACCGTGCCCGCACCGATGACAGCGCGCGCCTTGATGACCGCGCCTTCGTAGATGCCCGTGTTCCCGCCGATGAGCGCCTCGTCTTCGACGATGACCGGAAGGGCGCCGATGGGCTCGATCACACCGCCGATCTGCGCGCCCGCGCTGATGTGCACGCGCAACCCGACCTGCGCGCACGACCCGACGAGGGCGTGTGAATCGACGAGCGATCCTTCGCCGATCCACGCGCCGATGTTCACGTACATTGGCGGCATGCAGATGACGCCTGGAGCGATATAGGCGCCGTCGCGAACCGAGGATCCGCCCGGCACGAGCCGCACCCCCGACGCGACCGACAACTTCTTCAGTGGCAGCGTGTCCTTGTCGAAGAACGGCAAGCGGCCGTGATCCATCGAGGCGTCGACCGTCTCACCGAACTTGAATCCGAGCAGGATGCCCTGCTTGACCCAGGTGTTGACGCGCCAGCCGGTTGGCGACGCGGCGTCGGGCTCGGCTGCGCGGACCGCCCCCGAAGAGAGCGCCTCGCGCAAGCGCGCGAACATCGCACGGGCCTGCTCGCGGTCCGCTCCGCTTCCGGCGGCGGCCAGCTGCGTGATTTCGGCGTCGAGAGTCAGCGTCACGACGTTAGGCGTAGGCAGGCTTGTTCGCGAGGCTCAACTCTTTCAGCACCTTCGCGATCTTCTCTTTCGATTCAGGGCGCGGCGGCGTCATCGGCAGGCGATACACCTCTTCCAGGAGGCCCATGGCGGCCATCGCCGCCTTCACGGGGCCCGGATTGGATTCGACGAAATTAACGGTCATCAGGGGCATGATGCGATCGTGCACCTCGCGCGCTGCGCGGAAGTCGTTGCGTTCCGCCGCCTCGACCATCCGGACCATCTCCGCCGGGATCTCGTTCGACGCGACGGAAATGACGCCGCGGCCGCCCACGGCCATCAACGGCAGCGTCAGCGCATCGTCCCCGGACAGGACGATGAAGTCGGCCGGCACCGCGCGGCAGACGTCGCACATCTGCGCCATGTTGCCCGAGGCCTCCTTGACGCCGACGACGTTGGGAATGCCGGCGAGCCGGACGAGCGTGGGCACGTCAACGTTGATGCCGGTGCGGCCTGGAATGTTGTAGATGACGATCGGAAGCGGCGTGCTGTCCGCAATTTTCTGGAAGTGCTGGTACACCCCTTCCGGCGTCGGCTTGTTGTAGTACGGCGTCACCGAGAGGAGACCCGACGCGCCGGCCTTCCGCATTTCGTCCGCGAGGTGGACGATTTCCTTCGTGTCGTAGCCGCCCGCGCCGGCAAGCACGGGCACGGCGCCTGCCGCCTCGTCGACCAGGATCTCGACGATGCGGACGCGCTCGGCCGGCGTCAGCGTCGGACTTTCGCCCGTGGTGCCGATGGGCACCAGAAAATGAATGCCCGCGTCGATCTGCCGCCGGCCCAGCCGCCGAACCGCTTTTTCGTCCAGTTCGCCGCCGCGCGTGAACGGTGTGACGAGCGCGGTCCCGACGCCGGTGAATGATGTGCGCATGAAATTCTCCCGCCTACCGGGCCCTATCGAAGTCCGAGAACATCGTGCATGGTGAACCAGCCGCGCCGGCCTTGCAGCCACCGCGCCGCTGTGAGCGCGCCGCGTGCGAACGCCGAGCGATCGCGCGCCGTGTGCGTCAGCGTGATCGTGTCGGCCGGACCGTCGAAGCCGACGGTGTGCACGCCGGGAATGAACCCGGCGCGGGTCGACGACACGTCAACCGGTCGCGAGTAGCCGCCGCGCTCGATCGCGCGTTTCAACAGCAGAGCGGTCCCCGACGGCGCATCCTTCTTCGTATTGTGATGCGCCTCGTGAATCCACACGCCAAATTCCGGATGCGGCTCGAACAGCTCGGCCGCGCGCGCCACAATCGCCTCGAACAGCAGCACCCCGGTCGCAAAGTTCGGGGCGGCCACGACGCCGATGCCGGCATCCGCAACGACCTGCTTCAGTGTCGGCTCGTCCTTTTGCCACCCGGTGGTCCCGATCACCACGCTGATGCCGCGCCTGGCGAGCACCGGCAGGGTTTGGGGAACCGCCTCAGGCGACGAGAAGTCTATCGCGATCTCGACGCCGCGCCACCGGTCCGATTCGGGGCCATCGGTGCCCTCGGGAAACCGCGGATCGACGAAGCCGGCGACTTCGGCTCCAAATTCCGGCGCCAGCCGGCCCACCAGCTGACCCATCTTGCCGTGCCCGAGCAGCAGGATACGCATCAGCTCTGGAAGAATTCCGCGTGCAGGCGCGCCATGGCCGCCGGCGCATCCTGATCGCGGAGGACGAAGGTGATGTTCCGCCGCGAGGCGGCCTGCGACACGAGCCGTAGCGGCATGCGATCCAGCGCGGTGATCGCGCGCGCAAAAAGGGTCGGATCGTCGTGCAGCCGCTCGCCGACCACCGAGACGATCGCCATCTGAGGCTCACAGGCGACCTGGGAAAACTCCTGCAGGGCCGCCGCGATGTCGGGCAGCCGGCGCCCGTCGTCGACGGTCACCGACACGCTCACCTCGGAGGTCGTCACGACGTCGACTGCGGTCCTGAAGCGCTCGAACACCTCGAAGAGACGGCGGAGAAAGCCATGCGCCATGAACATGCGTGTGGAGGTGATGTCGACGACCGTGACGTCGCGCTTGCAGGCCAGCGCCGCAAGCGGCGCATCCGGACGCCCCTCGGCCGTGATGAGGGTACCCGGATTCCTGGGCTGGTGCGAGTTGAGAATGCGGACCGGGATGTTCTTGGAGACGGCCGGCAGGATAGTGGCCGGGTGCAGCACTTTCGCGCCGAAATACGCAAGCTCGGAGGCCTCGCCGAAGGAGAGCTGCGGCACCACGACCGGATCCGGCACCATCCGCGGATCGGCGGTCAGCATGCCGTCCACGTCGGTCCAGATCTGAATTTCGTCAGCGTCCAGGCACGCGCCGAAGATCGCCGCCGAGTAGTCGGACCCGCCGCGGCCGAGCGTCGTCGTGATGCCCCTCGGCGTCGCGCCGATGAATCCGCCGAGTACCGGGATGCGGCCGCGCGAGAGGACCGAGCCGATGTGCGTGCGCGACTGCTCGCAGGAGGCGCCCATGTCGGGCGCCGCAAGAGTGTGCTCGTCGTCGGTGATCATCGCCTGGCGGGCGTCGACCCATTCGGATGCAAGTGCCGCCTCGGCGAACGCCGCGGCCACGATGCGGCTGCTGGCGAGTTCGCCCGTCGCCACGACGGCGTCGTGCGAACGCGGAGAAACCTCTCGGAGCACAGCCAGCGCATGCACGAGACCGGTCAGCTCGTCGAACTGATGCCGCAGCTCCGCCACGAGCCCGTCGCGGCGCGCTCCCGACGTCAGCCCGTTCGCGAGGGCAGTGTGGCGATCGCACAGCTGGCGCACCAGCGCCGCCGCGTCATCCGCCTGCCCATCCCTCGCCAGCTGCACGGTGCGAATGAGGCCGTCCGTCACCTTCGACAGGGCTGACACCACGACAATCGGCGGCCTGGCCGGCTGCGCGTCGCGCTGCTGGCGCACGATGTCGACCACGCGGCCGATCGCGCGGGCGTCGGCGACCGACGTCCCGCCGAACTTCATCACGACGCTCACAGCATGCCTTCGCGATGCATGAGCTCGGCGTTGAGGATCGCCGCGCCGGCAGCTCCCCGGATCGTGTTGTGACCGAGCGCGATGAACTTGTAGTCGAGCACAGGACAGCGGCGCAGGCGGCCGACCGTGACGGTCATACCGCCGTCGCGATTGGCATCGAGCGACGGCTGGGGCCGATTGCGCTCGGCGACGTAGACGACCGGCTGCCGTGGCGCGGAGGGCAGCTCGAGCTGCTGCGGACGCCCTTTGAACGTATTGAACGCGTCGATGATTGCTTCCTCCGACGGCGATTGCTCGAGCGCGACCGAAATCGATTCCGTATGGCCGTTGTGCACCGCGACGCGGTTCGTCGAGGCGCTGACCGTGACCGCGTGCGGTTCGACCCGCGCGCCGGCGAGACACCCGAGAATCTTCTTGGTCTCGGTCTGGATCTTCTCTTCCTCACCGTCGATGAACGGGATGACGTTCCCGAGAATGTCCCACGACGGCACGCCGGGATATCCGGCACCCGACACCGCCTGCATCGTCGTGATCATGACTTTCTCGAGTCCGAACTGTCGCAGCGGCCCCAGCGCCATCGTGAGCACCACCGTCGAACAGTTCGGATTCGTGACGATCCGGCCCTTCCAGCCTCGAGCCGCGGCCTGCGCATCGAGCAGCGCCAGATGATCGGCGTTGATTTCCGGGACGAGGAGCGGCACGTCCGCTTCCATCCGGTAGTTGCGCGCGTTGCTGACGATGACGTGGCCGGCCTCGGCGAAGGCACGCTCGATGTCGCCCGCGACCGCCGCGTCGAGCCCTGAAAACATCAGTTTGGGCGCGCGGCCAGGCGCGGCCTGTTCGACCATCAGGCGTGCGACGTCGGGCGGCAGCGGCGACGGCAGACGCCACGCCGTGGCGTCGCGGTACGCCTTGCCTTCGGACCGCTGGCTCGCCCCGAGCCAGGTCACCTTGAACCACGGGTGATTCGCGAGCAGCGCGACGAACTGCTGACCGACCATGCCTGTCGCGCCAAGAATGCCAACTTCAATAGCAGCCATGTTTCAGCCTCGTTGCCTCCAAAACAGTTCGCCACGAAAACGCGCGATCACGAAAGATATCCGTGTTTTCTTTTTCGTGTGTTTTCGTAGGTCTCCATCCCATCTTTCGTGTCTTCGTAATCAAAAAAAAAGCCGACGCGGTGATGAACCGTGTCGGCAGTGAACGCGCTCGATTGTGATGTTGCTGCTAGCGACGATGGTTCGAGCACACGTTTCCGACACGGCCGGCCCGCTTTCGCCCGGTGCACTTTCGCGTGTCCATGGTCAGAAACATGAGCAGGTGAGTATAGCATTGATCCGACGATGGTCAACCTCTGGGGGGCGTTCGTGCACCGCTGGGAACGGCAGCTCGCATCGGTCACCACCGATCGCGTCGTGCGGCCGTTCGACTGGGGCCTCGATTGGATTCCGCAGAACGGCCATGTTCCCGGCACGTCGCCGGACGTGATTCTGGGCGACTGGATCTCGCACGTGATGACGGACACCGACGGCTTCTTTACGCCGGGTCCGACGGATCGCTACGCGCTGTCAGCAGCGTCGGCCTCGGGCGATCGCACGCTCATGTTTCCCAGCGCGTTCACGACGCCGCACCGCGAGAACAACACGGTCTACGCCCGCTACATGCCCGGACGCCGCGCGTCGCGGACCAGGCGGCCGCGCGCAGCCGTCGTCGTGCTGCCACAGTGGAACGCCGGTCCGGGTGGACACATCGGCCTGTGCCGTCTCCTTGCATGGAACGGCATGAGCGCGCTGCGAATGAGCCTGCCGTACCACGACGAACGCATGCCGCCGGAACTCCACCGCGCCGACTACATCGTCAGCTCGAATATCGGGCGGACGCTGCAGGTGTGTCGCCAGGCGGTGCTCGACACGCGCCGCGCAGTCGCCTGGCTCGCGCAGGAGGGCTACGAGCGCATCGGCATTCTCGGAACCAGCCTGGGTTCGTGCCTCGCGCTGCTGACGACGGCGCACGAGCCCCTCATTCGCGCCGAGGCGCTCAATCACGTGTCGCCGTACTTCGCCGACGTCGTGTGGCGTGGCCTCTCGACCGAGCACGTGCGCCAGGGGCTCGACGGCCACGTGGCCCTCGATCGGCTGCGCGCGTTGTGGAAGCCGATCAGCCCGCGGTGGTATCTCGATCGGATCCGCGATCGCGCGACACTTCTGGTGTACGCGCGGTACGACCTCACCTTCCCGGTCGACCTCTCCGAGGAGCTCGTGTCGGAGTTCCGCGCGCGCGGCGTGTCGCACGAGGTGGCCGTCCTCCCGTGCGGCCACTACAGCACGGGAAAGACGCCGTTCAAGTATCTCGATGGGTGGGTGTTGACGCGGTTCCTGAAGAGGGCGCTCGCCGCTACAGATATTTCAGGATCCCGCGCAGCGCGTTGAACAGCGCGAGCGCCAGCTCACGCACGACGGGCGACACGTCGCCCTCGTTGACGGCGTTCGCAATGGTCACCGGCCGTGCCAAAAACAGCCACACGGTCGTCACCGCGAGAAACACCGTCACCACGGCGATCGCGCCGAACACGCTCAGACTGAGGCGCTGATACCGCATCAGATCGTCCAATAAGAGTCTAAGACGTGAAAATCGGGTTTTGGGTTCGGACCGGACTAAATACTGTCAGGTGACAACACCACAGGATCCCCGAGATTCAGGCGCGACAACTCACTGCCAATCGCGTCGAGATCGCCGACGATCACCGTAGTGAGCCGCCCGGGGTCGAGATGCTGCTGGGCCACGCGCGTCACCTCGTCGGTGGTGATGGCCTGCAGCCGCGGCACGAATTCAGAGAAGTAGTCATCAGGTAAATCGTAGAGCGCCAGTTGCGTCACCGCGCGCGCAATCTGGTCCGCCGTCTCGAAGTTACGGGCGTACCCACGCGTGAGGGCCGCAATCCCCATCGACAACTCGTCCACCGACACCGGCCGCGGTCCGCGAATGGCGGCGATCTCGCCCACGGCTTCCTCGATGGCTTCGGACGTCGCCGCGGTATGCACGCTGACCTGCAGCGTGAACGGCCCCGGTAGCTTCCGGAAGTCGAAGGATGTCCGCGCGCCGTACGTGAAACCTTTGTGCTCGCGCAGATTCAGGTTGATGCGGCTGACGAACTGGCCCCCGAGCACCATGTTTGCAGCAACGAGCGCGTGATAGTCCGGCGTGGCGCGTGACACGGCCACGTGTCCGATGCGCAGCTCGGACTGCGGCGCGCCAGGCCGTGGCAGCACGGTGAGCCGCGGCGGCTGGGGCAGTGAGTTGCCCGACACGCTGTTCTCGACGGCCGCGCCGGTCCAGTCGCCAAAGGCCTCCGCCGCCAGGCGCTGCACTTCCTCGTGGTCCACGTCGCCCACCGAGATGAGCGTCGCGGCACTCGGCCGAATGTGCTCCAGGTGAAAGCGGCGGACGTCGTCGAGCGTCAGCGCGGCGATCGCCGCTTCCGTGCCGATTGGCGAGTGGCCGTACGGATGATCGCCGTACAGCAGCCGGACGAACGCACGATCGGCGACGGCGCCTGGCATGTCGCGCAGCTGCGTCAACCGATGCAGGCGCAGCTGGCGCACGCGCGTGAAGTCGGCGACATCGAACATCGGCCGCACGACGATGTCGCTCAGCAGCTTGAGGCCGCGCCCTGCGAAGCGTTTCAGCGTCGTGAGACTCAGGAACGTCGCATCCGATCCGATGTCAGTATCGAAGTGGGCGCCGA
>Ga0066903_100006696_pt1 | contig 10299 bp, 10 predicted proteins | sample PanSoiMetaGPlot1_FD_67491 | JGI IMG/M metagenome (GOLD analysis project Ga0066903, IMG submission 67491) | Tropical forest soil microbial communities from Panama analyzed to predict greenhouse gas emissions - Panama Soil - Plot 1 (version 2) | ecosystem: Environmental > Terrestrial > Soil >... | reverse complement strand
GGCGCCATCGCCAGCACGCGAGGCGCGTGCGCTCCCCCAGATGACAAACGGTTGAACTCCGACGCTCCTTCGCGTTAACTCCTTGCGTGTCGCTCGTTTTTAAGACCGTCCAGACGCCGGGCATCGCCGAACTTTCTTATCTCGTTGGCGACGATGACGAAGGCGTCGCCGCGGTTTTCGATCCGCGACCGGATTGCGACATTTACATCGACCTGGCACGGGAAACTGGCGTGGCCATCACACACATTTTCGAAACCCACATTCACGCGGATCTGGTAAGCGGCTCGCGCGAACTTTGCGCGCGGGTGGAAGGCGCAAAGATTTACTCAAGCTACGAAGGCGGCGTCGAATATGGATTCGAAAACGAGAAGCTAAAAGATGGCGACCGCTTCGAATTTGGTGAGGTGCTGATCACGGCAAAGCACACCCCCGGTCACACGCCAGAGCACATTTCGTATTTGTTGGCGGATGTCGATCTTCCTGATGAGCCTTGGGGAATACTTACCGGCGATTCGCTTTTCGTTTCATCCGCTGGACGTCCGGACTTGTTGGGCGAGAAACACACCCAGAAGTTAGCCGAGCAACAATTTCACACCCTGCGCGATTTTTATCTCAAGTTGCCGGATCACATCATGATTTTTCCAAACCACGGTGCCGGGTCGCCCTGCGGTGCGGACATCGGCGCCCGCCTGACCAGCACGATCGGTTACGAGCGCCGTCACAATAGATTTCTTCAATTCGACGACCTGAAGAAGTTTACCGAGTACGCCCTCGGAACCGCGCCGCCCGTTCCGACCTATTATCCGCGAATGAAAAAAGTGAATGAGGAAGGGCCGGAAGTGCTCGGTGGCTTGCCGCGCGTTCCGGGTTTGCCGCCGAAGCAATTCAAGGGTGCGATTGGGAAAAACGGAAATCAGCTGGTCGATGTGCGCACCATGCTCGCATTCGGAGGCGGGCACATTGCCGGCGCGCTCAATATTGGCGGCTCGCCGATTCTTTCGATCTGGGCCGGCTGGATGTTGGACCCGGAAGAACCGATTCTTCTCGTTCTAGAGAACGACGACGATCTGGAGAAAATTTTGCGACTGTTTGTCCGCACCGGTTACACTAAGTTCGCCGGCTATTTGATCGACGGAATGAAATCTTGGGATACGGCGGGATTTCCAATCGAACGAATTCCGCAGATGAGCGTGCACGAATTGAACGAGAAGAAATCGTCGCTGCAGATTGTCGATGTTCGCGGACCCAGCGAATGGAAAAAAGGACATGTCCCCGGCGCGCGTCACATTTTTGTTCCCGAGTTGAAAAAACGAATGGGCGAACTCGATCGCAACAAACCAACCGTTGTTTATTGCAACAGCGGTTATCGTTCCAACATCGCGGCGAGCATTTTGAAACCAGCTGGCTTTGCAGAGCTTTGGAATGTTCCTGGCAGTTGGCAGGCGTGGCTGAAAGCGAAACTTCCGATTGAGGGCGCCGACGGGGGATGAACGGATCGACGACAGCGACGCTGCCGCGGCGATCGTTTGGCGAAACAATGCGGGGCGACGTTTGGTGGACGCAGCCGCTGCTCGTCTTTCTCGGGTTATCGACCTTCATCGTTTACTCAACGTGGGCCGCGTTTCAGGGAAAAAATTATTTTTTTGGTAATTACATCTCGCCCTTTTATTCTCCGGAACTCTTTGGAGATTCGCCGCACAGTTGGTTCGGGCCGAAACCCAGTTGGTGGCCGGCCTGGTTAATCTTTTCTCCAGCGCTTTTGATTTTGTGGGCGCCCGGCGGATTTCGCCTGACCTGCTACTACTATCGCGGCGCGTATTATAAAGCCTTCTGGGCAGACCCGCCCGCATGCACCGTCGGCGAGCCGCGCAAAACTTACGTCGGCGAACGTTCGTTTCCGCTGATCATGCAAAACGTGCACCGCTACTTTCTCTACCTTGCACTCGTTTTTATTTTGATTCTCGCCTACGACGTTTGGAAATCACTCTGGTTCGAAGGCCGTTTTGGAATCGGCGTCGGAACGATCGTTCTCGGGATCAACGTCGTGTTGCTTGGCGGATACACGTTCGGTTGTCACTCGCTGCGCCACTTGATCGGCGGTTTTCGCGATCGACTCGCCGGATCGACTTCGACCTTCGCCGCGTATCGCTGTGTCACTTGTTTCAATCAGCGCCACATGCTTTGGGCGTGGCTGAGTTTGTTTTGCGTCGGCTTCGCCGATCTCTATGTGCGGTTATGCGCGATGGGATTCTGGCACGACTTCCGGATTTTGATTTTCTGACGAATGGCTGACTACGAGACGCATGAACACGATGTGCTCGTGATCGGCGCCGGCGGCGCGGGATTGCGCGCGGCGATCGAAGCTTCGGCGGCCGGAGTTCGCGTCGGGCTGGTTTGCAAATCGCTCCTCGGCAAAGCGCACACGGTGATGGCCGAAGGTGGAATCGCCGCCGCGCTCGCGAATGTGGACGAACGGGACAATTGGAAAGTCCATTTTGCTGACACGATGCGCGGCGGGCAATACGTGAATCAATGGCGCATGGCTGAATTGCACGCAAAAGAAGCGCCCGATCGCGTGCGCGAGCTCGAAGCCTGGGGCGCGGTTTTCGATCGCACAGAAGATGGAAAAATTCTGCAACGAAATTTTGGCGGTCACAAATATCCGCGGCTCGCGCATGTCGGTGATCGCACGGGATTGGAAATGATCCGAACCTTGCAAGATCACGGCGTGCATCGCGGGATCGACGTGCACATGGAGCATACGATCTTGTCGATTTTGAAAGACGGGAATCGCGCAGTCGGTGCGTTTGGTTACGAGCGCGAACGCGGTCGATTCAAAATCTTTCGCGCGAAAGCGGTCGTGCTTGCGACCGGAGGAATTGGGCGCGCTTACAAAATCACGAGCAACAGCTGGGAGTACACCGGCGACGGTCATTCGCTGGCTTATGATGCGGGCGCGGAATTGATCGACATGGAGTTCATTCAATTTCATCCGACCGGCATGGTTTGGCCGCCGAGCGTGATGGGAATTCTGGTAACCGAAGGCGTGCGCGGCGAAGGCGGGATCTTGAAGAACAAAGACGGCAAGCGTTTCATGTTCGACGAAATTCCAGAAAATTATCGTCCGCAGACCGCAGACAACGCAGAGGAAGGCTGGCGTTACTGCACCGGTGACAAGAATGCACGGCGTCCGCCGGAATTATTAACGCGCGACCACATCGCGCGCTGCATCGTCCGTGAAATCAAAGAGGGCAGGGGTTCGCCGCATGGCGGTGTGATTCTCGACATCGCATGGATCAAAGAAAAAATCCCGAACGCAGCCGAACACATCAAACGAAAACTGCCGAGCATGTATCACCAGTTCAAACAGCTCGCTGACATCGACATCACCGAGCAGCCGATGGAGGTCGGTCCGACGACGCATTACATCATGGGCGGCGTGCACGTCGACCCGGACACGCAAATGTCGCGCGTTCCGGGATTGTTTGCGGCGGGGGAATGCGCGGCCGGAATCAATGGCGCAAATCGTCTCGGCGGCAATTCGCTCTCTGACCTTTTGGTTTTCGGAAAGCGCGCGGGCGAATTCGCGGCGCGCTTCGCAAGAGACAATCAACTCGGTAAAATCGACAACGACAAGGTCGACACCGTCGGGCGCGAGGCATTAGCGCCGTTCGAACAAAACGGCGGAGGGAATCCCTACGAGATCCAAAAGGATCTGCAGGAATTGATGCAGGACAATGTCGGCATTGTGCGAACCGAATCGGAAATGCAACATGCGCTCGAACAATTGCAAGAGTTGAACGAGCGTGCGAACCGGGCCGGCGTCACGGGTCACCGCGAATTCAATCCCGGCTGGCACACCGCGCTCGATCTTAAGAACTTGCTCACCGTTTCAGAAGCAATTACGCGCGCGGCGATCGAACGAAAGGAAAGTCGCGGCGCGCAGTTTCGGGAAGATTATCCAAACAAAGAGGAACGGTTCGCGAAAGTGAACACAATGATTTCCAAATCGGACGATGGCTCGATGCAAGTTCGACTCGAACCGTTGCCGGAAATGCCGGATTATTTGAAGCGCGTGATCGAGGAGACGAAATGAGCGAGACGCAAAAGGTCACGTTCAAGGTTTGGCGCGGCGATGCGAGCGGCGGCGCGTTTCACGATTACCCGGCCGAATGCTCGGAAGGAATGGTTGTGCTTGACGCCGTCCATCAGATTCAACGAACGCAGGCGAACGATTTAGCCTGCCGTTGGAACTGCAAAGCCGGCAAATGCGGTTCGTGTTCGGCCGAGGTGAATGGAATGCCGAAGCTGATGTGCATGGCGCGGTTGAGTGAGCTGCCGACGGAAAAGCCGATCACGATCGAGCCGATGAAGGCGTTCCCCGTGCTGAAGGATTTGATCACCGACGTGTCATGGAATTTTTCGGTGAAGAAACGAATCAAGCCGTTCAAGCCACGACCGCCCGATGCGCCGGACGGCACCTGGCGGATGCAACAGGCGGACATCGATCGCGTCCAGGAATTTCGAAAATGCATCGAGTGTTTTCTTTGTCAGGATGTTTGCCACGTTCTGCGCGACCATCAGATGCACAGCGAATTCATCGGACCGCGCTTTCTGATTCATGTCGCGGCGCTGGAAATGCATCCGCTCGACACCGAAGACCGGATCGAGGAATTGCGAAACACGCAAGGCATCGGCTATTGCAACATCACGAAATGTTGCACAAACGTTTGTCCGGAAAGCATTCAGATCACCGACAATGGAATTATCCCGTTGAAGGAACGCGTCGTGGACAAATTCTACGATCCAGTCGGCTGGATCTGGCGCTGGCTGAAACGCCGATCTGATCGTAAGATCGAAAAGTAGTATGTCGGAGCTCAAACAACTTTCGAAAGACGCAATTCCAGCCGCGCTCGAAAAAGCCGAGCGCTACCGCTTGCTCAACGAACCGGGCGAGGCGGAAAGTATTTGCCTCGACATTCTGAAGGCCGATTCGGAAAACCAACAGGCGATCATCACGTTATTGCTCGCGCTGACCGATCGCTTTGAAAAAGGTTACGCGGTCAGCGATACGCAGACTAAGGAACTTCTCTCGCGAATGAAATCGGAATACGATCGCGCTTATTACACCGGCATCGTCGCCGAGCGTCGTGGAAAGGCGAAACTTCGCCAGAACACGCCGGACTGCCGGTTTCAAGCCTACGACCTTTTTCGCGAAGCAATGGATTTGTTCGAGAAAGCGGAGAAGATCCGGCCGCTGGGCCACGACGACGCGCTCCTGCGCTGGAACACGTGCGCCCGGATCATCGCCCGAAACAATCTGGTCGCGCGCGAGCCGGAAGAGCGAATTGAATTTCCGCTCGAATAAATTGTAGGGCAACTCGCCCCAGCTCTTCGCGTTATCGCTTGCTCTGCCAGAGACTCTTGCTCCTATTCAACACGTTGGGACCTGGGAATCAATGAGCGGACTTCGTTTGGGAGTTAATATCGATCACTTCGCCACGTTGCGGCAGGCACGTTACGCGACGATGCCGGATTCAAAAAATGCCGAGCCCGATCCGGTGACGGTTGCAGCGATGTGCGAACGCGCCGGTGCGAGCGGAATTGTCGCCCATTTGCGGAGCGATCGTCGCCACATTCAGGATCGCGACATCGACCGGCTGCGCCAAAACATTATGACCAAGCTCAATCTGGAGATGGGCAACACGCCCGAGATTGTCGATGTTGCTTTGAAAATCGTTCCGGACGAAGTCTGTCTCGTTCCGGAAAAACGCGAAGAAGTGACGACCGAAGGCGGCCTCGATGTCGTCACTAACCGGAAAGAGCTCGAGCCGACCATCAAACGTCTTCAAGTCGCGGGCATCCGCGTGAGTTTGTTTGTCGATCCGACGTTGGAGCAAATCGACGCCGCCCATGAGCTAGCGGTAGAAATGGTTGAACTTCACACCGGAAAACTCGCGAATGCGTTCTCCGACAGAATTCAAAAGCAGGAACTCGAGAATTTGCAGGCAGCCGCCAAAGCGGCGCACGAGTTGAAACTTCAAGTCAACGCTGGTCACGGCATCAATTACACCAACATCACACTGATCCACAAAGTCCCGTACCTGACGGAGCTAAACATCGGCCACGCGATTGTTTCGCGCGCCGTAATCATCGGAATTGAAGACGCCGTGAAGCAAATGCTCGGGACGATGGCAGATTATAAAAGTGGCAATGCGCCTCGCACATGAGTGTCATCGGCATCGGTGTCGATCTTGTGGAGTGCGCGCGCATCGAACGCTCGCTCGAGCGATTTGGCGAAAAATTTTTGCGGCGCGTTTTTACCGAAGGCGAAATCGAATATTCGATGTCGATGAAATTTCCGGCGCGTCACCTGGCGGCGCGGTTTGCAGCCAAAGAAGCCGTCTCGAAGGCGTTCGGCACCGGCATCGGCAAAGCGATGGGTTGGCGCAACATCGACATCCGCAAAAAGAAAAGCGGTGAACCATTTCTGGTTTTTTCCGGACCCGCGCAGGAGCTTGCTGGGAAACGCGGCGTAACGTCAGCGCTCGTCACCCTCAGTCACACAGAGCAGCATGCGATGGCGTGCGTCATTTTGGAAAGCTGACTCGCGCGGTCAGTGAACCATTGCTTTCGCCCGCTGAAGTTGTTCTCGCACAAGCGGCAGTTTGTCGCTCTTTGGAAAGCGCCGCATAAACTCCTCGCAAACTGGAATCGCGCGGATCGGTTCGTTCAATGCCTCGGTAAAGAGACTAATCTGATTGAACAGACTGTTCTCGTGCTGTGGATTCAGCTTCTGGGCGATCGCGTATTGATTTAGCGCCTGTTCGGGTTGTCCGGAAAAGCGAAACGCATTGCCGAGATCGGTGTGAACATCGGCGTTGTCGAGGCCGCTAGCGATCGCTTCCTGGTAGCGTCGAATCGCCTCCGGCCAACGTTGATGATCGTAAGCGAAATTCGCGAGCGTGACGGCGGCTTCGCCTGCTGACATTCCAGAAACATCGGGTGGCGCGGCGTTTGTCACGGCGCTCGGGGGCGTTGTCGAGACCGGACGAACGCTCGATGGCGATCTTTGGGACATGATCAACCAGGTCACTGCTGCTCCCATTGCGGCCGAAACAATGACTGTCAGGAAATAATTCCAAAGACCTTTGCCCATCCACTGATGATAACGCGCTTTGAGATTGTGGAAGAGAAAAACCCTCGCCGGATTTCTCCGGCGAGGGCCGTTAATTTCAGCAACTGGCGCTGCTATTTCTTGCAGCAGCCGGTGTTGCAACACTCTTTGCCTTTACAGCAAGTGTCTTTCGTCGTCGGCGCTGTCGCGGCCGTCGCCGTTCCGATCAAAGCTGCAAGGCTAAGAATCAATAAGAGGTATTTCATAAAATCTCCGTCTTGATTTCGTTGTGAATTCGGCCACGCGACTTTGTCCGCGCGCCGAACCGTCGCTTTAAGACACCGCATCGCGCGGCGGTGGGACCGGCGGACGTTGAGAGCGAGCAGTCACGCAATCGTTCGCGAAAGACGAAAATCCAATGCTGCTAATTCTTACGACAAAATCATCCGAAGCGTTGACATAACCGACGAAACACGGCGCTTGGGCCGAACAACAGGTCGAATTGGAACTGGTTCTGCCAGAATTAATCGGGCAGCGCTGACCGCCATCGATATCCATGCGCGCGCAACAAGAATCCTGACGATGAGCCGTGCGAACTAATTCGCTTGGAGGAACAGGCGAGAGAACTGCCAGATTCAGCGTGAGAAGCGCCAACACCAGGCGCGCGGACAGATTCATTGGTCGGAGACAATATCACAGGACGCGGGTTTTCAAAAGAACAGCCGAGTCGACGCATGACGCTAGCCGTGTTATCTAATTGCCGATGGTGAGCAAGATCGCGTTCTCGCTTGCGATAATCGTCGCCCTAATGACGGCGCCAGTTTATGTTTCGGCACGGACGTGCATTGTCTCCGATTCGCCGGCGCAAAAGGCTTGTAAACCGGGCTGCTGCGCAAACAAAGCATGTTGCGCGACTTCGACCAAGCGGACAGATGAAGCTTCGCAATTATTTGCGAAAAATACGTCCTCGGAGTTGAACGCAACCTGCAATGCAACAATCAGCAGGGTTGCGCGTGCCTGTCTTTCACTAGATCGACAATTAGTGTCGGTTGCGCCTTCGCGCGCGATTGCGTCGCCGCAGCTCGCCGTTCTCTGCACGTTTCTCATCTGATCCACCGACTCTGACAGTCGGGGTGTGCCCATTCACCGGCACGCCACTCACTCAGCTGCAGTTTTTGATCGATGAAATCAATTCTATTAATTCTAACTACGACTTTTGCGACGGCGCTCTTTTCCGAGGCCAAGCCGCTCTCGTACGTCGGCAGCACGATGGTGATGCAGGAGAACGACGAGACCGGACACACGCTCTCGCTGGATTACACTTTCACGCCGAGTGAAGCGTTCGGCATCTACATCAAGCAGGAAGAAAACGGCAAGGACATCTTCATGTTCACGCCGGAGTTCAACACGTTGCTCAAGCGATGGAATCTGCCGGACGGGCAGGGGAACATCTTCAACATGAGCGGTGCCGGTATTGCGACTTATCGCGGCAATAATCAACCCTCGCTTTGGACAGCGTTTCTAGCCGACTACGAATCGCGCCGTTGGTTTCTTTCTTACGAACCGCGCTTCGTCTGGGACGGCAACATCGAGAAGTCAGCCTGGCAACGAGCGCGCATCGGATTCGCGCCCTACCGCGCAAACTACAACGACCTGAATACCTGGATCATGTTTCAGGTCGATCACCATCCGGCGAAGCACGATCACTTCGTAGCGACGCCACTGATCCGCTTTTTCTACAAAACCTATCTCTTCGAGATCGGTTACGGCAGCAATCAACACATCATGGTCAACTGGCAAATTCAATTTTGAGGAAAGACAACATGAAAGCAAGACTCATCGCCCTTACTGTCGTCTTCGGCTTAAAGACATCCGTTTTCGGAGAGACGATTCACACGACCGTAAGCGGAATGGTTTGCGCGTTCTGCGCGACCGGAATCGAAAAAACATTCCGGAAACAACCGGAAGTTCAATCAGTGAAGGTGGATCTGCCCACCAAACAAGTCACTATTAAGACAAAGCCTGGGAAGACACTCAGCGATGCGAAGGTCAAAGAAATTGTGACCTATTCCGGATACACGATGGGCAAGATTGTCCGGGGAAAGTAAGTTGACTAGCAACCGCAGTCTTTGCCGCAGTTACATTCCTTCTTGTCGTTCATCGGGCAATTTTTGCCGGTCTTTTTGCAGCTTTGTTTCTCGGCTGCAAAAGAAGTCGTGCAAATCATCGCCGCGAGGATCGACATCAGGATGGTAGTCGTGACGGTTTTCATCACCACAATTCTGGCTACGATCTCCGAGAATGCAACTGATCAACGCGGTTGAGCATGCATTGTGGATGGCGTTTGCCATGTTTTGGGAAATTTTGTGGCCGCTGATTCTTGGATTCAGTCTTTCTGGCGCCGTCCAGGCAGTGGCCGCAAAAGGTGAAGTGAGCAAGCTGCTGCCCGACGATTCGCCCAAGAGTCTCGCGATTGCTACCGGCCTGGGCGCGGCGTCATCCTCTTGTTCTTACGCCGCGGTCGCGTTGGCGCGCTCGATTTTTCGCAAGGGCGCCGATTTTACCGCGGCGATGGCGTTCGAATTGGCTTCGACCAATTTAGTCGTGGAGTTGTCGATCATCCTGATCGTGCTGATGGGCTGGCAATTTGCTGCGGCCGAATTCGCCGGGGGAGCGTTGATGGTTGCCATTATGGCTGTCCTCTTTCGGCTTTGCCTGTCGCCCAAACTCGTTCATGCAGCGCGAGAAGAAGCGGACAAAGGGATCAAAGGAAAAATGGAAGGCCACGCAGAAATGGACATGAGCGTGGAAGGCCGCAGTTCGATTTGGCAACGGCTCCTTTCACGGGAAGGAATCACCGCCACGAGCCATTATTTCGTGATGGATTGGGCGGCGGTCTGGAAAGACGTTGCCGGCGGTCTCCTGATCGCGGGAGCGTTGGCGGCGTGGGTTCCGAATGAATTTTGGCAAAATTTCTTTCTCACTTCGCATCCAGCAGCGGCAGCATTGTGGGGCCCAATTATCGGACCGGTCGTTTCGGTGGTGTCGTTTGTCTGCTCGGTTGGCAACATTCCTTTGGCCGCAGTTCTTTGGAATGGAGGAATCAGCTTTGGCGGAGTCATCGCCTTCATCTACGCTGATCTGATCATCCTGCCGATCATCGACATCTATCGAAAATATTA
>Ga0066903_100006695_pt1 | contig 10299 bp, 11 predicted proteins | sample PanSoiMetaGPlot1_FD_67491 | JGI IMG/M metagenome (GOLD analysis project Ga0066903, IMG submission 67491) | Tropical forest soil microbial communities from Panama analyzed to predict greenhouse gas emissions - Panama Soil - Plot 1 (version 2) | ecosystem: Environmental > Terrestrial > Soil >... | reverse complement strand
AGTGTGCCCGAACGCAAAATGTGGCTACCTGTCTCATCCCACGCGACTAATTCCGGTTGCTGATTCGGTTTGTCGTCGAAAAACAATCGGAAGAAAAGGACCTTATAATCCTGGCTCGGTGGCATCACTCGAATACGAAAAATGCTTTTCGACGCGCTACTGCTTTCGGTGTTGTCGCCGGGTAAAAATGTGAGCGCTTCGACCCAGGAGGGAGCTTCCTGCGTTTTGGAATTACGGGACGTCGTTTGACGCAAATCGAGCCATGCGCTTGACGGAAGGGGCGCTGCAATCGTTGCAGGCGGAGCGGGCAGAGCTTCGGGCAAAGCTTCCTGCGCGCTGACACGGCAGGTCGCAGCCATAAGGATCGCAAACGCCCGGGGTAACATTTAGTCGACGAGATTAATTCACATTCAACCGACTTGGCAAGCTCTGAGTTTAATGCGGTCGTACTTGCAAGCTGTGTGTCATTTCGAAAACAGCCGACAAAATACTGAATACAACCAGGCCTACCAGCGCCGCGATGATCACGATGATGACCGGCGGAATCAATTGCGAGATCACCCCGACGGATCGATCAAGTTCGCGCTCATACACGTCGGCGATCGCCTGCATCGTTTCTGCGAAGTGTCCGGTTTGTTCGCCCACGGACATCATGTCAGTAAACAAATCCGGAAAGAGCTTCTGCTGTTGCAATGCAGCCGAAAGGGTGGCGCCGTCGATGACTGCTCTGCGCACTTCGCCCAATCTGGTTTCGAGAAAACGGTTCCCGGCAATCTCGGTCACAAGATCGAGTGAGCGCAGCAGAGGCACGCCGTTTTCCATCAAAGTGCCAAGCGTACGCGCGAACTGCGCGTAATAGCGGTGTCGAATCACCCGTCCGTACCCAGGAATCAGCAATCGGAACCGGTCCCATCCGAGCCGCCCTTCCTGAGTCCGAACAACGGCGCGGAAACCGATAATCACACCAATCAATATCAGTACACCGAGCCACCAGTAGCCGGTGATCGCATGGTGAACTTGAAGCAAGATGCGCGTCGGCAACGGCATCGTGCCGCCGGTTTGCGCCATGAACCCGGTCAACTGCGGCACCATGAACGTAATAAAAATCGTGACGAGAATAGCGCCGGCCAGCGCCAGGAAGGCCGGATAAATTAACGCCTGTTGCACGCGGTCTCGCAATTCTTTCGCCTGCATCAGATGTTTCACCAACCGCAGCAGAATTTGCGGTAACGAACCGCTTGCCTCGCCCGCCGCGACAAGGTTCACATACAACGGCGGGAAAATTCGAGGCATGTCGCTCAAAGCCTGCGAAAAACTGCGGCCGTCGATCAGGGCCTGGTGCAGCGTGTGAGTCATTTGCTGCACGCGCGGATGCTTCAACCGTTTCTCCAAAACCGACAATCCCTCGTCGAGCGTCATGCCCGCTTGCAGCAAATGCGCCAGTTGCTCAGTGAAAATGAGCAGCTGGCCGTGGGGAATTTTCAGACTCTGCGAAGGCGTCGAGACTTCGGGTGAGCTCAACAGCCGCAATTTTCGTTGGGGCGGGGCCGGCTTACTGGCTTGTGCCTCTGCGGGCTTAGCCGCTTCTACCATATCGATCCGAATCGGAATGCAGTGTTGCGATTCAATCTGACGGATCGCAACCGCGCGATCCGCGCAGTCCAGCACCCCTTCAACCAAACCGCCCTGCGCATTGCGCGCACGATAAGTAAACTGTGGCATCGCGTTACAAAGTTAGTTTCAGAGAAACTGCGTAATTCAAAATTCGACTTCCACCACGCCGTAGCTTGGCGAAGGCGGGTGGCATCCGCGCGGAAAAATAATCGGAAACCGTAAATCGCAAAACTGAATCTGGCTTCGCGTCTAAACAAATAACTCGAAGCACCAATCACCTAGGAAAAAATTTTACTTGTCACGCCGTCCGAATCTGATAAGACCGCCGGACATGAAATGTGCAGCAGTGGCGATGGCCGTTTCCATTGCCTTCGCTTCGCAAGCGCTCGCAGTCCTGCGACCGATCTTTCCTGCAAAAGCAGGGCCGCCATTTGGCAATGAAGCGATTGTTAAGGGAAACGGTTCAGTTCCCCCGTCAGTGAAAAGAGCGCCTGCTTCGTTGCAGCGATAGCCGGGCGTATCAGTCACAACGCGCAGGCGCTTCCTGCGCGGACAGGGATGTTTTCACTCTGTTTCTTTTTGCCATCTTTGCCTGCATCGCAGTGATTGGGCGTCTTGCATGCCGCATTCAGTGACCAGCATAGAAATAGATCGCGATCAACGCAGCAATAAGGAGGATTGCCGTAATCCACCAAACCTTTTTGATCGCCGGTCTTCGAGATGATCCAAACTCCTGCTTAACGAACTCTTCGTAATTGAAGTCGTTGTCCGGTAAATCCACGCCATCGTATGCTTCGGCATCTTCCTGCCAGCCCGAACGATCATCTGCTCCGCACTCCGGACATGCTACGGCGATAGGAGAAACATCTTCGCCGCACACTGGGCACACTTTCGGTGGCCTTCGCTTACTCTTCATTGTTGTTCATTCGTTGTCTTCTGGACATCAAGCGAAACATACATCCGACGAGACAGAGATAAGCCACGGCAGAGCGTCGTGACAAGCACGCTGAAGTTATTTCGGCAATGGGCCGGACCTGACGTCGTTGCCAACTTCATCGGGCATAAGCTGAAACTTTGGCTATGAATGCATTCCATTTTGGACCGAGACGACCGCCGTCGAGCAGGATTCTCGGGCATTGTTTGTATCCCAAATCGCGGCCGTCACTGTAACGAATCATGCGCCAGTGCATGTGCGGGACCACATGATTCAGCGGGATGTTATATTGACGCATCAGTGTGGCTGTGAGTCGCGCGGTGCGATCGACGGTGACGTCAATATTGTTGCCCCGGTTTACACACATTTCGATGCCGATGGACGACCTGTTTCCCGGGCCTTCGTAATCAGCATGCTCTCCGGTTTCGTTAGTCGGCAGGGTTTGGTAAATGGAATGATCGTCAACGGTGAAATGCCAAGTGAGATAGCCAGTGCGATTGTGACGGCCTCGAAGCCCCTTGTTCATCGCAAGCGCGTGATTTAACGCGTTTGCGCTACGCGCCGTATTGTCGGTGGAATGAATAGTGATAAACGTCGGGCGCATGGGCCGATGCAAGGGACGTCCGCAATTCCCTTGGGGGATGATGCTCTGCGTGATGTTCAACCCCGCTGCACCGGCGGCAGCCGGGGCGCTGACGGCGGCGGGTCGTGGAGCCACAGCGCAGGAAGAAAGGAGAAGCCCCAGCAGAACAAGAGCAAGAAACCCAAATGTGCGAAGTTTCACCGTAACCATTTCTGCCGTTGCAAGAGGAAAATGATTAAACGCTGCACGGCGAGAATCGTGCCGGAACATTCGGCATTCAGGAAGCGGAATCGTTTCGGTCTTCAAAGGTACGAGGCCGCCAGAATGCTCGCAGTTCGTCAATCGCTGTGTTGACCCTTGGGCGACTGTTGGCCCACTGCTCTCTCGCGTAACCTCGCCGCGGATTTTACGCACTATCTCACTGAACGGCCAGAAATGAATTCTCAAAACGAGAGTTCACGGCAAGCCGAACCAACGAGAAAGACGAATAAAATGGCACAGAAAAAAGCCAAGAAAATGATCAAAGTCCGCGACCTGAAGCCGACAAAAGACGCCAAAGGCGGCCGTGGGCGCGGCGGTGGTGGCATCGCCAATCACTGGGTTCAATAAGGAATGGCCGCTAGAAAGTCGCACCGTGGTTCCATCCCACGGTGCGATCGTTTATCCGTTCTGCATCTTCTCAGTAAGGGACGGCGGTTCTCTTAATCTTCGTGTTCATCTTCGCGTGTGCGGCACTTGTACAGGCGCAAACACGAAACAACGCGCAACTTACGAATATTAGCGCGAGCAAAACCTTGATTCGCTGAAATCTGCCGTTGCTACTGCGTTTCGACCCCGTTGCTCGATTTATCGCAAACGCGAATCATAGCATCATGTGACCGGCTGAAAAGCTTCGCGTAGCTGGAGCCGGGGGGGTCGGCCCACATTCACATCTGTGCCAGAATCGCGACCCAATAGCGAATTTGGGTGATTGTCACGGTCGCCCCATTCGCTATGAGACCGATTTCAACACGCACTTTGACCCTTTGATTTTCATCGTCCCAGTCGGCCTCGACGGAGTGGATATTGACCGTGAACTCCCGCGGTGTGGTTTGTACGCTTACGATCTGCGAAGCTACTGAAGCCGTGCCGATCGCCCGGTGAAATTGCAAGCGCGTGAGAGGTGGTCCCGCCAAGAAAGTCCATGTCTCGGTGGTACGCTGCTGACGCGTCGCCTCGATACAAACGTTGGCTGCCCCGTTAATGGTGAAGAGCCGATTTGCTCCATCTGGTCCGGCTATCACTGCTTCTATTACTTGCTCTCCAATCGCATCAGTTGTGGGCATCGCTGCGGACCTTGTAAAATCGATTGAAGCCTGACGCACTGGCTTCCGACTGTCAATGTCGTTGAGCTAGACCCTTTCGCCGCACGTTGGCGCACTTAGCACGTATTTTTTGCTGCTGGTGAGCACCGCCGCTGCGCGAGCGGCCGTAAAACCTTGCGTCGTCGATTGCGTTGCTTGTTGCCTTTGGTTCACTGTATCGAACGTGACTGAACGGGAAGCGATCAGTGCCCGATACATAATTCTCTGTTTTTCCCTTTTGGCGCGTCCCTGTCGCGTACGGGCGGAGCTCTTCGAGGTGCTGTCGCAGATAATTGAGCAGGCGCCTTCTGCGTTCCGAACCACGTGATACCGCGCAAGCACCATAGGCGGTCGGCGGCGGCAACAACTCGCCATCTACATCCGAAACTCGGTCGTAAATGGCATGCCAGCGTTTCTTCACGGTCCAGGTAGAAACACACAGCGATGCCGCAAGCTGCTCGCAGGTCTCTCCCACTAAGGCATGTTCTAAAAGCACTCGCTCTGATCGGCTAAAGTGAAACCTCGGAGCAGTATATACAAAAAGGCCGGCGATGTTGCCGCCGGAATGCGTGAGCGCCTCTGATCGCGTGAGCCCAACGAGCAAAGGTTGCCTCGAAGATTCTGTTGCGGGGAAACCAGTGGTGCGAAAGTAATCGGAATAGTCGCACCGGATGCGAGCTCCCGCGTCAAGCATCCATTGTGATCTTTCCCGTCCGATCGGCTCAGCAAGAAATTCCTTAATCCGATAGCCGCGTAAGGCAAGATGAAGGGCCTCGCCCTGTTTTTCGAGTACTGCCAAAGTTTGCTCAGGAGAAAATCCATCTTGCGTCCACCCTTCGCAACACATCACCACATTGACTCCATCGTTAGCATTGGCCTTGGCAATCTGCTCGCGATTCAACACCGGCAAAAGCCGCGAACAATATCGTCGCGCCAATTCAACACTTAGATAGGGAAGCAGAGTTGATCGCGCGTCTGAGCAGAATTCGTCTGTTACAAAAATAAACGCATGGAACGAGACAACGCGCGAACCCGCTGGTCTGGAACGGTCCTCGACGAGAAAAATTTGCATTGCCCCGTTCGAAAATAATGCTCGCCACACGTTCGGTAAGATCCTTCTGTTCGTCTCCACGTAAGGAAGGTCCAGCGATTGATGTAACGCAAGGCAACTTGCGAGGTCAGGCACATCGGCTTTTCGAGCGATCAGATTGATGCCAGTTGGCGTCCCCATTCCTGGATGACGCACTGCGAATTTTAACAGACCTCGCGTTTTCACCTAGGCATTTTCGACACACGACGACAATAGGAGAATTTCCTTAGGTAATACAAGCTACGATTCTGCAACGTTCGTGGCGAAAGATTGGCCTGAATTTCCACTTTTAGGGGTCTTGTCCGCAGCGGCGAAGAAACCGGAATCTCGATCTGCAAATAGGAGGACTATATAGACATTTACATAGCACCTCTCTAATGACCCGCGTCGGCACCTATTTCATGCGCTTTAAATCAGAACTCACGAACGGCTACCAAATCTTCGCCGTCAGCGGCGTCAACACGATCTCTTTCGCCATCGATGCGGCTGCCGCCAACACCGCCGGGCTGCTGGGCTTCGCTGTCGAACGAGTGGATCCGACGCAGAACGAGCAGTACTACATGTACGGCTTCAAAGTGTTTCAGTCGGTTATTCCACACCCGACACCGCAGACGGTCGTGAGCACATACGACAATCCGGTGCAGAGCTTTGTGTGGGATGACTTCACAGCCAAGCCGGCGCGCAAATACAAATATGTTTTTCATCCACTCAAGGGACGGCCAAAGAATCTGGATCGCAGCGAGCCGCCGATCGAGATCAACGTCGAAACGGAATCTCTTTTCGAGGATGTGGTAACACATCAGGTGTTTTTCAATCGCGGTGTGGCCAGCAGCCAGGCGTACGCGCGACGGTTCGGTAATTTAAAGCCTGACGACCAACCAACACCAGCCAAACGCCAGGAGGCATATGACTGGTTGAGCCGTGAGTTGGACGACGCCATCCTGAAATTCATTAGCGCAGCGCAAAACGAGGATACGCTTTTGTGCTGCTTCTACGAATTTCACTACAGGCCGGTAGTGCAGGCACTCAAAGACGCCATAGACAAAGGCGTCAATGTCCAAATCATCGTCGATGCGAAAAAGAACGAATACACGGATAAGGACGGGGTATTTCACAAGAGTTTCCCGCGAGAAGACAATATCGACATGATTGGGTTGGTGGGGCTACCCGGTAATAGTGTCATTTACCGCGAAGCGAGAATCAGCGCGATTGCTCACAACAAATTCATGGTGCTGCTGAAAGGACCCGCGCAAACGCCAGCAGAAGTCTGGACAGGGTCTACGAACATTTCGCTCGGCGGCATCTTCGGCCAGACCAATGTTGGACATTGGGTCCGGGACCAAAATCTAGCAAAGCAATTTGCTGCTTACTGGAATCTGCTGAAGGATGACCCCGGCGGCAAAGACACGGATACCCAAGCGGTCAGTCGGCAGAAGAACAGAGATTTTCGGAAAGCAGTCGAAGCGGTATTCGACGTTCCGACTGATTGGAACATCGTGCCTCACGGGATCACGCCGGCCTTTAGTCCGCGGAACGACATGGATGTATTAACGATGTACGCCACGATGGTCGATGTGGCGGCCGATCTCTCGTGCATCACACTGGCTTTCGGTATCAACAAAGAGTTCAAAGAGCAGCTAAAGGACAATACGCCGTTCAGTCATCTAGCTTTCTTCCTTTTGGAGAAGAAGGATGTGCCAAATCCCAAAAATCCCGACGCATTTATCGAGATCAACTCCAAGCAGAACGTTTACAAGGCTTGGGGCTCATATTTGAAGGATACGCTCTATCAGTGGGCGAAAGAAACGAACAATCGCGCTCTGGAGTTCAATACGCACGTCGCCTACATCCATTCCAAGTTCCTGTTGAAAGATCCCCTCAGCCTTGACCCAATCGTCGTTACCGGTTCAGCGAACTTCAGTGATGATTCACAAAAAGAGGGAGATGAAAACATGATAATTATCCGGGGCGACAAGCGGGTGGCGGACATTTACTTCACGGAGTTCAATCGCTTGTTCAATCACTACTACTTCCGCTCAGTCATGGAAAAGCTGGGTGTGAGTCAGCCGCCCGCGTCCAAGGATGACAGCCTATTTCTCGTTCCGAAGGATACATGGTTGGCGAAATACGCTCCGGGGACGCTGCGATACAAGCGAGTTCAGGAATACAAAAAGATGCAGGGCTTCGCTTGAACTAAGCGGCCTCCAAGCGTAGTCCCAATCATTTATAAATAGCCTGGCAGTTGGCAAGATATCGCCCGACCTTGCTCCACCGCTTGTATAGAACGTGAAGGGGCAAATGTCGGGCGATTTTCTCTTGACAAGCGGACACGATTCTAGCCAGACTCCGCGTGCTTAACGGATCTGAATCAGGCGGACGACATCTTCCCCGCTGGTTCTTCGTCTCTTCCGGACCCGCAACCTCAAAGGCAATTCAGCGGGAAAAAAGAAAGGAATTATTTAGTGAATCCAATGATTCGGTTCAAAACGACAACTCTGCCACTTCTCACGGCACTAGCGCTCGGCTGCTTTGCGCTTTCGCCGGCAGCGCAAGCGCTGCTCCCTAGTCCGACACCAGACGGGGGATACCCGAACAACAACACGGCTGAGGGCGAAAACGCTTTGATCAACCTCGACGTCAACTCCGGCTTCGAAAACACGGCCGTCGGTGCTTTTGCGCTCAATTCAGCTACAACCGGCGCCAGGAACACAGCCGTCGGCGCTAGTGCGCTAACCGCCATCACGGATGGCTTCGATCTCACGGCGATCGGCGACAGCGCGCTCGCTTCAAATACCTCCGGCGTACAAAATACGGCGGTTGGCTCCAGTGCGCTCCTAAACAATACCACCGGTACTGCCAATACGGCCATTGGTTGGCTTGCGCTCTGGCAAAATAACGGCGGTGCCAATACGGCCACCGGTAATGCTGCGCTCCTTAACAACACAACTGGCGACGCGAACACGGCCACCGGGCAAACCGCGCTTGGAGACAACACCACCGGCTTTAACAACTCGGCCTTTGGCACTAGTGCACTCAACAACAACCTTACAGGTAACGGCAACACGGGCATTGGTTATTCGGCTCTGTTCGGTAACACTGGCAGTCACAACATAGCCGTTGGCGAGAATGCCGGCTTGAATCTCACCACCGGCTCGAATAATATCGATATTGGCAACGTAGGTGTTGCCGCAGAGGCCAATACCATCCGCATCGGCACGCAAGGAACACAGACCGCAACGTTTGTCGCCGGCGTGAACGGAGCAGCAGTAATGGGCGTCGCCGTTAAAGTGAACGCTGCCGGTCAAATTGGCACGGCACCTTCCTCGGTTCGTTTCAAGCAAAATGTGAAGAGCATGGGCGACACAAGCGAAGCTCTGTTTGCGTTGCGACCGGTCACTTTCCGCTACAAACAGGAGATTGATCCAGAGGGAATTAAGCAATTTGGCCTCGTCGCCGAAGAAGTGGTGAAGGTCGATCCACACTTGGTTGTTCGCGACACCGACGGCAAGCCTTACTCGGTCCGCTATGAAGCAGTGGACGCGATGTTGCTCAATGAGTTTCTAAAAGAGCACAGCAAAGTTGAGAAATTGGAAGCGACGGTTGCCAAGCAGCATAAGGATTTCGAGGCTGCCCTTGCTGACTTGAAGGGGCAAATTCAGAAGGTGAGCGCACAGCTTGAGTTGAACAAACCTGCACCGCAAACGGTTGTGAATAATCGCTAAAAGCGATCAGGCAACCGAAGCAATGAGCCGTCGTGCTTCACCGCATGGCGGCTTTTTGTTTCATGCGGGAACTATCACGCCTCTTTGAAATCGCCCTTGTGCTCGTGCGTTTCGATCACGTTGCCAGCAGCATCGTAAATGCGGATCAGCGCCATTTGTTCTAATTATCTTTATTTGTTGTACCAATACGCTACGACAATGACCGTCATGCACGCAGCCAACGGACTAATGGCGATTAGTAGGTATAAGAGAGTGTCCATCTGGGGAGGCTTACACTTATCTTTTCGTAGAGAGCGGTAACGCTGGACGTTTCTGGCCCACGAAAAGCTTGTTATCGGCCTGAGCATCCTGATCGCTTTTTTATAACAGCCGACTGAATGGGCAGCACGTCGGAAATTAAATCGACGCCGCGTTTATCTTAGCGCAGACGGACTTTGTAAACATGGATCGTTGATTGCATCGGCGGTGTCTCAGCGGTCATCCGGCAATCAATTCGTATTCTAGGGCGATCCTGTGAAGCGCATCGGGGCTTGTTGCGCCGACTCGAGATGCCTCTGAAGAAGTAGCCGAGCGATGCACGTATTGATTTTCAAACACAATGGGGCAGCCACCCCACCCGCAAACCGCAAAAAAGGGAAATCCTGAGGTGAAATCTTTCTCATGTGGTACCAGACGGCCACCTTCTGCCATGCCCTCAAGGTATTGCCGTTGACCAGCCGGTGCAGAAGCAGCCCCCGCAAGGTTAGCGCGTCGGGAAGCGAATAATCTTCTCCGGCAGCTCGCTCTCGGCTTCGCGCTTCGCCAGCCATTGCGCTATCCCCTTGCGTAATTGGGCCGCGACGGTCGAGCCATTGTGATCTGCCAGCTTGCGAAGTCGTAGCAACATTTCTTGGGAAAGCACATCAACGCGCCAGCCATCGATGCTGAAGGGGATCGCGTTATCGGGCAAGCGTTGGGGTCTTTCCATTTCACCATCTTTCTACGGGAAAACGGGAAACGCGCTGCAAAGTTTT
>Ga0066903_100006694_pt1 | contig 10300 bp, 8 predicted proteins | sample PanSoiMetaGPlot1_FD_67491 | JGI IMG/M metagenome (GOLD analysis project Ga0066903, IMG submission 67491) | Tropical forest soil microbial communities from Panama analyzed to predict greenhouse gas emissions - Panama Soil - Plot 1 (version 2) | ecosystem: Environmental > Terrestrial > Soil >... | reverse complement strand
CGGTCTACCGGTCGTCTACGCCGCGGCCAGTCCCGCGCTGGCGGCACTCGAGCTCCTCGTTCACCTCGGCAGCAGCAGCGTGCTCGCCGCATATGTCTCGATCCGGTGCCGCTTTGACGAGCACGTCGTGTTGCGACTCGATCGTCGGCGGCTACCGGAGCAATGGCGATCGTCACCGGCCGTGCCCGATCTCGCACTGCTCGGCGACGCCTGGCTGAAGGATGGCACGTCGGCAGTGCTCGAAGTGCCGAACGTCATCATCCCGGAGGAATCGAACTACCTGCTCAACCCGCGTCACGCCGACTTCGAGTCGATCGAGATCGGGAAGCCGCAACCCTTCGAGTTCGACCTGCGATTGCTGCGGTGAGCATCGCCATGCCTCCATCGACGGTTCGCAGCCGCGTGGCATCGATCGACGCGCTGCGCGGCCTCGTCATGATCCTGATGGCGCTGGATCACACCCGCGACTTCTTCGGCGCAACGGCGGTCAGCCCGACCGATCTCACCCGCACGACGGCAGCTCTCTTTCTCACGCGCTGGATCACCCACATCTGCGCGCCGACGTTCTTCCTGCTGACCGGCACGAGCGCGTACCTGACGCTCGGCCGCCGCACTGTCCCGCAACTGTCGCGACTGCTGGTGACGCGCGGTCTCTGGCTGATCGCGCTCGAGCTGACCGTCGCCCGCTGCTTCGGCTATCAGTTCAATGTCGACTATCGCCTGACGCTGCTGGTGGTGCTGTGGGCACTGGGCTGGTCGATGATCGGCCTCGGCGCGCTGGTGCGGCTGCCGCCGTCGGCCGTGGCCGCGATCGGCGCGGGCATGATCGCTTTTCACAACCTGCTCGATCCGATCCGCCCCGCGGCGCTCGGCGCGTTCGCGCCGCTGTGGAGCATCCTGCATGCGCCAGGCGTGGTGTTGTCGACGCCGGCCCATACCGTGTTCGTTGCCTACCCGCTGATTCCGTGGGTTGGCGTCACCGCGGTTGGCTTCGGTCTCGGCGCGCTGTACGCGCAGCACGGCGACCGCCGCCGCCGGATACTGCTCGTTGTTGGGGTCACGTTGACGACGGCGTTCCTGGTGCTGCGCGCGATCAACGTTTACGGCGACCCGGTCCGGTGGAGCACGCAGCCGTCGGCGGTCTTCACGACGCTGTCGTTTCTCAACGCCACCAAGTATCCCCCATCGCTGCTCTTTCTGCTGATGACGCTTGGACCGGCCGCGCTGGTGCTCAGGAGCATCGACGCGCGAACGCCTGCCTTCCTGTCGCCGTCGCGCGTCTACGGGAAAGTCCCGCTTTTCTACTTCGTCGGCCACCTCACGCTGATCCATCTGCTGGCGGTTGCGGTGTGCTACGCACGGTACGGCACTGCGCACTGGATGTTCGAATCGCCGCGTCCCGATCAGTATCCGATCACGCCGCCGCCCGGGTGGGGCTACTCGCTGCCCGCGGTGTACGCGCTCTGGATCACCGTCGTCGTGCTCCTTTATCCGGCGTGCCGATGGTATGCCGCGATCAAGGCGCAGCGCGGCGCGTGGTGGATCAGTTACTTCTGACGCCGCTCGGGGACCACCTCCAGCGGGGCGCGCAACCCGCCGGGGCGTAGAATGACGGCGTGCCGTACGCCACGTCCGCAACCACGCGCAGCAGCGAAACCGCACCGTTCGCCTTCACCGGCGCACAGCCACTGCTGTCAGCGGACGACATCATCGAGAGTCCTGAAACGCATCTGCGCTACCGCATCGCGCGAATGCTCGGTGAAGGGGGCTTCGGCCAGGTGTACCTGGCGACGCGGATCGGACGGTCGGCGTCCGTACCGGAGACCGTCTGCATCAAGGTGAGCACGCGAATTGACGGCTGGGTGCGCGAAACCTACTTCGGATTCCTGCTCGTCGGCCATCCGCGCGCCATGCAGGTTTTCGATTGCTTTCCGGTGATGCGCGGCAGCCGCCCGCTCTATTGCCTGACGCTGGAGTACGCGCGCCACGGCGACCTCAGCGCGTTTCTGGCGCGTTCCGACAAGCCGTGGACCGAAGCGATCACGCGGCGGGAAATCGCCGGCGTGCTCGAGGTGCTCGCCAAGCTCCATCGCGGCCAGACGCTCCATCGCGATCTCACGCCGATGAACGTCTTCGTCTGCGACGGCTACCGCCTCAAGCTGGGCGACTTCGGCATCGTCCGGCAGCAGAGCGACCGCCGCGGCATCACCGCGCGAACGATGAACGCCCTGACCGCGCCCAGCGACATCCTGGCGGGCGCGGTCCCCAAATGGCAGGCGCGTGACGATGTTTATCAGGTTGGTCAACTGCTGGCCATGCTGATCAAGGGCGACGCGCGATCGCGGATTCGCTCGAACGACGTCCGGCGGCTGACGTGCAGCGATCACCTGAAGGAGATCGTGCACCGCTGCGTCGGCGAACGGCGGAAACGTTATGAGAGCGCCGACGAGATGATCGCGGCGCTGCGCAATCCGCCCGCCGAGCTGAAAGCGGGGCACCTCCGGACGCTGAAGGGTGTGCACATCGCCTTCACCGGGATCCTCAGCGTGCGCCGGAAGGAAGCCATCGCGGCCGCACGAAGGGCCGGTGCGATCATCCATGACGCGCCCTCGGTCCGCACGACCGTCGTCGTCCGCGGGCGGCCCAATCCGCTGCAGGCGGCTGGCCGCGATGGCGGACTGAAGCTGATGGAGATCAAGCGGCTGCGTGAAAAAGGCCATCGCATCACCCTGCTCGACGAGAAGCGCTTCTGGCGGCTCGCTCCGCGGCCGCCTGGTCGTTGAGTCGCGAGCGACCGTGGACGCGCCGGCGCGACGCACGCGCGCTCCGCGCCGTGCCCGTGGCGCTGACGCGTGGACGCGGCCATCGTGTACGCACGTGAGCCACAACGAACACTGATGTTGAAAATCGGTTCGATTTCGTAAAAAAGTCGTTGGTTTTCTGCCCGGGGACAGCCACCTTGGTGGAATTGTTCCTGGTCTCACATTCGCCTAATTTCACCGCGACACCTCAACGGTTCACGGTAGTAAGCGCGCGCCGCCATCGGGTGTCAGACACGCACAACAGTTCGTTCGAGGCACATCCCCCCGGTGCGCACGCACCGTAACGTGGCTGGCGAGAGGCGAGTATGGGACTGCTCTATTCGTTGCCGGCGCGTCGAAGCGGAGCGGTTCTGAATCCTCGAATGCGTCGTTACAGCGTGTTGACGATGACAGTCATTCTCTTCGTCGCGCTGTGTGGCGTGGCATCGATCGCGTCTGCGGCGCCCGACCCCACGACGACCTTCGTGCGCAACTGCAGCAGTTGCCACACGTTTGGGCATGGCGTCCTGGTCGGACCGGACCTGAAGGGGGCGACCGATCGGCACGACCGCCGGTGGCTGGCAGCGTGGATCGCCTCGTCTGATCGTCTGATTCAATCCGGCGACGCGACCGCGCGGGCGCTGTTTTCGAAGTTCAACAAGCAGCGCATGCCGGATCAGCGTCTGTCGCCAGACGAGATCACGGCGCTGATCGACTACCTCGCGGCAGGCGGTCCAGCACGAGTAGCGCAGAACACGGATCGCTCGGTCGAGACCGCAACCTCGGACGACATCGTGAACGGCAGCGACCTCTTCGCCGGACGGCGTGCGTTTGCGAAAGGCGGCGCCCCGTGTGGGTCGTGTCACCGCGTGGGAGCAACTGACGCGTCCGGTGGCACGCTCGGACCAGACCTGTCGCGTTCCTATCGGCGCTACCGTGACAAGGGCATGGCGACGCTCTTGTCACGGGGCTGCTTCCCTCGCGTCCCGACCATCTCCGGCCACGCCCTCACTGATCAGGAAGCGTTCGCACTGAGGGCATTCCTGCGCGAAGCAGCCGTGGATGGGCGATGACCGACCGATTCCTGTTCGTCATCGCGCCGTACGTGACCGGAGCAGCCGCGGTTCCCGCGTGCGTCGTCCGCTGCCTGCTCGCAGCGCGACACGACGCGTTCGCGATGGCGAAGCCGGCCGGCGAAGGCCGCGCCACGATCCGCTCGATCTGGCGGTGGGCGATTGGCATGGTCGCCCTCGGGCACGTGGCGGCGCTGGGGTTCCCCGAGTACGTGCTGCGATGGAACCACGATCCGATTCGGATGCTGGTGGTCGAAGGCGCCGGCGCGGCGGCTGGTGCGGTTGCGCTCGCGGCGCTGATCGCAATCTGCGTGCGACGAGTGCAGCGCGCAGGTGCGTGTGCGTCGGCCCTGGACGTCATCGCGGGGACGCTGCTTCTGAGCGGCCTCGCCTCGGGGGTCGGCGTGGCGATCGCCTTCCGGTGGGCGTCGTCATGGTCGGCTGTGACTGTCGCTCCGTACGTCCAATCGCTGCTGCGAATGGAGCCGGCACCGACGTTGGTCGGGCGTTTGCCGCTCCTCGCCAGAGTGCATATCTTCTGCGCTTTTTCCCTTGCCGCCGTCGCGCCGTTCACGACCGCGGCGCAGGTGATTCTCGGGCCGGTCACCGTGCTGATTGGCTGGACGCAGTCACGCATCGCGCACGCCATGGCCACGGCGCGACACCTGCAGGACGTGGCGTCTGCTCGACTGCAGCCGTTGACGGCTCGGGTCACACGTTCCGACGGAGAGGAGAACTGATCGCTCCATGCGCGCGGTCCTGTTCCTCGTCGTCGGCGTGCTGGCGACCGCAACCGCGGCGTTCGCGGCCCGCGCCTTGTCGCGTGTCGGCGTCCACCAGGGCTACGCGCCGGAGCAGCCGATCGCGTTTTCGCACGCGCTCCACGCAGGCGATTCGAACATTCCGTGCCTCTATTGCCATTCGGGTGCGCGCACGAGCCGGCACGCCGGAATTCCGCCGCTCAACGTGTGCATGAACTGTCACGCGCTGCTCACGAAGCAAACGATCGACATCGAGAAGTTGAAGGAAGCGGTCCAGCGTCGCCAGCCAGTCGCGTGGACGAAGGTCCACAACCTGCCCGACTTCGTCTACTTCAACCACAGTCAGCATGTCGGCGCCGGAGTGGCGTGCGAGTCGTGCCACGGCGCCGTGCGAACGATGCAGCGAATTCGTCAGGACGCGCCGCTCACGATGGGCTGGTGTCTCGACTGTCACAAGGCGCGGCCGCCGCAGATGCACCTGGCCGGTCAGCCGGCGCAGACCGCCGGCGGCGCGCACGCGCAGCGTCCCGGACTCGACTGTGGGAAGTGTCACTACTAGCGAGCGGAGCAGGAACTCGTGGCCGTCGACCTGAAATTCTGGACCAGCCTGGATGCACTGCGTGCGGACGCCGATCGGCGCGCTGCAGCCGAACGCGACTGCTTCGCCGGTCAGCGCGCCCGCACTGGTCCGCCGCCAGAGCCGAGCCGCCGCGACTTCCTGACGCTCGCCGGGTTCGGCATCGCGGCTGCCGCAGCCTCGGCCTGCTCGCGCGGGGCGGTTCAGAAGGCCATCCCGATGCTCAGCCAGCCGGAAGAGCTCACGCCAGGCGTACCGAACTGGTACGCGACCACGTGCGGCGGGTGTTCGGCTGCATGCACGCTGCTGGCGAAGACGCGCGATGGACGTCCGATCAAGATCGAAGGGAACGCCGACTCCGTGGTGTTCGGGAGCGGCACCTGCGCCACCGGGCAGGCGACCGTCCTGTCGCTGTATGACGATGCGCGGCTGAAGGGACCACTGTGGCGCGGTCAACCGGCGGCGTGGGCCGACATCGACGCACACATCGCAGAACGCCTCGCGGCGGCTGCGGTCGCGCATCAGCGTGTTGCCCTCGTCTCGAAAACGATCGCCGGCCCGGCGACGCGAAGGTTGATCGCGGAGTGGTCGCGCCGGCCTGGATTCGAGCACATTGTCTACGACGCGGTGTCGGTCGCAGCCCTTCGTGAGGCGACCCGAGCCGCGTTCGGCGTCGATGCGCTCCCCCACTACCGCTTCGATGCCGCACGTGTGATCGTCGGAATCGAGTCCGACTTTCTCGGCACCTGGCTGTCGCCTGTCGAGTTCACCCGCGAGTACGCCATGCGGCGGCGGCCGGAATCGGCCTCGGCGATGTCGCGACACGTCCAGTTCGAGTCTGGTGTGTCGCTGACCGGCAGCAACGCCGATCGTCGCGTCGTGATCAGGCCGTCACAATCGGCGTCAGTGGCGCTGGGCCTGCTACGGCGGATCGCGAGCAGGCGTGGTGAGGTTGCCGTTCCCGATGTCGACGAATCGGCGCTCGACCGGCAGACGCTCGATGCAGCGGCAGATGATCTATGGCGCGCGCGTGGCGAGTCGCTCGTGGTCTGCGGCGCCAACGACGTGGACACGCAGATGCTCGTCCACGCGGCGAACGCGCTGCTCGGCAACATCGGCACGACCGTCGACCTCGACAACGTGTCGCTGCAGAAGCGCGGCGACGACGTCGCCCTTGCCCGCCTCGTCGACGCCATGGCAGCAGGACGCGTCGGCGGCCTGATTCTCTACGGCGTCAACCCCGTCTACGATGCACCCGCCGGCGATCAATTCGCCGCCGCGATGAGGCGCGTGCCACTGACCGTGTCATTCGCCGATCGCCTCGACGAAACGGCTTCGCACGCCGAGTTCGTCTGTCCCGATCACCATTTTCTCGAGGCGTGGGGAGACGCCGAGCCGGTCGCCTCCTGCTACAGCCTTGCACAACCGACGATCTCGCCGTTGTTCGACACGCGTGCCGCACAGGACAGCCTGCTGTTGTGGCTCGGTCGATCACCGGATTTCTACGCCTACCTGCGGAGCGTCTGGCGCGACACGCTGTTCCACACACAGACGCGCTACACGACGTTCGACGAGTTCTGGGATCACAGCCTGCACGACGGCATCTACGCGATACCGCCACGCACGATATCGGAGAAGCCGTTGGTGGCCGACTGGCGCGCGTCCGCTGCGAGTGTCGCTCGCTCGCAGTCGGACGCCGCCGCCAGTCGGGACCACGACACATACGAGCTGCACCTGTACGAGCCGGTCGCCGTGCGCGACGGTGCGCACGCCAACAATCCCTGGCTGCAGGAATTGCCGGATCCGGTCTCGAAGGTCACCTGGGGAAACTACGCCGCGATCGCGCCCGTGGACGCGTCGCGGCTCGGACTCGAGCCCGGCGACATCGTCGCCCTCGACGGCGTCGGCGGGCGGCGCATCGAGCTTCCCGTGCACGTGCAGCCCGGGCAGGCGCCAAAGACCATCTCGATTGCGCTCGGGTACGGACGTACGCGGTCCGGACGTGTCGGGGACGGTGTCGGCGTAAACGTCTTTGCGCTCGCGCAGGTTGCGGCTGGCGCCCGTCGCTATGCGCGCACTGGCATCACGATGACCCGCACCGGCCGCCGCGACGCGCTCGCCACCACGCAGTCGCACCACTCGATGGAAGGCCGCGCGATCGTGAAGGAGACGACGCTCGCCGCGTTGGCGGAACCGGCTGACCACCGCGAGACGGATCTGCCGACGTTGTGGGCGGCGCGGCCGCGCGGCGAGCACAACTGGGGAATGGCGATCGACCTGAGTGCCTGCACCGGCTGCTCGGCATGCGTCACCGCCTGTCAGGCCGAGAACAACGTGGCCGTCGTCGGGCGCGACGAAGTCAGGCGGGGGCGCGAGATGCACTGGATCCGAATCGATCGCTACTACAGCGGATCGGAAGACGGTCCGGCCACGCTGGTGCAGCCGATGATGTGTCAGCACTGCGGCGACGCGCCATGCGAGCCGGTGTGCCCGGTTCTGGCCACGGTCCACAGCTCCGACGGACTCAACCAGCAGGTCTACAACCGCTGTGTCGGCACGCGCTACTGCGAGAACAACTGCCCCTACAAAGTGCGCCGCTTCAACTGGTTCGAGTACGCGCGCAACGATCGCTTCGACTTCAACTTGAACAACCCGCTCGGACTGATGGTGCTGAATCCCGACGTGACGGTCCGCTCGCGCGGCGTCATGGAGAAATGCAGCCTGTGCGTGCAGCGCATTCAGGCTGGCAAGCTCGAGGCACGCCGCAGCGGACGCGCCGTCGACGACGGCGAAATCCAGACCGCATGCCAGCAGGCGTGTCCGGCCGACGCCATCGTCTTCGGCGATCTCGCCGATCCGGGTAGTCGTGTGTCACAGCTGAACCGCGGCCGGCGCAGCTATCACGTGCTCGACGAGCTCGGCACGCGCCCGAACGTCACGTATCTCACGAAGGTGAGGAACGCATGAGGGTCGCCGATCAACGTCGCCATCGCCTGCTGGCGTTTCCGGCTCGCCAGTCGCGCGCATCTGGGGCGCTCAACCGCATCACGGACGACGTGGCGCTGCCGCTCGACACGGGTCCAGGAGCCGGATGGCTGGCGGCGTTCGCCGTCGCGGCAACGGCGCTGCTGGTCGGCATCGGCTGCGTCTCGTACGAGATCGCAACCGGAATCGGCGTCTGGGGCTTGAACCGCACCGTCGGATGGGCGTTCGACATCACCAACTTCGTCTTCTGGGTCGGTATCGGACACGCCGGCACTCTGATTTCGGCAATCCTTCTGCTGTTCCGCCAGCAGTGGCGGACGTCGATCAATCGATCGGCCGAGGCGATGACGATCTTCGCCGTCATCTGCGCTGCGCTCTTCCCGCTGATTCACATGGGGCGACCCTGGCTGGCGTTTTACGTGCTCCCGTACCCGAATTCACGCGGGCCGCTCTGGGTGAACTTCCGCTCGCCGCTGCTGTGGGACGTGTTCGCGATCAACACCTACATGACGATTTCGCTCGTGTTCTGGTATCTCGGCATGATTCCCGACTTCGCGACGCTGCGCGATCGGACGGTGGCGGGCGTGAAGAAGACGATCTACGGCATCGCCAGCCTCGGCTGGGACGGATCGCAGCGCACGTGGTCGCGCTACGAAGCGCTCAACACCATCCTCGCCGGGCTGGCGACGCCGCTCGTGATCTCGGTCCACTCGATCGTGAGCATGGACTTCGCGACGTCGATCCTGCCCGGATGGCATACGACGCTGTTCCCGCCGTACTTCGTCGCCGGCGCGGTCTACTCGGGGTTCGGCATGGTGACGACGCTGCTGATCCTGACACGCGTGCTGATGCACCTGGACCGCTATATCACCCGCCGCCATCTCGACGCGATGGCCAAGGTGATGCTCCTCACCGGCTCGCTCGTCGGCCTTTCGTATGCGACCGAATTCTACGTCGCATGGCTGAACGGCAGCGTCTACGAACGAGCGACGTTCTTCACCAGGGCGACCGGACCCTATGCGCGCTTGTTCTGGACGATGGTTGCGTGCAACGCCGTGGCGCCGCAGCTGCTGTGGTTCTCGCGCATCAGGCGCAGCGTGGCTGCTCTCTTCGTGTTTTCGATCGCGGTCAACATCGGCATGTGGCTCGAGCGCTTCATCATCATCGTCACCTCGCTGCATCGCAGCTATCTCCCCTCGAGCTGGGTCGGCTATCAGCCGACGGCGATTGAAGTGGGGACGCTGGTCGGCAGCTTCGGCCTGTTCTTCACCTGCTTTCTGCTCTTCATCCGGCTGCTGCCGATGATTGCGATCTGGGAAGTCAAGGCGGGCTGTCTGGCGGACGCGCACGGAGCCAGCGATGTCTAGAACCTATCTCGTCGCCACCTTTGCCGACTCCGAGGCGCTGCTCGACGCCGTCACGACGGCTCGCGCCCAGGGCTTCAAGATCTACGACGTCTACGCACCCTGCCCGATTCACGGTCTCGACGAGGCGATGGGGATTCAGCGGACGCGCCTGCCCTACGTCACCCTCGTGGCCGGCGCGCTGGCGCTCGCGGCGACGATCGCGTTCGAGTTCTACGCCGCCGTGTTCGACTGGCCGCTGAACGTGGGCGGCAAGCCGGACAACTCCACGCTCGCGTTCGTGCCGATCGCGTTCGAGATGACGGTGCTGGCCGCTGGTCTGGCGACGGTTGCGGCTTTCCTGCTGCGCAGCCGTCTGTTTCCGGGCGCGCAACCGCCGCTGACCACGCCGGGCGTTACCGACGACCGATTCGCCGTCGCCCTGCGATGGCGGCCCAATGCGTTCGATACCGGATCGGCGCGCCATCTGCTCGTTCAGAGCGGCGCGATCCGGATCATCCAGACTGCGAGCGACCTGTGACGGGGCGGCTGCGGTTCCTCGCCCTGTGCGGTGCGATTTCGCTCGCCGGCTGCGGTCCTGCGTCGGACCGGCGCGGCCTCGAGTACGTGAGGGACATGACCTATTCGCTCGCGTACGACAGCTTCGCCCCGAATCCCGTGACCCGCGACGGGCTGACGCTGCAGCGCCCGCCTCGCGGCACGATCGCCCGCGGACATCTGCCACTGCACTACGGTGCCA
>Ga0066903_100006693_pt1 | contig 10300 bp, 6 predicted proteins | sample PanSoiMetaGPlot1_FD_67491 | JGI IMG/M metagenome (GOLD analysis project Ga0066903, IMG submission 67491) | Tropical forest soil microbial communities from Panama analyzed to predict greenhouse gas emissions - Panama Soil - Plot 1 (version 2) | ecosystem: Environmental > Terrestrial > Soil >... | reverse complement strand
AACTATCCGCAGCCGCCCCTGCTGGATGTCGTCAACCGGGTGCCGTTCTGCTTCATCACACACGAGCACCCGGATCACTTTCACACCGCGAGCATCCGGACGCTCGACAAGCGGATCCGCTTTCTCGCGCCGGATCTGCCGGAGGAGCACATTGCGTCGTATCTGCGCGAGCATGGCTATCGCGCCGACGTCGTGCCAGCGCGGCAATGGATGGCGCTCGCCCCCGGCATCAGGATGCTGAGCATTCCGCTGTTCAACGACGACAGCGCGCTGCTCGTCGACACGCCGGACGCCTTCATCATCAACCTCAACGACAGCAAGCCGCGCCGCCAGCAGCTCCGCCAGCTGCGGGCCGACCTCGACTCGCTCGTGCCGCGCAAGAAGCGGATCCTTCTCAGCAGCTATTCGCCGGCGAGCATCGTCAACAGCTTCACGCGCAACGCCGAGCGCGTGAGCCTGCGCGACAAGCGCGACTACGTGGACTACGTCTGCGATAACTGCGCGGTGCTGAACGCCGACTATTTCCTGCCGTTCGCGAGCCAGGTGATCTACCGCCGGCCGGATTCGACGTGGGCGAATCACTTCAAGGTGACCTACGACGATTTGCGCGCGCACTGGCGCGGCTCCACCGCGCTGCTGCCGCCGTTCGTGCGCCTCAACCTGTGCGACGGCTCGCACACTTTCGTGCCGCCGTCGGACTACGCCGCCCGCGAAACCGAGGCGTGCGCGAAGGTGCGCGAGCAGGAAGCCGCCGAAGCGGCGGCCGACTTTTCCGCCGTCGATGTGGAGCGGCTTCGCCGGAAGCTGAACGCGTGCCGCTGGTTCCTCGCGCTCTGCTTTCCGCGCGGCATCGGCTTCCGGCTCGATCGGCAGACGCTTCGCTACAGCCCGTGGTCGGGTGCGATCGCCACCGGAACGTTGGGCGGCGACGTCGTCTTCAACGTGCCGACACGAGCGTTCAAGGATGCGGTCGAGTACGGCCACTTCGGCGATCTCGGCATCACGATGTTCACGATGGTGGCGCTGAACGAAGGCGTGCACCCGCGACGGGTGTACGCCTTCTTCATGATCATCACGATGAACGACTACCAGCACACCGTGAGCCCGTCGAACTTCGTCAAATGGCTCCGCCGCGCGCTGAGGGTGCAGAGCTGGCACCTGCCGAAGCCGACTGCTGCCGCCTAGCGGCTTGACGGCGCGTACCCGGACGTCTACCCTAGACGTCTAGGGTATGCTGCGCCGCACCCGGAAGCCCGATCATCTCCAGGGCACGCTCGACCTCCTCGTCCTCAAGACCCTGAGTCGCGGGCCCCATCACGGCTACGGCATCGCCACGCACATCGAACGCGTCACCGGCGACGTGCTCCGTGTCGAGGAAGGCTCGCTCTATCCAGCGCTCCACCGCATGGAGCATCTGGGCTGGATCGCCGCCGCCTGGAGCCTGACCGCCAACAACCGGCGCGCCCGGTTGTACCGGATCACGCGGGCCGGAGAGAAGCGCCTCGCCGAAGACGAAGCAAAATGGACACGCCTCACCGAGGCGGTGGGCAAACTGCTGCGGTTCGCTTGAGAGGCACCCCATGGGCTGGTTCGAACGCCTGCGTGGAACGATCATCGGCGGCCGCGACGAACTGTTCGACGAGGAAATGCGCTTTCACCTGGACCAGCGGACCGAGGAGTACATGCGCCGCGGCCTGTCGGAAGCAGACGCCCGCCGCGAGGCGCTGCGGCGGTTCGGCAGCCCTACGCTCGTCCGCGAACAGACGCGCGACGAAGACAGCTTCCGCGTCGTCGCCGACGCCGCGCGCGATTTGCGCTACGGCGTGCGCCTGCTCGCGAAAAACCCGGGGTTCTCGGCGATTGCGGTCGTGACGCTGGCGGTCGGCATCGGCGCGAACACGGCGATCTTCTCGCTGTTCAACTCGGTGCTGCGGAACCGGCTGCCGGTGCGCGATCCCGAGCGGCTGGTCCTCTTCACGGCGAGTACCGGGGAAGGGACGAGCGTCGGGACGCCGCCCGTCGGGCATTGGGAACGGTTCTCGACTGAGATCTATCGCCATCTTCAGTCGCAGACGCCCTCGTTCGAGTCGCTCGCCGCCGTTCGCAGCGGACCGAGCACCGTGTCGGTGCGTCTGGCCGGCGAGCAGAGCCCGGCGGAGCGCGCCGTCGCGCATCCGGTCTCGGGCAACTACTTCGGCACGATGGGCGTCGGTGCGGCGATCGGCCGTACCCTCGCGCCGGACGACGATCAGCCGGCGGCGACGCCGGTCGCGGTCGTCAGCGACGGCTACTGGCGGCAGAAGCTGCATGCTGACCCGCAGGCGATCGGCCGCGTGGCGATCCTCAACGGCTCTGCGTTCACCATCGTCGGTGTGGCGCCGCCGGAGTTCTTTGGCGAGCGCGTTCGACGCGCGCCCGACTTCTGGGTGCCGATGAACTTCCAGCCGATCATCGAGCTCCGGCCGTCGTTCGTCACCGAGAATGATGCGTACTGGCTGAACCTGGTCGGCCGCCTCCGCCCCGGTGCGAGCCGCGCCGAGGCGGAACGTTCGGCGACCGTCGCGCTCCAGCGGTTCCTGCGCGACGCTGCCGGCGCGGACGTAGCGCCCGATCGCGCCAAGGAAATCCAGCAGTCTCGCATCGAGCTCTTCGACGGCTCCGGCGGTGTCTCCGGCCTGCGGACGCAGTACCGAGAGCCGCTCCACATTCTGCTCGCGGTTGTCGCCCTGGTCCTGATGATTGCCTGCGCGAACGTCGGCAACCTGCTGCTGACGCGCGCGTCCGCCCGCCAGCGGGAAATCTCGGTGCGCCTCGCCCTTGGTGCCGGGCGGGGCCGTCTGATCCGCCAACTGCTGACCGAGAGTCTGCTGCTCGCCGCCCTCGGCGGCGCCGCCGGAGTGCTGGCAGCGCGCTGGGTAGTCGCCGCGTTGCTCGCGCTCGTGTCGAGAACGGCGCCGGTGCAGGCGAGCGTCAGCGGACCTGTGCTGATGTTCACGCTCGGTGTCACCGTGATCGCCGGCCTGCTGTTCGGTCTGGCCCCGGCGCTGTACGCCGGACGGCTCGAACTGGTCGGCGGCCTGAAGTCGCGGATTGGCATCGGCGGCAGACGTCGGCGCGGTTTCGGCGCCGCGGAGACGCTGGTCGTCGCGCAGATCGCGACGTCGCTCGTCCTGCTGGTCGGCGCCAGCCTGCTCGCACGCAGTCTGATCAATCTGCAGCGCCAGTCGTACGGATTCGAGCCGGATCGCGCGCTGCTCGCGCGCTACAACCCGAGGCTCGCCGGGTACAAGGCCGACACCGTGCCGTCGCTCCATCGCCGCCTCTACGAGCGCCTCGCTGCGCTGCCCGACGTTCGCAGCGCGACATTGACCACGTACACACCGTTCAGTGGCACCAAGAGCAGCAACAGCGGGCATGTCCGGGGCTACACGCCGAAGCCTGACGAGAACGTCGAGTTCGAGATGGTCTTCGTCGGACCGGACTTTCCGGAAACGCTCGGCATCGCGCTGCGGGCCGGCCGCGCAATAGGGCCGCGCGACGGCGCCGGCGCGCCGCGCGTCGCGATGGTCAACGAGACCTTCGTGGGCCGCTATCTGGCGCACGAGCAGGCGATCGGTCATCGGTTCGGCTTCGGCGAGGACAAGCCCGAGCTCGACGTCGAAATCGTCGGCGTTCTCGCCGACGCGCAGTTCCACGATCCGAAGGAGCCGATCGGGCCGATGACATTTCTGCCGCTGCTGCAGGAGGCGACGCAGTTCGCGCTGCAAGCGGAAGCGATCGTCCGGACGAAAGGGGAACCGGCGGCGTCGGCCAACGAGCTCCGTCGCGCGATCAACGAGGTGGACGGGAACCTGCCGGTGAACGATCCGCGGGTGCTCCGCGATCAGGTGGCCGACAGCTTCGGCAGCTCGCGGCTGGCCGCGCGCTTCGTCGGCTTCTTCGGCGGCATCGCGCTGCTGCTTGCGTCGGTCGGGCTCTACGGCGTGGTCTCGCAGTCGGTCGCGCGGCGTACGACCGAGATTGGCGTGCGGCTGGCGCTCGGCGCCCGGCCCGCCAGCGTGCTGTGGATGGTGTTTCGCGACACGATTGCTCTCGTCGCGCTGGGCGTCGTCGTTGGCGTGCCGGTCTCGTTCGCGTCGGCGCAGCTGCTGACGAGCCAGCTGTTCGGCCTCGGCGCCGTGGACGTGCCATCGCTCGGGCTGTCGGCGGCGCTGCTCGTCACGGTGGCGGCGATCGCGGCGATCGTGCCGGCGCGTCGCGCATCGCAGGTTGATCCGATGTGGGCGCTGCGCGCCGAATGACGCGCGGTCAGCGCGCGATGCCCCTCGACTTGAAGTCGCCGCCGGCCTGCGCCGACGCTCCCTTCGGGATCGAGAGCGACCGCCAATCCGGTCCGGCGAAATGGCGCGCCAGGTAGACGATCTGCCCGACGTGATAGGCGATGTGCGCCGCCGACCGGTTCAGCGCCTCGACGACGAGGAAGCCTTCGCCGCGGACGTGCACAGTTCGCATCACGTCGTCGGGCGCCATCGACTCGAGGGTGGACAGCGCCGTCGCCCAGCCCGTGCCCCACCACTGCATCACGTCTGCGCGTGAGGCGGGCGCGCCCATTTCGAACTCGGTGTCGCGACGGCGGTCCGGCTTCTCGCCGTCGGTCGTCAGGAAGTCGCGAAAGCGAGATCGCAGGTTGCCGCCGATGTGCTTGACCACAATCGCGATGCTGTTGGAGTTGGCGTCCAACTCTGTGAGGAGCGCGGCGTCGGGCGTCTGCGCCAGCGCGCGCTCGCCGAGCGCCTTGTAATTGCGGAACGTCCGGATGATGTCAGTCAGGTATGCGGCGCGAGGATCGGCAGCATCGTTCGACACATTTCACCCCATGATTTGCTTCGCGATCGTCTGCAGCTGCAGGTTGGTGGTCCCCTCGTAGATCTGGCCGATCTTGGCGTCGCGGAACAGCTTCTCGACCGGATACTCTTTGACGAAGCCGTTGCCGCCGTGGAGGTTCACCGCCAGCGACGCGGTCCGCTCCGCGACCTCCGACGAGAAAATCTTCGACATCGCCGCCTCGGTGAGGAAGGGTTGCCGCGCATCGCGCAGCCGCGCGGCGTTGTAGACCAGGAGCCGGGCGGCCTCGACCTCGGTCGCGGCGCGCGCAATCTGGTGCTGCACCGCTTGAAACTCCGCGATCGGCTTGCCGAACTGCTTGCGCTCGCGAGTGTAGGCGATCGTGTGATCGAGCGCGCCCTGAGCGAGGCCGATCATCTGCGCGCCGATGCCGATGCGCCCCTCGTTCAACGTTTCGATCGCGACCTTGTAGCCCTTGCCGATTTCGCCGAGCACGTTGGCGCGCGGGACGCGGCACTCGTCGAACAGCAGCTCGCAGGTGCTGCTGGCGCGGATGCCGAGCTTGTCCTCCTTCTTCCCCACGGTGAAACCCGCCATGCCGCGCTCGATGAGGAACGCCGTGATGCCCCGATAGCCAGCCTCCGGGTTCGCATTCGCGAAGACGATGAAGAGGTTCGCTTCGTTGCCGTTGGTGATCCACAGCTTTCGGCCCGTTATCAGGAAGTCGCCGTCGCGATCGGACGCGCGCGCAGCCATCGCGAACGCATCGCTGCCCGAGCCCGCTTCCGACAACGCATAAGCGCCGATCGTGTTCGACGCCAGCTTCGGCAGATACCGCCGCTTCACATCGTCGCTGCCCCAGCGGAGGATGGCGTTGATGACGAGCGTGTTCTGCACGTCGACGAGCACGCCAATCGACGGGTCGACGCGCGACAGCGCCTCGACGGCGAGCACCGAGTGGAAAAAGCTGGCGCCAGCGCCGCCATACCCGTCGGGAATCTCGATGCCCATCACGCCCAGGTCGAACAGCTTCCCGATGAGCGGCGTCCCGATCTTGGCATGTTCGTCCATCTCGCGGACGAGCGGGCGGATCTCACGATCGGCGAATTCGTAGACGCTGTCCCGGAACAGGCGTTCGTCTTCGGACAGCGCGGTCAGCGGCTGCGTTGCGGCTTCAGTGTGTTGCGTTGTCACAATCGGCTCCAGGTCCGATGTTATCATCGCGGCAATGCGTCGGATCCTGGCGGCGACGTTAATTGCCTGCGCGATGGTCCGCGCCGATGCGCGTCAACTGCCGCCGAGCGCCGCGCCGCAGCAGCAGCCGCCGATCTTCCGCGGCGGCACCACGCTCGTCCAGGTCGACGCCATCGTCGCGGATGCAGACGGCCAGCCGATCCTCGAGCTGACCGCCGACGACTTCGAGGTGCTGGACGACGGCGCGCGCGTCCCGCTGCAGCGCGTCCGCTTCCTGGGCGCCGAGGTCTACAGCGGCGACGCGACGCTGGCGCCCATCCGTACTCACGACGACGAAGAGCGCGAAGCGTCGCGGGACGACGTCCGCCTCTACGCGATCTTTCTCGACGACTACCACGTGCAGCGGATGCAGGAGCTCGCGGTCATCGAGCCGCTGCTCGCGTTCGTGCGCCAGCTGCCGCCGACCGATCTCGTCGCCGTCTACTATCCGCTCGACTCGATGACCGATGTCCATTTCGCGCGCGACCGCGAACCGGTCCTGAAGGCGATCCGCGAGTTCAAGGGACGCCGCGGCGACTACGCGCCGACGCGTCCGGTGGAGGAGGAGCACCTCCGACGCCCGCGAGACATCGAGACGATCCGCCGGCAGATCTCGACGAGCACGCTCGAGGGGCTCGCGACCCACCTCGGCGGCATCAAGCAGGGGCGCAAGACGCTCGTGTTCGTCAGCGACGGCTTCACCGTGCCGATCGACGAGCTTCAGGACCTCTATCAGGCCGCCAACCGATCGAACGTCGCCGTCTATCCGATCGATCCGCGCGGCATGACGGGCGACAACCGCGGCACGACGGCGGGCCAGATGATGAACTTCAGCGTCGGCGATCGCGACATGCTGCGCGCGCTCGCGTCCGAGACCGGCGGCCGCGCGATCGTTTATCGCAACGACATCGCGCGACAGATTCAGCAGATCGTCCGCGACTCGCGCGCGTATTACCTGATCGCCTACGAGTCGCCGCATCCTGACGATGGCAAGTTCCACCGCGTGACGGTGCGCGTGAAGCAGCCGCGCGCGACGGTGTTCGCGCGGCCCGGCTACTGGGCGCTGAAGCGCGGCCAGAACACCGACGGCGCGCCGTCGCTGGCGCCCACCGTCTCGCGCGAAGTGCAGGCGGCCGTCAATCGGCTCGCCGAGTCGCTGCGGCCGAATGCGGATGAGCCGGTCGAATCGCCGCGGCGCATCAAGATGCCGAATGCGGCGGTCGAGATGAAGGCGCCGCCTGTGCTGTCGGCGCCGACCATCTCGACCGCTCGCGGCCGCATCGTTTCCGAGCCGGTCGCGCGTCGGGAGTTCCGCCGTACCGACACGATCGTCGTTCGGGCCGCGACCGCCGGCGAGCCGGCGGTGAGCGCGCGGCTGCTCGACCATGTTGGCAAGCCACTTACCGATGTGCCGGTGACGCCGTCCGCCGCCGGCTGCGAGATGACGCTCCCGCTTGGCAGCCTCGGCGCGGGCGACTATGTGATTGAGCTGTCCGCGCGCGGGACGTCGGGTACGGCCCAGCAGTTCGTGGCGTTTCGCCTGCTGGCGCGCTAATCTTAAGTATGGCCAGCCGGATGCGCACGCTTCTTTCCGCAGCCGTGGTGCTGACGATCGTGCTCGGCACGCGCGGACACGCCGAACCCGCTGCGCAGCAGCAACAGCAGCCGCAGCAACAGCAGCAACAGGCGCAGCAGCCCACGCCGCCGACCGGCGATCAGCAGCAGCCGCCGGTGTTCCGGACCGGGATCAACTTCGTCCGCGTCGACGTCATCCTGTCGGACAAGAGCGGCGCGCCGATCACCGACCTGAAGGCGACCGACTTCGACGTCACCGAAGACGGCAAGCCGCAGAAGATCGAGACCTTCAAGTTCATCAAGCTCGATGGCGGCGTCGGCGACGCCGTCAAGGAGCCGCCGCGCGAGATTCGCACCGACTACGACGAAGAGATGGAAGCAGCTCGCGACGACGTGCGGCTGTTCGCGATCTTCCTCGACGACTATCACGTTCGCCGCGGCACGAGCATGTCGGTGCGCAAGCAGCTGTCGACCTTCGTCCAGAACAATCTCGGGCCCTCGGACATGATCGGCGTGATGTACCCGCTCGAGTCGACGTCGAGCGTCAGGATGACGCGCAACCATTCGGCGGTGATGCGTGGGCTCGAAGGGTTCCTCGGGCGCAAGTTCGAGTACGAGCCGAAGAACCAGTACGAAGAGACCTACGCCCACTACCCGACCGAGACGGTCGAGAAGATCCGCAACCAGGTGTCGATGTCGGCGATCAAGTCGCTGATCACGCACATGGGATCGCTCAAGGAAGGCCGCAAGTCGCTGATTCTCGTCACCGAGGGCTACACCAACATCATCCCGCCGCAGATGCGCAACGCCGACGCACAGCAGCCCGGCTTCGGCAACCCGGCGTACGGCAACCCGAACGCCGGCGCGAACGACATCAACGAAGATCGCGCGGCCTGGATGGCGAACACCGACATGGACTCGGATCTGCGCGACATCTACGACACGGCGAACCACAACAACGTGTCGATTTACACAGTCGATCCGCGCGGCCTCGCGACTTTCGAGTTCGACATCAACGAGGGAATCAACATCCAGACCGACTCCACCTATCTGCGATCGACGCTGGACACGCTGCACGTGCTGGCCGACAACACCGACGGCCGCGCCATCGTCAACCGCAACGACGTGGCAGCCGGGATGAAGCAGATCACGCGCGACCAGAGCGCCTACTATCTGATCGGCTACAACTCGACGCAGGCTCCGTCCGACGGCAAGTTCCACGAGATCAAGGTGCGCGTGAAGCGCCCCGGCGTGCAGGTGCGCGCGCGCAAGGGCTACTGGGCGTTGAACCAGGAGCAGACCACCCGCGCGATCTCCGGGCCGAAGACGGTCGTGCCGAAGCCGGTGGAGAATGCGATCGCAGCGGCGACGGCGCGGCCGTCCAGGGCATCGATCGTCCGGACCTGGATCGGCACCGCGCGCGGCGACAACGGCAAGACGCGGGTCACCTTCGTCTGGGAGCCGCTGCCGAAGTCGCCGGGTGAGCGGGCCGATCGTGAAGAGCCGGCGCGCGTGTCACTGCTGGCGCTTGGCGCCGACGGTTCGCTGGTGTACCGCGGCCGCGTGCCCGATGTCGCGTTCGCCTCGACGGCGGCCCCGAGCCCCGGTGGTGGGGCGGCGGCCCGCGGGCCGACCAAAGTGGTCTTCGACGCTCCGCCCGGAAAGGTCCAGCTCCGGATGTCGGTCGAAGGATCCGGTTCGCAAACGCTCGACACCGAGACGCGCGAGATCGCGATTCCCGACATGACGGCGCCGCAGCCGACCATCGGCACGCCGATGGTGCTGCGCGCCCGCACGCTGCCGGAGCTCAACAAGCTGAAAGCCGATCCCGACGCCGTGCCGAGCGCCTCGCGTGAGTTCAATCGCACCGAGCGGCTGCTGGTCCGTGTGCCCGCGTACGGACCGGCCGGCGTTCCCGCGCTGAAGGTCCACATCCTGAATCGGGCCGGCAGCGCGGTGACCGAGCTGCCGACAACTCCGTCGCCGAACCCCAACGTGCTCCAGATCGAGATGCCGTTGGCGACGCTCGCGCCCGGCGAATATGTCCTCGAGATCAAGGCGGGCGATCAGGACAGCGATCCGAAGGAGCTGCTCGGGTTCCGTGTCACCGGCTGACGGCGCGCGCGCCCTTCTCCTGGCGCTGGTCGTCGCGGCGCCGCTCGCCGCGCAGAGTGGAAGCGCGCCAGCGGCGTCCGAACCGTCAGCGCCGCCCCGGCGTCTCGTCACGATCGATCTGCTCGCGACCGACGCGCGCGGGCGCTCCGTCGACAACCTCAAGCCTTCCGATTTCGAACTGCGTGAGGGAGAAACTCCGCTCACGCTCGAGTCGGTACGGCTGGTCCGCCTCGGCAGCCCGCCTGCTGAGCCAGCGGCGATCGCCACCGCCGTCGACGAGCAGCGTGCGGCGGCGGCCGACGGCGGGCGGCTCGTCGCGATCTTCCTCGACGAATATCACGTCGGCGAAGCCAATACCACGCGAGTGAAGGAAGCGGTGGGCCGCTTCGTCGAGCGCGAGCTGTCGCCGAACGACATGCTCGTCGTGATGAAACCGCTCGATTCGCTGTTCGCGATTCGGCTGACCCGCGACCGCGCCGTCGCGCGCGGCGTGATCGAGGCGTTCGCCGGACGCAAAGGCGACTACAGCGCG
>Ga0066903_100006692_pt1 | contig 10300 bp, 7 predicted proteins | sample PanSoiMetaGPlot1_FD_67491 | JGI IMG/M metagenome (GOLD analysis project Ga0066903, IMG submission 67491) | Tropical forest soil microbial communities from Panama analyzed to predict greenhouse gas emissions - Panama Soil - Plot 1 (version 2) | ecosystem: Environmental > Terrestrial > Soil >... | reverse complement strand
GACCCCGCCCATCCGTTCACCAGCAACGTCGAAGCGGCGCGGACCGGCACGCAACCGACAAAACGCATCGGAAACGCGAAGGATCCGGTTCTGAAGCCATGGGCCGCGGCGCAGATGCAGGCGTCGAACGACGCGGCGCTGCGCAGTGAGATGGCGATACCGTTCGCCGCCCAGGCCCGCTGCTACCCGGGCGGCGTTCCGGGTCAGCTGCTGTATCCTTTCGAGCCCCTTTATTTCATCCAGACTCCGAAGGAAGTGTGGATGATGTGGCAGCGCGACCACATGGTGCGCCGCATCTTTCTCACCGACCAGCATTCGGAGCATGTGACGCCGTCATGGTTCGGAGAGTCGATCGGGCATTATGATGGCGACACGCTGGTGGTTGATACCATCGGTCTGTCCACCAGGAACAGCTACATCGACAATTTTCGCACGCCGCACACCGAGAAACTGCATGTGGTGGAGCGCTTCACCGTCGATCCGGACGGCAAAAATCTGACCGCGCTGGTGACAGTCGACGATCCCGACACGTTCAACGAGCCGCTCACCATGCAGCAGCGCTGGTTCAAGGTGAATGCTCCCATGAAGGAAACGATCTGCGCCGAGAACAATCAGGATTTTTTCAATCAGGGCCTGTTTCCGCTTCCGGAGGCCGACAAGCCGGATTTCTGAGCCGGCTTAGTGCCCTTGAACCGCTGCCGTCCCTTGCTGCCGCACCGCACGGGAAGAACCGACGAGCAGCACCAGCGGCATCGCAGCCAGCGCCAGCAGCAGCAACAGCTTGAAATCGTTGGCGTAGGCGATGATCACCGCTTGCTGGGTCACGATCATGTCGAGCAGCGCCTTGCCGGTGTCAGTCGCCATGTTCAGGGTCGAGGCGACGTCCGGCGCCTGCAGCGCGCCGTTGAACGGCGTCACGTTTTCGACGAGGCGCGCGTGCATCACAGTCGCGGTGTTGGTCAGCTCGGCGATCATCACCGAGATGCCGATCGAGGAGAAAATGTTACGGATCAGCGTCAGCATCGCGGTGCCATCGGTGCGCAATTGGCTGCCGAGGGTGAGGAACGCGATCGTGCTCAGCGGCACGAACAGAAGGCCGATGGCGACGCCCTGGATCACGCTCGTCACCGCGATCGTTGTCGCGGACGTCTGGTCCGTGAACAGCTCCATCTGATAGAGCGTGCCGGCCATGAGGATGAGGCCCAACAGCAGCAGCCATCGCGCTTCGATGATGCGCAGCATCCGGCTGATGACCATCATGCTCAATAGCGTGCCGATGCCGCGTGTGCCGAGCAGCCAGCCGGCTGTGGTCACCGGATATCCGATGACGTTCTGCATGAACGGCGTCACCAGCGCCATGGTCCCGAACAGCGACACGCCCACGAAGGCCATGAACACGAGGCCGGTCACGAAATTGCGGTCACGGAAGACTTCTAAGCGCACGAACGGATTATCGGTCGTCAGCGAGTGGGCGAAGAAGAAATAGAAGCCGACAATCGAGGCCACAAGTTCAGCGACGATCTCGGCGGAAGAGAACCATCCGAGCTGTTCGCCGCGATCGAGCATGATCTGCAGCGACCCGATGCCGATCGCCAGCGCCACAAACCCAAACCAGTCGAAGCGTCGGCTTTGCTCCCTTGGAGTCTCATCCATGAAAATCATGAGACCGATGACGGTCAAGATGCCGATCGGCAGGTTGATGAGAAAAACCCAATGCCAGCTGTACTGATCCGTGAGCCAGCCGCCGAGCGTCGGCCCCATGATCGGGCCAAGCATCACGCCGACGCCCCAGATCGCCATGGCGGAGCCGCGCTCGGCAAGCGTGTAGGAATCGAGCATCACGGCTTGGGACAACGGCACCAGCGCGGCGCCGAATGAGCCCTGGAGCGCACGGAACAGGACCATCTGTTCGATGCTCTGGGCCGAGCCGCACAACACTGACGCAAAGGTGAAGCCGGCGGCACAGACGATGAAGAGCTTTTTGCGACCGAACCGCCCGGCGAGCCAGCCGATCGGCGCTGTCATGATGGCTGCGGCCACGATGTAGGAGGTAAGCACCCAGTTGATCTGGTCCTGGGAGGCCGACAAGCCGCCCTGCATATAGGGCAGCGCCACGTTGGCGATGGTGGAATCAAGCGCCTGCATGATGGTCCCAGCCATGGCGCAGACCGTGAGCAGCGTTCGGCGCATTCCGGAGGGAAGGGGCAAAGCGGAGGTCATTGTGTTCGCGCCGGCGCCGCCGGCTCCTCGGCGAGCGAGGCCGATGGGGTGAACAGCGATGCGATCAATTTGCCGAGCGATCGGCTGCGGCCGGTATCGATCTCGACGTTCACGCTCATGCCGGAGCGCAAATCCCTGGTCTCCTGGTCGGATGCGAATGCGATGCGCACGGGAACGCGTTGCACCACCTTCACCCAGTTCCCGCTGGCGTTCTGCGGCGGCAGAATGGCGAATTGCGCACCGGTGCCCGGGCTGACAGTGGCGACCGTGCCACGGAACGTGCGGCCCGGAAATGCATCGATGTTCATCAAGACCTTCTGTCCGGGCCGCAGATAGGTGATGTCGGTTTCCTTCGGGTTGGCATCAACCCAGGGGACGGCGTCATCGATGATGCTGAACACGGGCGTGCCGGCGGTGACGTAGCGGCCGAGCTGGATGTTGTCGACCTGGGTCGCGGTGCCGGCGATCGGCGCGCGCAGCGTCGTGTGGGCGAGATCGCGCTCAGCTTGGTCGAGTGCTGCCTGCGCCTGCATGTAGGGCGGATATTGCTCAATGGCGAGGTTGGGATCGCCGAGCAACTGGTTCTTGGTGTTCGCCGCCTGCTGCTTGAGCTGGGCAAGCTGGTTTTTCGCCGCCACCAGCGCCGCCATGGCATTGTCGACGTCCAGTTGAGCGCCCGCACGACTTGCGACCAAGGCATTCTTCCGGTCGACGTCGCGTTGCTTCAGCTCAACCGTGTTCTCGGCGAGTGCGACGAGCTGCTGGTAGGAATCAAGGTTGGTCTTGAGCGTGGCGAAGTCGCTGCGCACCGTCGCAAGCTTGCTTTCTGCCTGGGTGACGGCGAGTTGGAACGGCACCGGATCGATCGAGAACAGTTCGTCGCCCGCCGCCACATGTTGACCTTCGGTCACCATCACGGTTGCGATCTTGCCGGAGATGTCCGGTGTGATCAGCACCTTTTGGGCGCCCACATAGGCATTGTCGGTCGAGATGTAGCGTCCGCCGGACAGATAGAGTCCAAAGCCCGCCACGGCAGCGATCACCGGTATTATGATTAGCAGAATCATCCGCAGCCTTCTGCGGACAAGGTTCCTTAAACCCATGGGCTTTGCGGTTGCGGGCTGCTTGACCGCGTCGGGGAATTTGAGAAGCGCGTCAGCCATAGCTTTTCTCCATCGCGGTTTCGTTCGTCCTATTGGCGATGGCGCCGCGCAGGTTGGTCTTAAGGGTGAGAAGATGGGCGAGAAGCTGCTCGACCGCGGTCGGTTCAATTCCGGCCAGCACAGTCGCCATCATGTCCCCGCCGAGCCGCGCAAGTCCATCAAGGACCGGCCGTGCGGCAGGCGTCAGAAAGAGCCGCTTGGCGCGCCGATCGTCCGGATCAGAACGGCGCTCGATCAGGCCGTTGTCGCACAACCGGTCGATCAGCCGGGTCAAGGTGATGGGCTGTAAGTCGAGCGTGTCGGCGAGTTCGACCTGCTTGAGGCCCTCCGAGCGCTCGACGCGGGCGAGCACTGCCCACTGGGCCCGGGTCATGCCGAACTCACCCGCACGCTGGTCTGCGTAAGTCCGCAGCAGACGTGCTACGTCGCTGATGTTGAAGGCTATTTCTCTCTCTATCGCGGTCTTTTGCATGGTCACCATCACTAAGCTGCAAATAATATAAGCTGGCTTATTAAATTGACAAGGAGCACCTCCCACGATTCCGTGACCGGATTTCCAAACGGAGGAACCCGGGCGTGACGTAGCAGCATCGATCATGCAGATTTCCGGCTTCGCCCATCGGTTCGGCACGACGCCGCACTATCAAGGAAGGAAATCGCCATGGACAAAGTCAGGTTCGACAAGGGTCTTGAGGTCCGTACCGCCGTGCTCGGCAAGGATTACGTCGAGGCGTCGATGAAGAACGCCGACGACTTCAACCGGCCGTTCCAGGAGCTTGTCACCGAATATTGCTGGGGCGCCGCATGGGGCAGCGACGGTCTTTCGCATAAGACCCGCAGCATGCTCAACATCGCCATGATCAGCATCCTCAACCGGCCTCACGAGTTGAAGCTGCATGTCAAAGGCGCTTTGCGCAACGGCGTCACCAAAGAAGAGATTCGCGAGGTGCTGATCCAGGTCGCGATCTATGCCGGCGTTCCATGCGGCGTCGACGCGTTCCGTCTTGCCCGGGAGGCGTTCAAGGAACTGGAGGCGAGCATATAACGGGCGCCAGGCAAATGTCACGGCGTCGCCCGGTACCACCGAAAAGCGCTACACTGCCGGCTGCCACATGCCGGCAATATCGGGGTTTCGCCGCGAAGGCCCTTTCCTTGTGTGCCGCTCCGGCGTACCCTTATCGACAAGTCGGCAAAGACGATTGTGGCGTTACAGTTGTTCGACAACACTTGTGGTTCGGCGTGGGCGAGATCATCGACGGCGTCACTTCGCCCGCGCTTATTTACGAACCGCCTCGATACCCGTACGATGCGTGCAGAGATGACAATATCGGCCGGTCGCTGCGCTCGGCGTGTGTTGACTGTGCCAAGCCAACGCTCGGGCGCACAGACGCGCAGGGAGCAACGTGAAGGAGAGAAACACCATGACACATATGCGGGGCCAGTTATTGGCCAGCGTTGCCAGTCTTGTCCTGGTCGGAGCCGCGAGCACCGCTTCGGCCGACCAGTTGCTGACCGGCTCGATTACTTCGGCTTCGGGCCAGAAGCTTGAGGGCGTGCAGGTCTCCGCCAAGAAGGAAGGCTCAACCATTACCACCAGCGTCTATACGGACCTGAGCGGCGAGTATTTCTTCCCCGCCATGGCCGACGGCAAGTATCGCGTGTGGGCGCAGGCGCTGGGCTTTGAGACCTCGAAGGGCGAGGTCGAGTTGAGCGCCACCAAGCATCAGGACTTCCAGCTCGCGGCGATCACCGACCCTGAGCAGAAGATCAAGCAGATGCCCTCGGAAATGCTCGCTGCGGCGCTGCCTGACGAGACCGAGGCCGACGCGCAGATGAAGCGCATCTTCCACAACCAGTGCACCGGCTGCCACACGCCCGGCTATCCGCTGCAGTTCAAGTTCGACGAAGCGGGCTGGAACAAGATCATCAACCTGATGAAGGTCGTCGCTAATACTGGCGCGTATCCGGGCGCAAATGCCAAGCCGAACGGCATCATCGAGTTCAATCGCAAGGAACTCGCGGCCTATCTCGCCCGCGCGCGCGGCCCGGGTGAAAGCTCGATGAAGTTCAAGGACCGGCCGCGGCCAAGCGGCGAAAACGCCCGCGTCGTCTGGCAGACCTACGACCTCCCGCTCAACCCCGCCACCGGCATCGGCGCCGAGGGCGTAAAGTATCCGGTCAATGACGGCTACGACTGGAACCTTGGCACCCCGTCCAAGCTCGGCCAGTTGCCCCATGACGGCGCCATGGGCTTCGACGGCAATCTCTACTACACCGTCAACAATCCGAACCCAGGCGTTACGGTCGGCAAGGTCGACACCAAGACCGGCGAAGTGAAATACATCAAGGTCGAGCGCAAGGACGGCAGATACGCCGCCACTGCCCATGGCCTGACCCGCGACGGCAACGGCGACCTCTGGTTCGACGTCGATCCGGGCCGCCGCAGCCTCGGCAAGTTCGAAGTCAAGACCGAGAAGGTCAGCGTCTACGAGACGCCGGCGCCGATGTCGCCGCTCGGCGGCGCTGTGACGCTCGATGTCGACGGCAAGGGACGCGTGTGGGCCTCGGCGCCCGACGGCGTCGTCGCCTTTGATCCGGCGACCGAGAAGTTCAGCGACTTCAAGTCGATCCTGCCGTTCAAGAACGCCAAGGGGACGAACAGCACCTACGGCGCCGCCGGCGACCGCGACGGCAACGGCTGGTGGGCCCAGATGGCGTTCGACACCATCGGCAAGGCCGACATGACGACCGGCAAGACCACGGAAATCTCACTGCCGTCGCTCAAGGACGAGATGGCCCGCCTGCCGGAAGCCAAGCGCGCCTTCTATGAGAACTTTGCCGACCGCACCAACGGCAATCCGTTGCCGTGGGCGCAAGGTCCGCGCCGCATGGGTACGGACAAGAATGCCGACGTGCTGTGGGTCGGCAACTCGTGGGGCGCGTCGCTTGCCCGCATCGATACCAAGACCGGGCAGACCTCGATCATCCCGTTCCCCGATCCGGCCTATCAGCCGTATCACATCGCGGTGGACCAGAACCACAATGTGTGGGGCAACCTGTGGACTGCCGACCGGCTTGCCAAGTACGATCCGGCCAAGTCTGAATGGACGCTGTTCGACCTGCCCGTGCGCGGCACCGAAATCCGCCACATCTCGCTCCTGGAGAAGGACGGCGTGACCAAGGTGATCGTGCCGGTCTATCGCGACAGCATGATGGGCGTCATGACGCTGCGCAGCGAGGCGGACATCGCGGCGCTCAAGACGGCGGCGAAGTAAGGGGGGCGCGAGTCGTTCAGACTTCAGCGTTCGCTGAAATCGAGCCGAGCCCTGGAGACGGGGCTCGGTTTTTTGTTCGTGGTGTGGCAGCCTGGCAGAGAATTGACGTAAGAGGGGCAAAAGTCGTTGCGGTGCCTAAATCTTAGCCCGGATGGAGCGTAGCGACATCCGGGGCGGCCTGACCCGGATTTTGCCGCGCTCAATCCGGCTGCGAAGCTGCGGCAAAGGAAGCCCTGGTTATGGTCTCGATGAGGTTGAAGCGTTTCAGTTAGAATTGGCTGGCGTTATTGAAGCAGTTTCTGACGGTCATTTCTCCTCCGCTCTTGAATCGATTGCATTTGCGGAATTCATTGCCGGAAGAGCGCGCCGTCTAACCCACTCGCTCAAAGGACTTCTTCCAAATGGCGCCATCCCTATCGACGGAGCGGATGCTATCACCGGAGTTGAGGATCAGGCACAAAACACACTCCGCACCGCGGGACATGCATCATCTTCGAAATCGCATGTCTTTGTCGCAATGCCGTTTGCACCGGAGATGGACGATGTTTTTCATTACGGCGTTCAAGGGGCTGTCAATGCAGCAGGCTTGCTTTGTGAGCGAGCAGACCTTTCCGCATTTACCGGCGACGTTCTAAAATTGGGTGAAACAACGAATTTCGAGCACCCCTCTCGTTGTTGCTGATCTCTCTTCGGCAAATCCCAATGTTTATCTCGAAGTCGGGTACGCGTGGGGTTGTCAAGTTTCCACAGTGTTGCTTGCGAGGGACGCCAACGATCTTAAATTCAACGCGAGGGGACAGAGGTGCCTCCTCTATAAGTCCATTCGGAACCTTCAAGAATTGTTGAGCAACGAGCTGCGGGAATTTCTAAGAAAACAATAGGTAATCTCCTATTGTACTGCCCGTGCGAATGCGTTCATTCGCGAAACAGCAGGCAGGGCAAGCGTAGCCAGGACTGAGCGCAGATCGGGATCGGAGTTGCCGCATGTCGAACGCCCTCCCGGATTTCACTTCGTTCAATCCGGGCTACGCTTGTTAAAATGCTACGTTTGCCAAAATGCCTTGCTCTAAAGAAAAACCCCCTTCATCTGCGCCTCAGGATAGCGCGTCCCCGCCGCTGACCCGGGTGGTATCGCGACCGAGATTTCGGCGACGTCAGCCTCACTCAAGTCGACCTTCAGTGCTCCCAAGTTCTCCAGCAGCCGTTCTTTCCGCTTGGTCCCCGGAATCGGCATGACGTCGGGGCCCTGCGCGAGCAGCCACGCAAGCGCGAGTTGGCCCGGAGTGCAGTTCTTGCGCTGCGCGATCGTCTCGATGCGATGAACGAGATCGAGGTTGTGGCCCAAGTTCTCGGCCGCGAAGCGCGGATGCCGTCGCCTCGTGTCCGTCTCGGCTAAGGTTGCGGTTTCCTCCACCTTGGCGGTCAGCAAACCTCGTCCCAGCGGCGCGTAGGCCACGAAAGCGATGCCCAGTTCTCGCGTGGTGCGCAGCGTCTCCTCGGCCTCGGCCCGATAGAGCAATGAATATTCGTTTTGTACCGCGGCGATCTGATGAACGCTGTGTGCCCGGCGAATGGTTTCCGGTCGGGCCTCGCTGAGACCGAGGAAGCGGACCTTGCCGCCGTCCACCAGCCGCGCCATGGCGCCCACCGTCTCCTCGACCGGCACGGTCGGATCGACGCGGTGCTGATAATACAGATCGATCACATCGACACCGAGGCGCTTGAGACTGGCCTCGCAGGAGGCGATCACGTATTCGGGCCGCCCGTCGGCTATTTTGCCCCCGCGGCCGCCCAGATTCCCGAACTTGGTCGCCAAGAAGACCTCTGAGCGGCGCCCTGCGATCGCCTGGCCGACAAGCGTTTCATTGTGCCCGAAGCCGTACATGTCGGAGGTGTCGAGCAGCGTCACCCCGCGGCCGATCGCTTCACGGATCAGCTCAACGCCGGCCCGGTCGTCGCTGGCCCCGTACACATTGGACAACGACATGCAGCCGAAGCCGACGGCCGAGACTGCGGTCGACGCAATGGCGCGCTTCGCAATGATGAATCGATCAGTCACCTGTTGTCCTCAGCTCGCGCGGCGCGCGTCGCAAACCGCGATGGTGCACGCGTCGCAAGGCGCGGCCATCCTGGCACGCCGGAGGCCGGCACCTGGGCCACGCTGGTTTCAGGATGGACCGCGATCAGCGACGACCACCACACCGAGATCATCATCATGCACGACGGCTCGTTCGCTGAACGAGACCGGGGCCGGCCTTCGAGCCTGCCTTTCATTTTGCCCCTCGCTGACAGGAGACGGCGCGGGTCGCATCCGGCAGCTCGTCCCCCGATAGGAAAGCTTCGGCGGAAGTCAGCCATGCCGCGCCGCTTCGATCGTGGTGACGTCAATCTTCTTCATGCCCATCATCGCTTCGAACGCCCGCTTTGCTTCATCCCCTCCGGCTGCTAGCGCGCCCATCAAGACGCGCGGCGTAATCTGCCAGGACACGCCCCATTTGTCTTTGCACCACCCGCACGCGCTCTCCTGTCCGCCATTCCCGACGATAGCGTTCCAGTAGCGGTCCGTCTCTTGCTGATCGTCCGTGGCGATCTGGAATGAGAAAGCTTCGCTATGCTTGAAAGCGGGACCACCGTTGAGACCGAGACAAGGGATGCCGGCTACAGTGAATTCAACCGTCAGCACGTCACCCGCCTTGCCAGATGGGTAGTCACTTGGTGCACGGTGGATTGCCCCGACCGAGCTTTCCGGAAACGTCTCTGCATAAAAGCGGGCCGCAGCTTCCGCATCTTTGTCGTACCAAACACAGATCGTGTTCTTGGCCACTGCGCGTCCTGTAGATTTCGCTTGCACGTGACGTGCGAAGTTGTCGAGGATGGCCTGCCACCCGGCCTGCTGCTGCTCGATGGAATGCGTCGGCTCGCTGTCGAAGGTGACGCGGACGGTGACGCCTTTCGGGCCGGGCGTGAACTCGATCTCGGCCTTGCGATCGCCGAATGCGTATTCGATCCGCTTGTGCTCGACGATCTTCGTATAGGTACCCGCGAAGTCAAAACCCATGCTGCCGTCCTTGGCCTCCATGCGCGAGGAGAAGGCTCCGCCCTCGCGCAGGTCGACCGTTGCTTTGGTCGTGTGCCAGTCGTCGGACGCCGCATTCCAGCTCATAATGTCGGCAGGCGTGGTGTAAGCGCGCCAGACTTGCTCGATGGGAGCGGCGACGGTGGTCTCAACTTTGAGTCTCATCGGGGACCTGTTCTTTCGTTATAGGTTCGCTTCAAACGAAGGGTAAATTTCCTCCGTCTTGTTACAAGGACGGACGAGGGCAGCCCCGGCGGACATCGCCCGCCCGAAAAATTTCTCCGCCTATGCAGACGTTGTTATCCTCTACATTGTTGTGTCACTTGTAGACCGATGGCATGAAGCCGCACCGCGAACGGTGACCGCTATGGGTGTGCGCCGTGGCGAGGCGGCGCGTTCCAGTGGGTGCAAGGCCCATCCGGCGAACGCTCCAGCCGGAAGCAGCCGGAACACCTGTGGAGGTGACGAAATAGCTGGTGGCCAAGTTGAACCGCACGCTGCGCGGATGGGCGAACTACTTCCAGGTGGGCACCGTCACCAAGGCGTATCGGGCGATCGACAACTAG
>Ga0066903_100006689_pt1 | contig 10301 bp, 7 predicted proteins | sample PanSoiMetaGPlot1_FD_67491 | JGI IMG/M metagenome (GOLD analysis project Ga0066903, IMG submission 67491) | Tropical forest soil microbial communities from Panama analyzed to predict greenhouse gas emissions - Panama Soil - Plot 1 (version 2) | ecosystem: Environmental > Terrestrial > Soil >... | reverse complement strand
TGGGACCGGTCCGAGCGCCGCTGGCGCATCGAGACGTCGCAGGGTCCGCTCTCGGCGCAGGTGCTGGTTGTCGCCACCGGCCCGCTCAGCGCGCCGTCGTATCCCACGTTGCCTGGGCTCGATCGATTCAAGGGCCGCGCGTTCCATTCCGCGCAGTGGGATCACGGGTTCGACTTCACCGGCAAGCGCGTGGCGGTGGTCGGCACGGGGGCGTCGGCCGTTCAGATCGTGCCCGAGCTCCAGAAGCAGGTTGCGAAGCTGTTCGTGTTTCAGCGCACGGCGCCGTGGATCGTCCCGCGTCCGGACGCGCCGATTCCCGAGTGGCGCCGTCGCCTCTATCACCGCGTGCCGCCGCTGCAGGCGGCCGTTCGATTCTTCATCTACCTGTATCGCGAGATCTGGATCGTCGTCTTCCGCCATCCGATTCTGATGCGGCGGCTGCAGCGGCTCGCGTCGCGCTATCTCGAGCGAAGCGTCTCCGATCCGGCGCTGCGCGCGAAGCTGACACCCGCCTACGCCATGGGCTGCAAACGCATCCTGCTCTCGAACGACTACTATCCCGCGCTCACGAAGCCGAATGTCGACGTCGTGACCGATCGGATCGTCGACGTGCGCGAGCACGCGATCGTGACGGCCGACCTCGTCGAGCGCGCGGTGGACGCGATCGTGTTCGCCACCGGCTTCCGCGTGACCGATCCGCCGATCGCGGCGCACCTCCGCGGGCGCGACGGACAATCGCTGCGCGAGGCGTGGCAGGGCAGCCCGAAGGCGCACGTCGGCACGACGATCGCGGGGTTTCCAAACCTGTTCCTGCTGCTCGGACCGAACACCGGGTTGGGGCACAACTCTGTCGTCTACATGACCGAGGCGCAGATCGAGCATCTGGTCCGCGCCGTTCAGTACATGACGCGTGAGAGGATCGATGCGCTCGAGCCGACCGAGGCGGCGCAGCGCGCGTTCGTCTCCGCCATCGATCGCCGGATGCGTGGCACCGTGTGGACGTCGGGCGGCTGCTCGAGCTGGTACCTCGATCGCACCGGCCGGAACTCGACGTTGTGGCCCGATTCGAGCTGGAGCTACTACCGCCGCGCGTCGCGATTCGATGCCGGCGAGTACCATGTCGCGTGAGTCGCGCGAGCGGATACAGTACAGCGCTGCGCGCGTCCTCTCGTACCTTCCCGACGGCCTGAAGATCCGTCTTTCCGGCGAACCACCCGTCATCGTCGACGGCCAGCAGCTCGATCCGCAGCTGCAGCTGCTGCGCGTCGCGACGCGAGGCCGCACGCTGCCAGGTTTGATTGAGCCGACAATCGCCGCCGGCCGTGCGCGGTTTCTGCGGCAGACCCAGGCGTTCCGCGGACCCGTGACGAGGGTCGGCGCGGTTCGCGATCTCGATATCGACGGCGCGGCGGGATCGCTTCGCGCGAGGCATTACGCGCCCTTCGGCTCGGCGCTCACGTCGGGCTCGAAGCGCGAGCGCGACGCTCGGGGCGCGCCCTTGACGGTGTACCTCCACGGCGGCGGGTTCGTGATCGGCGATCTCGACACGCACGACGAGGTGTGCCGGCTGCTGTGCCGCCACAGCGGCGTCCACGTGTTGAGCGTCGCGTACCGCCTGGCGCCCGAGCATCCGTTTCCAGCCGCCGTCGACGATGCCTGCGCTGCGCTCGCATGGGCGCGCGAGCATGCGCCGTCGCTTGGCGCAGATCCCGATCGCGTTGCGATCGGAGGCGACAGCGCGGGCGGAAACCTGAGCGCCGTCGTTTCGGCGGTCGTGAACCGCGGGGCGGCGCCCGGCGCGCAAATGCTGATCTACCCGGCGACCGACTTCACGACACGCCGGCCCTCCTATGATCTGTTCGCCAGCGGCTACTATCTTTCGCGCACGGACATGAAAATGTTTCGCGACGCCTACATCGGCGCCGGAACGACCGCGCTCGACGATCCGCGCCTCTCGCCGCTTCGCGGCCGCCTGTCGCAGCTTCCGCCCGCCCTCGTCGTCATCGCGGGCTTCGACGTGTTGCGCGACGATGGTGAGGTGTACGCGCGGGCGATGGAGGAGGCCGGAACGTTCGTGCGGGCGCTGCGCTTTCCATCGCTCGGGCACGGCTTCATCCATGCGACCGGCGTGGTGCCATCGGCCCGCCGCGCGGTGGTGACGATCGCACGCGAATGGCGTGCGCTTCTCGGGTAGAATCCGCGCATGCGCACCTTGCTCGTCGCTGCCGCCGCGGCGGCTGCCGCCCTGGCGGCGGCCCGATCCGAGCCGCAAAAAATCGTCTTCTCGCGCGTCTTCCCGCAGCCGGGGCAGATCGGGCTGTTCATCGCCGACGCCGATGGCAGCGGCGAGCGCCCCTTGCTCGCGAAACCGGACATCGACTACGACGCCGTGTGGTCGCCCGACGGCGGGTCGATCGTCTTCACCTCCGAGCGGAACGGATCAGCCGATCTCTACCGCGTGAACGCGGACGGCAGCGGCCTCGAGCAGCTCACCGACAACCCGGCGTACGACGATCAGGCGGCGTTTGCGCCCGACGGCACGCAGCTCGTCTTCGTGACGACGCGCGCCGGCGGCACGGCCGATCTGTGGACGCTCGACCTGCAGACGAGGCGCGCGAAGGCGTTGACGTCCGGACCGGGCGGCGACTTCCGCCCGGCGTGGTCGCCCGACGGAAAATGGATCGCCTTCTCGTCGGACCGTCTGAGCAACCTGCCCTTCGCGCACGGACGCTGGGAGCATCTGCACCTCGTCGATATCTACGTGATTCATCCCGACGGGACAGGGCTGAAGCGCCTGACCGAGCACGGCAATTTCTGCGGCAGCCCGAAGTGGTACACCGACAGCAGACATGTACTCGCGTACTGCATGACGGCGGAGCAGACGCTCGACAACCGCCGCGTGGTGCCCGAGCATCCGGAACCGACGCGATTCGTGTCGATCGATGTGGCGACCGGCGCCGCATCCGAGGTCGAGACCGGACCGGGCGTCAGGTTCGATCCGTCGCTCCTGCCGGGCGGCGTCCTCGGTTTTCTGCGGAAGGACGGCGACAATCAGGGGATCTACTACTCGAACGGAACGCGCGGCCCGAAAGGGCAGATCCGAACGGCCGCCTGGTCGCCCGACGGGACGCGTGTCGTCTTTCACAAGCGCGTGCCGTTCACGCGCAAGCCGTGGGTGCGGACGTTCAGCAAGAACCCGAACTACGAGCTGACGCTGACCGCTGCGCTCCCCTCGTTCAATGCGAGCGGCGATCGATTCGTGACGATCGTCGGCGCCGGTCCGAGTCCGCTCGGCGGCGGGATCCAGATCGCGTCGCCGGGCGCCGACAAAGCGGAGCTGATCTACGCCGACAAGACGCGCAACGTCCTCGGTCCGCAGTTCACGCCGCGCGGCGACTCGATCATCTTCAGCATCGGAGTCTTCAACGCCTTCTTCAACGGCTTCCACGGCCTGTTCCTGAAGCCCGAAGATCGCGCGGAGGGCGGCGCGCAGATTGCGATGATCAACCTGGACGGCTCGGGCTACCGCGAGCTGACGAAGGGGCCGAACAACAACGGGTTCCCGTCGATGTCGCCAGACGGCCGGCAGGTCGTGTACCGCTCGTTCGGCCCGGAGGGCGACGGCCTGCGGATCATGGACGTCGAGACGAAGACGTCGCGCATGCTCAACGCCGGATACGACAACTTTCCGCTGTGGTCGCCGCGCGGCGATCTGATCATGTTCTCGCGGCTGTCCGAGGGCAATTACGAGATCTACACGATCAAGCCGGACGGCACCGGCCTGAAGCGGCTCACTAACGCGCGCGGCAACGACGCGCACCAGGGATGGTCGCCCGACGGCGAGTACATCGTGTTCGCGTCGACGCGCATGGGCTTCAAGGACGAGATGATCTACACCGACGCGCCGCAGCCGTACGGTGAGCTGTTCGTGATGCGCTACGACGGCACCAACGTTCAGCAGATCACCGACAACCAATGGGAAGACGGCACCCCCGCATGGCGGCCCGTACCGCGACGGCAGCTCTCGCAGCAACGGTAGCCGCACTGGTCGCGTCCGGCTGCAGCCCGACCTTCGCCGTCGCCGACCTCTCGCCGCTTCCGCGCGCGACGCCCGAGTCGCTCTCCCTTGCGCCGGCGAAGCTCGGCGAGGCGGGTGCGCTCCTCGCGCGCTACGTCGCCGACCGCAAGATTGCCGGGGCGGTCGCCGCCGTCGCGCGGCACGGACGGCTGGCGTGGCTGGAGGGCGTCGGCGTGCAGGACCTCGAGACCCGCGCGCGCATGACCGACCGCTCGATCTTCCGCATCTACTCGATGACCAAGTCGGTGACCGCCGTCGCCGCGATGATGCTCGTCGAGGAAGGCCGGCTTCGGCTCGACGATCCCGTGTCGGCCTTCCTTCCCGAGTTCGGCGCCGTCGTCGTCCGAGCGGGCGATGATGGCTCGGCGAGGCGTCCGTCGCGCGCCGTGACGGTCGAAGATCTGCTGCTCCACACGTCGGGCCTGGAGCATCGGACGTCGGACCTCTACCGGCGCGCCCGCGTCCGCTCGCGGAGCGAGACCCTGCCGCAGTTCGTCGCGAACATCGTGCGCGTGCCGTTGATGGAGGATCCCGGCACACGCTTCCGCTACAGCGAGGGGACCACCGTGCTCGGGCGACTCATCGAGATTCAGTCGGGCAAACCGCTCGATGCGTTTCTCGACGAGCGCGTGTTCCGTCCGTTGTCGATGGTCGATACCGGCTTCTGGGTGCAGGACGATCGGCGCGCGCGGCTCGCGACCGTTTACGCGCCGGCGTCCGGAGGCGGCCTGACGCCCATCGAGATCGAGGAGGTGCCGTTCACGTCGAGGCCCGCGCTGCTCGAAGGCGCCGTCGGTCTCGTGTCGACGGTCCCCGATTACCTGCGGTTCTGCCAGATGCTCCTGAACGGCGGGAAGCTCGACGGCGTTCGCCTGCTGCGGGCGGAAACCGTGAAGACGATGACGCGCAACGGCCTCCCCGACGCGGTCGTCGCCGCGCGCGGCGGCGCGACGGGATGGGGCCTCGCCAACGTCAACGTGGCGCTCGATACCGGCGAGTACGGGTGGGACGGGACGGCGGGAACGATCTTCTGGATCGACCCGGCTCGGGAGATGATATCCATTCTGATGACGCAGAGCTCGCCGGCCAATCCCGACGGCCTGCGCCAGCATTTCAAGGCGCTCATTCAGCAGGCGGTGATGAATTGACGATCGCGTTGCCACGACACCTGACGACAGAGGAGCTCGAAGCAGGGCTCGACGACGTGCGGCGCTCGCCAGGCGACGAGGGCGTGCTGCAGATGATCGTGCGGCGGCCGGCCGTCGGCAATCGGGAGGTGCTGCAGGAGGGCGAGCTGGATCCGGTCGTCGGCCTCGTCGGCGACACCTGGTCGAAGCGCAGCAGCCGCCGCACCTTCGACGGCGGGCCGCATCCCGACATGCAGCTCAACATCATGAACGCGCGCGTCGTCGCGCTCGTCGCGCAGGCGAAGGAGCGGTGGCCGCTGGCCGGCGACCAGTTGTTCGTCGACATGGATCTGGGCGAGGGCAACCTTCCACCCGGCACGCGCCTGCGGCTCGGGTCGGCCGTGATCGAGGTCACTGCGCAGCCGCATACCGGCTGCGGCAAGTTCACCGAACGGTTCGGCGTCGACGCCATGAAGTTCGTCAACTCGATCACGTACAAGGCGCTGCACCTTCGCGGCATCAACGCCAGGGTCGTCACGGGCGGCACGATTCGCGTCGGCGACCGCCTGAAGAAGCTGTCCTAGGGGTTCGCTTCGTTCCCGCCTCCAACCTTCCCGCCCTTCCTTCCGGCCTTCCAGCCCTTCCGCCTTCCTGCCTTGCGATGTTCATGTCATCGGATTCGGCGTCAGGTCGAGTCCTGTTTCGATGAACGGGACGTCGCCGAGGACCGCGGCGACGTACGTGAAGCTCGAAAACCGCGTGCCGATGATCAGCGACGTGCGTGACAGCGCGATCATATCCGCCAGCGCGGCCCGCTGGCCGGGAAGCGTGTACCGCTCCCCGAGCGATGGACGTGTTTGGCTGGCGTGATGAAGGAGCCGCGCGCCGTACCGTTCCCGGATGCGGTCGCGCGCCGCGACGGTATCGGCCGCGACGAACAGCCGCGCCTCCGGGAAGCGCTCGATCGCCCGATCGATGTGCGCGTGATACGAGGCCGCCGGGATCAGCCCCTCGTAGAAGCTTCTGCTGTTGTCGGTCTGCCGGCAGTGAACGCCGATGGTGATCGGCAAGGCGCTCGAAGAGGTCACCTCCGCGTGGCCTGGATTGTCGACGGCGACGCGCGGCGTGAACTCGCGCGTGAGGTCGTCGGCGAGTCGCATCACCTCGCGCACGGGGCGCAGCGCGAAGTAGAAATCCCGCATCCGCCGGACGTACTCCTCGTCGCTCATCGTGACGAGCTTGTAGTTGAATTGTCCGCGCAGGCTGATGTGCCGCCAGCCGGGATCGATCACGACCGAGAGCTCGGCATGGATCGAGCAGGGCTTGGTCTGAAAGCGGTGGGCGCACGCGTACGGCGTGTTCTCCTGCGTCGTGAACGTGTGCAGGAGCTCGTGCGCCGCCTTGCGCGCGTGCGGCCGGCCGCCGAGCGCGTGCAGGCGCCGGGCTCCCGCGAGCGGCGAGGTCCACGCGAGCATCAGCAGACGCCCGCGCAGACCCGACGCGTCGAACTCGACGATGTCGGGCGACGGCTCGAACAAATCGAGCCATCGCGCATCCGGAATGTCGCCCCGCTGCTCCCAGATCAGTCGGAAGTCCTTGCCGAGCGCCTCGGCCATCACCTTCGCGCTCCCCATCGTCCGCAGGCGGTTCGCGAGCCCGTAGGACGGGATCGCGATCATCAGGCCCGGTGAGCGGCGCGACGCCGGCAAGTTACTTCGAACTGCCCTTGGCCTTGGCGAGATACGCCTTCGTTTCCTGTCCGACGATGTCGAGAAGGTTGCCCATCGCGAGGTTGACGTCGACGAGGTGCAGTCCCCAGTTCGCAAGGACGTTCGGCGGCGTGCCGATGTCGCCCGTGATGTCGTCGACGCGCGGATCCGACGCGTCGCCGTTGACGGTCACCTCGAGATAGCCCGAGGCGTTGTCGTTCGACGCGCACTTCGCTGTCAGCAGGCCGGGCACGCTGACAAAGGGCGTCTCGATCGGCTGCTCGGGCGTCACCCACGGCTTCGCCGGGGCAGTGCTCGTGATCGTCTTGCCCGTGCGATCGAGATACGCGTGAAGCTGGCCGCTCCCGCCGGCGAGCGCCGCCGGATTCGTGCACGCCGCCGCCATGTTCGCGTCGGCCACGCGCCCGAACAACGTGTTTGCCGGCGGCGGCACCGTCGAGCGGAACGAGGCGTAGGTGATCACGCAGCCGAGCTGCGACGCCGAATGACAGAGCGGGACGTGCTGAAACGAGCCGCCGACATCCTTGCCCTTCGGCACCATGATGGTCGTGCCGAGCAGAATCGCCGAGAGCATCCGCGCTTGAATCGGCTTGCCGTCGATCTCTTCCCGGACGAGGCGGTTCAGGATGAACGATCCCTGCGAGTGCGCGACGAGCACGAAGCCGCGCCCCTTGTTGTCGTGCTGCAGGTACGCGTTCCACGCGTCCTTCACATCGTCGTACTGCAGGCCCTGGTCGAGCGTGACCGTCGCGCCGGGCGCCAGCATGCGGCGAAGGCCTGCGAGCGTGACCTGTCGGTACATCGGCGCGTACGGCAGACACTTCGACGCAAACCGCGCGAACTGCTGTTTGATGACGTTGATTTCGGCCGGATCCGGATTCATGTCGCTGTTCGGCGTCGGATCGGTCGAGACGGTCGGGTACACGTAGAAGCAGTCGATCGGTGCTTTCGGATCGGCCGCCCACGTTTCCCTGGTCAGCTTTCCGTCGGCGGCGACGATCGTCGTGGTGTGATCAATCGCGCACGCATCTTTGCCGCCGGGGCGGCACAGCCACGTCTTCTGATCCGTGTAGTCATTCGGCTTCGGCGCCTCGCTCTGAGCCAGACCCAGCAGCAGCGCCGACCCAAGCAGTAGTCGTGTGAGCACAGAGCCTCCTTCAGATCGCGAATGCTAGCAAATTCTCACTCGACGCGCGCGTCGAACGCCGCCGTCAGCACGCGGCCCGCGCGCTTCACCTGCACGAAGATGCGGTAGTCGCCGGATTCGGGGAACCCGTACGGAAACGACACGGCAGGCGGGAGGCCACCGTGGTGTGTGTGCATCGGAGCGGACGGCATCGCGATTTGAAGCGCCGCCATCGGCGCCGATCCCGACGGGTGCACGTGCGCGAAGACGCGGCGATCCTTCTTCACGAACACGGCGTGGCCCGGCATGCCCATGTAGAGCTCCAGATCCTCGGCGGGTCTGCCGCTCTCATCGTCCACGCGAAACGTGAACAACGTCAGCCGCTTCGTCGCCAGGGGCTTGTCGTCGCGCAGCCAGACGATGCGGCCGCCATCGGTGGTCCGGCTGAAGCCGGACGCCACGTCCGAAGCGCCGCCGGATGCCGACGCGGTCGTGGCGTCCGGCTTCAGTCGGCCCATCCCGGCATCCCAGGCGCTGTCGTCGCCGACGAGCGGCGCGCCGCGGATCGCGTTGGTCGTGAACGTGCCTGTCACCGTTTCCGATACCCCGGTCGCGTGCACGAGGTCGCCGAACATCTCGTAGCTGCCGGCCGGCATGTCGGGAAGCGCCATCGCGAACGTGCCCGTGTCACCTTCATCGGGATGCAGATGCCACAGACGATCGAGCGCCGGCGACACGATGAAGAGGTGCATCAGATGTTCGTGATCCGGAACGAAGTCGTCGATCCGCCGGCTGGCAATCCATCCGGGATCGTGCAGGGTGAGCGTCAACCGTCCGCTCGCGTCCAGCGTCGGCACGGCCTGCAGCGGTTTGTAAACGTAGCGGTCGTAGCTCGAAGCCTCGACGGACCACCAGCGGCTGCCGAGCAGCACGGTGGCGACCGACAGGACGATCGCGACCGCGCCGGCGATTCGACCATGCCGCCGCGCTGTGGCGCCCGGTGTTTCACCAGCGCGGAGACGCGCCTCGCGGAAGAGGGCTGACGCGATCACGACGAAGCCTGCGCACAGCAGCAGCATGACCACGCTGAGGAGGGCGCGCAGAGCCGGCGTCATCGCCAGCGTCGTCTGCGGTAGCGTCGGAACTGGAACCGATAGCGTGCCCTGACCGCGGTCGCCGTCGACGGTCACGCGCACCTGCCAGGCACCTGCCGTCATGACCCACAGGTGTCCGGTGAAGAGCGATGGCGTGTCGGCGGAGCGGACGGCGACGTCGGGTGCCGGTGCGAACTGCGCGCCGGGGCCCGTCAGCGGCAGTGGAACGATCTGCACCCGGCGCAGCTCGTGTGCGGGTGAGAGCACCTCGACGTCGGCGACGCCGGGAATTGCGTGCGGCGGCCGCACGGTGACGAGCACGCGATACGGGCCGGCCTGTGCGTCGAGAAACACGTCGGGGCTTCCGACGTGCGCCGCGGCGATTCGCGGGAACAGCACGCACGAAAACACGAAGAACAGAAAAGCCCGCGAACGCGAGAAATGGGTTGTCCTCACCGCTGGACTTTCTTCATGACGCGGCCGGTGTGCAGGCCGATCCACATCATCGCGCACGAGATCAGCGCCGCGATGGCCATCCCGCGCCAGAACTGCGTCGAGGTCGCGTCGCGCGGAGCGAAAATGTAGCGCCTGTACGCCGCCCGCGCGGGGGTCCCGTAGTCGAAGTAGTGCGTGCCGAAAAACCAGTTGCGCGCCGCGGGTGTCTGCAGGAAATTCGCGAACGGCCACTGCACGGCGGCAAACACGCCCAGGAACACGACGCCCGCCGCAAGCGCGCGCACCAGCGGACGCCAGCCGGTCGTCCGCTGGAGCAGCAGATCGACGGCGAAGGCCGGCACGATCACCAGCAGCGGAAATTCCCACGGCACGAAGTGCGTGACGGGGTAGAACACCGGGCCCAGCTTCGGCTGCGCGGGAAAGAGCGGCAGCAGCCACAGTAACCCAATCCCGAACGCCGTGTAGACCGCGCTGACGATCGTGCACGCCCACGGTCTCTCCGACGCCACCGCAACCGCCATCAGGATCGCCGGCGTTCCGAGGCAGACGACGATGAAGAACAGAGCGTTGTGCATGTCGGGGCGCGCGATGTACTCGAGCTTCAGCAGCAGCGATTCGGCCATCGCCACGCCGCCGACGTACAGAAACAGCCACTCCAGGGCGCGGCGCGTGCCGTCGGTCGCGCGGTTC
>Ga0066903_100006688_pt1 | contig 10302 bp, 6 predicted proteins | sample PanSoiMetaGPlot1_FD_67491 | JGI IMG/M metagenome (GOLD analysis project Ga0066903, IMG submission 67491) | Tropical forest soil microbial communities from Panama analyzed to predict greenhouse gas emissions - Panama Soil - Plot 1 (version 2) | ecosystem: Environmental > Terrestrial > Soil >... | reverse complement strand
GATCCGGCCCGCGCTGCAGTTCGAGTCGCTGATCGAGACGATGTTCAACCTCGCGACCGACGGCAGGACGAACCGCAAGGGCATGCCGAACCCGCTGCACCTCGCGGTGATCGCGCGGGCACACTTCGACACGGTTCAGCTCCCGTTCCCGCCGGCCATCGTGCAGCGGCTCGGGCTCGCGCTCGGCAGCCCGCTCGGCCGCATGCTCGGCTACCAGCCCGTCTACGTCCCCGCGCCGGAACCCGCCGGCCTGCCCGCCGCGACCGCAGCAGTCTGATGCGGCGCGTCCTGTTCCTCGCGAGTCTCGTCCTCGGCCTCCTGCTGCTCGCGGGCCTCGGGGCGGCGATCTCGCTCGTCCGCTCCGCCCTCTCACTCACCTTCGAAAGGAGCACCACGGCATGAACCCCTCCCGGAACAGCCGCTGGGCCATCTCCGGCCTCGTCACAGTCGCTCTCTGGATCGCCGGCGTCTTCCTCGTCACGCAGGGGCAGCCCGGCGATCACGCGACGGGGAGCGAGATCCTCGCCTTCTACAAGTCACACACGAACACAATTCTCCTCGGCGGGTGGTTCTTCATGCTCGGCTGTCTCGGGCTCGTGACCTTCGTGAACGGCCTGCGACAGCACCTTGCGGCCGCATCGGAACCGACGGCGCAGCTGCCGTGGCTTGCGTTCGCCGGGGGCGTGATGACGGGAGCGTTCGGGATGCTGTTCGCGTCGACCGACCTCGCCGGCGCGATCGACAAGACCGAGATCGGCCCGACTGCCGCGGCGGCGTTCCACCACCTCGGCGACGCCTTCTTCGTCTGCGCAGAGCTCGGGGCTGTCCTGGCACTTGGCGCCGTAGCGATGGCGGCCTGGCAGAGCCGGGTCCTGCCGCGCTGGTGGGCCGTCATCAGCGGGATCGTGGTCGTCGTCCTGGTGGTCGGCCCGATCGGCTGGCTCGGCGTGATCTTCGGCCTGCCGATCTGGACGCTCGGCACGAGCCTATTCGTGCTGCTCGGTTCCCGCGCTCGGATGCGCGCGGCTGCGGCTGCCGCCTGAGGGATAGGGAAAGGGGGCGCGCCTCGGGGTCGGCGCGCCTCCTTGCCGCGGCTTCACGCGTGGCGCGCGCGTCTTCCGAGTGCGCCGGAATTGACGTGAGAGCGTCGTGAAGGCTGCGCAAGAGATTACGAGGAACACCGTGCCGAACCCGACGAAGATCCGGGCGGTGGCCAGGTTCACCGCCAGCCAGCGAGCGTGGCTCACGCACAGGTGCTCCGTGTCGTGGTTGGCGGAGAGCGGCCAATGGCACCCGGGACGGCTGAAGGGCGGGTCGGCTCCCCACTTCCCGGCCTTGTTTGCCCCGGCGATCCCGTCGCGGACGGCGACGACCGCGAGGAGCGCGAGCCAGCCCCACAGGAGAAGAAATCTGGGGTTCTTCCACGTGGCGAAGAACTCGACGAGCACGGGGCCGGGGCCGGTCCCTTGCGAGAGGAGCAGCCCGATCATGAGGATCCAACCGACCAGGCCGCACAGGAAGGCGACGGCCACCACTGCATCGTCGGACCGGTAACCGAAGAGTGGGTCGGACCACCAGGTCAGGCTCACGGCGACGCAGACCGAGGCGACCACTCCTGTGAAAGTCGCCCAGCCCAGTGCCATCTTGTCCATCGCTATGCCACCGTATCGCGGTGCTATGCGACGCGGCTGGCGGGGCGCGATGCACCCTCGTGCGCCGGCAGGTAGAGCCGCTCGACGTATTCTGCCGCCATTCGCGCAGTGCCGAAGCGGGGCCCGAGCTCGGCGATCGACTCCCGCATGAGCGCAATCCAGCGGTGCGGCAGCCCGGTCTCGTCGCGCTCGTAGTACGCCGGCAGCACCTGCTCCTCGAGCACGGCGTAGAGCGCCTCGGCATCCGCCTCGTCCAGCTCGGCCTCGGTCGCGCCCTCCGCCGCAGCGCCTTCGATCGCGAACCCGCAGGCCGGGGAGTACGCCTCGGCCCACCAGCCGTCGAGGATCGAGCAGTTGAGCACTCCGTTCAGCGCTGCCTTCATGCCCGACGTTCCCGACGCCTCGAACGGCCGTCGCGGCGTGTTGAGCCAGACGTCGGCGCCCTGGACGAGCCGTCGCGCGAGCGTCATCTCGTAGTCCTCGAGGAAGACGACACGGCCCGCCGCCGTGGGCTCCCGGGCGAAGTCGACCACGAGCTGGATCAGGTCCTTTCCGGCCTCGTCCGCCGGGTGCGCCTTCCCGGCCACGAGTACCTGGATCGGCCGCTCGGGATCCGCGAGGAGGCGAGCGAGGCGCTCGGGACGTCCGAGGAGGAGGCTCGCGCGCTTGTAGGTGGCAAAGCGGCGTGCGAAGCCGATCGTGAGGACGTCCGGGTCGAGCTCGCGCGCCCCGCGGGTCGTGACGACGAAGTCGAGCAACCGCTCCTTGGCGCGGCGGTGTGCGGCCCACAGGTCCTCGGCCCGCGCCTCGCGCGCGCGCTCGAATTGCGGATCCGTCTCGCCGAGCAGCACTTCGAGCTCGGGGGAGATCCACGTCCGCTGATGGACGCCGTTGGTGACGGAGGTGATCGGAACCTGGTCGACGCGCCGCTCGGGCCAGAGCCCGTGCCACATCTCGCGGGAGACGGCGCCGTGGAGCTCCGAAACGGCGTTCGCATGCTGCGACGTGCGCAGCGCGAACGGTGTGAGGCCGAAGCCCGTCTCGCCCGGCTCTACCTTGCCGAGCGCGAGGAAGTCCTCACACGTGAGGCCGCAGCGCTCGACGAGTTCGCCGAGAGCCTGCCGCACGAGTTCGGGATCGAACACCTCGTTGCCGGCCGGCACCGGCGTATGCGTAGTGAAGACGGTTGAGGCGCGCAGTCGCTCGAGCGCCTCGTCCGCCGACAGATCCTGCTCCTCGACGAGCTGGCGCATCCGCTCGAGCTGGAGGAACGCCGAGTGGCCCTCGTTCAGGTGGAAGACGGTCGGCCGCACACCGAGCCCTTGCAGCACGCGGACGCCGCCGACGCCGAGCAGAATCTCCTGCCGCAATCGGTTCGCGCGGTCGCCGCCGTAGAGCGTGTCGGTGACCGCCCAGTCCGGGTTTCCCTCGACCTGCGTGTCGATCAGGTAGAGGCCGGCTCGGCCGACCTTCACGCGCCAGACTCCCAGCCGCACCGGCACGCGCTCGCCGTTGTCGTCCGCGAGCTCGACCACGGGAGCCATCGGCACGAGCTCGAGCGGCAGTCGGCTCGTATCGGTCAGCGGGTAGTGCTCGAGCTGGCGGTCGTCCTCGTCGAGGCGCTGCTCGAAGTAGCCGCGACGGTAGAAGAGGCCGATCCCGACCAGCGGGATACCGAGTTCGGACGCGGCCTTGAGATAGTCGCCGGCGAGCACGCCGAGACCGCCGGAGTAGATGGGAAGGCTCTCGTCGAGCCCGAACTCCGCGGAGAAGTACGCGACGAGGAGGTCGGAGGGGCCGCTCCGGCTTCGCCACCACGTCTCCTCGCCGCGGTCCCGAGCGAGGCGTCCCTGCACCCGAGCCAGCCGCTGCAGATAGTCGGGCGTCAGCGCTCGCGCGAGGTCGGCGTCCGTCAGCTCGGAAAGCAGCGCGGTCGGGTTGTGGTGCAGTTCGGCGAAGCGCCGCGGCTCGAGTGCATCGAAGAGGAGCCGCGTCTCGGCGATCCACGTGAAGGAGAAATCGCTTGCGATCTCGAGGAGTGCCGCGCGCAGCGTCGCGCCGTCGTGTACCTCGCTCATCGGCCGGCTCGCAGCCGCTGAGCGTGTGGAGGGTGTGCGGGGGAACCGGGAGGTTCCGCCGCACACGGCGGAAGAAGGGGGCAACGCGGGGGAAACATGGTTTCCTCCACGGGAGCGAGCCGAAGGCGAGCGACGGCCACGAAGCGGCACCCTAGCGACCGCTCCGGCCCTCACGCGGCGTCCGGCGCGCGGCCCGGCTGCTAGCGTTTCGGGTACCCGGAGAGCTTTGACAGGCAGCTTGGCGACCGGGTCAACAAACGCCTAAAGCGCCCGAGAGCACCGCTCCCGGGCCTCTGTGAGGAGACCAGTGCAGGACACACGGGAACGGCTCGAATCCATCCTCAGGCAGCGCATCGCCGTCCTCGACGGCTCGTGGGGCGTGCTCCTCCAGCGCGAGGTGCGCGGTGAGGAGGGCTACCGCGGCGAGTGGTTCCGCGACCACAGCCATGACGTCGCCGGCGATCCGGACCTGCTCAACCTCACGCAGCCGGAGCTGATCTCCCGGATCCACGGTGAGTACTTCGCCGCCGGGGCGGACGTCGCCACGACGAATACGTTCACGGCGACGACGATCGGCCAGGCGGACTACGGCTTCGACGCCCGCGTCGTCGAGGAGATGAACCTCGCCGGCGCACGGCTCGCGCGTGCAGCGGCCGACGAGTGGGAAGCCGAGACCGGCAGTCCGCGCTTCGTCGCCGGCTCGGTCGGGCCGCTCAACGTCGCCCTCTCGCTGTCGCCGAAGGTAGACGACCCCGCGTACCGCGACGCGACGTTCGACGAGGTCGCGGAGACCTACGCGCACCAGATCCGTGCGCTCCGCACGGGCGGCGTCGACCTGCTCCTGATCGAGACCGTCTTCGACACACTGAACGCAAAGGCCGCGATCGCCGCTGCGCACGACGTGGCGCCGGAGCTGCCTCTCTGGCTGTCCTTCACTGCGGTCGATCTCAGCGGTCGGAACCTCTCCGGGCAGACCGTCGAGGCGTTCTGGATCTCCGTGGAACACGCCGAACCGCTGATCGTGGGCGTCAATTGCTCCCTCGGCGCGGCGCAGATGCGCCCCTTCGTGGAGGACCTCGCCGAGGCGGCCCCGATCTGGGTCGCCTGCTATCCCAACGCGGGACTGCCGAACGAGCTGGGCCTGCACGACGAGCAGCCCGAGGACACGAGCCGCTACCTCGGTGAGTTCGCGCGCGACGGGCTCGTCAACATCGTCGGCGGTTGCTGCGGCACGACGCCGGAGCACGTCCGGCAGATTGCGGCAACGGTCGCGGGGACTGCGCCGCGCAGCGTTCCCGAGCGGAGGGGCGCGACACGCTTCTCCGGCCTCGAGCCGCTCGAGCTGAGATCTGACTCGAACTTCACGATGATCGGTGAGCGGACGAACATCACGGGCTCTGCCCGCTTCCGCCGCCTCGTCGAGGGAGGCGACTTCCAGGCGGCGGCGGAGGTCGCTCTCGAGCAGGTGCGCGGTGGCGCCAACCTCCTCGACGTGAACATGGACGCCGATCTGCTCGACGGCGAGCGGGCGATGACGACCTTCCTCAACCTCGTCGCGACCGAGCCAGAGGTGGCGCGGATCCCGATCGTGATCGACAGCTCCCGCTGGTCGGTGCTCGAGGCGGGGCTCAAGTGCGTCCAGGGGAAGGGCGTCGTCAACTCGCTCTCGCTGAAGGAGGGGGAGGAGGCGTTCCTCGAGCAGGCACGCGCGGTTCGCCGCTACGGCGCGGGCGTCGTGGTGATGGCGTTCGACGAAGAGGGCCAGGCGGAAACGGTCGAGCGCAAGGTTGCGATCTGTGAGCGGGCCTATCGGCTGCTCGTCGAAGAGGTCGGCTTCCCGCCGGAAGACCTGATCTTCGACCCGAACATCCTCGCCGTCGCCACCGGCATCGAGGAGCATCGCGGCTTCGCGAAGGCGTTCCTGGAGGCGCTGCCCCTGATCAAGGAGCATTGCCCGGGCGCGCGGACGAGCGGCGGGGTCTCCAATCTCAGCTTCGCCTTCCGCGGCAACGACGCCGTGCGCGAGGCGATGCACTCGGCCTTCCTCTACCACGCGATCCGCGCCGGGCTCGACATGGGCATCGTCAACGCCGGCCAGCTCGTCGTCTACGAGGACATCGAACCGGAGCTGCTCGAGCAGGTGGAGGACGTCATCTTCGACCGGCGCGCCGACGGGACCGAGCGGCTCGTCGAGTACGCCGGCCGCGTGCGCGGCGAGGCGACGCGGCGCGAGGTCGACCTCTCCTGGCGCGAGGCGCCCGTCGAGAAGCGGCTCGAGCACGCCCTCGTGCACGGCATCGTCGACTTCATCGAGGAGGACACCGAGGAGGCACGCCGGCGGGCCGATCGACCGCTCGACGTGATCGAGGGTCCGCTGATGGCAGGCATGCAGGTGGTGGGCGACCTGTTCGGAGAGGGGAAGATGTTCCTGCCGCAGGTCGTGAAGAGTGCCCGCGCGATGAAGCGCGCAGTCGCCTATCTCGAGCCGTTCATGGAGGCCGAGCAGGCGGCCGGCGGGGCACCGCGCGCCCGCGGGAAGGCGGTCCTTGCCACCGTGAAGGGCGACGTCCACGACATCGGCAAGAACATCGTCGGGGTCGTCCTCGGCTGCAACGACTACGACGTAGTCGATCTCGGCGTGATGGTGCCGGCCGAGCGGATCCTCGACACCGCGGTCGAGGAGGAGGCGGACGTTGTCGGGCTGTCCGGACTGATCACGCCGTCGCTCGACCAGATGGTCGACGTCGCGCGCGAGATGGAGCGGCGCGGGATGAGTCTGCCGCTGCTGATCGGCGGGGCCACGACTTCGCGCCAGCACACGGCGGTGCGGATCGCGCCGGCGTACTCGCAGCCGGTCGTCCACGTCCTCGATGCGTCGCGCGTCGTCCGCGTCGTCTCGGACCTGCTCGATCCCGAGCGCCGAGTGCGGCTCGACGCCGACAACCGCGTCGACCAGGAGCGGCTGCGGGACCTCCATGCCGAGAAGGAGCGCAAGCCGCTGCTGCCGCTCACGCGGGCGCGCGAGAACGGACTTCGCGCTGTTTTCGACGACCTGCCGGTGCCGGAGTTCACCGGCCGCCGTCTTGTCGAGCCCGACCTCGCGACGCTGCGCGAGTACATCGACTGGCAGTTCTTCTTCCACGCCTGGGAGCTGAAGGGCAAGTTCCCGGCGATCCTCGACCAGCCGGCGGCCCGCGAGCTCTTCGACGACGCCGAGCGCCTGCTCGACCGGATCGTCGACGAGCGTCTGCTGAGGGCGCGGGGCGTCTTCGGCTTCTGGCCGGCGTCGTCCGACGGCGACGACGTGGTCCTGGACGATGGGACGCGCTTCTGTTTCCTCCGCCAGCAGACCGACTACGGCGACTCGCGTCCGAACCGTTCCCTGGCGGACTACGTCGCCCAAGGCGGCGACCACCTCGGCGCGTTCGCGGTCACCGCCGGCCTCGGCGCCGAGGATCTCGCCGATCGCTTCGCCGCCGAGCACGACGACTACCACGCGATCATGGTCAAGGCGCTGGCCGACCGCCTCGCCGAGGCGTTCGCGGAGTACCTCCACGAGATCGCGCGCCGTGCCTGGTACGAGACCGGGCCGAAGCTCCCGAGCGAACAACTGATCGCCGAACGCTTCCGCGGCATCCGGCCCGCGTTCGGCTATCCCGCCTGTCCGGATCACAGTGAGAAGTCGAAGCTGTTCGCCTTGCTCGGCGCCGAGGAGGCAGGGCTCGCGCTCACGGAGACGTACGCGATGACGCCGGCCGCCAGCGTGAGCGGCATCTATCTCGCCCATCCGGAGGCGCGTTACTTCTCCGTGGGACGGATCGGTCGCGACCAGGTCGAGGACTACGCCGTGCGCAGAGGGATCTCTCGCGCCGAGGCAGAGCGTTCGCTACGGCCGAATCTGGCGTACGAGCCGGCGGAAGATGAGGAAGACGTGAACGTCGTGTCCGCCTCTTCCGGTAGCTGAGCTATCCTCGGTGACCGGCGCCGGTGGGGCGCCGATCTCGCATGCGGACAACGCTGAAACGCGGAATCGGACAGGCCGCCGGTCTCAACGGCAACGGCCATTCCGGCGTGCCGCCACTCTTCGGCCCGGTTGCGCGCTACCGCCAGCCCGAGCCGCCGCGGCGGTCGGTGATCGGCCTGATTCTGCGCGGCTTCGGGTGGCTCGTACTTGCACTTGCTGTGGTCGGTGCTGGAATCGCCGGGGGCGCGTACCTGTACACGCACGAGACCCTCGCCTCCATCTCGAATCGCACGCACCAGATCAGGCAGCTCGACCCGCAACTCAAGGCGATTCCTTCGCCGTCGTCGCCTGCCATCGCGCTCGTCGCCGGCTACGACGTGCGCGGTAAGACCTCCGGCTCGAACCCGTACGCCGGCTCCAACTCCGACACGCTGATGCTTCTTCGGGCCGACCCGAGGACCAACACGCTCTCGCTGCTTTCGTTCCCGCGCGACCTCTACGTGAACATCTACTGCCACGGGGACACGGTCTACACCCAGGACCGCATCAACTCGGCCTGGGGGCACTGCAGCAACGGCCCCGCCGCGAGCCTCGACACGATCCATCACCTTACGGGCCTCAACATCAACTACTTCATCACGCTCGACTTCCACGCCTTCAAGCAGCTCGTCAACAACCTGCACGGCGTGTACATGAACGTCGACCGCCGTTACTACATCCCGCTGCACACGGGGGTGTCGGCGATCAACCTGCAGCCGGGATACCAGAAGCTCGACGGCGGCCAGGCGCTCTCCTACGTGCGCTACCGGCACACGGACAGCGACATCTACCGCACGGGCAGGCAGCAGCTGTTCATCGAGGCGCTGAAGAGCCGCCTCCGCACGGCTCTCTCGCCGACGAGCCTCCCGCTGGAGGTTCCGAAGCTGGTCGGCGTCCTCAAGCGCAACATCGAGATCGGGAAGGCCGGAGCCCAGTCGGTCGATCTCGGCGAGCTCACGAAGTACCTCGGTCTTCTTTACCACCTGCCGCCGGGCCATCTGTTCCGAAACGCGATCCCGCTCAACGATTTCCATTACTTCACGACTTCGGCCGGCGCCGATGTCGAATCCGCTCCGCCGAGTGCGATCGCCGCCGCCGTGCACAGCTTCCTCCACCCGGACGTCCGCCAGGTGCGGGTGGTCAACACCCAGCTCGGCGGCCGCCCCAAGACGCCCAAGAAGACGAAGCAGCCCAAGCTGCCGAGGTCGCAGGTCTCGGTGCTCGTCCTCAATGCCGGCACTGCTACCGGTGAGGCCGCGACCACGACGTACTTGCTGACGAGGGGTGGCTACGCGACGAAGACGCTTCCCGCCGGCAACCAGGCGAACGCGCCGAAGGTGCAGCGCGACACGATCATCTACTACGACCCGGTTCAGGCGAACGCGAGGCAGGCCGCGCAGCAGCTTCGGCCGCTGTTCGGATCGACCACCCATGTCGAGCAGATGTCGCAGGCGATCGGCGGCATCGCGAGACGCGCCGGCAACCCGCTCACGGTCGTGGCGGTCGGGACGAGCTTCCCCGGCAGGCTCGTCGTGCACAGACCGCCGAAGGTGCAGCCGAAGCTACCGCCGCAGGTCAGCAACGGCGCGGCCATGACGGCGCCGAGATTGCGCCAGGTCTACGACCAGGTCCACTTCCCGCTGATGGTTCCGCACAAGATCGCTGCGGGCTCGGTGCTCTCCGACAGCGCAGGCGTCCGCGGCTTCAAGCCGCTGAAGAGCCAGCACGAGGTCGCGCTCACCTTCAACCTGGCCGGGACCTACAAGTACTGGCAGGTCGAGGAAAGCACCTGGAAGACCGCACCGATCCTCCAGAACCCGTCCTTCACCCTCTACTACCACGGGCAGAGGTACCAGGTCTACACGACCGGCGGGGCGGTGCAGATGGTGGCGCTCCGCACGCCTCGGGCGACATACTGGGTCTCGAACACGATCCTCAACGAGCTCTCGAACTCGACGATGATCGCCATCGCCGAGAGCCTCAGGCCGCTCCGCCGCTGAGAAGCGGATTACCCTAGGGCCGTGGCACGGATCGCGATCTTCGGGGCCGGCTACGTCGGCCTCGTCACCGGCGCGTGCTTCGCGGATCTCGGCCACGACGTCGTCGTGCGCGATGTCCTGCCCGAGCGCATCGAAGCGCTGCGGGCGGGAGAGGTGCCGATCTACGAACCCGGACTCGACGAGGTGCTGGAGCGTTGCCGCGACCGGATCTCGTTCACGCTCGACGTAAGCGAGGCGGTCGTCGGCGCCGACTTCCTGTACGTCGCAGTCGGAACGCCTCCGACGCACTCGGGCGACGCCGACCTCAGCGCCGTCTGGACCGTCGTCGACGAGATGCCCGAGAGCGTGCCGGGCCGGCCGCTGCTCGTCATGAAGAGCACCGTTCCGGTCGGTACGGGCGAGCGCGTGCGCGCGCGACTCGACGGGCGCGGCCTCGAGAACGTCGGCTACGTCTCGAATCCCGAGTTCACCGCCGAGGGAACTGCGGTCGCGGACTTCATGCACCCCGATCGCGTCGTCGTCGGCGCCTTCGACCCGGCAGACGCAGAGCGCGTCGTCGGTCTCCACCA
>Ga0066903_100006687_pt1 | contig 10302 bp, 7 predicted proteins | sample PanSoiMetaGPlot1_FD_67491 | JGI IMG/M metagenome (GOLD analysis project Ga0066903, IMG submission 67491) | Tropical forest soil microbial communities from Panama analyzed to predict greenhouse gas emissions - Panama Soil - Plot 1 (version 2) | ecosystem: Environmental > Terrestrial > Soil >... | reverse complement strand
GGGCCGCACGGGCGGGGCGGTGTCGCTGGCGGTGGGCATGGCGCAGATCTTCTCGGCGGTGCCGGGCCTCAAAGGGCTGCTCTCCTACTGGTACCACTTCGCCATCATGTTTGAGGCGCTGTTCATCCTGACCACCATCGACACGGGGACGCGCGTGGCGCGCTTCATGGTGCAGGAGTTCCTCGGGCGGGCCTACCGTCCGCTGGAGCGCACCGACTGGCTGCCCGGCGCCATCGGCTCCAGCCTGCTGGTGGTCATCGCCTGGGGCTATTTCATCTGGACCGGCTCGATCAGCACCATCTGGCCGATGTTCGGCGTCTCCAACCAGCTGCTGGCGAGCATCGCGCTGTGCATCGGGACCACCGTGCTGATCAACGCCGGCAAGGCGCGCTTCGCCTGGATCACGGTTCTGCCGCTGTCGTTCGTGGCAACCACGACGCTCACCGCCGGCTGGCTGAACATCGTCGACAACTTCCTGCCCCTGGCGCGCGCCGGCGGGCATCCCTTCCAGGGATATCTGAACGCCTGCATGACGGCGGTGATGATGGCCTGCGTCGTCACGATTCTGGTCGAATCGCTGCGCCGCTGGAGCGCCGCCTTCCGCCTGCGCACGCTGCCCACCGAAGCCTCCTGAAACGCTTCCTCGAGTCATCCCGACACCCGTCGTCCATGCGAGCGACCCGTTTGTCGCCCTCGGCGGCCGCCATCCGATCCTTTCCAGGAACAAGGTAGTCGCCCCGTAGCGAGGGGAAGCCGGCCCAGCGCTGCGATCAGGATAGAAAGAATGTTGCGCGGCGAATGAAAAGTCATTTCGGGTCGCCATGCGTCAAGTTTTGAAGGATTGTCGTGGGTCGCGAGGGCAGCCCCTCTCCAAGGTTTGGACGGAAGAAGGAATTCCGTCCTCCACCCTCGCGACCCGCTTCGAAACCGGACCCTCTTTCGAGCAGACCCGCCCTGCGTGCGCCCGCGCGGGTCAGGACCACGCGAGCGCACGGTCAGCTATAGGACGGGCCTCCTCGGCGGCCAGGGGGGCACCGCGAGGGTCCGGTGATGCATCAGTCTAGATAACCAGGGAGGGCGTGACAGTGGCCCGGCGCGCCATGATCCTGTCGAAACGCGCCAATTCGGGGGTCAGCTGGCGCGGCGGTAGGCGCGCGGCGATTTCCGGTGCCAGCGGCGGAAGGCGCGATGGAAGGAGCTCGGATCGGCGTAGCCCAGCAGGTAGGCCACCTCGTAGACCGCCATCTTGGGCCGGTGCATCAGCTCGGTCGCCATCTCGCGGCGGAACTGCTCCTGGACCTGCCGGTAAGAGCGTCCCTGCGCGCGCAGCTGGCGCTGCAGCGTCCGGGGGGTCGTCCCCAGCAGCGCCGCGACGCGCTGGATGGAGGGTAATCCGTCGCCCAGCTCGGACCAGAGCGCCCGGGCAACCCGCTCCGCCAGCGTGCCTCCCCCCATGTCGCGCAGCTTCTCCGCCGCCAGCTTGTCGAGATACCCGACCAGCGTCTCATCCGCGTGGACGACGGGCTGCTCCATGTCGGCGGGGGAAAACCACAAGGCGGCCTTCCCCTCGTCGAATCGAAGGGGTGCGCTGAAGAAATGGCGATGGTAGGAAGTATCTTTGAGCTTCGAATAAGGAAGGCTCACTTCCAGAGGAGCCACCGGACTGCCCGTGATGATGCGCATGGTCGACAGGATGTTGGCGAGGCGCGCGTCGATCGGATGGCGCAGCGCGTCGAAGCGGGGATCCGGGTCGATGACCACCCGGCAGCGGCCGCCCCGCTTCTCCACGTAGACGCGGATCGTCTCGGCCACGATGCGGCTGTAGCGCTCCAGCCGGTGCAGCGCCTGGCCCATGGTGCGGCTGTAGACCAGCGTGTAGCCCACCAGCCCGAAGCGGACGGGCGAGGCGGTGGCATCGGCCAGCTTCAGCCCGAGCGCCACGTCGGGAATCTCCTGGATGATGTAGCGCCAGAGCTTCCATTGCTTCAGAGACGGCACGCGGCCGTCGGGATCCTTCAGATCCTGAGGCGTCAGCCCCGCCGCGCGCATCATGTCGGCGCGCCTCAAGCCCAGCCGTCCGGCTTGATCCATCAGGAGGATGGGAACGCGCGCGAGGACCGTGGGACGAATCATGATCACCTTCCCGGCCGCAAGGGTATCAAAAACCGGAGGGTCCGGGTATCATGACGCCTCGACCCGGCGAGAGCAAGCCGTCCAATCGCCCTGGGAACGCTCACGCATCGATGCTCTCCGAATCCGCCAAGCTCACCGCGGCGCACCGGCGCATCCTGCTCCTGGCCTGGGGCGGATGGCTGTTCGATTTCTACGATCTGATCCTCTACAGCTTCCTGCTGACCGCCATCTCGCGCGATCTCGGGCTGTCCCGCGAGCAGCACTCCCTGATTCTCGGGTTCTCCCTCGGCATGACGGCGCTGGGGGGCGTGATATGCGGGATACTGGCCGATCGGTACGGGCGGCGTCCCGTCCTGCAGGCGACGATTCTGACCTACAGCCTCGGGACGCTGATGTGCGGATTTTCCACCGGCCTGCCGGCGCTGCTCTTCTGGCGGGCCGTGACGGGGCTCGGGGTGGGAGGGGAGTGGGGCAGCGGCCATGCCCTGATTGCCGAGACCTTTCCGCCGGCGCGGCGCGGCCATTATGGAGCGCTGATGCAATCAGGCGCTCCGCTGGGAGTGGGTCTGGCCGCCTTGATGGGCTCGCTCTTCGCGCCCGCCTTCGGCTGGCGGGCCACCTTCATCGTCTCGGGGCTGCCGGCGCTGCTGATGGCCTTCATCCGCCGCGGCCTGCCCGAATCGGATCTGTGGGAAGGGGAGCGCCGGCGCGGAGAGCAGGCGGCCGGGGGTCGCTCTCTGGCGCGCCTCTTCGACAAAGGCATCCGCGGCACGGCGCTGCGCGCGCTGGTGCTGGCGATCTTCAACATGAGCGCCTACTGGTTCACCTACGTCTGGTTCCCCGGCTATCTTCAGCAGGAGCGCGGCATGACGGTGGTGACCTCGGGCCTGTGGGTGCTGGTGATCGTGGCGGGCGAGCTGGTGGGCTACGCCACCTTCGGCGTGGTTTCCGATCGCATCGGCAGGCGGCCCGCCTTCACTCTCTATTCGCTGTTCATGGCGGGCGGATTGGCGCTCATCACGCTGTGCTGGGATCGGATGGCCGCGAGCACGCCGCTGCTCCTGTCCGCCATGGCGGTGCTGGGGGTGGGGACGGGCACCTGGTCGAATTTCGGGCCTTTCTTCTCGGAGCTGTTTCCCACTTCGATCCGGAACGCCGCCATGGGGGCTGCGCTGAACCTCGCGCGCGGGGTACAATTCTTCACGCCGCTGATCATCACGCGCGTGGCGCAGGCGGGCTACGGGCTCTCGGGAGGCATCTCGCTGGCGTGTCTTTTCTCGCTGCTGGCGGGAGCCTGGATCTGGACGCTGCCCGAGACGCTCGGACGGGACCTGCGCGCGAGCGCGCCGGCGGGCGTCTGAGCCTTCACCGCCCTCAACCGGTCCTGTCGTAGGAGAGCCGAAGCATGGATTGGCACGTGAGCTGTTCCCACTGCGGATATTACGGACTGGGCCGCACGCTGCTGCCGGGTTCCGACACCACCGAGCGCTGGCTCTGGTACCTGCTGATCGTGCCGGGGCTCGCCTATCGTCTGTGGCGGAAGAGCCAGGCCAAGACGGTGTGCGGGAACTGCGCCGCGCCGGCGGAATGAAGCTTCTTCTCCTCCTGTCGTCCTCCCTCCTCACGCTTCTGCTGATCGTCCATTCTCTGAAGACGAGGGGAGCGCGCACCACGCTCGCCTTCTTCGTCCCGCTGTTCCTGTTCGGCGTCCTGCGCGGCAACTCGGTCGCGCTGCTCTCCGAGAACGGCCCTTACGTGTTCAGCGACGCGCTGGTCAAGATCGGCGCGGCCGAGCTGCCGGCCTGCGTCGGATGGGTCTTCTCGGTCTATCTCTCCTGGACGCTGGCGGAGGGGATCCTGGCGCGCCGCCGGGAGCTGGCGGCGGCCGTCTTTCCGCTGTCCGCCTTCGCCATGCTGGCCATGGGATGCTTCTCGGACGCGGTGGAGACGACCGCTTGCGGCGTCGGCTGGTGGCGCTGGAACATCGTCAACCGCCATACTCCGTTTCTGGTCGGGGGAACGCATCTGTTCGGCATCATCGAGTGGATGTCGGTGCCCTTCGATTTCCTGGTGCCGTTCCTTCTCTTCAGGACTACCCGGAAAGCGCGCTCGCCTCTGGCCTGGGCCAGCCTGCTGCTCTACCCGATCCACTGGGTCACGCACTGGCAGCAGGTCCTGATCGCGGGCGCGCCCAACGCCTACGAGATCTACCACGCGCTGATCGCCTTCGCCGTGCCGGTCTTCTTCCTGCTGGAGGCTCCGCGCCTGGCGCCAAATACCATCGTGCAGTCTTCGCGCGCCGTCCGCAGCCTGCCGGCGCTCGCGCTCGCCGGCATGTTCGTCGTGCTGCTCACCATGGATCTGGGAGTCCTGCAATCTCCCGAGCTGCTGATTTCCCTGCTGCCGCTGGCGGTCTTCGCGCTCGGCGCCTGGGGCGGCGAGAAGCGGCTGTGGGCGGCGACCGGCGTGGCCGGCGCGCTGGGCTTCGGGATCTCGATGGCCGTGGGGCGGAGCGCCGGCGTGGCGCTGCTCCGCGCGGTTCCGCCGCTGGTGCCGGGCGCCGGGCTGCTGCTCGCGGCGAGCCTGGTGCGTCCGCCGCGCCGCGTCGTGCTGCGGCGCGTCACGGCGGCGGGCATCGCGGCGGCGGCGGTAGTCACTGCCGTCGTGATGGTCCAGGACAAGCGGATGCGCGAGGAGTACAGCCGGCTCATGTACGACGCCAAGGCTCAGCTCGACGCGCGCAACTACGCCGGGGCCGAGCGGCTGCTCCTGCAGGCGGTGGCCTTGAATCCAGGCGTGAATCTGGGGACGAAATCGCTGGTGAGCGCCTACGGCGGGCAGGGGAAGATGAGCGAGGCGTGGGACTACGCGGCGCGCAGCATCGACCTCAATCCGTCCGATTCCGAAGCCTTCCAGCTCGCCGGCCAGGTGCTGCGCGAGCAGGGGAAATGCGAGGAGGCCGTCGGGTATTACGAGCGGGCCTTGCTGCTCAATCCCGGCGACGTCGAGTCGGCCCGGGCGCTGGCCGATTGCTACGCGCGCGGCCGGCGCTATGCCGACGCCATCGGCGCGCTGGGCAAGGCGCTGGCGCGCCATCCCGAGGAGGTGGAGCTTGCCCACCTGCAAGGCGCGCTGCTGATCCAGGTCGGTGATTTCCGGCGGGCGCTGGCGGTCGTGCAGCCGCTGCTCGAGCGGCATCCCGAGGATGCGGCGGCGCATCTCCTGATGGCTTACATCCACGCCTCGAGTGGCGACCCGGCGGGCGCGCGCGCCGAGGCCGAGAAGACGCTGCAGCTCAATCCTTCCGATCCCCAGGCCAGGAGCCTGCTCGAATCGCTGCCCCGCTAGCCGCGCGTCAGGAGGCCAGCCGGGAGGCGGCCTCCACCGCCGAGATCGCCGACTTCAGCGCGTCCACGACCTTCTTCTCCTCCTTCCCCCAGAGCGCCGCGTCGTGCTCTTTCACCGCCTGCGTGAGGCCCGGGAACGGCCAGGAAGCGTAGCCGGTCGTGAGCCCCGGGGCGTAAAGCGTGTGCTTGAACCAGGGGCGCCCGCTGAGTCCTTCGGGCGCGAGAAACTTCCGCTCGATGCCCACCACCGCGTCGTTGAGGGCGGCGAGGCGCTCGGCGGGCGCGCCGTGCGCGTCGAGCGTGTCGAGCGAGCGATCCAAAGAGGCGGCGGCCGCCTGGAAGTCGGAGAGGGCCGTGAGCAGAGGCGAGAAGTCGGGATTCAGCGGCGGATGCTCGGGCGGCTTCTCCGCCGCCACGGCTTTGCGCCGCTCCATCACCGCCATGCGCCGCAGCGCATCGGCATGGCGCTGCAACGAGGCGGCGTAGGGGACGTAGCGCATCGGCACCAGATCGGCGCTGCCCAGACGCATGGCCAGCAGCCCGAACAGGCGCGCCGCCTCGGCATGATAGAGAAAATTCGGGTCGCCGAAATTCTTCATCCAGAAAAAATTGTCGAGGGTGGAGTGATAGACGCCGTAGCTTCCCTCGAAGGTGAAGTTCATCGAGGCGATGCCCAGGTGATCCATGAAGACGGTGTAATCCGAGCCCGAGCCGAGCGGACCCAGATCGACCTCGAAGGGCTTCTCGGGAGCGTCCAGGACGATCGGCTCCTCTTTGTTCCAGGCTTCGCGCTGCTTGTCCTCCCACAGGCGGCCGACGCTCTTGCCCCGCAGCGGGTCGGGCAGATCGGAGGCGATCTCCTGGACCAGGTTGCGCAGCGAGGGCACGCCGTCCACCGACAGATCGCCGCCGGTCACGGAGGAATCCAGGTTGACGTAGGCCACCCCCTTGCGGGAAAGCTCGGAGGCGAGATCCTCGCCCCACTCGGTGGAGCCCAGCAGCCCGTACTCCTCGGCGTCCCAGCTGGCCAGCACGATGCTGCGGCGCGGCTTCCATCCCGCCTTGAGCGCCGCCGACAGACCTCTGGCCGCCTCGAGGAACGAGGCGGTGCCGGAGTTGGGATCCACGGCGCCGTAGGTCCAGGCGTCGCGATGGTTGCCCAGGATGACCCAGCGGTCGGGCTCCGAGGTGCCGCCGAGGCGGCCGAAGACATCCCAGATCGGCCGCACGGCGTAGTCCATCTCCACGCTCATGGCAACCTTCGCCGCGCCCGGACCGATGTGATACGCGAAGGGGAGCCCTCCCTGCCATTCATCCGGCACGCGGCTGCCGCCCAGCGCGCGGAGAATCTTCTCGGCCTCGCCGTAGCTGATGGGAAGCGAGGGGATCTTCGGAATGCCTTCCAGCTTGTCGCGCGCGACGCGCTTGGCGGAAGAGGTGGAGGCGTAGCCGGGAGTCTGGGGATCGCCCGGACCATGGCTGAGGAACTGCACCGAGCCGCGCTGCAGCGAGCCGGGCGGCCGCATGGGGCCGGCGGGATAGATGTCGCCCTTCATGTACCCGTCGTCGGCCGGATCGGAATAGATGATCACCCCGGCCGCGCCGCGCTTCTGCGCCTCGTAGACCTTCAGGCCGCGGAAGACGCTGCCGTAGCGCACCAGCACGACGCGCCCCTTCACCGCGATGTCCATCTGGTCGAGCTGCTTGAAATCCTCGGCGGTGCCGTAGTTGGCGTAGACGACCTGTCCCTCGGCCTTGCCCGACGCGCCGTAGCCGTGGAAGGCGGGGAAGGCATCGTGCGAGAAGGAATCCTTGTCGCGCATCTCGCCGGGCTCGACCAGCGACAGCTCGCGCTCTTCCGGCTCGACGAGCTTCAGCGAGACCTGCTTCGGGTAGTTGAGCAGCACCGAGTAGGTCACGATCGAGGCGTCGAAGCCGTATTCCTTGAGGCGATCCCGCACGAGCTCGGCGAGGGCCTTGTCGTTGGCCGTGCCGGCCACGTGCGGCTCCTCCGTGAGCAGCCTCGACCACTTCTCGGCCTGCTCGGGCGTGGGCGTCGCCAGGAAAGCCTCCTCGCCCTTGCTCTCGGCGGCCAACGAGGCGGGAAAGAAGCCCAGCGGCCGCTGCACCGCCTCGGAGGAGGCCAGAGTGGCAAGGGGCAGGGCGAGGGCGCAAGCGAGACCGAGGACGGACCAGCGAGAGACGCGCGTCGGCATGACAAGGCTCCAAGAGGTCGAAAGGTCGGTTGTCACCTCGTTCTTACGCGAAATCGGCGGGCGGGTTCGGCAGTGGCTCATGGAGCGGTCTGGAAAAGCGCCTTGGCGCCGTCGGCCACGTACTGGACCGCGAGCGCCGCCAGCAGCATGCCCAGGACCCGCGTGACGACATTGACACCGGTGCGCCCCAGCAGACGCACCAACGGCTCGGACAGGCGCAGCGCGGCGTAGCACAGGAGCAGGACCGATGCGGTGGTGGCCAGGACGATGCCGAGGTCGAGGGGCCATCGGCGCGCCTCGCCGACGAGGATCATGATGCTGGCCATCGATCCGGGTCCCGCGATGATCGGGATGGCCAGGGGGAAGACGCTGATGTCGGAGCGGCTCCTCGCTTCCGCTTCTTCCGCCGCCGTCTCGCGCTCGTGCTCGGCGAAGACCATGCGCACCGCGATCCAGAGCAGCAGCACGCCGCCCGCCACCTGGAAAGCGCCGAGGCTGATGCCGAGCCGGCGCAGCAGCCAGGAGCCGATGAGGGCGAAGGCGAGGAGGATGGCTCCCGCGATGGTCACGGCGCGCCGGGCGAGCCGACGCCGCTCCTCCACGGCGCGGTCGGAGGCCAGGGCGAGGAACATCGGAACGAGGCCCACCGGATCGACCACCACCAGCATGGTCAGAAACGAGCGCACCGCCAGCGCCGTCATGCTCCCTGCTCCGTCATGCCGCCCTCGGTGCGGATCCCATGCTCCCATCCGGCCGGCGGCCGTTCATCCGGGGGTTGCGGCGAAGAGAATGCTGCGCAGGATAGAGGGGGCGTCGCGCACCTGTCAACGCTGCTGTACAATCCGGGCGCATGAGCGACCCTGAGAAAGGCGGTAGAGCCCTGGAGCTCCAGGGCAAGGCGCTGCGCGAGCGGCTGGAGGAGTGCTCCCGCTTCGTGCTGGAGCACCTGAGAACCCTGGCCGAGCAGCCTTCCTTCAACGTGGAAGGCGCGGCGGATCTCGCGGCGACGTTCCGCGAGCCGGCGCCGCGAGAGGGGAGCCCGCTCGAGGAGATCCTGCAGCGCCTCAAGCCCGCCTTCGAGAAATCCCTGACGACCGCCGGACCGGGATATCTCGCCTTCATCCCCGGCGGCGGCGTGCCGGCGGCGGCGCTGGCGGATCTGCTCGCCTGCATCACCAACCGCTTCGTCGGGGTGGCGGCGGCGGCGCCGGCGCTCGCGCAGATCGAGGCGACGGTCGTCGGCTGGCTCGCCGCGCTGATGGGCTGTCCCGAAGAGGCGGGAGGCATCCTCACCTCCGGCGGCTCGATCTCCAACCTGATGGCGATCGTCGCCGCCCGTCAGGCCAGGATTCCCCAGCGCTTCCAGGAAGGGAGAATCTACCTGTCCGAGGAGACCCATCTGTCGGTAGTCAAGGCGGCGCGCATCGCCGGCTTCTCGGAGGAGAACCTGTGCTGGATCCCGGTGGACGGGCGCTGCCGCATCCAGGCGAGCCGGCTCGAGGAGGCGATTCGCCAGGACGAGAGCCGCGGCCTTCGCCCTTTTCTCATCGTGGCCAACGCCGGAACGGTCAACACGGGCGCGGTGGATCCCATCCCCGATCTGATCGAAATCGGCCGCCGGCACAATCTGTGGGTGCACGCCGATGCGGCCTACGGCGGCTTCTTCAGACTGGTTCCCGAAGGGGCCGCGCTCCTGCCGGCCATCGAGCAGAGCGATTCGATCACCCTGGATCCCCACAAGGGACTCTTTCTCCCCTACGGCACCGGCTGCCTGCTGGTCCGCCGTCCAGAGGTTCTGCGCGAGGCGCTGGAAACGCGCGCCGGCTACCTGCAGGACGTGGCGGAAGGACGCGGGATTCCGAACTTCCACGAGCTCTCGCCGGAGCTTTCGCGCGATTTCCGCGGGCTGAGAATCTGGCTTCCGTTCCAGCTGCACGGCTGGCCGGCGTTTCAGGAGCTGCTCCAGGAGAAGCTCGACCTCGCGCGCTGGGCTTATGGCGAGCTGAAGGAGGATCCTCATTTCGAGATGCTGGACGAGCCGCAGCTCTCCATCGTCGCCTTCACCGCCAAGGGCGACGCGCCGGAAGCGGATCGCAGGGGCGAGGAGATCCTGCGGCGCGTCAACGAGCGCAAGCAGGTCTTTCTCTCCAGCACGAAGATGGGGGGACGCTACGTCCTGCGCATCTGCGTGCTGAACTTCCGCACGCACCGCGATCGGGTGCAGGCGGCGGTGGAAGGACTGAAGGAAGAGGCGCGGGCGGTTTTCGCCGAAGCGTAGACAAAAAAAAGCCCGGAAGCTCTGACGGCGTCATCGCCGCCCCGGCTGACCAGTTCCGGGGACTTCCGGGCTCGGTGGCCTGCTGGTATTCCCGAGGCGGGATACCCAGGTAAGGCCTTGCGTCTCCCCGCCTAGGTTACAGGCACCTCACGGGTCGCAGAATGAAAACTAGATAAGCTCACTGGACCACCTCCTTCCTCGTGTACACCGAATATACTATCGGCCTCATCGGCGTGCAAGCGCCAAGATTCATGGGCGCTTTCCCATCTCCGGATCGTGGAAGACCAGCCAGACGTGGAGATGCGGCGGCTCCTGAAGCGCGGCGCGC
>Ga0066903_100006686_pt1 | contig 10302 bp, 11 predicted proteins | sample PanSoiMetaGPlot1_FD_67491 | JGI IMG/M metagenome (GOLD analysis project Ga0066903, IMG submission 67491) | Tropical forest soil microbial communities from Panama analyzed to predict greenhouse gas emissions - Panama Soil - Plot 1 (version 2) | ecosystem: Environmental > Terrestrial > Soil >... | reverse complement strand
ACCGTGCTTCTTCAGCGCTTGCTTGCGCTTGCTCTCCACGAGCTTTCGGTTCCGTTCACGCGCGAAATGCTTCCGTGCCAAAAGGCGCTCTTCTGGCAAGTCTCGCTCTGAACCCGGAGTGCCGACCTCAGAATCATCCAACATTGCAATGATCGATGCGGCTACACGTTGACACCGCGCCGGGTCGGCTGAGAACTCCGCCCATACCTCCGCGCCTGCCTTCGCTCCCCTAGAAAGTCCAACCTTACCGTCACCCGTGTACGTGGGATCCAAACTCCGGAAGTTCATCAATTTCATGTACACACCGTTCTCGTTACGAAACGTGTTGGCTCGTTCTTCGGGTGGGAATAGCTTATCGCCCAGTCGGTTTAGTGCGTGACTTAGGTCTGCGATCTCATCGCTGCCTTTGCCTGGCGGATTCGGACGGTATTTCAGGTAGAAGTTGAGCGCGACGATCAATTCGTCCGGAGTCCAGTCTGGATTCGCACCTCCATCAAGGGAACGCGCTGGTTGCGGTCTGCGCACCACAAGATCTTCGAGCGCGGCGTGCAATGGATCGTGGAAGCAGAATGCCGCTCGACTGCGCACGCCAGTACTTCCGACCCTCAGGTATGGCCAAAAGCTCTTCGCGAGTGATCAGGACCTCGTTTTCCGGATCCACAATCACGCCAAATTCGACGGGAAATCGCAGTGGGCCACCGTGACGCGCTGGTGCACCCGCGATGCTGCCGTAACCGAAGATCGCAGGACCGGCTTTGCCTTGTCGCAGAGCGAAAACGCGGTCGCCGAGAGAAACGTCCTTCTGATTCGCGAATCGCCACGGTTCCGCAAAATGCTCCCCACTTTTATGACGCTTTACCATGCGCTGGAGTTCCTCAATCGGCCAGCCTCGCTCGGCACTCTCCGTGGAAGGCTTAAACGTGACGAGGAATGAGTTCATGACAGTCACATGATCGCATGTGGATAGATTACGCCGAGGGTGATTTAAAGTGTAATCCGGATATTACGCCAATTTGACACTCTCCAGATCGCCGACAATCCGGGAATCTCATCCGTGTGGCCCGGGATCAAAGAGGAAGTGTACCTGGCCGAGTAATCTGCTTTACCGCAGCAAGTCTAGGAGGACATGATATAAGTACTCGGCCCGAATTTAACTAGCGCCTGCGCGGTAGTCCTTTGGAGGAAATATGAAACAGGTAGCTTGCGTGTTGGCTTGTCTCGTGGCGCTACTTCTAAGTACAGCAGTTGCGCAAACAAGCCCCCACTCAAACTACTCTGGCCAGCCGACCGCCGATGAGCGTATTCAGCGCCTTATTTCTTCTATCTCCGAGGAGCGCCTTCAATCTATTGTCGCGAAACTCGCAAGCTTCGGTACGCGCGAAACGCTTTCCGATACGTCGTCAAGTACGCGCGGGATTGGCGCTGCACGTCAGTGGATTCTGGACGAACTTAAAGATTCGAGCCCAAAGCTGGAAGTTTCGTTTGACTCATACCAGATCGCACCACAGGGGCGCATCCCGCGTAGCATGGAACTCCGAAATGTCATCGCCGTTCTTCCGGGGAAGACCGCGCGCCGCGTGTATATCAGTGGCCACTACGATTCGTTGAATCTCGGTAAAGGGGTATCCGCGATGTTCGCCTCGGCCACACCCAACGCGCGGATTACGAATCCACAGCGGGAGCCGACCTTTGATCATGAAGCGAACGCTCCCGGTGCGGATGACGATGCGAGCGGCAGTGCTTTAACAATGGAACTCGCACGTGTATTTGCAAACAGCGGAATCGATTTCGACGCCACCCTTGTCTTTGCCTGTTGGGCGGGGGAGGAGCAGGGCGCAATCGGTTCCTCCGCGCACGCTCAGAAACTCTCCAGCGAAAAAGCAGTAGTCGAAGCGATGCTTAATAACGACATCGTCGGAGGAATTCGAGGCGGTAACGGAGTTGTAGATGCAGCCGACGTTCGGGTGTATTCGATCGGTCCAGAAGACTCCATGTCGCGCTCCTTGGCTCGATATATTCAATGGGCGGCTGACGTATACGTGCCTTCGCACCGAGTTCGCCTGATGGCGCGCGAAGATCGTTTCGCTCGCGGAAGCGATCACTCTTCTTTCACTAGCGTGGGTTATCCCGCGGTTGTATTTCGCGAGTCCAAGGAGAACCTCTCAAGGCAACACAGTGCGGACGATACGCCTGATGGTGTGAACGACATATATCTTGCCCAGAACGCACGCATTGATGCCGCCGCCGCAGCCTCGTTGGCGCTCGCTCCTCCTGCTCCCAAGGTTACCGACGACGGTGGTTGGCCTCTCATTGCGCGCGATCCGTCAGGCTACGATGCGAGTCTCCAGTGGGCAGCATCGCCCGGAGCAATTGCCTATCACGTATATTGGCGCGATGCCGGGTCAAACGAATGGGAACGCGATCAGATTGTCGGCAACACAACTCATTTCGTCCTCCACAATGTTTCGATTGATGATTTCGTCTTCGGAGTCGCAGCGGTCGGTTCTGACGGTCAGCAGAGCCTCATTAGCGCCTATGTTGCTTCCAACCGGCCCGTTCCGCTTGTGAAGCTTGCAAAATAGCGTTCTTGACCACGGACAGGTCTTGATTGGCGAGCCAACCGCTAGTCAGTTGGCGAAACAGGCGTTAACACTCAAAACGCCCGGCATGGGTCAATGAGTCCCACTCACCGTCCCGCGCGCCTCAGCGCCCCGGCAGCAGCACCGAAGGGAACCCAGCCCCCGGACATGAAAGAGCTCAGCATGATGAGCTGAGTTGGGGATGCGCTGATGAAGAGGCAGAGCTGCGCATCACTTAGTTTCCACGCAATTTAAAGCTCATCATCAGCGGGGGGCGCTCTGGGACCATCTCCTTCCCTTCTCCCGGAACCAGTTTGACGGGATAAGCATATTAGGCCTAGATTGTGCACCCCCCCGCGTTTGGGTGGGCACATGAGTGAAATCGCTGGTTTCGACAGTTAGTTGTTCACGAGCAACGACAAGCGGCACTGACAAAAGTTAAGAAAATAAAGTCCTCTTTTTTGGCAAACTTTGTCAAAGCGCGGTACGTCGAGAAATGGCTGGCAAACTGAGGGTGTGCTTCCAAAATTAGGCTACTCCAAGATGGACAACCGCAAGGTTGCTTATAAGGGTTTCGTGATTTGTTTGGTGCTGTTTTGCGCCTACATGCAGTGGTCGCCTGTTGTCGATTTTGATTATGTTTGGATAAACGGTCATGAGCACTTTGTGGGCGCAGCAGACGGTCACCAGATGGACGGCGCCGCGATACCTACCTTACCGCAGCCTGTTGGAGTATTTCTTAACGATTGTGTAATTCAACTCCTAGAGTTGCCAGTAAAACAATCTGCTGAAGGGCTAGCTACCGCAACAACATTGCGCTTGTGAGTTCCTCCCACCTGTAGTGCCTGCACTCCACCCTGGAGTTGGATTTATACGCAAATGATTGCGTGCGGGATTCGTGTAAGGCACGCTGACAACTGCGAACAGCGGACAGTTTCAGTCTGCCCCACCCATATGCTTGGTCCTCATTGTCAACGCCGTGTCCGAGACCGGGCGTGCACGCGCAGCGGAGAAAATACGTGTCAAAACAACATTCGCAGCGATTCCCTGAGGCGCGAGTTCTCATCGTCGACGATCATGAACCTTGGCGGCGCTGGGTGTCCCTAGAGCTTGCGAGCCAGCATCATTTGCGAGCGGTCGGGGAAGCGTCAGATGGATTAGAGGCTGTCAGGAAAGCGTGCGACCTTAAGCCGGACATAATCCTTCTGGATGTCGGTCTTCCGAAGCTGAACGGACTTGAAGCTGCTAGTCGGATAGCGCAGAGCACTCCTGATTCAAAAATAATTTTCTTGACCACGCTTAGAGATCGGGAAGTCGTAAAGCATGCGTTGAGTAACGGCGCAAAGGGCTACGTTCTCAAAGGGGATGCGGAAACCGAGCTTTTAGCCGCTATCGCAATCGTTCTTGAAGGTCAACGCTTTGTCAGCAGACGACTGCAATAGAATCTTGATGTTTTTGGCGAAATCCCGATTAGGCTCATTAACCCTTCATTCAAGGGAGCTCCTGATTGCAACGTCATTTCCGCGCTTCGGCCAATGTGTGAATCGTAAGGAGCACGGGAGTGTGATGGTGCTCTGTGTGTTCGCACTCTTGCTTGTCTTTTAGAAACGAGAATTGACCTGCAGAACCACGCCCACAGCGGGCAATTCCAGAAAGATCACTTCGGCGAACCGTTGTCGACATCAAACCCGTATTGCTTCAACATATCGCTCACTACTTCTGTCTTGACAAAGCTCAAGAATTGCTGCGCCAACTCCTTATTCTTAGAAGAACTCAGGACGACGCAGGCCTGTTCAATGGGCGGGTAGTCACTACTCGGAATCTCCACATATTTCCCCTTGTCCTTCATATTAGGGGATAGCGCTAGTGATAGAGCAACGATACCTACGTCCGCTGAGCCCGAGACGACGAACGAGGCTGTCTGCGAAATGTTTTCACCCAAGACGAACTTGTCCTTCACTTTGTCGTAGACGTTCTCCTTCTGCAACGCCGCTACGGCCGCCTGTCCGTACGGAGCATGCTGCGGGTTCGCGATCGCGATCTTCTTGACTCCAGGCTGCACCAGCGACTGGAGACCTGAACTGATGTCGATCTTGGAATCATTCGGAACCCATACGACAATTTTGCCTTTTGCATATTGATAGTAGGTCCCTGGTTCCGTCAATTTCGCGGCTTCCAACTTTTTCGGGTAGTCAAGATTCGCGGAAAAGAATACGTCGAATGGGGCCGCGTTCTGAATCTGCTGAAAGAAATTACCGGACGACCCATAAATGACCTTGACAGTCTTCCCCGTATCTTTCTGAAATCGAGCGGCTATATCCTGCATCGCAGATTGGAGGTCTGCGGCCGCAGCTACAGTTATCTCTTGTGCAGCACAGATCTGAGCAATTAATCCAAGTGTCAGTAGTACGAATCCAATCCGATTTCGCTTCATGGTGTACCTCGTATCCTTTCCTGCTGCATATAATGGGTGAATGCCAATCTCAGCGCGAAATAAACTGCGTGGAACGATCGAAGACATTCAGCTTGGCGACATCATGGCGCATGTGGTTGTCCGGGTTGGTGACAATCTCATCGAGAGCGCCATCACTCGTCGCAGTGCTGACGAACTCAAGCTCTAGAAAGGCGATGCGGTCAGCGCTGTCGTCAAGGCCACTGAAGTGATGATTCAGAAGGATTGATCTCACTGAACGTCCACAATTTCCAGTGTGGTGACCTGCCTGACCCATCGAGCCATTCGTTTCTCATCTGGAATAACAATCCGGTACGGGCCCTCCTTTTCGCCAAGAGGTTTTCCCTCCCGCGAGAAGGCCAAAACGGTCTGCTTGTCGGTAAAGGCCGGGTCCAACTCTGGGAGAGCAATGACCACACGATAACCGTCCGCCGCTTCGACAACCAGACAGGTGGTCATTCGTTTGCCCTTCATCGACTCACCAAATGTGATCCCCGCCTTCTCCAGCACACTCTTCACGGTCACTCCCTCGAAGTTCGCCGGAGCCGATGAATGCTCCGTGGCACTGACTCTCACATGCGGCAGGGCCTCGAGGTCCACGCGGTTCAGAACGACCTGTTTCCCCAATTCAGTTTGAACGATCAGTTGTTGACATTGGGCGACTAGGCTCCAGAGAGGCAGCGCCATCAGAAGCGTCGCGATAGTCCGGGTTCTTTTCATGTCATACTCGAAGAATCATGACTTCAGTTGATTTGATGAGGGCAGCCGCTATCTGCCCAGGCTTGAGGTTCATTTCACGAGCAGAACGGGCCGTTATTATCGAGGTAATCTCCTGATCGCCTATCGAAATCTTGACCTCGGCCATCAGTCCGCTGATTCGGACTCCGTCGATCCTCCCCACGAGTTGATTCCTTCCGCTGACACGACGCATTAAACGTTCTCTGTCGGGCACCGTCTTTCCCCGCGTCCGGTATAGAAGGCGATCCACTTCACTTTGCGGAATCCGGTGATGTCCTCCCGCAGTCGTGATGCTCTTGATCTTCTCTTTGTAGATCCATTGCTTGATCGTCGGATAGCTGATACGAAGCTCTAAAGCGGCCTTGCGGAGCTTTAGCAATCCTTCATTGTTCGTGCCGATGGTTCGAACGTGTTTGTGCTTCCTTGACATTTGGAGCAGAGTCGTATTGCCAGCCTACCCCCGTGGTCAATTAACGCAAATCCTCGCAAGTCCTACGACAATGACCGCCCACAGCAATCATTCCTCAAGATGGCGTAATGCGTCGACAAATGACTATGACTGGACATTGTAATCGTATTGAATATACACTGCGATACCTGATTATTGTTAGCGACCTGGGAGCGTTAGGCACGATGACCCCAGATCTACCTCTGCGCAGACCGCTCTCAGCTCTGGGCTATCCGTTAAGAACGTCAGCGTCGCTGAAGAAGTGTTAGATACCGGCTCGGCCTCTCAGATGAGCCGCAGTTCAAAATGCCGCGCCGGTATTGCTTCGCCGAGGCATGAGTGTGACTCACCTTTATATCGTTGTACGCTGCAAAACGGCAGGCTGTGAGGCAGTTCATCTGCTGAAGCATCTCGGCGAAAAGGGAAAGACTCCAAAGAATGTCGAATACTGGATGTGTTATCCCCTCGTGATTTGTTGTCCAAACTGTGGACAACTCTACGACTACTCGGATTCTGAGGAGCGTTTTCAGCAGAGTGAACTTCCGGCGCCTCCAGTGGGTTATTTCGATCGACTAGCCGCGCCTCGAATTAGCAGCATCGATACTCCGGTCCGTTTTAATAATTAACGTAGCGTTAACAATGCGGTAAGGCTTTTTCCCTTAACGTCTATGATGTTAATCCCCAAGCTGGTGTTCGGTGGCGTCCCGGGTCGTCAATGCCACCCGAAGTCGGAGAGATTCCTTTTCGCCTGTTGTTGAGCGACAAAGGATCACTCGGGCTGTTTCCCCTACAAGTAGTGCGGCACACACTCAAAAAGGAGAGGACCGTATTTCCATGAAACCAAATAGCAAATTGTTGGCAAACGCTTTGATGCTGGCTGCAGTTTCCGCCGGTGTCTGGGCGCAAACGCAGACGGCGTCGAAGCCGGCTGCTAAGAAAAAGCAGGGTGCGTCTTCGCGGTCGGCCGTCACCGCCGCGGACGTGCAGTCATTGAAGGACGCCATCGCAGCGCAGCAGCAACAGATTCAACAACTGACCCAGCAATTGCAGCAGAACCAACAGTTGTGGCAGCAGTCGCAACAGCAGTTGCAGCAATCTCAACAGCAACTCCAGCAAGCGCAGACAGCTGCTTCGGACGCGCAACAGAAGGCACTGTCTGTACAGGCCACATCGGAACAGCAGCAGAATACGGTCGCGAAATTATCAACTGATGTGGCAGAGGTCCAAACCGCAGTGACGAGCAGCGTTGTAGCGCAACAGGATGCGCAGAAGCGTTTCTCGGCTCTAGAAACAGCATTTGGCCGCTTCCGCTTCTCGGGCGACATGCGTGTCCGCGGTGAGAACTTCAATCAGGAAGGTGTACCTGACCGCAATCGTGCGCGTGTCCGCGCCCGCTTTGGCGTCGACGGTCGACTTGGAGAGGATTTCGTGGCAGGAATTTACGTCGCCACCGGCAGCCTCGGTGACCCGACGACCACCAACGAGACGCTGACCAACTTTTTCGATCGCAAGACGATCGGCTTAGACCGGGCGTATGTCACGTACAATCCCGTGGCCGCGAAATGGCTTTCGCTGACAGGAGGTAAATTCGCGTTCCCGTGGACTCGCACATCATTGACGTTCGATCCGGATATCAACCCGGACGGATTCGATGCAAAGGTATCGTTCGACAAACATGCTGGTCCGCTCAGAAACTTCACGGCGCAAGGGATGTTCCTCCCCTTCAATGAAGTTACGAAGGGACCAGACTCGTACATCGTTGGGGGAAACACTTCAGGTCGTCTGCAGTTCGGGCCCTGGACCATGACTCCGAGTTACACGATTCTCAATGTTCACGGAGCAGATGCACTGTTGAGTGCGTCAGCGTTTTCGCTGCAAGCAACGACTACTGGCGTCAATTCAACAAACACGAACAACGGCAACGTGCCTGGAGAAGGTCCGGGCTGCGCGACCATCCAGGGTGTTCCGAGTCCCGCTGGATATTCCTTCCCACCTTGCGCTTTTGCCGCGAATGGGATGACGAACTCCACCTTCATTACGGTTAATTCGAGCGGAGTTCCGACCGCTCACTTCCTCTCCAAGTTCCTGTACTCGGATTTCATTCTGAACAACCAGATCAAGACCGGCATTGCTCGTCTGCCCATTAACGTGTGGGGCGAATTTGAGCAGAACCTGAATGCTGCGTCGAATCCGCTGGACACCCATGGCAAACGTACGAGCCTGGGCAGACAGGATAAGGCGTACGGCTTCGATTTCAGTGTCGGCCAGGCCGTGACCGGGGCCATCAAGAACGATGTGCAGGTCGGCTATTCCTGGTGGCGTATCGAGCAGGACGCGATTATCGCCTCCTGGGGTGAGAGCGATCAGCGAGCGCCGACCAACATTCTTCAGAACAGGATTTACGGTGCCTGGAGAGTGCAGCGGAACATACTCGCGCAATACACCATGTGGTTTGGACGCACGCTGAATACGGGTCTGGAGAACAACGCCGCTTCGATCAACAAAACGGTTTCGACCCCGGGCGCGAAGGAACCGACCCTCAAGCGTCAGCAGTTCGACCTCATCTACACATTCTGAGGGTACGTGTTTCCTCAGATCGCCGTCGGTCCGGTTTTGGCTTCGTCTCCTTTCCGGGCCGACGGTGTTTAAACAATGGTTGTCAGCTTGTCGCTGGACAAGCTTGTTCCTTCAGATGCTTTCGACCTACGATGCCCATCTTGATTGCACGATCGTGGGTCGGCAAGCTGACGTAAATAACGTGTCCAGTGAGTCGAACGTCAATCTTTTGATTCGCAGCGAAAGCTGCGGGCAAGTAGTCAGTCGCGGACTCGTATCGTCCGACGTACTCGCTGCAGTTCAAACGTATTCTGACATCGTAGCTGTAGGTTTCAGGCGTTAGAGGCGCATCGGTTGGGCTGTCAACGTAGTTGGACGCAGCGGCAACCGGTTCAACGCCGAGAATCGTTGCATCTGATATCCAGTTTCCTTGGGCTCTTTGGCCGACGCGGTTAACGTAGCCAGCAGAACTAGCGGAATAAGGTATTTGCTAAAAATTAGCCGATTCATGATCTCCTCCGAGAGTCGTCGAATTTAGGCTCAGGGAATCAGATCGCAGAGCTCAAGCGGGATTCGCCGCGCATTGGCTGCAAGTCGACGTGATGAAGTTTTGCCGACACTCAAAATCGCCCAATGCAGACGCAGTATCCCTTGGTTAGGGCATTCCGACGGGTTTTGAGATGAACTAGCTACGGTACGGAGGAGGGTGATCGTAAAGAGGACTATGAAGCGGCAGGTCCTGTAACGGAGGCCCTGCCGGGGAGATCCGGGGATAAAACGTCGGAGCGTCCAGCACAACAGCGACAGGTAAGGGTGGAATCCAGCGTACGCCGTCACGGTCGAGATGCTGCCGCATCGCTTGCGTGGCTGCAGATTGTACGGTGGGACCGTGAGAAGGCTTCAGCCGGAAGGTCCGGGTTGCCAGACTGCACGTAAGTGCAGCAATGGCCACGCCGATCACAAACATGTTCCAGCGTCGATGTAGCCGCACTGGATAGTGCGAGACTTGAAACTTGCGTGAAGCCTTCCGTTTCGGATTATAACAACGTTTTCGGAGCCGGTCTAAGCTTAACAACTTCCGCCAACACCTGCCAGCCAGGGAGGACCACATCGTCTTGCGGACGGACGCGAAGCCGATCAGGGCCCTCAGTTGGAAGCAAGTGCGAGAGAAGGTAGTTGGACGATATGATCCTGATCCCGGAACATGGAAAGATGCCATCTACTATGACCGGCGCACGGGCAAAGCCTGCCAAATCGGTGCCGAGCCCGGGCGCATCGCTTATCGGAGTTACGGCAGCATCCTGCAAAGTTATCGCTTGCATCCGGAGAGCAAGTTTCTCGGTCCTGATGGGGCACCATGCGATTCCGAGACCCGAGGCTTACTCAAACGAATGACGGTGGAAGGAGGCACAAAACACCCACTTCGCAAGGAATCGAACCGCCGCTGGGTGGAAGGTAATGACCTCAGCCTAGTCGAAGACGATGAAGATGACATGACGGGGAAGGTGTTCAAACCGGTAGGGAAACGG
>Ga0066903_100006685_pt1 | contig 10302 bp, 9 predicted proteins | sample PanSoiMetaGPlot1_FD_67491 | JGI IMG/M metagenome (GOLD analysis project Ga0066903, IMG submission 67491) | Tropical forest soil microbial communities from Panama analyzed to predict greenhouse gas emissions - Panama Soil - Plot 1 (version 2) | ecosystem: Environmental > Terrestrial > Soil >... | reverse complement strand
CGCCAAGGCCGGCCGCGCCGGCGGGCTCGACCTCCGCCAGCGAGCGGGCGCTGCTAAGGGCGGCGAGCGCGGCGCGCGCCGCGCGCCTGGCGAAGAACAGCTCGAGCGTCTTGGCGAGCCACACCGTCCACGTCACCACCGACGCGAACGCCAGGCCGATGATCACCGCCTTCACCACCACGTCGGCGGAGACGAACATCCCCCACGGCGAGAGGTCGCGCGGCAGCGCCGCCGCGCCCACCACCGGCCCCGGCTCGGGTACCGGCGCCTGCGCCAGGGCGGCGCCGGCACTGGCGAGCAGCGCCGCCACGCCGGCCACCAACCTGATCGAGCGTCCATTCTGCAGTTGCATCGCGTTATGCCTCTTCCTCTTGCCTAGAACTTCACGTCGGCGAACAGGCGCACGGTGCGGCCGGGCATCAGCACCTCGTCCTTGGTGTAGGAGACGGAGTTGCGGATCGCGTTGTTGAGGAGGTTGTCGCCGACGATGCCGACGGTTGCTTCGTTCGGCCCGTACGCGGCCGGCCGGAAGCGCCAGCGGTAGCTGACCTCGGCCTTGAGCAGGTTGTAGCCCGGCGTCGGCGTCTCGACGAAGGTCGGCGTCACCTCCACCTCCGTGTGCGCGAAGGCGTGCAGCAGGTTGACGCGGGCGAGCCAGTTGTCGTTGCGCCAGAACAGGCCACCGCCCAGGCGCACCGGCGGGATGCGCGGCACGTTGGTGCCGTCCGTGAAGGTGGCGCGCACGATGTCGAACTGGTCCTCGATGCCCCATATGCCGGTCCACAGCGGCCCGACATCGAGCTGGCTCTGGAATTCGCCGCCACGGAACACCGCGTCGCGCTGGACATAGAAAGCGAGCCGGTTGCCGTTGTCCGGATCGCCGTTGCCGCACGTCTCGAACGTGTCGCCGCACAGCACATCCTCCAGCTGCCGGAAGATGAAGTTGTGAAACCGCGTGTAGTACGCGGTCACCTCGAAGCGGAACGGCCCGTTCGACCGTCGCAAGCCCGCTTCAACCGACTTGGCGGCTTCGATCTTGAGGTTCGGGTCGCCGACGTCGAAGGTGGCGGTCGCGTCGTGCGCGCCACGCGAGAACAGCTCCGCCGGCTTCGGCGCGCGCTCCACGTATTGCGCCGTGAGGCTCGCCACCACGCTCCAGGGCAGATCCTGCAGCACGCCGGCGGCGGCGCTCGCCGGCGTGAATCTCGGGTTGCGCGGGGTCTCGACGAGAGGTGCCCCGGCGGTCAGCAGGTCGACCGCCACGTCCGGAAACGAGCCGTTGAGGTTCACATCCTCGACGCGGCCGGAGATTTGCGCCTTGGTGCCCTGCCGGAAGTTGAACTGGTTGAACACGTAAGCCGCGACCCTCCAGTTCTCGTTGGGGGAGAACAGGCCGGGATTGTCCGGGCTCGGCGCCGCAAGCGCCTGGTGGCCGGCCTGTACGCCGACCGCGGTGGTGAGCGCGGCAAGCCCCAGCTCCACGGGGCGGAACGTCACCTCGACGCGGCCTTCCTGCTCGTGGTTGGTGAAGATCTGGCGGACGCCGTCGCTGGCGAAATCGGTCGGATCGGCGAGGCCGAGCTCGTTGTGGTGATAGTTGGTGAAGCCCATCCAGTAGCGGACCGTCTCAACCGCCGAGGATTCGGGCCGATACTCGCCCTTGCTCATCACCTTGGTCTGCTGCGCGTCGATGCGCGTGTGGTGGTCTTCGCCGTCGATGCCCGGAATCCCGTAGAGGGCGTTGTTCTGCGTCACCGCGAGGCCGACGAAGCCGTCGGCGAAGACGTACGAGCCGCCGACCGAGCCGCCCTCGGTGTGCAGCGCCGTGTTGGGCTGGAACCCGCCGAACGGCCGGCCGGGAACGAACAGGTAGGGATATTTGGGAATGCCGTAATCGTCGGCGTGGCGGCCGGACGCGTCGGCGTGGAAGGCGAAGTTGTCCTTGGCGGCATCGACCAGGGCGGCGCCGTTGATGCCGTTGTCCACGCTCGTCAGCGCGCCGCGGGTCTCGAACACCGCGCAGCCCGGATCGGCGCCGAGCGCCGGGCTGGCGCGCGGGGCCTTGAGCACCAGGTTGTCGCTCCCGGCTCCGGCGGCGTCCGCGCGCGGAGACGGGGTGCCCGGCCCGCATGGCAGCGTCTCGGGAATGCGGTTGTCGGTGGCGTTCACGATGCCGCCGATCGACTGCGAGCCGTAGCGCAGGGTGGCCGGCCCGCGGATTACCTCGACCTGGTTGGTGGTGAGCGGGTCGATCGGTACGAAATGGTCCTCGCCCAGGTCGGAGACGCCGCCGCCGCCGATGCCGTTCTCCGTGATGCCGACGCGGTTCACGTCGAGGCCGCGGATGATCGGACGGCTGGAGGCGCCCGGCGCGAAGCTCGAGCCGGTGATGCCGGGCTTGGAGAACAGCAGGTCACCCAAGGTGCCGGTATTGTTGCGGCGGATCTCCTCGCTCGGCACCACCGTGATGGTGGCGAACTGGTCGGTCACGATGGGCAGCGTGCCGCGCGGTGGCGCCTCGGCCACCACCGGCCCGGGCGGCGTTGCCGGTTGCGCCTCGGCGGGCGGCGCTGGCGCCGGCGCGGGAGCCCGCGCCGGTTGCGGTCGCGCCGGCCGCGGCCGCGTCGGCGGCGGGCGCCGGACGATCGGGCTTGCCACCGTGACATTGACTTCCGGCAGCGCGGTCTCGGCGCAGGATGAATCGGATAGCAGCGTCAGGAAGGGTGCGAGAGTGCCGCTGAAAATTGCGGCAATGGTTGGTCGAATGCGCACAAGAGGCTCCAACGCGATACGGAGAAAATTCCGATGATTCCGGGGATGGTTTTCGCGGCCGGAATCGGCGCGGGCGTGCGGTTCGCGCCTCGGCGCAGCGAGGCGGAACGCACCGGCGATTTATGAAAGTGCGGGAGGCGCTCGCGCGCGGAATATGAAGTGGAGGTCGAATGCGACCTGCGCGGTTCGCCGGTCGGCGACCCAGGCCGACGCGTGGTCGACCGGCAACGTGAGCGCCGCGACCGTCGGCACGACCGAGCTCGCCGCGAGGTTCAGCGCGGCGCAGATGGCGCAGAAGTCACGGCCGTCGTGACGGCCGCCGTCCGGATCCTTGCCCGGCGCCGCGTCGTCGCCCGGCACCACCGCCGCCGCGAGGGCGGCCGAGGAGGCCGGCGCCGCATTGCCCACATGGACGTGGCCGAACGACAGGACGAGCTGCAGCGCGAGCGCGAACAGCGCGACCCACGCCCCGAGGCGTCTATGGCTCCTGATCCGGCTCATCCGGCGACCATCGGCAGAACGCAGACCTTCCGGCCGTCATCCTACATCAATGGTGGCGGCGTGAATGAGGCGCGGCAAAGTTTCGCGGAACTGTGTCGTTCGGGGCACATGTATGACGATGAGCCCTACCTCCGCTTGATGATCGAGAAGAGATAGAGCGCGCCGTGCCGCTCCTGCGTCTCCAGCAGATGGCCGGTCCGGTTCACGAAGTGCGGGATGTCGATCACCGTCAGCGGGTCGGTGCATTCGAGCACCAGGCGGCCGCCGATCGGGATTGTGCGCAGGGCCTTCCTGGCGCGCAACACTGGTTGCGGACAGTTCAAGCCGCGCAGATCGAGGACCGTATCGAGAACGGTCGCGCGTGCGGATGTCTGGACCGGCTCCGGCATTGCCCATCGTGTATGGAACTGCAGAATACGCTGTCAATCTGCGTGAAGAGGTTCCAAAAATAAACATGTCTGTGCATGAGACTGCTCAAATCGCGCACACAAGTCATAGCCTTATCCTATATGATGAATTCCATTTTTCGATCGGAAGAATCCGATCATGCATCAAAAAGGTAACTGAAAATTTGGTGCGCCATTATGCACCTGTGTGTTATTTTGACACCGATAGCGATTAAAAATACCATTCGTCCTGATTGAGAATTCTGATCGCGGTCGCAACCGCTGGTCGGAAAAGTCCGCCCCGGCGGGGGCAACGTCGGCCAAGGGAGACAAGGTCCATGAACGTGGAGCTCTCGCGGCGCCAATTCATGATCGGCGCCGGCGCGGGAGTCGCGGGAACGACGCTTGGAGCGCTCGGCTTCGGCGAGGCTGAAGTAGCCTGCGCCGAGGCCATTCGCGCCTTCAAGCTCGTGAACACGACCGAGACCCGCAACACCTGTCCGTACTGCTCGGTGGCGTGCGGCATCATCATGTATTCGAAGGGCGACCTGAAGAAGGGCGAGAAGGCCGAGATCGTCCACATCGAAGGCGACGCGGACCACCCGACCAATCGCGGCACGTTGTGCCCGAAGGGAGCGGCGCTGCTCGACTTCGTGCATGCCGAGACGCGGGTGAAATACCCGATGCACCGCAAGCCCGGCGCCGACAAGTTCGAGCGGGTGACGTGGGACTTCGCTCTCGATCGCATCGCGCGCCTGATGAAGGACGACCGCGAAGCCAACCTGATCGAGAAGAACAACGACGGCGTGACGGTCAACCGGTGGATCACCACCGGCTTCCTCGCCGCTTCCGCAACGACCAACGAGACGGCGTTCTGCACCTACAAGGTGGTGCGCAGCGCCGGCATGGTGGTGTTCGACAATCAGGCGCGGGTTTGACACGGCCCCACGGTGTCCAGTTTGGGCCCAACTTTCGGCCGTGGCGCGATGACCAATGCCTGGACGGATATCAAGAACACCGACCTGGTCATCATCATGGGCGGCAATGCCGCCGAAGCTCACCCGTGCGGCTTCAAATGGGTGACGGAAGCGAAGCACAATCGCGGCGCCAGGCTGATCGTCGTCGATCCGCGCTTCACGCGCTCGGCGTCGGTTGCCGACGTCTACGCGCCGATCCGGCAAGGCAGCGATATCGCCTTCCTGCTCGGGCTGATCAATTACTGCCTGCAGAACGACAAGATCCACCACGAGTACGCCAAGAACTACACCAACGCCGCGTTCATCGTGAAGGAAGGCTTCGGCTACCAGAACGGCCTGTTCAGTGGCTACGACGAAAGCCGGCGAAGCTACGACCGCGCGGGCTGGTCCTACGAGCTCGGTGACGACGGCTTCATCAAGATCGACGACACCCTGCAGAATCCCCGCTGCGTGCTCAACCTGCTCAAGGAGCACGTCAAGATCTACACGCCCGAGATGGTCGAGCGCATCTGCGGCACGCCCAAGGACAAGTTTCTTAAGATCGCCGCGATGATCGCCGAGACGTCGTCGCCCACCAAGACGATGACGTCCATGTACGCGCTCGGCTGGACGCAGCACTCCAAGGGCTCGCAGAACATCCGCTCCATGGCGATGCTGCAGCTCCTGCTCGGCAATATCGGCGTGCGCGGCGGCGGCATGAACGCCTTGCGCGGTCACTCCAACATCCAGGGGCTGACCGACCTCGGGCTCATGTCCAACCTGATCCCCGGCTACCTGACGCTGCCGAGCGAGCGCGAGAAGGACCTCAACACCTACATGTCCCCCCGCGCCTTCAAGCCACAGCGCCCGGGCCAGACGAGCTACTGGCAGAACTACAAGAAGTTTTTCGTCTCGTTCCAGAAGGCGATGTGGGGCGAGGCAGCAAAGCCGGAGAACGACTTTGCCTTCGACTACCTGCCCAAGCTCGACCTGGCAGACGTGGAATACGACATCCTGCGTGCCTTCGAGCTGATGCACCAGGGGAAGATGAACGGCTACTTCTGCCAGGGCTTCAATCCGCTGCTGTCGGCCCCCAACCGGAAGAAGTGCACGGCGGCGCTCTCCAAGCTCAAGTTCCTCGTGTCCATCGACCCGCTGCAGACCGAGACCGCGAGGTTCTGGCAGAACCACGGCGAGCACAACGACGTCGATTCGGCCAAGATCCAGACCGAGGTGTTCGAGCTGCCGTCGACCTGCTTTGCCGAGGACGAGGGCGCGCTGGTGAGCTCCTCGCGCTGGCTGCAATGGCATTGGGCAGGCGGCACGCCGCCCGGCGAGGCCAGGGCCGACACCTGGATCATGGCGCAGTTGCATCTCCGGCTGAAGGAGCTCTACCGCAAGGAGGGCGGCAAGGCTCCCGGCCCGATCGTCGATCTTCACTGGCCGTACAAGGACCCGGGCGAGCCAAAGCCCGAGGAGCTCGCGCGCGAGATCAACGGCTACGTGGTCGACACCGTCACCGATCCGAGCGATCCGACCAAGGTCGTGCTGGAGAAGGGCAAGCAGCTGCCCAACTTCGCCGTGCTGCGCGACGACGGCAAGACGGCCTGCGGCTGCTGGATCTATGCCGGCTGCTTCACCGAGGCCGGCAACATGATGGCCCGCCGCGACACCAACGACCCCGGCGACACCGGCCTCTATCCCAGCTGGGCATTCTCGTGGCCGGCCAACCGCCGCATCCTGTACAACCGCGCCTCGGCGGACCGCAGCGGCAAGGCGTGGGATCCGAGCCGCAAGCTGATCGAGTGGACCGGCGACAAGTGGGCCGGGTTCGACGTTCCCGATATCGCGCCAAACGCCAAGCCGGAAGAGGTCAATCCCTTCATCATGACCGAGGAGGGGAGCGCCCGGCTGTGGACGCGGGCGCTGATGCGCGACGGGCCGTTCCCGGTGCATTACGAGCCGTTCGAAAGCCCGATCGCCAACCCGATCGCTCCCAAGGTCCGGGGCAACCCGGCCGCTCGCGTGTACCGCGGCGACATGGAGCAGTTCGGCGATGCCGCCGAGTTCCCCTACGCGGCGACCTCGTATCGGCTCACCGAGCACTTCCACTTCTGGACCAAGCATGTGTGGCCCAACGCCGTCATGCAGCCGGAATTCTTCGTCGAGATCGGCGAGGCGCTGGCAAAGGAGAAGGGCATCAAGTCGGGCGGCTGGGTCCGCGTCTGGTCGAAGCGCGGCTCGGTGAAGGCGAAGGCGGTCGTCACCAAGCGCATCGTCCCGCTCACGTGCGACGGCAAGCCCGTGCACATCGTCGGCGTTCCCCTGCACTGGGGCTTCACCGGCGTGGCGCGCAAGGGCTTCGGGCCGAATTCGCTCACGCCCTTCGTCGGCGACGCCAACATCCAGACGCCCGAGTTCAAGGCGTTCCTGGTCGATATCGAGCCCATCTCCGGGCCGGTGGCTTGAGGGAGTCGGCGATGTTTCCTCCACTTCCCAACCCAAGCACCAAGCCGGTTCCTCCCAAGTTCGGGGAGCAGGACCTCATCCGTCGGTCGGCGTCGAGCGTGACGCCGCCCGCCGCACGCCAGACCGAGGTGGCGAAGCTCATCGACACCTCGAAATGCATCGGCTGCAAGGCCTGCCAGGTCGCCTGCCTCGAGTGGAACGACATGCGCGAGGAGGTGGGCGTCAACGTCGGCGTCTACGACAATCCGCACGACCTCACGCCGGCGAGCTGGACCCTGATGCGCTTCAGCGAATGGGTCAATCCCGAAACCAACAACCTCGAATGGCTGATCCGCAAGGACGGCTGCATGCATTGCGAGGATCCGGGTTGCCTCAAGGCCTGCCCGGCGCCGGGCGCGATCGTGCAGTACTCCAACGGCATCGTCGACTTCGTGCACGAGAACTGCATCGGCTGCGGCTATTGCGTGAAGGGCTGTCCGTTCAACATCCCGCGCATCTCCAAGGTCGACAGCAAGGCCTACAAGTGCAGCCTCTGCTCCGACCGCGTCGCAGTCGGCCTGGGGCCGGCATGCCAGAAGGCGTGCCCCACTCAGGCGATCGTCTTCGGCACCAAGGACGACATGAAGAAGTGGGCGGAGGGCCGGATCACGGACCTGAAGTCCCGCGGCTTCAAGAACGCCGGCCTCTACGACCCGCCCGGCGTGAGCGGCACCCACGTCATGTACGTCCTGCACCATGCCGACCAGCCCGAGATCTATGCCGGGCTGCCCAAGGACCCGCGCATCAGCCCGATCGTCGAGCTGTGGAAGGGGCTCACCAAGTATGCGGGCCTCACCGCCATCGGCGCCTTCGCGGCGATCGGCTTCCTCCACCACCTCGTCAAGGGAGCCAACCGGGTCTCGCGCGAGGATGAGCAGCAGGCCAAGCGCCTGGCGGGAGATCGGACCGCATGACGACGACGCCATACGATGTCGAAGCCGGCGATGCGGTGCATCCCGGCGATCCGGTCGTGGTCGACCGGTACACGGCGGGTGCCCGCGTCAATCACTGGATCACGGCGATCAGCCTCGTGCTGCTCGCCCTGTCTGGATTGGCGCTGTTCCATCCGCGGCTGTTCTTCCTCACCGTCCTGTTCGGCGGCGGGCAGGCTACGCGCGCCATCCATCCGTGGATCGGCGTGGTCCTGTTCTTCAGCTTTTTCGGCCTGTTCATCCGCTTCTGGCGGGCGAACCTGTGGGAGCACACCGACAACGTCTGGCTGGCGCGCCTCAACGACGTGCTCGGCGCGCGCGAGGAGCGCTTGCCCGAGATCGGCAAGTACAATGCCGGCCAGAAGGTCGTGTTCTGGTCCATGTCGCTCCTGATCCTGGTGCTGATCGTGAGCGGCGTTCTGATCTGGGACCAGTATTTCTCCGAGTACACCGATCTCGAGCAGAAGCGGATCGCCGTGCTGGTGCACTCGCTCGCCGCGATCACGGTGATCTGCGTGTGGATCGTCCATGTCTATGCCGCCATCTGGGTGCGGGGAACCATCGGCGCCATGACCCGCGGCCGCGTCACCGGCGGCTGGGCGTGGCGGCACCATCGCAGGTGGCTGAGAGAGCTCGTTTCCGGCAAGGGAGACCGCAACACCGGCGCGACGCCTACCGCCTGAGCGGGAAAGCGCGCCGACGTGTCACGTGGCCCGTGTGGTTCGTGAGGGTGAGTGATGACGCAGGTCGGCGCACCGCGCCATGATCCGATCCCGATCGGCGAGGTGGCGGCGCCGCCGTTCGCGCGCCTTCCCGACCCCGGCGCCCTGTTCGCCCGCCGCAGCGCGCGCCTGCGCGCGCTCGCCGACGGCCACGACCTGAAGCCCTACCTCCTGTTCCTGGCCGGCCTCTGCTCCGTCCAGCATGCGATCCAGGCCGATCTGCCGGCCATCGCGCTTCCTGCCGCCGACGCCATCGCGCGCGGACGCGAGTTCGCCATGCCGCCGCTCGACCGCGGCCGCTTCACCGCCGACCATGCCTGCGATGCCACCTTCGAGCGCCTGCTTGCCGCCGCCGCCTCCTGCGCCATGACGCCGGCGGCGGAAGCGGCCTTGCGCCGCCTCTGTGCCGTGGATGCCACAACGCGCGACGGCATGGTGCGTGCGGTGCTTGCGGACTCCGTTCCGGTCGAGGCGATCGCCGAGCACGTGTTCGTGGCCGCCGCGCTGCAGGTGCATTACGCCCGCCTTGCCGCCGGGCTCGATGCGGCGAGCCTGGTGCCGGTCGGCGACGGCGCCTGTCCGGCCTGCGGCGGCCCGCCCATGTCCTCCGTCGTGGTGGGCTGGCCCGGCGCCCACGGCACGCGTTTCTGCGCCTGTGCGCTGTGCGGCACGCTGTGGAACTACGTGCGCATCAAGTGCACCGTGTGCGGCTCCACCAAGGGCATCTCGTTTGCCGAGGTCGAGGGCTCGCCCGGCACCGCCAAGGCGGAGACCTGCGACTCCTGCCGCAGCTACGTGAAAGTCCTCTATCAGGACAAGGATCCGCTGCTCGACCCGCTCGCCGACGACGTGGCTTCGCTCGGGCTCGACCTGCTGGTGCGCGAGACCGGAATGCGCCGTGGCGCCGTCAACCACTTCCTGCTCGGTTATTGAGAGGCGCTGCCGATGGCGCGCGAATCCGATGCGCTGCGACGGTTGCCCTCGGTCGACGAGGTGCTCAAGACCGAGGCCGCGCGCCTCGCCGTGCACCGCTTCGGCCGGCCGGCAGCAGTCGCGGCCGTGCGCCGGGACCTCGACGCTACGCGCGCGGCGCTGCGCTCGGGGCGTCCCGAGGCGGCCGGCGCGGCCGCCGGCGACGTGGCGGCGGCGGCGCTCGCGCGCCTCGATCGCGAGGCACGGCCCAACGTCCGCTCGGTGTTCAATCTCACCGGAACGGTGCTGCACACCAATCTCGGCCGCGCGGTGCTGGCCGAAGCGGCGATCGCGGCTGCCGTGACCGCCATGCGGCAGGCAATTGCCCTCGAGTTCGACCTCGAGACCGGCCGCCGCGGGGACCGCGATGCGCTGGTTCGCGGCCTGCTGCGCGAACTGACCGGCGCCGAGGACGCGACCATCGTCAACAACAACGCCGCCGCCGTGGTCCTCGTTCTCAACACGCTAGCCAAGGGCCGCGACGCGATCGTCTCGCGCGGCGAATTGATCGAGATCGGCGGCGCCTTCCGCCTGCCCGACATCATGGCGCGCG
>Ga0066903_100006684_pt1 | contig 10303 bp, 8 predicted proteins | sample PanSoiMetaGPlot1_FD_67491 | JGI IMG/M metagenome (GOLD analysis project Ga0066903, IMG submission 67491) | Tropical forest soil microbial communities from Panama analyzed to predict greenhouse gas emissions - Panama Soil - Plot 1 (version 2) | ecosystem: Environmental > Terrestrial > Soil >... | reverse complement strand
TATCTCGATAACCCAATCACGAACCAGGCGCCACAAAATCAGGCCTTTTGCAAGACCTATCTGAAGATTTACACTTGCCCCATGGACACGCGCGCGAATCAAATCATGCTTCCGGAAACCATCGCTCCTAATGGCGCCGGCAATCCCGGCATCTATTACATGGCCTCGTCGTACAAAGCCATGAGCGGTCAAGGCAACACGGCCAACACGAACACGTACGCAGGCTATTGGAACGAGGTGCAGAGTGCACTCGCCGCCAATCCGAACGGCAAAGGGGCGTTCCACGGTGACGGGCAATCCGGCTTGCAGCCCGAACGTTTTGCCACGATTACCGATGGCACCAGCAACACGCTGTTCGTTGGCGAGCGCCATACCAAGACCCACGTCACGCGCGGACCATTCTGGGCCGACACCTTTAACCTGTACAACGCCGGGGCCTCCTGGCCGAGCAGCTGGACGTTGATCCCGGATTATGACCAGTGCCGAGCCCATGTAACGGAAAACTGGTGCAAGTATGGCTGGGGCAGCCTGCATGCCGCGAATATGATGAGCTGGTTGTTCGGCGACGGCCATGTCCGTTCCATCAGCCTCTCCATCGATACGAACGTATTCATCGCGCTCTCCTCGATCGCGGGTGGTGAAACGCTTCCTGACTTTTAATTGACTATCCCGCAAGGAGATCAATATGCGTTCGCGATTGTTGATCGGCTGCGCGCTTTTGCTAGCATTTGGCTGCAAAGACCCCAAGGCGAGATTCGCGCCCGTTTCGGGCAAGGTGACATTGGACGGGAAGCCATTGGCCAACGCCATTGTCAGTTTCCAACCCATGGCCAAAGCGGGGGAAGTCGAAGCGGGTGTTGGCTCAAGCGGTAAGACCGACGCGAATGGCGAGTTCACGCTCATGGCCGCCAATGGGCAAAAGGGAGCCGTTGTCGGCAAACATCGCGTCATTATCACCTTGATGGAGGAACAAGTCGGAACCGGCGATGAACGCCCGCCGCGGGGGGGCTGGCCCCAAAAGGACAAAGTCCCAAACCGGTACAACTCAGAAAGCAAGGAAACGTTTGACGTGCCGGCCGGCGGCACGACCTCAGCCAACTTTCTTTTGACGTCGGAGTAACGCCTGCCCCTCTCCCCATCGGGGAGAGGGGGCACTTCTTCGATTGCCTCGCTTCGGCCGGACACTTCCTGCACGAATGCGTAATGTAACAACTGGCGCTTGCGTTTTAGGCACGTTTGATCATGCCGCGTGTCTGAAGTGCGAGCAATTTCCTTTTCACCCCTCTGCCAAATGAAATGCTGATGTCTCCTTCGTCCCAAACGTACCCCGACGTCGTTGTGATCGGCGGCGGACCGGCCGGCTCCACGGTTTCCACTCTGCTCGCCCAGCACGCCTATCGCGTGCAACTGTTCGAGCGCGAGCATTTCCCGCGCTTCCACATCGGCGAGTCCCTTATCCCCGAAACCTACTGGGTGCTGAAGCGGCTCAACATGCTCGACAAAATGAAGGGCAGCCACTTCGTCAAGAAATTCAGCGTACAGTTCGTCAATGCCCAGGGCAAACTTTCGGCCCCATTCTACTTTTGGGACAACAAGCCCCACGAATGCTCCCAAACCTGGCAAGTAGTCCGCAGCGAATTCGACCAGATGATGCTCAACAATGCTCGCGAGCATGGAGTGCAGGCTTACGAAGGAGTGCGCGTTCTTGACGTGCTCTTCGAGGGCGATCAGGCGGTCGGAGTGAAGATTCAGGAGGAAAACGGCACGCAGCGCGACGTTCCGGCCAAGGTCGTCGTCGATGCCAGCGGCCAAAGCGGGCTGCTTCAGAACCGCTTCAAGCTCCGCATCTGGGATCCGATTTTGAACAAAGGCGCAATCTGGACCTATTACGAAGGCGCCTACCGCGACACCGGCCGCGATGAAGGTGCCACGCTTGTCATCCAGACGCCGAACAAACAAGGCTGGTTCTGGTACATCCCACAGCACGACGACATTGTGAGCCTGGGCGTGGTGGGGCCGTTCGGCTACTTGTTCAAAGGCCGCGGCAGCCACGAGCAAACCTTCCTCGAAGAAGTGGAGAAGTGCCAAGCAGTGCAGGATCGCATTGCTAAGGCCAAGCGCATCACCGGCTACTTTGCCACCAAGGATTATTCCTACCGCTCGAAGGAAGTGGCCGGCGACGGCTGGGTGCTCATCGGCGATGCTTTCGGCTTCCTCGACCCGCTGTATTCCTCCGGCGTGCTGCTGGCGCTGAAGTCCGGGGAGATGGCCGCCGACGCCATTCACGAGGGCATCCAGAAGAACGACGTTTCGGGCAAGCAGCTCGGCAAATGGGGTCCCACATTTAATCGGGGCATCGACCGCATGCGCCGGCTGGTCTGCGAATACTACGACGGCTTCAGCTTCGGCCAATTCGTGAAGACTTTCCCGCACTTGAAGGGCAAAGTCACCGACCTGCTCATCGGCGACTTGTTCACCGACAAAGTGGACGAGGTCTGGGGTCCGATGGAGTCGCTCTACCCGGCGGGCAAGAAAAGCCCCAAAGGCTGGGACTCCGGCACGCCGCCCGATGTGGCCGCGAACAAGGTGAACGAACTTTTCTTGCCGGCGGATGTGGGCAAGCGAGTTGTGTGATGCGCCGGTCCACTTCTGCGTTGTCTTTTGTGTCTTTTTGTGACTCTGTGCGCCCGGTTGATACTGCCCGTCGTGCCGCAAATCATTGATCGACAATGGCTTAAGGACTACACATCGCGCCTTCGCAAACATTGCTCCAAAAAGGCGCTTGGTGGTTTCGTTGGTTGGTTCATTTGTTGATTGATTGGTTCGTTGATTCATGGTTACAATGTGCGCGCCGAGGTCGATGCCGCGCATTGACACTGCGTCGACCCCAGTTTGCGCCGGGGCAAACCTCTTGCGAAGTCTCAAATCTGCTTTTCTCGACCGCATAAATCCCCGCTCAGTCACTGGCAAAGGAACTTTTTCTGTAGCATTTTGTCGCATTTTTATGGCATTCTGTGTCACTCCGCCTCGCTGGCGCGCAATCAAAGCCGCAGAACTCTACGATCCGGTTTTGGATTAGCAAGTTGTTTGTCATGGCCCGCGAGAATTACAGGCGGGAAGAGCAGAATTACCGCTGAGGTCGCAGAGTACGCCGAGAAAACCCCTCTGCGTTCTCAGCGGTTAATCAATAAACGACGTTGCGAAAATGAGGTGAAATTGGCGGATGCGATCGCCGGACTGGGGCTTAGATGGCTTCGACGTACTCAAAAACAAGGAAGAATGTTCCGGTATCCGCCTAATCAGCGCGCTCAAGTTCTCGATCGGCCTTCTTGTGCTGCAGTTCATCGTCGATATCGGTCGTCTGGGCTTCCTTGGAATAGTCCGCGGTTTTTGCCCGGTGCGGCGAAACCATAATGATGGACTTGCACTTCAAACAGCGGATGATCTTTCCCGCAACGGCGTCGGGCAGATTCAAGGTTCGGTTGCAGGCAGGGCAAGTGATGGTGAACATGGAGCGACTCGAATAGAGGCCGGCATCCATACTGACCAGCACCCGTTCTAAAAATAGTGTCAAAGCACTCTAGCATAATTATGAGAGAAAGATGAAACAAAATGGCGGAGCCGGCAAGATTGGCTGGCGAAGGCCGCTCGGAGGGCGTTGAGCGCCATGGTTGATTTACCGCGAAGGCGGCAAAGGACGCTGAGAAAACGCTCTCCGCGCCCTCGGCGTTCTCAGCGGTTATTTGTTCAACGAGTTGTCGGGAATAGGGTGAAATGCGCAGATGTGGATACCCACTGGCGCTCGTACGTATTTGATGCAACAAAAGAAGATAAGAATCTGCTGGTTTCCGCGGCAGAATGGTCGCTAATCGCGCACGAAATCACCCATAAGCAGCGGCACGGCTGCGTCGAAGCCGACCATGTCTAGCATTCCAGCATCATTCGGATCGGCGATTGAAAAACCGTTGCTCGCCATGCCGACGACGATCAACTTCGCCGGCACGCCCATCCTCTGGCGATACCGGCGCAGAGCCTGGACCGGGTGGATCGAGCCAGCCCAGGTTTCACTATCGGTCAATACCACGAAGGCGTCGACAAGCATGCGCCTCTCCAGCGCGTAGATCATGGGCAACGAGCAGTCCGTGCCGCCAAAGTTAATGCTCCGTGTGCAGCACAAGGCATCGTCCAACCGCGAGCGCGATGAAATCGGCAATGGACGCAAGCCATCGGCAAAAGCGCAAATCGAATAATCCTGTTCTACTTTCGCGGTCACCAGAGCCAGGGCGGTCGCACCTTCGCAGCAAGACATCGAAGTTCCAGCAACTGGCCAGGCCATCGAACCAGAAACATCTAAGCCGATGAGCCAACGCTTTCCCGTCGGCTCGACGTTGGCGAAGGCAAGATAGAAGGCGTCGTTGAGGGCGTCGACGATCTGGGGGACCGGTATCCAACTTTGCTTACCGCGCTCACCACGACCGGCAGCGTAGGTCCGAAGTGCCATCAAAATCGCAATTGGGTGTAGACGAGCAGCGAGGATATGCTCGCGACGGGTCAATGCCGCCAATACTTTGTTCGTGGCGGCTGATTGAGACGTCAACAGACCGACCCGGGTCATCGTGGCCAGATTGCGCACCATGGCCGCCAAAGGCATTTTGTCGATTAGGGCTTCCCAGAAATCTGCTTCCCCCAGCCAGCGAGTGGGGACGCACTCGCGAACGAGGTCGTATTCCTGGATGATTGCTAATATCTCCGCTTTCGTGGTCGCCCGTTTGGCTTTCACGAATGCACCGATGGGCGAAAGATCGGTTTCCTTCGTGTTTTCCTGAGCCTTCGCCTTTCCTGCCACCCAAGCCAATGCCTGCTCCGTATGCGAGCCCTTTTCGACCCTTGGATGACTTAGCCGCAACAGGTCACGATGTGACCATCCGCCGCGCGCCTGGTACTTAACGAGCTGATAGGCCAGTTCGCGCGGTGTTTTTTGTGTGTACCAATTGCCCACGGCACGTCGCAAGGCGCGGCCCCAACCCCGAAACGCTTCAATGTACTCTGCGAACCGGAACAAGTGTGTGCCGATTCGGCAGACGCGGGGTACGACGGCAAGCGCGGAGGCTCGTGTTTGTGCCTCACCTTGGCTGGCGGCCAATGCCAGGGCAAAGATAGCCGAATCATTCTTCGGCGCGCGACCTGATTCACTGATCTCCGCTATGCGCTGCACTGTGCGTCCACCGTCCTGGCTGATGCAGCGCTCTATCGCCCGAGCATTTTCGATCGTCAACTTGTGTTCACCCACATAGTAGCTGCCCCCTTCATTTCCTAGCATGAGGAAACGGTCGAGCCGCGTCCAATCGTTGACGGCAAAGGCATAGCCGCCGGCGCTATTCGGAACTTGGTTTGTGCCCGGCACTGGTTCGAATTGCGGTGTCTCACGGGTTGAGAAATGTCGTGAATAAAGAGTGGTCAAGGCCCTAGCTCCAATTAGGTCAAAGCAAAAAGGGAACACGTAGAATTTCGGCTTCGCCGGTGAGCGGGCAAATAGATGAAATCAATCACCCGTCGACCCGCTCACCAACTCACCTTGCGGGGGATGAGCCCGTAGCGCTGGCAGGGCCAGCTTCATCAAGCACCCTCACGACGCAGCGATAACCTTCGCCATCGGCTCACCGGAATTCAGGCCGGTCGAACAAGGAATCGGAGAAGGATAACTCGATGCATTGCACTTCGGATGCCAGAAGCTTGGAATTCGCTCGAATTAAGATCGGATTGTGTGCGAGAATTGCACTATCTAATCATCGCTAGCGACCGGGTAACAAAGGGTTGCGTTCAATTTTGTCGAGCGAAAAAGCACCACAGAATTCGGATCTTTCTCTGATGATCATTCACCGGTGTTGCCGAGCACCGACCCGCCGAGTACAAATGGATTTGTCAAGATATCCAAAAAATTGGTACTTTTGTGCAACCCTGCAGAATCCTATTCTCTTGGATCGGCTATGCCGATTTTCGTGCTCTGGCGGCCGCGCTTCCCGCCAAGCAGCAGGCCAACGTGCTCAACGGCCTGAATCCGCCCACACCTCTGATTGGTCAAGTTGGCCCGCTCAAAACCCTGCTCGACCAAGAACGGTTTGATCAGGTCCACCTGCTATCAGATCATGGCAGCCTACGGCATCGTCTGTACCTGCACTGGATCGGCGGCGAAGCTGTTTTGCATTCCGTCAAGGTCAGGAATCCAACGGATTATGCCGACATATTCCGAATTGTGGACAATGAATTGGCGGCGACAATTCGATTGCCCCGCTCCGACGACGTACACCTTTGCATGCATCTTAGCCCAGGCACACCCACGATGACGGCTATCTGGGTCTTGCTGGGGAAGAGTAAATACCAGCCGGTCACTTTTTATCAGACTCACGAAGGACGCGCCTGGATTACTGAAATTCCTTTCGACATGGTCGTTGATTACGTCCCGCAAGTACTGCGCGTCGCCGACGCCAAGCTTCAATATCTCTCCGGCCAGAGCCCGCAGGACGTCCAAGGTTTCCAGGCTATTGCGGGCAACAGCCGAAGCATCCGGGTCGCCGTGGGCCGGGCTCGTCGGGCTGCGCAGCGCGACGTTTCGGTGTTGATCCTCGGAGAAAGTGGTACCGGCAAGGAGTTATTCGCCCGAGCTATTCATGACGCGAGCCAACGCCGTGGCAGGCCCTTCGTAGCCATCAACTGCGCTGCCATTTCGCGGGAGTTGCTTGAATCGGAACTCTTTGGTCACAAAAAAGGAGCGTTTACAGGGGCCGTCGAGGATCGATACGGCGCATTTCAGGAAGCGGATGGTGGGACACTATTCCTCGATGAAGTCGGAGAATGCGACCCTGCAATGCAGGCGAAACTTCTCCGCGTGCTCCAGCCGCCAGACGACGATTCGGGCAAGCGCGTGTTTTACCGAGTGGGTGATGCCCGGCCTCTGACAAGTAACGTGCGTATTTTCGCTGCGACGAACCGAGACCTATTGGTTCGGCGGGATCAATACCAATTCCGGGCGGACCTATACTACCGGCTCGCGGTCATCACCATCAAGTTGCCCCCATTGCGCGATCGCCGAGAGGATATTTCGCTGATCGCAAGCCAGCTACTCGACCGCATTAATCACCAGTTCGCATGCCAGGAGCCTGGCTTCCGGGCGAAGAAGTTATCCACGTCAGCCTTGAACTTTATCAAAACGCGGCCATGGCCAGGCAATGTCCGACAGTTGCGTAACACACTGACGCAGGCAGCTGTTATGGCCGACGGCGAGCTCATCGATCGACGAGACGTCGATGATGCAATTGCCGATGTGCCGACTCATAGCACGATTGATGAGCAGGAACTGGCCCTCGGCAACGGCTTTTCTCTCGAACGGCACTTAGAAGAGATTCAGCGGCATTACTTGGAGCGGGCGCTCGAAGAAGCGGGCGGGGTTCAGCGCCGGGCAGCTGCGCTACTGGGCTATCGAAATTATCAAACTTTGGCCGCCCAGATTGAGCGGCTGGGGATCAAACAAAACACTCGGAGACGGCGTAATATTTGAAAATCGGAAAAACGGAAGATTGCTAAATACGTCAGAGAAAATAATCGGCCTCTCCTCCCCTTCCTGCTTTCCAGCCAGACTCTACCCCGCTATCAACTTCACCTTGCCGGCGTCGATGAGGTTTTTCATGGCCTGAAGATCGAAGCCGTCGCTGTGATGAAGGAGGCACCGGTCGATGGCCGCCTCGTGGAGATTGTTTCCCCAGAGCCTGGTCTTGCGAAACGTGGTGGGCCGGCCCTCGTCCATGAAGCTGGCGTTCAGCTTGGCATTTTTGAAATTGCACCATTCCAGACTGCAGTCTTCAAAGACGGTGCCCCCAAGGTCGGCGTTTTCGAAGTCGGCCTTCGGCATTTCGACGCCGCGCACCATACAGCCCCACATCGTGACGTGTTTCAAACTAATTCCGACCAGGTTGATCGCTTGAAATCGCATTTGCCTGAGGTCAATGTTCAGGGGTTGCCCATTGGCATCGGTGCGCGGAATACTCGCAAGCGCCCGGATTGCGAATTGCAAGACGCTCCGCCACTCCGGCGCCACGTCTTCATTCTGCGGAAACCTGGCCCGCAAGTAACTGCAGATCGTGTCCACAATTTCCTGGCGCCGGTACTGATACTCGTAGGCCAGTTCCGTGAGTATGGCGATGGCGCTTTCGGCCTTGCTCGCCTGGCCGGAGCGCAGCAGTCTTTCCGCATACGCGAACTGGAGCGAGTAAGTGATGACCCGCACTTTCGCGGTCAGGTACCGTTTGAAAAGGATGTCGGCAAAGAATTCGAGCATGGGCGCTGACCTGTGTTGGAGAGGATATCAGAAGCTTGTCCCTATTTACTGGAACGATTGCCGAGGCCGGAATCTTTCGCGCCGGGAAGATTTTTTTGATTTTGTTTTAGCGATACAGGCAATGGCCGCATGAATGTGGCCACTACGAACCAAGAGGGCCGCATGAATGCGGCCACTACGAACCAAGAAGGCCGCATGAATGCGGCCACTACGAGCTAAACCGAGAACTACGACATCAGCTTGCCCTGACCAGAGCACTTGTCAGACGGTCAAAGGTAGCTTTTGACCGAGTTTCGTTTTTGTGGTGGAGGATCGACGGGAGGGGCGGGCGGCGTCAGACGTTCGACAAGCTGTTGGGCCCGGCGCCGGACTTCGGCATCCGGGCTTTGGGCGGCTTCTTTCAGAATTGGTATCGCCGATTCGCCGAGCTTTGACAGTTCTTGCGTCGCTTGCTCGCGGTCTTTGAAGCGCTTGCTGCCGAGCTGGTCGATCCAGCGCTGGATTTCTGAATTGTTTTCGGCGGCCTTCAGTTCATCGGCATCGGATCGAGGAGCGCTGATTCCGAAGAGGATTCCGACCGAGAGAAATAGCACCAGACTCTGGATGGATCGTCTCATTGTGATCCCCATTCAACTGTAGGGCAGGCCGAGTCTTCGAGGCCCGCAGTCTGAACACGCTCTCAAGCCGGCGGGCCTCGAAGACTCGGCCCGCCCTACCATTCGTGTACGCCCGCCGGCGAGCTTTGGCCCACTGGCTGCCGTGCTTTCTTGCACGTGGCTTTGCTTCGGAAGAGAGGATGGCCTATGGTTGCGTGGGGGCATCGAGACCTAACCCCCTAGCCCCCGGGGGCATCGAGACCTAACCCCCTAGCCCCCTTCCCTGAAGGGAAGGGGGAGATTTCTTGCATTAGGAACTAACATGGGCTTTCCCAAGCTGGCGATTACGGCGGGTTGCGTGCTGCTGTTTGCCGCGGCCTTTGCGGCGGGGTTCGTGTTCCTCAAGTCCAAATCGGGCTCCCCGGCAAGTTTGGAAACGACCGCGCCGGTGAGTTCGGGTGACCTTGTCGAAGGCAACAAGTCGGAAAATAGCGACGAAAAGCCTGCCGATGATTCTTTACCCAAGTCCAAGTCCGCCGCTGATAGCGGCCCGGGCGACCGGAAGACTAGCAAAGCCGCTCGCCCGAACAACAAGGACAAGGCCAAGAAGACGCTGACATGCATTGAGGCGACCAAGCAAGGCGTCGACTGCGTGGGGGAGCGCGTGACCTGGGTCGGAAAATGGAAGTCTTCGCAGTCTGCGACCGTTGAGAGGCAAAAGGGCTCGCAACACTTCTTTTACACGCAAACTCCTGACGGTGGCTTCACATTTGACTACCCGTTCATTGCGGAGGAGCCGAAGCCGCTGGAATTGGCCAAACGGCCTCAAGACATCCGCCCTCTGCATGAGATGAAATGGGGTCCTTCCAGGGTTGTGACCGTCACCGGAACCATATCGCAGGTTAAAACACTCATCTACATTGGCGAAGGTACGCATTACAACGTGCCCGTTCTGACCGACATCAAGATCACCATCAATCCCTGATCGCTGTCTGGGGCGCCGCGTCCAGGAGGGGGAAGCGCATGCGGAAGCGCGCGCCGCGCTGCAGTGTCGAGTCGATTTCCAGTTTGGCGGCGTGGTGGTCGAGCACCACGGCAACAAACGACAGGCCCAAGCCCATGCCGGCGTTGTAGCCTTCGTATAGCGCATTGTCGCGCTTCGTGCTGAAGTGCGTTTGCGTGCACAATTCACGCACTTCGTTGCTCATGCCAATGCCGTTGTCGCTAACCTCCAGGACGGCAAGCGAATCCTCGCGCCAGGTGCGCAAGCTAACCTGGCCTTTCCACGCCGCCGCATCGATCAGCGCTTGTTTGCGGGCCGGGCCATCAAGGTGCGGGTCTTTTCGAGCTTGTTCACGCAGATGGTTGCGCATCT
>Ga0066903_100006683_pt1 | contig 10303 bp, 15 predicted proteins | sample PanSoiMetaGPlot1_FD_67491 | JGI IMG/M metagenome (GOLD analysis project Ga0066903, IMG submission 67491) | Tropical forest soil microbial communities from Panama analyzed to predict greenhouse gas emissions - Panama Soil - Plot 1 (version 2) | ecosystem: Environmental > Terrestrial > Soil >... | reverse complement strand
CAGGGTCTTGCGCTTGCCCGGCGGCACGAACACGTCGAGATAGTGAGGATCGGCGGCGACGCCTTCGACCGGGCCCCGCTGGCCCCAGAACTCACCACACACCACCCGCACACGGGTACCGTCATCGTCGACCACTTCTGGAATCTCGGCGCTCTTAATGTCCTGATAGCGTGGCGCCGTCATCTTGAGCGATGAGGGAAGGTTAGCCCAGAGCTGGAAGCCGTGCATGCGGCCTTGCCTGTCGCCCTGCGGCATTTCCTGATGCATGATGCCGCGGCCAGCCGTCATCCATTGCACGTCGCCGGAACCCAGCACACCGCGATTGCCCAAACTGTCGCCGTGTTCGACGGTGCCGGATAGGACGTAGGTGATGGTCTCGATGCCGCGGTGCGGATGCCAAGGAAATCCAGCGAGATAATCTTGCGGCCGGTCATTGCGGAAATCGTCGAGCAGCAGAAACGGATCGGTTTCGGCCGTCTCGCCAAAGCCGAAAGCGCGGCGCAATTTGACGCCCGCACCCTCTAGGGTGGGCGTGGACTGGCTAATGCGCTTGATGGGTCGAATGGACATGAAACTTGCCTTTCGTTAAGCCGCGCGTTGCGCCCGCGTCGACGCGAATTTGCTGGCGAACGCGGCGAACTGCTCAATGAAGTTCTTTAGGAACGTCCGCACCCCGTCGTCGGCTACCTCGTCATGGGCGTCGACGAGCTCCGGCTTGAACTGAATATAGGCCTCCCCGCCCATGAGCTGAAGGCCAAGAGCGCCGAGGACCGCGCGCAGATGCTGCTGGGCAATCGCCGTCGAGATGGCCCCACCCGAGGTACCGATGATGGCAGCCGGTTTGCTTCCCCAAGAGCTCTTGCCCCACGGTCGAGCACCCCAGTCGATCGCGTTCTTGAGTACTGCGGGAATAGAACGGCTATGCTCCGGGGTGACGAAAAGCAGGGCATCGGCGGTCGCCACCTCGGATTTGAACCGCGCGACCTTCTCTGGCACCGGCTGCTCGAGATCTTGGTTGTACATCGGCAGATCCTCGAGCCGGATAAACCGGACGTCGAAAGCGTCGCCGCCGAGCTTGGCGAGAGCCTGTGCGAGCTTGCGGTTAATGGATTCGCGTCGGTTGCTTCCGACCAGAACGCCGAGCTTGAGTTGTGCCAAGGGGGCCTCCATTGCCTGGTTACCATTTGATACCAGCGCTAGATAGATGACCGACAAGAACGCGCAAGAAGGCACATGTGCGATACAAGGTAACCTGCATGTACCCGCAGTCGAGGTGGTCTCGCAGAGCGCAGACACATGGTCGAGTTGGTGGTTTCGACGCCGGACGACAGGCTAAGGCGTTTCAGCGAACGGCCTCAGACGCCGGATCTGAGCAAGTGTCACGCACGGCCCGCGGCTCGAGCGCAAATACTGCGAAATTGGGCGATGACTTCCGGAACCGCATGCTCATTTCCGGGCGCCATTATATGGGCGCCGGCAATTCTGGGGATTTGCGCAAGTTCCTCCAGCAGATCGATGCAGATGCGCTTTCCTTCTTCTTCCGAATCGTCGGCGCGCTCGAGTCGCGTGATCAACGCGTCCGGAATGAGCGTGCCGGGAAGGTGATTGCGCATCCAGATGGCTGAACGTGCCGAACGCAGTGGCGTGAGGCCAACCATGATCGCGACCTGATCGGGGACACCGTGCTCGGCAAGGCGGGTGAGATAGCGGCGCAGCAGTGGGATATCCAGACAGAATTGCGTCTGTATGAACTCTGCTCCGGCCGCGATCTTGTCGAGCAGTGCACGCGGCGACCAGCCTGCGGGGGGGTCGATTGGGGTGTCGACGGCGCCGAGGAAAAACCTCACCTTGCCGGAAACTGCCCGCCCCGTGGGCAAAGTCCCAAAGTCTCGCAACTTGCAAGCAGTCTCCAGCAGACTACGCGAATCCATGTCGAACACCGGCTTGGCGTCCGGCTGATCGCCCGCTGTCGGATCGTCGCCCCGCAGGATCAGCAGGTTTTCGAGGCCCAACGCGGCTGCCGCCAGGAGATCGCTTTGCAGTGCGAGCCGGTTACGGTCGCGGCAAGTCAGCTGTAGGATCGGTTCGATGCCGTTTTCGGCGAGGATATGGGCTGCGGCTAGCGCCCCAAGATGCACACGCGCCCCAGCGCCGTCGGTCACGTTGACGGCATCGGCTACATGCTTGAGCGGCAGCGCGTCCTTGAGCAGATCTTCGGGATCGCAGGAGACCGGCGGCTTTACCTCTGCGGTCAAAACGAAGCACCCCGCCTTCAGCGTTGTCTTGAAGTCGGCGGCAGATGTACCAGGGAACGGCCTCATGCGGACGCTGAGACCCGCCGTTTGACGGCGAACAACATGAACGCCAGGAGGGTGAAGATCGTCGCTGCTGCGACGTTGCCGGCGATAAGGCACTCGGCTACGGCAAAAGCCAACATGGCCAGGAGCAAAACCACCGGAACCCAGGACAGCGCTGATCGGCGGCGCAGATCGAGCAAGTACCAAAGTCCGGGGTCGGTCCGGGCAAGAACACCAATGATCCAGCGCAGTACCGTCATCAACGCCACCTCTCGTCGTCCGAAAACGACCCGGAGCAAGGAGAATACCAGAAGCCCCCCATCCGCGAAAGTTAGATCCACCGCGGCGGTTCCCCGCTCATCGTGGTCGGCAATGCGACCGCCGCCCCAGACCTGCGATGGCAAAGTCCGTTGGCGGATGCCGGCTTATATGCCTTCATTCTTGCTTCAATCGCCCTCGAAATCGTCCGGTATCGATTCATGCGGGAAGCGGTCCTCGATGACGGGAGACGCTCGTTAAGACCTTTGGGCCACGCTGACGCTTACGTCGGATGGTGGCCCGAACTCGTCTGACGAGCGGGGTGCCCCGCCCGCCGTATCGCTTATCAAAGCCCCTTGTCCACTATCAGCTTATGTCGACTGCTTGAGTCCGGTTTTGGGATGTCCAGCGGATGGGCGCTCCTTTTGTCCTCTTGAGCGCCGGGATGGACTCATAGGAGGTGGCAATGGTCGCTTGGATTGCTCGTATACTTCTGGTTTTGGCGGCTCCCATCACGGGATGGTTCGTCGCGAAGGACTCGCCAAATTTCGGCGTCGTTCAGATGATGGTCGCAACATTGGTCTTGGCGTTTCTGTGTTTTATCTTTGCGTTCTGGCCGGAGCGCTGGTCACATTTCTTCAACCGTATCGGCAAATCGCGCTAAGAGCGTGCGTGCAGGTTGAGCCCCGACAGCCTTCGTATCGATACGCGCGGTTGGCTGGGTCCCGGTCGCGTGATAGCGACGCATCGACGCGCTCGATTCTGGGCCCAACGCTCCAGTAATGCGCGCCTTCGACCGGGTCTATGACACCGCAAAAACCGCGGATCCCTCGCGCGTATGCTGAGCAGCCGCCGTGGATCGGGGTTGCGATGGCAAACCCAAGAATCCTTTACCGTCGCAAGGTTGCCACGATATGGGATACTAAAGTTCAAGGATTGGCTGCTGCACCGGGCGGCAGTCACACTCGCCGACGTCGGGGGCCGTCCTCAGCGAGCCGTTGCGCTGGCTTGGTCGCTCCGGGGTGCCATCTTTTCGGGTAGGCGCAAAATCGACATAGAAACCGTCAGTTAGTTCGACCATGGAATTTACGCATTTCGCATAGAGAATAGGACGCGTCCCTGGAGATCTTCGGTGCAATGGACGCTCTCGGAGCCGTACTCATCGCGTCGCTTGCCGTCCTCGGCGTGATCTGGATAACCGTGCTGTCAGCGAACTTTCGCGAAGCGTTCGCCATATTGGTGGTGCTCGCGGCCGAGATTGTTGTTCTCTCCGTACTGGCTTTAGGTCCGTCGTTGCAATCTGTCCGTTCGCGGCTTGCTGCTCCCGTGGCTTCCATTCCGCCGCAAAGGAATATTCCTGTAACGGCGCCAAATCTCGCTCTCGGAGCCCCCGTCGATGTGGAGGCCGACCTATCTGGCTCTTGGGCCGTCGACCACTACGATGCCGAATTGCGCCGCCAGTGCCAACCCTGTCGAGAAGCCGCTGGAAACACGAACGCTCCGATTACCGTGCTCAAATACGATGCAAGCACGGAGTTTTTGCACGCCGTTGCAGACGGGGTCAGTAGCAGCATCCACGCTGTTGACCGCCGCCTGGCGGGTAATTTCACTGTGTACTGGTCTAGCGAGCTTGATCCCGGTGGCAATGGCTGGTCCGCTCATTGCGGGCTCCCCGCTTTCGAGCGTGGCCTCCGTATTACGGGCTTTAAGACGAAGGCCGATGCGGAGGCTTGGCTCGCGGAGGCGAGCAAGCGAATGCGAGAGCTCGACATTAAGGTCGAACAGGGTCCCGGTTGAGCACGGTTGCGGCACTCCGAGCCGCCGCGTCGGCGATGGGCTGGGATTTCGTCGCGGCTTGCGTAAATGTCGCAGCACTCGACAACGCCGAACAGCTCCAAGGCCAGTGGACGCCACTCTTTCGAGTGGAACCTCAGCGAGCGCAATACATGCATCACGCTTCCCGGGCCACCTCTTCACACATTTGCACGTCCTAGACTTTGGTCTGATGCGTGGCGCCCGTCTCGACGCTCAATTAAGAATGATCAGCCATCGCTTTGACTAGGCCGTCAAGATAGCCGTCCTCGTTTGTGCCACTCGTTCGGTCGCGATCAAGACCTTGGGAGCCAATGTCAGCAGCGGATTGTTCCAATCGCGTCGATTCCGCGACCGATGACGAGGAGGGCACTAAGCGCCCGCCGCCGGCGAGAAAACCAATCGCGACCGCCAGCGCGAGCGCTGCGGTAACGGGCCGAACGAGACCATCCAAAGGCCGGCAAATCGCGCCGGTGAATAGTCCGTTTGAGCATTGCTGAACCATGGCAGATCTCCCCTGTGATCACCATGGCTCCCGGGTGAGCCACCGACCTGTGACGTAGATCACATGTCCCCCCAATTGTTCTTACGCAACGCACAACGAATCCCCGCAATTCTAGCTGAGATCTCGAGCCGCGCGCCGGCAAGGCGCATCGAGCAGTATCGGATAAGGCATCTGCTGGGGCGTGCAAAACTGCCTTTTAGAACCGTTATTATAATAATTCTAACATGACCAAGTAGTATTCCTTCTGCTGCCGATTTGACGTTGACAAGGTTGAACGTTCGAATGATGTTCGCGGGCCCGGGGATGGAATCCGACTCAAACCGACCTAACTGCATCGAGTCACCGCTTAGCGGCCGCAATCGATCACGGTGGCCGAGAAGACCAGCCTCAAGTCGAGACGACCTGACCAAAGTATCAAAGCTGCTGGCGCACGTCGTCTTGTGACCCACAAGAGCGGGGCGGACTTAGGATATGATCAGCCGCACTGACGCCATTGAATTCGTGGAACAAGTTCACGAGACGCTTTCCGATCAAACGGACTTGTCGCCAAACAATCCAATTGTAACGGATTGCGCTAAAAGATTTATTGAGTTTCTAAGTGCGACATATCGGGAAGACTGGGCGAGTCGCCTGCCAGACGCCCCAGAGCTTGCGAAGGTTACGAGGCATTTGCCGCTTCTGTGCGGTCAAGCCGAGCGTCAGATGGAGAAATGGTGGTGCCGACGCCTTATCGATTACCGCGATATCTCATTCAACGGCCTAGCGGAGTTTTGGTACTTCGAGAACTATCGAAATCTTGTTACTGCAGAGCTTGCGCTCTTGGGCCCCGCAATTGCAGGCCGGGCCATGTTCCTGGGATCCGGCGCGCTGCCACTGACCGCCGTGCTTCTCGCCAGGCTCATCCCCGGACTGAGGGTCCAATGCGTCGATAACGATCCGGAAGCCTACGAACTTTCCCGCATTCTCGTACGCAGATTGGGGATGCAGGACCGCACCACGATCATTCATGGTCGTGCGGAGGACGTGGAGTTCCAATCCAACGACGTCATTATCTGTGCAAGCTTGCTCGAGGCCCCAGGGCTTTATGATGCCCTTGCAAAGAACGGAGTAAAAACCGTCATCGTTCGCGATACTGAAGGTCTTTTTAGGTTGTGCTACAAACCGGCCACGGAACCCGCTACCGGGTACTGCCCCGACGGGCGGACCGCGGCGTGCTCCTCCCGCATAAATATCAGTCGTCTATTTTCTTTGACAGACGGCTTGTGATATGAGCCCTCCCCGGGCTCCCTTGAGCTGATTCCCTGGGGATCAGCTTAAATGCGGTTTTTCAGGTCCGAGTCGGGGGGAGTCGGATGAAATATCCGAACGATAGAGGAGGCAAAGTGTTCGCTGCGAACCGTCTGTTTTATCTTCGTGTCGCGCTGATCGTCTTTGGCCTGATTTTCATATTCGGCATTTACCCGTTAGCCATCGTCTGGCCCTCCGGTTGGACATGGCGACAAGAACACTCTTACTACCTGATTGAGATCGTCAGCATCTACGCTACGCTGGGGATGTTTTTGCTCTTGGCTTCGCGAAAGCCCGATGCGTACAGGAGCATTATCTGGTTCACCATATGGTCGAGCGCGGTGCATGGGGCCACGATGGCGGCTCAGTCCCTGAGCGACGTTGGGGAACGCGGCCACTTGTTGGGAGATGTGCCCGCACTCTTCCTCGTCGCGATCGTACTTGCCATCCTTATGCCACGCGCCGTGCAGGCTTGAGTGCCACCCGTTGGGGCCGAGGTCGCTTGCGCATTCGACCTTAACGCCGGACGCCCCTCCAATCCCATATGAGTGGCCGAACGCGGTGAGCGCGTATCTTGCCGGCGGCGGCATCTCCTTCGCATGGTCCTTCTGCCTGACGATCCCATCCGCGATTACCGCCCGTGCCGCCGTTGTCGTCTGCCTCAATCTACGTCCTGCTTGTTTTCTTCGATCTCGCGGCGAACTCCAGACCGGACTGTTCGTGTTGGTCGGTTTGGCGTGTGAAAGCGCTATTTTGATAGTGGTATTCGCCCGCGAGATCGAAGTCGCGTGGTCGCAGCACAGGTTCCAGCCCATCGAAGCGTTTCGGTAGGGCCTTTGCCCGATTCTGATGACGTCCCTTGCTTTCATCATGGACGTCGCGCCGCCAGTAGATCGAGCGGCGCTGGTGCGGCGAGGCGCAACGCCATGGGCGCCACCGTCTTCTACGGGATGCTTGGCGTTACGCTGTTCGGCCTATTTCTCCCCGTCTCTCAGGTACGCCAGCAAAGCTTTGAGGCATGCAGCAAACAACGTGCGCCAGTTCGGACGGCGGTCGAGTGATCTGGGCGTTGCCGAGCTCGCCAGGTATGCCCGGGGTCAGCCGGTAGGAACGATACGAGATGGAGTGAACCATTGGGCGAATCGCTGGGTTTACCGGTGAGACCGGCAACCCCGCTTCGGTCATTGAGCTCACCGCGCGAGTATTCGACGCGCTGCACCCCACGCAGTCTCGGATGTTTCTAGGACCTAGTGCGTCGATTTCCGCTGACGCCTTCACATCCGGGTGAGGACTTCACTCCCTTCGCTTGCTATACGTAGTCATTGCATTGATTAAGTCTTATTTGTGCTGAGCAACAGGTCGACGCAAGGGAGGAGGCGCGCGATGACCAACGAGCGTCAGTTGCACCTCGGCGCATTCATGCGACCGGTCAGCATTCATACCGGCGCTTGGCGATACCCGGGCGCCTATCCGGACGCCAATTTCAACTTCGTGCACTTGAAGCAGTTCGCACAGACGCTGGAGCGCGGACGCTTTGATGCCTTCTTCATGGCCGACCACCTGGCAGTACTCAATATGCCGACCGAGGCGCTCAAGCGCAGCCATACAGTGACCTCGTTCGAGCCATTCACGCTATTGTCCGCGCTCGCCGCGGTAACCGAGCGAATCGGGCTTGTTGCCACCGCTTCGACCACCTTCGACGAGCCCTTCCATATTGCCCGGAGATTTGCATCGCTCGACCACATCAGCGGTGGGCGGGCGGGCTGGAATATTGTGACGACTTCTAATCCGGACGCTGCCCTGAATTTCGGGTTGGAGGACCACGTGGAACACGACGAGCGTTATCGGCGGGCGCGTGAGTTCTTCGATGTGGTGACGGGCCTATGGGACAGCTTTGCCGACGACGCGTTCATTCGCGACGTAGGAAGCGGCATCTATTTCGATCCCGAGAGAATGCACGTGCTCAACCACAACGGCGAACACCTGTCGGTGCGCGGGCCCCTCAACATCGCCCGCCCAATCCAGGGCTGGCCGGTGATCGTGCAGGCTGGGGCCTCGGATGCGGGTCGCCAGCTCGCCGCCGAAACCGCAGAGGTCGTTTTCGGCGCCCAGGGTACCTTGGCGGCGGGCCAGCGTTTCTATGCGGACGTGAAGCGGCGTATGGAAAAGCTCGGGCGCCCGCGCGATCACCTCAAAATTCTACCGGGCGCGTTCGTCGTGGTTGGCGATACGGTCGAGGATGCGCGCCGCAGGCGGGCGCAACTCGACAGCCTTGTTCACTACGACAGCGCTGTCGCCTCGCTCTCGATCGCAATCGGTCACGATGCATCGCGCTTTGACCCAGACGGCCCGTTGCCCGAGATTCCGGAGACCAATACCAGCAAGAGTGGGCGGGAGCGAGCGATCGAGCTCGCAAAGCGAGAGAATCTGTCAGTGCGCCAGCTCGCGCAACGCCTGGGCGGCTACGGCGGTCTTGCCTTCGTTGGCACCGCCTCGACCATCGCGGACGAGATGGAGGAGTGGTTGCTGAGCGAGGGTTCGGATGGTTTCAATGTGATGTTTCCGTATCTGCCCAGTGGACTTGAGGATTTCGTCAATCGCGTTGTGCCCGAGCTGCAGCGCCGGGGATTGTTCCGCCGCGAATACGAAGGTCGCACGCTGCGCGAAAATCTCGGCTTGCCGCGGCCGGAGAACCGGTTCTTCCGGCGCACGAACGAGACCGGGGCTCCCACGCGCAGCGATCAACGCGCCTCGCCTTAGACGCGCGGTGGGCGCGTGTCGGTGCGTGGTGCGTCCGACCGGTCAATGCATCGACCGCACGGATCCTCATTGCGGTGGGCTAACGATCGCCGCCCCCGAGCAGCGCCTCGACTTCTTCGCGACGAGGCATCGCGGGCGCGGTGCCGAACCGCGTAACTGCTACGCCCGCCACCGCGCATCCGAAACGTGTGGCGGAGATCAGATCGGCGCCTTCGGCGAGCGCAACGGCAAAGCCGGCATTGAAGGCGTCTCCGGCGCCGGTCGTATCGACCACGCGTCCCGCCTCGACGGCCGGCACATGTTCGCATAATTGAGCGTTCTTGACCAAAACGCCCCGGGCCCCCAGGGTGATCAGCACGTTGCGGGCGCCGTGAGCCAGGAAGAAATCAGCCGCACGAGCTGCCTCAGCGACGCTGTCCACGGGCAGGCCCGACAACAGTCTTGCCTCCGATTCGTTCGGCGTCAGGTAATCCACCGACGCATAGATCGGCGTTGCGACCGTCACCGCCGGGGCCGGGTTGAGGATGACCTTGACCCCGCGCTCAGCCGCGATGCGGATGCCCCGTTCGACGACGGGCAACTTAAGCTCAAACTGGGTGAGAAACACCGAGGAAACGCCGATATCGGCCGCAGCGCTTTCGACTTCGGCGAGCGTCAGAGCGTCGGAAGCACCCGGCACGACGACGATGGCGTTCTCCCCCCGCACCGCGTCGACCACAATGGCGGCGGCGCCCGTGGTATGATCGGAGCTCTCATGAATATGCCGATCGCTCACGCCTTCGGCAGCGTAAGTGCGGCGCGCTAGCTCGCCAAACATATCGCGGCCGAGCTTGGTAATGAACACGACTTCGGCGCCGAGCCGAGCAGCCGCGATCGCTTGGTTCGAGCCTTTGCCGCCAGGCCCAACCTGGAAATGGTCACCCAGGAGGGTCTCACCCCAACCGGGGATGCCGGTTGCCCGAAATGTCAGATCCGCGGCGAAGATACCCTGCACGGTTACGCGCTTGCCGGCCATACGCGGTCTCCGCACCTTAGAGTACAACGCCTTTGGTGATCAGGATGCATCCATAGGGCCGCCGCTCCCCGGTCGCCACGATGGCGTAGGCCTGCTGCGCCCGCTTGTAGAAAGCGTGCCGTTCCATCTTGCCCAATGGGAGGTGACGAGCTTCCGCCACGTCAATCGCTCGTTGAAAATCATGGGCGACTTCCGGCACCTCGTCGGGTGCGTGGACCAACTCCATCCGGTGCGCTGGGCACTCGACAAATGTGTCGAGCGGCATCAGCGAAAGACACGCGGCCAGCACTTCCGGTGCATTGGCGCCATCGATCCGCACCAGCCGCCGAGCCATCGACGCCGCTGGGAAATGCGCGTCGACGATCGCCA
>Ga0066903_100006682_pt1 | contig 10303 bp, 7 predicted proteins | sample PanSoiMetaGPlot1_FD_67491 | JGI IMG/M metagenome (GOLD analysis project Ga0066903, IMG submission 67491) | Tropical forest soil microbial communities from Panama analyzed to predict greenhouse gas emissions - Panama Soil - Plot 1 (version 2) | ecosystem: Environmental > Terrestrial > Soil >... | reverse complement strand
GAAGCCTCGCCGACGAGGTCGAGGTCGCTCTCGGCCTCGACCAGATTGCGCAGGCCATTGAGGACGATCGGATGATCGTCGGCCAGCACGACGCTCGTTCTGCCAGTCATCCCGCCGACCTCCCCTGCTCGAGCTGCACATGGACGAGGACCATGCTGCCGAACCCGACCAACGCCTCGATCTCAAGTGGACTGCCCACCGGAGGCGTCAACCTTCCGCGTTGAGCGGAATGCGGACAAAAAGAGTGGTGCCCGAGCCAATGGACGACTCGACCTCCAGCGCTCCGCCGATCAGCGACAACCGCTCCCGCATGCCGGCGAGGCCGAGCCCGACGCGCAGGCACTCGTTGGAAAGCCCGGTCATCGACGGATCGTGGAAGCCGCAGCCGTTGTCATCGATTGTGACACGCAGGGAATCCTTCAAGCGATCGATGACGACACTGACGACCGTAACGCCACGCGCGTGCTTGGCGATATTGGTAAGGGCCTCCTGAACGACCCGATAGATGGTCGTGCGGACCTCATCCGTCAGCTGGTCGAGGCGGGCATCGCCGTTCTGGAAGTCGACGTCGACGCCAAAGCGCGCACTCCAGTCCGACAGGTGGTTTTCGAGCGCAGCCGTCAATCCCAGGTCCTCGATCGCCGTCGGCCGCAGCTCCCAGGCGACGCGATGAAGCGTCTTGCCCATTTGCTCGAGCTGCCCGCGAAGGGGACGAAGGCGACCGCACGCCTCGTCATCGAGCTGCGCCTCGAAGCTCTTCAGCTCCAGCATCACGGCAGCAAGCCCTTGGCCGGTCTGATCGTGCAGGTCCCGCGCCAGGCGCAGTCGCTCCTGCTCCTGAGCCTGCATCAGGCGACGGCGCATGTCGTCGCGCTGGTGCTCCAGCTCCTTGCGCGCACTGATGTCCTGGATGACCCCTTGCATCCGTACGGCCCTGCCGATCCCATCGTAATCGACATGGCCCTTGGTGCTGAGCCACCGTGGCGGACCGTCATTGGAGCCGACCACGCGAAATTCAATTTCGTACTGTCCTTTTTCCGCGATGGATCGGTCCCTGATGTCTTCGAACGTGCGCAGATCGGAAGGGTGAATGCGACCGAGAAAGGTCGTGCGGCTCGGTTTCGTCGTGAGCGGAACGCCGATCAATTCCTTGAAACGGTCGGACCAGAACCGCTCCCCCGTAACCACGTTCCAATGCCATGTGCCGATCTCGGCTGCGTCGATCGCGAAGCGGTTCTGGTCCTGGATCGTGCGCCATGCGGCGGAAGCGGTCGATAGCGCGTCCGATACTTCATTGGTCTCGCGAAGCGGCGTCACGACGGGCGTGACGATCTCGGAGTTCCGCAAAGCGAAAGCGGCGGTTCGCAGCGTCCCGATCGCTGCCGACAGCCGGCCGCCCATGTGGTAGGTCACGACACCCGCGAAGACGAGGATGAGGCAGCCGGCCGCTGCGAAGCTTGCCAGGGTGAGCCTTGCCGGCGTGTCGATTACGCCGGTGGGAACGCCGACGGAGATCAGCCAACCTGTCGCCGCGGAGCGTTGATAGTACCAACGGGTTGCGATGCCTTCCAGATTTGTCCCGGTCACGACGCCTTCCGCGCTCGAGGCTTGACGGTCGGCATTGAGAGGGAGCGGCATGCCGACGAACTCGTCGTGCTTGTGCGAGCGCGCGATCACGGTCTCATTGCGGTCGGAGATGGTAACGGTTTCGTGCGGCGCGAGCTGCGCACCGTGAAGGATCGCCTCGAGTCTCCCCGCTGGAATACTGGCTCCGAGGACGTAGGCCGCCGTGCTGTCCAGAATCACCGGCACCCCCACCGCGATGATGTAGTGCCTGGTGAGCCGCCCGGAAAAGAGGCTGGAAGTTCCGGGCTTTCCCGAGCGAAGCGCTTCCTGCTCCATCTCGTTCACGGCGGCGGGAGCGGGACCGCGCGGAAGCGGCGTCCCCCAGGCTACGGCCGTGTTCACGATATGCGCGTTGCGCTGGGGATCCCGCAGCACGATCTGAAGGTTGAGCTGGCGTGATACTTCCATCACCTGATGATGGAACTTCTCAAAATCACCGACGTGCAGGAAGTGGGAGCTCGCCAACGCCGTCAGCATGTTCATCGTGCCGAGGATCTCGCGATCGATCACAACGGCGATCTCGCGCACCTTTCGCTGGGCATTCTGCTCGATCTGTTCCCGCTTCGCGGCGGCCGAAAGAGAGGCGAGCCACCCACCGAAAAGCAATGCCGGAATTAGAATAACGATGACGACCGCACTGAAATAGGCGCGGATTGAAAGGCCGCTGTCGCGCAGGGCTGCGACATAGCGATGAAGTCGCCCAGCCGTCCCAGACGATGAATGGAGCATTTCCGGTCCGCGCCGTCACACCAAGGCAATGCCGCGGCTCTACGGAGAGCCGACTTGCAGATCGAACGAATCAGGCCCTGACCTGTACAGATTAGCAGCCAATGCCCCTGCCCGCCTCGCCTAAGGGCCGCCGTGGCGGGTTGCGTCGAGCCGATGCTCGCGGGCGCCGGTCGGTCGTACGAGGGTCCGCGAGCGATCGATCAATAGCTCAGGGCGCGACCGACCGCTCGCGTTCCGCGGGGCGCATCGATGGACACAATACAGAGGTCTCTGAAAGCGGTCCACATGGTCCACGTCATAGAGGAGAAAGTCACGCGTCGTGATTTCCCTGACGCGGCAAAAATGCATTAACCATGCCGGGTAAGTCGGGACCACCACCTTAATCTGGCGTTAACGCGACATTCCTAATTCTCGAAAACATGCGCTTACTGCTCTGGATAGTTGCCGTGCTTGCCCTGGCGAGCGCACTCGATTCGTCCCTCTATGACGGCCGTAACACGCGCGCGGTCGCGCAGCTGACCCGGGCGATTGCAGTGCATTTCCGATAGGCTTGCCGTCGAGCCAGATTGCGATGGGATTGGCCGCGCCTTCTCGCTGGCCTCGCGTCAAGCCCAAAGGCGCCGTAGCCTAACCCCTCACCCCGCTCGCTCCGCTCGCGACCCTCTCCCGCAAGGGGAGAGAGGCAGGTTCATCGGCTGGCGCGCGGCGCCGCCACGGCCAGGAACGCCGCCAGGATCGGGCGCCACAGCTCTGCCGCCTCGGCCAGCTCGATGATGCGGTGCCCCTCGGTGCCGAACGGCGGCAGCAGGTGGTACTCGGCTGCGCCGCCGGCGCTGCGAAACGCCTCGTACATTCCCCTGGACAAGGCAGGAGCGAAATAGGTGTCGTTCTCGGCGTAGAGCCACAGCGTCGGAATCCGCGCCGAGCGTCCGAGGTCGCCGGCCGCCGCGAGCAGCCGGTCGGGCGAGCAGTTGTTGTTGGGCCGGCTGCCGGCATGCCCGCCGCGGCCGCCCGCGAAGTTGACCACCGCCTGCACGGCCTTGGGATTGCGGCTTGCCAGCGCGAGCGCCCCCCACCCGCCGGCGGAGTGGCCGACCACGACCGTGCCCGATCCGGCAATGAAGGGCTGTGCCTTCATGTACGCGATCGCTGCCTCGATGCTGTCCGCCGCGCGCTGCCCGGAGTGAACATAGTCCGGGCTCTCGCACCGGCCCTGGTCCTCGAAGTAGGGCCCGCCGGTCTCGCCGTGTCCCGGGCGCAGGGGCAGCACCACCGCATAGCCGCGCTCGAGAAACCATTGCGACGCGAGCGGATACTCGCGCAGCGGATAAGTCTCGCGCACGGCGGCGCTCTGGATCGAGCCGTGATTGATCACCGCCAGCGGAAAGGGCCCCGCGCCCGGCGGCCGCAGCAGGATCGCGTGGATGCGCACGCGCTCGGGGGGGATCGGCAGGAACCAGAGCTGGCGGCGCCAGGCTCCGCTCTCCGGCCCCTGTGGCCCGAGAAGCCCCCAGCCTCCGTCCTCCGACCCCTGCGGCCCGGAAAGCGGCTGGGCCCCGGCCGGCGCCGACGCAAAGGCCAGGACCGCCAGCGCGCCCGCGACCAAGGCACAGACGATGCGCCTCATTGCGGCACACCTTCTGTCCGGCGAAGGAACTTTAAATCGGCGGCTCCAGCCGTCATCTGGCGATGCGCAGATGGGCGAGGCTCGTTCCGATCTGGTTGAACGTGGTGACGATCTGGCCCGCGCTGTTCAGCGCGAAATACATGCTCGGCTTGCTGGCGCATTGCTGCAGGATCGAGGAATCGCCGGACATTACCAGCACGGTGTAGACCAGGACTCCCGCGTTCTTCATGTTGGTGCAGGCGGCCTGGGTGCGCAGGTCGATCGCCGATTGGTTGGTGGTCCAGCGGTTCTGCGTGTTGAGGCCGTCGGTCAGCAGGATGACCACCTGCTGGGTGTCGGGCGTCATGGTGGGCGCGTTGAGCGGGTCGCCGGCGGTGAGCGCCTGCCAGCCCCAGGCCAGGCCGATGGTCTGGTTGGTGGTGCCGGCCGCATTCATCTGGTCGACCTTGGCGCTGAGCGCGGTCCAGTTGTAGGACAGCGGCATGATCGTTGCCATCGAGCAGTTCACGGCGGGAAACCACGTGGCCGGGTTGCCGACGACCGGCGTCGTGTTCTGCACGTCATAGGGCTGGGTGCGGTCGGTGAAGCAGCCGTTCCAGGTGCTCGGGGTCGGGTGGCAGGGATTGCTATCGTCATCACCGCCGTCGCAGCCGCTGCTGCCGCCGTCGTCGCCGCTGCCGCCGACCGTGCCAGTGAAGCTCCAGTCGATCCACGGCTTGGTCTTGTAGAGGGTCGGGTCGACCTTGACGAACATGTTGAACGGGATGATCGCGACCTGGATGTCGCCGGGGTTGCCGCCCGCGTTCTGCATGGTCGTCAGGAACTGGTGCGAGGCGGTCTTGAGCGCGCTGATCTTGCTGGTGCCAGTCGCATCCGTCTGGGTCATCGAGCCGGTATTGTCGAGCACGAGCGCGACCCGCAGCTTGGTCAGTCCCCAGGTGATGGTCGTGGTGGTGGAGATCGGCATGGTGGTCTTGCCGAACAGGCGCATCAGCGTGGTGTCGACATTGGCGGTCCCGGTCAAGGTCAGGCTGCTCGCGGCCGCATTGTAGGTGACGGTGATCTGCTTGTTCAGCGCATCCGGCCGGGTGAACTCCGCGTTGAAGTAGTTCGTGGCCTTCTGCGTCATCTGGGCGACGCTCAGGTTGGGCGCCTCCTTGGACAGCATCAGCCCGGCCGCGTCCAGCGCCGCCTGCATCTGGGTGCGGTCCGAGTTGGCGCGGCTGTAGTCTAGAGCGGCGCCGACCAGGCCGACGACCGGAATGAGCGCGATCCCGAAGATCAGGGTGACGTTTCCGCCGCGGGCCGTTGCGAAGTTTCCGATCGCGGCGCGGAGCTTTTGGAAGAGACGCTGGTCCGCCATGGAATCACCGGTCCGGTTGAACGCGAGCGGACCCGGTCGTAACGCCGCGGCATGAAGACAGGTTTAAGCGGATTGCAGAAAAAACGTGTGGCGGGCGTTAGTATTAGCGATGCGTTAAGCGGCCGCCCGCAGCGGGGAATCGGTTGGAGGGCCTCTCGTTCACATTGCTGCATGACTTGCCGAGCACTCGGCCCTACCTCTCCCCGCCTGCGGTCCGCCGGCGGGGAGAGGTAGGCTTGCGGCACGGCTGCGCGTCCATTCCACCGGTAAGCCCTCCACAGTGTGCGAGGCCGCCGGCATCTGACCTGTGCTGGATTCATCCCCGGCTTCGCTCGGTCGCACCTCAGTTCGCGATCCGGAGCTGGCTCAGCTGCGTGCCGATCTGGTTGAACGTCGTCACGATCTGGTTGGCCGTGGTCAGGAGGAAGAACTTGTCCGACGAGCTCGCGCAATTCTGCAGCAGCGTGGAGGTCGGATCGCCGCCGGTGTCAACCTGGACGGTGTAGAGCGTGATCCCGGCCGTCTTCACGCTCTGGCAGGTCCCGGTGAGGGCCGGGTTGTACATGCGGCCGTCCACCTGGGTGCTGGTCGTGAACCCGTCGCCGTACCAGCGGTCCTGGGTGTTGAGGCCGTCGGACAGCAGGATGACGATCTGCTGGTAGATGTGACTGGCATCCATGGGCGGCGCGGTGAGCGGCCCGCCACCGACCAGCGACTGCCAGCCCCACACCAGGCCGATCGGCTGGTTGGTACTGCCGTTCGGGGTCATGGCATCCACCAGGTTGTTCAGCGCGGTCCAGTCGTTGCTCAGCCCCATCATCTGCAGCGGGCAGGCGCCGTACTGGTCGGCCGGGTAGAGGGTAGCGGCATTGCCGGAGACCGGCGCGTCGACCTTCTGGTCGTAGCCCGAGGCGGTGCCGGGAGCGCTGCTGGTGCCACGATCGGTGACGCAGCCGTTCCATGTGGTGTGGCTGCTGGGCGTCCAGGTGGTGGTGCAATTGCCGCCGCCGTGGTGACCGCCGCCACCAGTGCAGGTCGTGACATTGCTGCCGTTGGCGGCGTCCCATGCGGTCCAGTCGATCCAGCTGGCGGCGGAGTTGCCGGAGCCGATGTTGACCTCCTTGTTGAAGGGAATGATCGAGACGTAGACGTCGCCGCTGTTGACCGCGGAGCCCTGCAACGTGGTGAGCAGAGCCTTGGTGGCGGTTTTCAGCGCCGTGATCTTGCCGGCATCCGCCATGGAGCCGGTGTTGTCGAGCACGAGCGCGACGCGCAGCCGCGAGATGCCCCATTTCACCGTGGTCGTGGCGCTGATCGGCATCGACGTGGTGTTCATGCCCACCAGGCGCGCCAGCGTGGTGTTGACGGTCGCGGTTCCGGTGAGCGTCAAGCTGCTGTCCGCGCCGTTGTAGCTGACGACGAGCTTCGCATCGGGACGAGTGAACTGTGCGGCGAAGAAGGCATTGGCCTTCTGCGTGATCTGGTCGGCCGTCAGCTTGGGCGCTTCCTTGGAGACCATCAGCGCGGTCGCGTCGAGCGCCGCCTGCATCTGCACCAGCGTGCCATTGGCGCGGCTGTAGTCGATGGCAGCGCCCGTCAAGGCCATGACCGGGATCAGCGAGAGCCCAAAGATCATCGTCACGTTTCCGCTGCGGGCGGCGCGAAACCTTTGGAAGAAGGCGATAAGCTTTCGGGTCCGACGTTGCGTAGTCATGGCAGCACCCCTGCAAAGTGGTTACGCTGGCCATGACGGTACCCGTTCGCGTATCAACCTCGCTTTAAGGAATTCGCAAGAAGTTAGCACATCCGAGCGGGAAAAAACTGGATCAACTACTGCATCAAGTTAAGTGGAACTTGCGACAGATGCCTTTTCGATCGTTACGCGGAAGCTTTGACCGGCGTGTCCATCAAAGTATTTACTCGATTTAACGCAAAATGATTGCCGGTCAACCCACGAGGCAAACCCGTCGGTACCGAGCCGGCCACCGACGCTGCGAGAGGCCCGCAGGGAATTCCGCGCATCCGCGTTGGTGTTAGCGGCGGCCTCGGAGTGCCAAGCCGGCCGCCGTTCCGCTCAGTGCGCAGCCTCGCAGCGCTAATAAATGCTCACCAGCGGCGTGCTGTTTCTACACAATGAGTTTCACCGCGACTTCATTTCCGTCCGCTATGGCTGGTCGAGGCAAAGCTCACATTGAAAGGTGTGACCATGTATCCTGCGCTGGCAAAGCTCCTGGACGGACTGCGTGCACTTCTCTCCGCCCGGGGCGGAAACGTCGCCGTCACCTTCGGGCTCGCGCTCATCCCGGTGGTCGGGACCGTTGGCGCGGCGGTCGATTACGCCCGCGCCAATTCCGCCCAGGCGCGCATGCAAGCCGCCGCCGACGCCGCCGCGCTGCGGGCCGCCATTGGAAGCTACAGCGCCGACAGCGACCGCGTGACCGCGGGTGTCAATGCCTTCAACGCGGATTATCATTCTCAGTTGGGGGCCGCCTCGCCGACGGTGACGGTCGCCAACAATGCCGTCACGGTAACGGCGTCGGGCAGCGTGCCGACGACCGTTCTCGGCGTGATGGGCTTCAACAGCATGGCGATCAGCACGACTGCGACGGCCCGGATCGGAGGCGGCCAGACCGCCTGCATCCTGGCGCTGCAGACGTCGAACGACGCCATCTTTGTCCACGGCAGCGCAGGCCTCAGGGGAAACTGCGGCTTCTACTCCAATTCGACGAGTAGCAACGGCATCGATTTCGACGGCGACAGCGTGACATCGGCGAGATCGATGTGCGTCGCCGGCAACTACTACAAGGATTCGCAGGCGCAGGTCAGCCCGCTTCCGCAGACCCGCTGTCCCGCCGTGGCGGACCCGCTGGCGTCGCTGCCGGCACCGTCCAATGCCGCCGCGGCTTGCAATTTCAACGGCTACAAGCTTGACGGCACGGGTACGCTCAACCCGGGCGTCTATTGCGGCGGCATCGAAATCAGCAGCAGCGGCAGGGCGACCTTCAATCCGGGCATCTACATCATCCGCGATGGCCAGTTCAATATCGGCAGCTCGGCGCAGGTGACCGGGCAAAACGTGATGTTCTATCTCACCGGCAGCAACGCCAATCTGAACCAGGGCAGCAGCAGCCATATGAACGTCACGGCGCCGAATTCCGGAACCTACAAGGGCATCGTGTTCTTCCAGAGCCGGACCGCCAACACGTCGGCAAACCAGTTCGGCGGCTCCACCACTGACGTTATCCAATGCGCCGTCTACTTCCCCAACGGCACCGCGGAGATCAATTGCAACGGCACGGTGGGCGCCAGCGCCGATTACACCATCTGGGTGGTCAAGCGCCTGCAGCTCGACTCAAGCGCTACCTTGCAGGTGACGAGCAATTATGCCGGCAGCTCGACGCCGGTGGCCGATGCGCTCTCGCCCATGGTCAACGGCACGATGGCGATGCTGATGAGGTAACGGAGCCGCCGGCGGCGCGCTCACGCGCCGCGACGGCCACCGTTATCGAGCGGCACGGCGGAGATGACTCCGAACGCCTGGGCGGTCGGCCTCGTCGGCGATGGTGAGGTCGATCCTCGCCTCGTAGCCGTCCGGCGCGTCGCGCCAGAACACGCCTTGGCGCAGACCTCCTTGGCGGCGAAGCGCTCTGGGAGGCAAACCTCAGCGAAGTGCGGCAGCGAGTAGGGCCACCAGGCTCAGTCGCAACGCCGAATTCGGCGGATCGTGCCGTCGTCCCGCTCGATGGTGATGGTCCGGCAACCGCCAACGCCATACTCGCGATAGCCGCCGCCGTACCCCCGATAGGGTGGGCCCCCGCGCCCCGACGGACCGCAAAACCGCATGCCACGGTCGTAGCAGACCTCCGGCGGGCCCGGAACATAGCGGCCGCCGAATTCGCACGAGTAGCCGCACATGGCGGCGGGCCGTATCGCCGATTCGGGCGGCGTCCGTACGCTGCCGGGGTTGGCGACGAATGCCTCAGCGCCGCTCAGGCCGAAGCCGAGGATCAGCATGCCTGAAGCAAGCGCCGACTTCATGAGGGCTGTGTGCATCGTCTCTCCTCCTCCATGGGCCTCGACGACATCACGCGTCCGCTGCGCTGTGGTGTCGATCCGGCCACAGCCGGACTGTCACTACCAACCCCGCCAGACCCACAAGGTTGCGCAAATCGCTACCACCCCAGGTTGCCGAAAAGCCGCATCCTCCCCATGCAATGCAGAAGGAGAACCTTGTGCCGGCCATACCGGAATGTGCATGACGGGCTGCCACTGGCGAAAGCAACTCAGGAGCCGTGGCGGTTTCCCTGCTCGAGCGGCACAGCCGAGATGACGACGAACGCCTGGGCGGTCGGCCCCTCGTCGGCGATGGTGAGGTCGATCCTCGCCTCGTAGCCGTCCGGCGTGATCTCCTCGAGCCGCCGCAGCGCGCCGCCGGTGAGGCGCATGGTGGGCCGTCCGGATGGGAGATTGACGACCCCCATGTCGCGCCAAAACACGCCCTTGCGCAGGCCGGTGCCCAGCGCCTTGGCGCAGGCCTCCTTGGCGGCGAAGCGCTTGGCGTAGGTCTCGACGCGCCGCGCCCGCCGCTCGGCGCGGGCGCGCTCGTTTGCGGTGAAGATGCGGCCGAGGAAGCGCTCGCCGTGGCGCGCCACGACCCGCTCGATGCGGCCGATATCGACGATATCCGAGCCGATGCCGAGGATCATGCCGCCCTGCCCCGATCCATCGCCGCGCGCATCGCTTTCACCGCGGCTGCAAGGCCGCCGAGCAGCGCCTCGCCCACCAGGAAATGCCCGATATTGAGCTCGACGATCTCCGGCAGCCGCGCAATCGCCTCGGCGGTGGCGTAGTCGAGCCCGTGGCCGGCATGCACCTCGAGCCCGGCCGAGCGGGCAAGGGCGGCACCCTGCCGGATGCGTTCCCATTCGGCCGCGGCGGCATCCGCCTGCCCGGCCGCG
>Ga0066903_100006681_pt1 | contig 10304 bp, 6 predicted proteins | sample PanSoiMetaGPlot1_FD_67491 | JGI IMG/M metagenome (GOLD analysis project Ga0066903, IMG submission 67491) | Tropical forest soil microbial communities from Panama analyzed to predict greenhouse gas emissions - Panama Soil - Plot 1 (version 2) | ecosystem: Environmental > Terrestrial > Soil >... | reverse complement strand
GGGGCGTCGAGAAGGATTCTCGTCAGCCGCTGGGAAATCTCCGTGGCAACCTCCGATAGCGTCATCATCTGGCCGGATCCGCTCGGACATTCGACTCTGTACGACTCGCCGAAATAGTAATGGAATTTCTGCAGCGCCTCGATGAGCAGGAAATTGATGGGAAACCAGATCGGCCCACGCCAGTTCGAATTGCCGCCAAAGAGCCCGGTTGTCGACTCGCTTGGCTCATAACTGACGCGGTACTCGTGCCCATCCACGTTCAGCACGTACGGCCGATCGAGGTGGATCCGCGATATCGATCGAATGCCGTAAGGTGACAGGAACTCCCGCTCGTCGAGCATGACGTTCAAAATGCGCCGCAGTTTGTCGCCGTTCACAATCGAGAGCAACCGGCGCTCGTTCCGGCCTGGCGTCCGCATGCACGCGACGTTACGTGTCAGGTCCGCCCGATGCTCGATGAACCATTCGAGCCGCCGGCGGAAGCCGTCGTGCCGTTCGAGCATCTCAGGCTCGAGCGTTTGCACCGCGAGCAACGGAATCAAGCCCACGAGCGACCGCACTTTAAGAGGCATGCGCGTGTCGTCGGGCAGGTGTAGCACATCGTAGAAGAAGCCGTCCTCGTCATCCCAGAGGTCGTGCCGTGTGGCACCGTGCTGTGCGCCGCCGCTCATCGCGTGTGCGATGTTCAGGAAGTGCTCCCAGAACTTGCTCGCGACATCCTCGTACGCGGCGTTGTGCTTTCCGAGCTCGAGCGCAATGGCGAGCATATTCAGCGAATACATCGCCATCCAGCTCGTGCCGTCGGACTGCTCAAGGTGGCCACCTGTCGGGAGGGGCGCGCTGCGATCGAAGACCCCAATGTTGTCGAGGCCGAGGAACCCACCCTGGAAGACGTTCATGCCCTCGGCGTCCTTCCGGTTCACCCACCAGGTGAAGTTGAGCAGCAGCTTGTGGAATACGCGCTCGAGAAATCTCAGATCACCTTTGCCGCGTCGCTTTTGTTCGATCTTGTAGACGCGCCAGGCGGACCACGCATGCACCGGTGGATTCACATCCCCAAACGCCCACTCGTACGCCGGCAGCTGACCGTTCGGGTGCATGTACCACTCGCGCAGCAGCAACGTGAGCTGGTCCTTGGCGAACTCGGCATCGACCAGCGCGAGCGGCACGCAGTGGAACGCCAAGTCCCATGCGGCGTACCACGGATATTCCCATTTGTCTGGCATGGACAAGACATCCGCGTTGTACAGGTGTGTCCATTCGCGGTTGCGTCCGTCTTCTCGCCCCGACGGAGGCGGGGGTTGAGCCGGGTCGCCGCGCAGCCAGTCCTTGACGACATAGTGGTAGTACTGTTTGGACCAGAGCAGGCCCGCGAAGGCCTGCCGCGCCACGTTCTTCCCGTCGTCCGACAGCGTCGACGGAATGATCGTCTCGTAGAAGTCATCGGCTTCGCGCCGTCTCGTCGCGAGCGCGGCTTGGAACGACGTGCCGAAGTCTGCCACCGGCTGCTGATTGAAGCGAAGGCACAGTGTCTGGGTCTGTCCGGACGCGATCTTCATCCGGTTGTGCGCCGCGGCCTTCGTCCCGCGCTCCGCTGGGTTGACGGCCTCCAGCTCCCCGTTGACGACCAAGCGATGGAAAGCGTCCTTGACGTACGGGGACGGACTGGGGCATCCAAACAGGCGCTCGCAATTCGTCTCATTCTCCGTGAAGAGCAGGCTCGACGCGCCGTCGCAATGTAGGTACCGCCTCCCGTACTTCAGATCCTCGAGCGCGATCGTGTCCGTCCCACGCAAGCGGGCCAGCGACGGTCGTGTTGGGTTTGGATACCACGACCACACGTTGCGGAACCACACGGTCGGCAGGACGTCGATCGGGGCGGCTTCTGGTCCGCGGTTCGTGATGTGGATGGCGATCAGGAGGTCTTCCGGATCCGCCTTGGCGTACTCGACGACCACGTCGAAGTACCGGTTGTCACTGAAGACGCCGGTGTCGACAAGCTCGTACTCCGGGTGTTCCTTGCCTCGGCGGCGATTCTCATACGCGAGATCCGAATAGGGAAACGCCGTCTGCGGGTATTTGTAGAGGAACTTCATGTACGAGTGCGTCGGCGTGCTGTCGACGTAGAAGTAGTATTCCTTCACGTCTTCGCCATGATTGCCCTCGCCGCCGGTCAAACCGAAGAGTCGCTCCTTGAGTATCGGGTCTCGGTAGTTCCACAGCGCTAACGCAAAGCAGATGCGCTGGTGGCGGTCGCACACGCCCGCAAGCCCGTCTTCGTTCCAACGGTACGCGCGCGACCGCGCATGGTCATGAGGAAAGTACTCCCATGCTGTCCCGCCAGGGCTGTAGTCCTCGCGAACGCTTCCCCACGCCCGTTCGCTGAGGTACGGTCCCCACCGTTTCCAATGGTGGATCCGTTGGCGCGACTGCTCGAGGCGAAGGGCTTCCGCGGTGAGATCGGATGCGGCAGGTCGCATACAAGACGTTCGATGCCAAGCAGGTTCAAACGTTACGTCGTGATCAGCCCCGAAGATCAGCGCGTGACGATTCGCAGGCCGTGTCCGTCCGGATCGCGCGTCAGCGCACCGGCAACAAACCCGAGGGCGAGCTTGCTCACGTCGACAGGACCGGGAGAGACGAGCGTGATGCGATGGTCGCGGGCAAGCCCGAGCAGCGCATCCGCCCGGTCGGTCACAACGGTTGTTTGCCAGTGCGAAAGATCATTCGCACGCAGATCCACCGGGGCGGCACGGCCGTCGCGGGGTGCGAGGTATTCGAGCAACTCAATCCCTGGCCCCTTCTGCGCTCGGAGGGCCGTGATCCGGAGACGAGCGCCGAACACATTGTTCAGGTGCTCCTGCTCGATGTCGTAGTTTTCGCTCTCCCCAGCGACGGAGAAGCCAAGCACATCTTTATAGAAGCGCAACGAAGCATTCGTGTCGTCGACGACGATCGCTGTGTGATCGATCCCCAGGAAGACCCGACCTGCTGCGCCATGCCACCTCGGCAGGCCTTTGCCAGGCGGGAACGAAATGATTTCGAGGAAATGGCGGTCCGGGTCGCGAAAGTAGAACGCGCTGATCCCGCCAGCGTTGGGATTCCAGTCTGGCAGACGCTGCGGCCCGCTCGACGCGTGCTCGACGCTGTGTTCGCGAAGGACCTGATACGCCTGCCTGATGTCGTGGACGACGATGGCGATGTGCTGGAACACACGATCGTTCGCGCGGAGGTCCGACGGCGTGGGTCGTCCTTTCGGCGCGAGAAACTCGGTCAATTCAATCTGCTCGGTGCCCAGACGGAGCCGCACGACGCGAACACACGCGCCGAATACGCCCGTCAACAGTTCAAACGGCCGGCCCGCCAGCTCCCGATCCGAGACTTTCTCGAACGGCAGAACGCCCGTATAGAAGGCCAACGCGCGATCCATGTTCGAGACTGTGAAGCCGACTGCCTCCACAGCGGACGCCTGAAGCGGCGCTGCTTTGGCGTCGGCGGCCAGCGCCCGCGACAGCGGCAGCCGCAAGACGATCAGAAGCGCACCGGCGAGGATGGCCACGCAGTATCTGATTTGGCGACTCATTGGGTTGCCTGCAGAGCCGCCGACGCACGCGCACCGAGCCGTTCAAGAAGGTGGTCGCCGACGCGGAGCGCGTTGGCCATGATCGTCAGCGCGGGGTTGACGGCTCCGCTCGACGGAAAAAAGCTGCCATCGACGACGTACAAGTTGTCGAGATCATGCGCCTTGCAGTTCGGGTCGAGCGCCGACGTGCCGGGATCCCGCCCGAATCGGATCGTGCCGTTCTGGTGCGCGACGCCGGCGAGCGGAATGCGGGTGCCCACGAACAGATTTCGAGGGACCAGATGGGGGTGCATATCGAGGTGCTGCAAGAGGTGTTCGAGCTTCGCGATCAGTCGTTTGTGTCCTTCGACGTTATTCGGCATGTAGGACAACACGATATTGCCGCGCCCATCCAGGCTGACCCGGTTGTCGGGATCTGGAAGATCTTCGGACGTGAGCCAGAAATCGAGCGAGTGCTTGGCCATGAGGTCGAGCGTCATGCCCGGCACGATCGCCGGGGCACCGGCCGAGAGCGCGACGGCATCGAGCTTGCCGACGAATGAAATATGGCCCATCGGGAATGGAAAACCGGCATCGCCGAAATAGAAATCGTTCACCGCGAGGGTCTTCTGAAACACCGTCGGGTTTGGCGTTCTCGAAATGGCGAGAAGGACGGAGTTGATGTGCCCCATGTAATGGCGGCCAACGACGCCGGAACGATTCGCGAGACCGTGTGGATGTTTGTCGGTGGCCGACCGGAGCAGCAATGCCGCAGAGTTGATCGCCCCGCACGATGCCACAACGATGTCGCCGGACACCCGCTCCTCGGCGCCGTCGCGCTCCATGACCACACACGTCACCTCGCGCCCTGAGGCGCTCGTCACCAACCTGGTCACACGCGCGTTCGTCAGCAGTGTCACGTTTGGATGCTCGAGGGCCGGGTCGACACAGATCACCTGCGCGTCGCTCTTGGCGTGCATCAGACACGGGAACCCGTCGCAGGTGTCGCACCGGATACATTTGCTGGCTCGCGGATGCGCTTCGTCGAGCATGATGCCGAGTGGCACGTGAAACGGCCGCAGCCCGCATCGCGCCAGATCGTCGTGCAGCTGCTGGATCCGCGGCTCGTGCTGCACGGCAGGAAACCGATACGGTGCGCTCGCGGGAGGTTCAGTTGGGTCGACGCCACGCTCGCCGTGTACCTGGTACAAGTACTCGGCTTGCGCATAGTACGCCTCGAGATCGTCGTAGCTGATGGGCCACGTCGGCGAAATCCCGCCGTGGTGGACAATCTCGCCGAAGTCCTGCTTCCGCAGTCTGAACAACGCCGCGCCGTAGAACTTCGTGTTTCCGCCGACATAGTAGTTCGTGTGCGGGTGGAGCGGTTTGCCGTGCTTGTCCTGCCACACCTCTCTCGTATGGTATTTGGCGTCAACGTTGACCGCGCGCGAGCTCCAGTTGTCCTTCTCCCGACGCACGTAGTCCCCGCGCTCCAGCAACAGGATCCGCTTGCCGGACGCCGCGAGGCGATACGCGAGGGTGCCTCCGCCCGCACCCGTGCCGATGATGACCACGTCATAGTGGCTCATACCGATGCCTCCACGTGCTCGGCGAAGCCGCACTTGAAAATGCAGGGGACATTGAGCGGGTGATGCATTTTTGCGCACCGGATGGACGCAAGGCCTCTGGCGCGGACGTACAGCTGCCCGGCCAGCAGCATTCCGATCAGCGGCGCCGTGAAATAGATCCAAAGCGTCGATTTCGCGTGCGCGAGGATGGCCGGCCCCAACGTTCGCGCCGGATTCATGCTCATCCCCGACAACGGCGCTTCAATGGTGATGTAGGTCGCGACCAGCACTCCGGCGCAGAGACCCGTGAAGCGGGAGATGGTCGAAATATTTGACACAATCAGGACCGTCAGCATCATGCCGAACGAGATGGCCGCCTCGGCCGCGAACGCCGCGGCCACGCCGCTGGGGCCGGGGATGGTGGCCACGTAATTCACTGAGGGGTGGGCGGGCAGGCCGCGGAACATCCCGATCGCAGCGAGAATGCCGGCGAATCCACCGACAAACTGTCCAAGGATGTAGCCGGCGGCGTCTGGGGGCGCGACCTTGCCCAACCGCATGAACGTCAGGGTCACTGCCGGGTTCATGTGAGCCCCCGAGCGGCGGCCAAGCGGTGAGTAAACCAAAGCGATCAGCGTCAACCCCATCGCCAACCCCATGGCCACGCGACGCCCGACGGGGGATGCGGTCCACCCGGACAGCGGCGACGCCGGGTGCTGGAGGAGGGTCGCAAAGCCCGCCGCCGACACCATGAAGAAGCCGAGGCAGACGGCCTCAATCGTGTATTCCCGCCAATGCTTCGCGAACGGTCTCACGTCGGAACCTTTGATGCCGGCAGGGAGGCCGCTGTTACGGCGCCGATCTGAAACCTTTACGGTCGAGCGAACATCCAAGGACTCGAGTCGGCGCTGCCCGGACGGGCCCGACAACGATCCTGATGACGCGAATACTCGCACTCGGCGGCTTGGAGGCATCCACACGGCGCTTTTATCCGGAACGGGCGCCCGGGTCAGTGCGGGACGTCCAAGTGGCTCTCGTCAGCGGCGACGACGCCATCATGCTCGAAAACCGCGTTCGCGGCGAATTCATGGAAATGCCCGGCCTTCGGCTGACGCCGGCTCAGGCCTCACGATTGTGGGCGGTCGACAGCCTGACCTCCGCGCGCATCCTCGACGGGCTCGCCGCGACAGGATTTCTGTCCCGTACACGTGAAGGCGCGTACGTGCGCGCATCGCGGGCATGACGATGCTGATCGACGATCGGACCGAGTGGCTGGAACCTGACGGCCTCGGGGGGTTTGCCTCAGGAACGACCTCCGGGGTGCGCACGCGCCGCTACCACGCGCTGCTGTTGACGGCGACCACACCACCAACGGGCCGCGTCGTGTTGGTCAACGGTTGCGAGGCGTGGCTCGATACGCCGTCTGGAACCTTTGCCCTGACCACCCAGCGATACACCCCCGACGTGCTGTATCCGGACGGAGTTTCTCGAATCGTGAGTTTCTCCAACCAACCATGGCCGACCTGGGTTCTCGCCTTGCCGAACGGCACCAGAATCATCCAAGAGGTGTTCGTCCAGCACGGCCTCGGGACCACCGTCCTGTCGTGGAAGGCGGAGAACATTCGCGACTCCACGCGACTCCGCGTGCGCCTGTTCCTGTCCGGCCGCGATTACCACGCAACGCACCACGAGAATGGCGCCTTCCGCTTCGAGGCTGAGCGAACCGGTGCAGCGGTGGCATTTCGGCCATACGCCGACATCCCGTCAATCGTCTGTTTGTCGAACGGGGCCTACGAGCCGATGCCCGCATGGTATCGGCAATTCCTGTACAGCGCTGAGCGGGAGCGCGGCCTCGACGACACCGAAGATCTCGCATCGCCTGGCGTGTTCACGTGGCAGCTCACGGACGATTCGCCACGGGCGATCGTGCTGCTGAAACCCGGCGGGACGAGCGCGCCTATGGCGCGATCGGCCGTGGAGGTCCTCGCGCTGGCGGACTCAGCAGAGCACGCCGAGCGGACGCGCCGAATGGGCTTTCGAGGGTCGCTCGATCGATCGGCCGACGCATATCTCGTTCAGCGCGGGTCGGGCCGAACCGTTGTGGCGGGCTATCCGTGGTTCACGGATTGGGGGCGCGACACCTTCATCGCCATGCGCGGCCTCTGCCTCGCGACAGGGCGTCTGGTCGACGCACGGGACATCCTCGTGGAGTGGGCATCCGCCGTCTCAGACGGTATGTTGCCGAACCGCTTTCCCGATCGAAGCGAAGCGCCTGAGTTCAATTCGGTTGACGCGGCGCTTTGGTATGTCATCGCCGTGCATGACCTGATCGCAGCAGCCGCTTCAGCCCCCGTACTCTCACGGGATCAACGCGCCACCCTGGACGCAGCGGTGGTTCAGATCATCACGGGCTATGCCCGAGGCACGCGCTTCGGCATCCGAATGGACACGGACGGGCTCCTCGCGGCGGGCTCCCCGGGCGTCCAGCTCACGTGGATGGACGCGCGGGTTGGTGATCGCGTGATCACGCCGCGCATCGGGAAACCGGTCGAGATTCAGGCGTTGTGGCTGAACGCACTGCGGATTGCGTCCGGGCTCGACTCGTCCTGGCGCGCATGGCTTGGGAGAGGGCAGGCATCCTTCATCAAACGCTTCTGGAACGACGAGCGGGGGTACCTTGCTGATGTCATCGATGTGGATCACGTTCCGAACACGCGCGACGAGACGTTTCGGCCGAACCAGATCCTTGCGGTCGGCGGCTTGCCCCTGTCGCTGATCCGGGCGCATCGCGCTCGCCGCATCGTCGATGAGGTGGAACGCCGACTTGTGACGCCACTGGGCCTGCGGTCGCTGGCTCCTGAAGAACCGGGCTATGCGCCACGTTACGAAGGCGACTCGTCGGCGCGCGATGCGGTCTACCACCAAGGTACTGTGTGGCCATGGTTGTTGGGGCCGTTCGTTGACGCGTGGGTGCGCGTCCGAACGGATCGCGAGGCGGCGCGGCGAGAAGCGCGGCAACGGTTTGTCACACCGTTGATCGCCCATCTGGAGAGCGTTGGTCTGGGCCACGTGTCGGAGATCGCCGACGCCGAGACGCCGTTCACGCCCCGAGGCTGTCCGTTTCAGGCATGGTCGCTTGGCGAACTGCTCCGCATCGATCGCGTGGTGCTCGCCGAACGGCAGCCAGCGACTCACGCGCGGGGAGTTCACCCGCAATTCGTTGCGACCACACGCTGATTAAGCGATGGGCGGCTCGAACGTGACGCGGGACCGCTGGAGAACGATCAGGGTTTCGTCGTCGCGGACTGGTTCGCCCCGGCGGAACGTGTCCACGAGACCGAGGAGCGTTGCGCCGGCGGCCATGGGTGAGTCCACCGGCAATCCACAAGCCAAATCCAGGAGCTCATCGCCAACCTGGCGCCCGGTCGCATCAACCGTTTCGGAGAGTCCGTCCGTATAGCAAATCAGTAGGTCGCCGACGCCGAGATCGACGACGCTGTCGGTATAACTGCTTCCGAAGAAATCGATTCCGAGCGGGAGGCCGACCGTGTCTGAGGCCTCCGACGTCGTCTGTTGCAGCCATCCCCAACGTTTGTCGTCTGCGTGATACCAGAGTGGCGGTGGATGCCCGGCGTTGGTGAACACGAGCTGGCCCGAGCTCGAATCGAACCCGATCACGAGCGCCGTCGCAAACGTGACATCGTCGGCGCCAGGTGTCTCATGAAGAGCTTCGCTCAATTCGCGGACAAATTGCCACTGTTGGCCCAAGTTGATGTGTGTTCGCATCAGATCGAGCAGATGCCGGGCCGCGACCCTGACGGCCTGCCCATGACCGCTCACGTCAGCCAGGGCGACCCGGCAGAGAACACCCCCGTCGCACACGGACAGATAGTGGATGTCGCCTCCATCCTTGCCAAGCTCGATCGGCGCGGAGTACACCCAACCCTGGAGGCCCGGGAGCTCCACCGAGTGAGCAACATTACAGTTGGCGCCCCATATCTCGCTGCACATGAGCGTGCGAGGAGAAGCCGGCTGTTCACTGGGGCGTCGTCGATGGACATCTATCTCCTCGGCAGGGAACCTTGGATTCATCGCTCGGTTGGATGCTCGAGACGACGTCAGGTTACGGGGCGCAACTAGCCCAAGAGAATCGGCAGCAGCACGCCCAGTCCCAGGACGAAGAGCCATAGCGCCGGGCCTGGTGTGCCAGTCGGGCGCGTGCGGCGCGCCTCGCGGGCCGCAACACGGGGGTCGAGCAGCAGCCACTCGGCGTATCGGCGCTCCAGCATGAGAAGAACAATCGCGGTCGTCGCACCGAAGATCAGGTGGCCGATGAGTGAAGGCAGCAGCGTTGCGGCCGTCTTCGTGGTCCAGTCAAACGTGCCTCCGAGCACGATCGGCATGAGGGTCATCGGCCCGATGAACCACCAGATCAGCCCGTAGACGAGGCCCCAGGCCACACCCGAACCGAAGTCCGGGGATTCGTACCGAAAGAGCAGCCCGTAGGTCATGCCGACCAGCGCGCTCATCGTCATGTTGACGGCGAAGCCGAGCATGAGCGACGAGCCGCCGGCGATTGCCGCCACGGTCGGTAGGGAACCGCTCGCCAGCAGGACGAGCGTGAACAACAGGCCACCGCAGACGCTCGCCAATGCGCCGCGGTACAGCGACTGCAGAACGCGCACGCCCGGTCCCTGGGGCTCCCGGTTGAGTGGGTCGGACGCTCTGAAGAAGCCGACCCACAACCGATCCACAGCGGCGTAGATCAGACCGACGATCAGACCGTAGATGATGTGACCGACCAGCGATCCGAACAGCTCACTGCCCCGGCTGGAGGACCAGTCCAGCGGCTTGCCTTGCCAGATCGGAAGGATGGTGAGCGGTCCCAAAAACCACCACAACAACCCATAGCCCACGCCCCAGCCCATGCTCGATCCGTAGCCGCGCACGTCGCGCTGAAACAACACGCCGAAGCTGGCGCCGATGATGACCGCAAAGACGAAGTGCAGCGTGGTGCCAACCCTGGCCGAATCGGAATTGATCAGTCCGGCGATCAGCGGGTAGAAATTGACCTGCGCCATCCACTTCCCGAACGCCCATCCGCCAAAGATGCCCGCCAGGCCGCCGGCCACCATCGCGCGTGGAAGACTGAACCGCTCCTTGCCTCCCTCTTG
>Ga0066903_100006680_pt1 | contig 10305 bp, 10 predicted proteins | sample PanSoiMetaGPlot1_FD_67491 | JGI IMG/M metagenome (GOLD analysis project Ga0066903, IMG submission 67491) | Tropical forest soil microbial communities from Panama analyzed to predict greenhouse gas emissions - Panama Soil - Plot 1 (version 2) | ecosystem: Environmental > Terrestrial > Soil >... | reverse complement strand
TCCAGTGCCTCTTCAAAAGCAGCCGTTGGGCGTTGGGCGTTGGGCGTTGGGCGTTGGGCGTTTTCCTGTTTCGCGACTTCGTCAAGCCGGGCGAGCCATTCATCAATTCGGCCTAGCGACTCGCGCGCCTCTTTCATTCCCTCCCAGGTAAAATTGAGCGGTACCCGATAATGCACGCGCAACAGTGCGTAACGAAGCTCACGCCCGGTGTAACCTTTGGCGAGTACATCAGGCACCGTATAAAAGTTGCCTAACGACTTCGACATTTTCTGGCCATCGACCAGCAAATGCGCGCAATGCAACCAGTAACGGACGAATTTCTTCCCTGTCACGCCTTCACTCTGCGCGATCTCCGCCTCGTGATGCGGAAAAATGTTATCGACGCCGCCACAATGGATATCGATCTGGTCGCCAAGCAACGCCATCGACATTGCGCTGCACTCGATGTGCCAGCCCGGCCGGCCTGGTCCCCATGGCGACTCCCACTTTACATCGCCGTCTTCCTCGTCCCACGCCTTCCAAAGCGCGAAATCGCCGATGTGTTCCTTGTCGTATTCGTCGTGTTTCACGCGTCCGGTCGATTGCAGCTGCGTGAGATCGAAGTGCGCGAGCCTGCCATAGTCAGGGAATTTGTTAATGCGAAAATAAACCGATTTGTCGTCCGCTTGATAAGCGAGACCGCGCTCAATGAGCTCGCCGATCATCTCGATCATCCTGTCGATGTAACGCCGGTCGGTGGCAGCGGGAAACTCATCGGCGGGCTTGATTCGTAATATTTCTGAATCTTCAACGAACGCCTCCTTGAATTGCTCCGTGAACTTAGCCAGCGGCACTTTGGCTTCGCGCGCGCCACGGATCGTCTTGTCATCTACGTCGGTGATGTTCATCACCCGATGCACCTGGTAACCGCGCAGTTCCAGGTGGCGCTGAAGCAAATCTTCGAAGATGTAAGCGCGGAAATTTCCGATGTGTGCGCGGCTGTAAACAGTCGGTCCACAAGTGTACATGCTGATTGCGCGCGCTGCCGGATCGCGCGGCTCGAATTCTTCGATCTTACGAGAGTAAGTGTTAAAGAAGCGCAACGCCATTAATCCTCTTTTCGACGAGCCCGGCGGTCGTGTCCTACCACTTCAACAGTCGCAACCGCCATCGCAGCAATGCCTTCGCTGCGCCCGATTGCCCCGAGCTTTTCATTTGTTGTCGCTTTGATGCTTACCTCGGATTCGCTACCGTCGATGGCACTCGCAATGTTCTTCCGCATCCCAGAAACATGCGGCGCGATCTTCGGTTCTTCAGCGATGATTGTTGCATCGATGTTGAGCACGCGGGCTTTCTTTTCCGCAAGCAATTCGCTCACGTGTCTCAAAATATCGATGCTGCTGACGCCCCGGATCGATTCGTCCGTGTTTGGGAAATGTTGCCCGATATCGCCGGCGCCGATCGCTCCCAGCAATGCATCCGCGATGGCGTGAGACAAGACGTCTGCGTCGGAATGTCCTTCCAATCCGCGCGAGTGCGCAATCTCGACGCCGCCAAGGATCAGTTTTCGTCCTTCGACAAGGCGGTGCACATCGTAGCCAATTCCGCATCGAACATTCATGGCTTCGCTCCGCTTCGCCGCGTTGAACCGTTGAACCGTTGAACCGTTGAACCGAAACAGCGATGTAACGATGTAACGGTGGAACGAGTCACGCAGATCACGTCTGCTTCACGCTCCGACACTAATTCGTCGTTCGTCATTCGTGCTTCGTCATTTGCATTATAGTTTCAAATCGATCAGGCCGTTAGATGCGACAATGCTGTATTTGTCTTTCATGTCGTCGCGCGGGCGAAGGTCGACAGTTCCACCGGCGTTTTCAACCAGGAGCCAGCCGGCTGCGATGTCCCACAGACTGATTCCCTGCTCAATGTAAACGTCGAATCGTCCGCAGGCGACATAAGCCAGGTCGAGCGCAGCGCTGCCGAGCACCCGGCATTTGCGCACGCGATGAATCATTTGCTGGAGCAACGGGAAATTTGTGTTGATCGTATCGGCGGTTTTGGCGAGCCCAATCGAGACGACGGCTTCAGCGAGATCTTTGCGATCGCTTACGTGGAAAGGATTCCCATTCAATTTTGGGATCTCGCCTTTTTGTCCTTTCCACATCTCCCGACGAATAGGGTCATAGATAATACCAATCATGACCTCGTTGCGGAGACGCAATGCAATCGAGATGCAAAAATGCGGGATGCCATAAAAATAATTCACAGTGCCATCCAGCGGATCGACGATCCATTGGTGTTCGCTGGATTGATCGCCGACGACTCCTTCTTCACCGTAAAGCGCGTGCTTGGGAAACTCTTTGAGAAGGAGTCTGCTAATCAACTCCTGTGCCTGTACGTCGATCTCGAGCTTGATATCGTGCGCTGAAACGGCATTGACCCGTTTTGGTTGGCGGAAATTCTTCCGAAGCAACTTGCCTGCGGCGCGCGCGGCTTTTTCAGCCGCATCGAGGTAATGCTTCATATATTGTCATTCGGAGCGAAGCGAAGAATCTCTGGCTTTCTGTGCCGGTCGCCAATGGGAATAAACCGAGATGTTTCGCTACGCTCAACATGACAGAGGAAAAAAACCGGGAGGAAAATAAATTCTCCTCCCGGGTTGAAGTTAGGGTTGTGACTCCGAAAGCATTCGGAGCCGTTAATCAAGCGTGGGGCGTTAGTGCCTCTTTTTCTTCGCTGATTTTTTCTTTGCTGCTTTTTTCTTCTTCGCCATCGACTAATTCCCCCCTTTCATCCGCAACACGCGCGGAACTCTGTGAAGAGTTGGGAATGACTTCACTAAAGGAGTTCAGTTAATCATCACATTTTTTTTGTCAAACCTTTTTGTTGCGAAATTTGAAAATATTTTTACGAGCTCGCGTGCGACAAATTTTTTTTGTGCGCGTGAAATTTTCTTTTTTTCCCCGTCGCGAAACAAAATTGTGACTTCATTCTCGTCGCTTTCCATTCCCGAATTTGGATCGCTTACATCGTTTGCGACGATGATGTCGCAATTCTTTGCGCGCAGTTTCTTAGCGGCGTTCTCCTCCAGATGATCAGTTTCCGCCGCGAAACCGACGAGAACAAATTCCCGATCCTGCTGGTGGCCTAACGAATCGAGAATGTCGCGCGTGGGAACTAGTTCGAGCGGGAACTTCGCGCCGCGCTTTTTGATTTTTGTGGGCGAAATGTTTACCGGCTTGTAATCGGCGACGGCTGCGCACAAGACACATACGTCGCATTCGTCCGCATACCGGTGAACCGCATCGAACATTTCGTCGCTGGTCGAAACAGAAATCAACTTTGCATTGTCCGGCGGCTGGAGATTCACCGGACCTGAAATCAGCATGACCTCGTGCGCTTCGGCGAGCGCCGCTTCGGCGATGGCGTAGCCCATTTTCCCGGATGAGCGATTCGAAATGTAACGAACCGGGTCGATCGGCTCGCGGGTAGGCCCGGCCGTGATGAGGAATCTCACGCGATCAAATTATCCTGACGAGCGAGCAGGAACTCCGCACGGAACGCGATGTCGTTCACTTTCCAAAGTCTGCCCATGCCTTCGTAGCCGCAGGCAAGCATGCCTTCTTCCGGTCCGATAAAATCAACGCCGCGCGCTTTCAATTTTTCAACGTTGTCTACCGTAGCAGGATGCCCCCACATTTTTCCATTCATCGCCGGCGCGAGCAGAATTGGAGCGCGCGTTGCGAGTGCGATGGCTGCAAGCGGATGATCGGCCAGACCGTGCGCGAGTTCGGCGATGATGTGCGCTGTCGCAGGCGCGATCAGCAACAGGTTCGCGCGGTCGGCGAGCTCGATGTGGCCGGGGCGCCAGCTTTCCTTCTCGTCAAAGAAGCTTGTTGTTACAGGATTTTTTGAAAGCGTTTGCAATGTGAGCGGAGAAATAAATTCAGTCGCATCGCGCGTCATAACCACAAAAACCTCGTGTCCTTGTTTGACCAGCAAACTGGCGAGCTCAGCCGACTTGTACGCAGCAATTGAGCCTGTCACTCCGAGCACGACCGATTTCGTGCCGGGCCGAATGCGTACAACCTTTCGTGCGCTCGCCTTGTCGCGTTTCCTTTTGGAGTCTCTGCCTTCTGCAATCATTGCTCGATCAAACGCCGGCTCAAATAACTTTCTGCCTCCATGATTTGGCGGAACCTCTGCAAATCTTCCTCCACCGATCCACTCCTAATAGTATAACGGTAGTCGCGCCAGTGTTCCATCTCCCGGGTGGCAGTGGCCAGGCGCGAATCGATTTGCTCCGCGGTTTCCGTTCCGCGCTTTCGCAAGCGTTTCCGCAATTCCTCGAGATCGGGAGGCATGATGAAAACATCTGCCAAAGCATCCCGGATCACCGGATCGCCACAGTTGCGGATAACAGCAGCGCCTTGCGTATCGATGTCGATCAAAACATCCTTTCCGCTTTTTAGATTCGTCACCACCGGTTCCCGCAATGTGCCGTAATAGTCTCCATGCACTTGCGCGTTTTCCAGAAAATCGCCTTTCTCCATTCGCTCCCGGAAATCTGCATTGGAAAGAAATTGATAATCCTGGCCGTTAATTTCACCGGTCCGCGGCGCCCGGGTTGTGCAGGAAACGGAATAAAAAAGGTTGGGGGTTCGCCGGATTCTTTCCACGAGCGTGGTCTTACCCGCGCCCGATGGAGCAGAAACCACAAGAAGAATCCCGCGACGGCTGAATTTTTTACTCAAGGTTTTGGGCTTGCTCGCGAATCTTCTCCAGCTCCGCCTTGCAAGCGATGACGCGCTGAGAAATTGCAGTGTCATTTGCTTTTGCGCCGAGCGTGTTGAGTTCTCGAAACATTTCCTGCGCGATGAATTCCAGCGTGCGCCCGACTGGTTCCTTGCTGCGCAGATGATGCGCAAATTGGGTGAGGTGACTTTCAAGACGGGTCAGTTCCTCCGACACGTCTGCGCGATCAGCAAAGAACGATATCTCCTTCAACAGACGTTCATCGTCACTGGCAATGGGTAAACCAGCCTTCTGAATGCGATCGATAAGTACGGCGCGATATCTCTTGACCACATCGGGATGGAACGCGCGGATTTCCTTGAGCTTTTTGCGAATTGATTTGAGCCGATGGATCAAGTCCTTGGCCAGATGTTTCCCCTCGCGTTCGCGCATTTTGATTAAATCGGCCAGGGCACCGCGCAGGGCGCGATCGATGGCCGGCCATGTTTCCTCAGCATCGAGCGTCTGTTCAGGAAAGCGCATTACTCCCGGGGCTTGCAGGATTGTGCTGATCGTAATCTCGCCGGGTGAATTCAACTCTTTTTGCAACGCGCGCATCGCTTCGTGATAGGAGCGGGCCAATTCGGTATCGAGCGCCAGGTTGCGTGAGCCGTTTGGGCCGCTGTGAAGGGTGACCGTGGCATTCGTTCGACCGCGCGAGATATTTTCATTGATGGTCTGGCGAATGCGCGGTTCGAGCTCGGTGAGGTCCCGCGGAAGATTAATTACGATGTCGCTCTGCTTTCGGTTCACCGAATTGAGTTCCACGCTAAATTTTTTTCCGGCATAGACCACTTCAGCCCGGCCGTACCCAGTCATGCTTCTCATATCTCGATGCAAAAGTTTATCGCAGAGAACCGTTCAACGTTCAATGTCCAAGGTTAGTTAAAAGCGAAACGAATACAGCGCCATTGAAAGACAGCCTGGCATCCGTTATGCACGCGTGTGAATCACTGGCAGCGGGAGCTGGTTGCAAGCGCGATCTTTGTCATCACCTACGTCCTCATTAGCGGCCGTCAACTCAAGCTTCTGCCGTTTAATCGTCCTGCTGCCGCGTTGTTAGGCGCGGTGCTGATGGTTGCAACCGGTACAATGACGCCGGAGCGGGCATACCGCGCAATCAACTACGACACGCTGGTATTGCTGCTGGGTATGATGCTTATCTCGGCCTATCTTTATCTCGCGCATTTTTTCGAATGGGCCGCGGAACTGGTGCTAAATTTCTCGCGAACTCCGCAACGCCTTTTACTTTACATCAGCCTTACGTCGGGAATTCTCTCGGCCCTGCTGGTAAATGACACGATTTGTCTGATGCTCACACCGCTTGTGGTGGCCGTTATCCGGCGCGCGAAGCTACCGCTGCTTCCGTTTCTCATCGCGCTCGCCACGAGCGCAAACATCGGCAGTGTGGCCACGCTTGTCGGCAACCCGCAAAACATGATCATCGGACATTTGTCACGCATTCCGTTTTCAGAATTTTCGCGTGCGCTCCTGCCAGCGGCTCTTGTTGGGCTGGCGATTAATTTTTTCATTTTGAGTTTTGGTTTTCGAAAGATGTTAGGGAAAACAGCAATTGATCGCACGGAACAAGCAGTTCCAAAGCTCAAGCGCGGTTTGTTCGTGCTTGTTTGCGTTGTGTTGGTAGCGATCTTTGCCGGTTTCCTGGCCGGCCTGAACCTGGCGTGGACAGCGATGGCCGGTGCGGCACTTGTGATGGTGCTCGCGCGGCGCGACACGCACGATGTGCTCAAGCTGGTCGATTGGCATTTGCTCCTTTTTTTCGCGGCGCTATTTGTGGTGGTCGACGGCCTAAGTGAGACTGGCCTGCCAGAGGCGATTTACTCGCGGTTGCAGCCGATTTTTGGATCAAGCACGCCGGCGCAAGCCTGGAACCTCACCTGGTTTTCAGTAGTGGGATCGAACGTTTTCTCAAACGTGCCGTTCGTGTTGGTGGCGGGAAATTGGATCGCGAGATTTACGGACCCGGCTTTGATGTGGAAAGTGCTTGGGCTCGCAACGACGTTTGCTGGCAATTTAACAATCATCGGCTCGGTCGCGAACATGATCGTGGTGGAATCAGCGCGCGATCATATCCAGGTCGGTTTTTGGGATTACGCGCGTTTTGGAATTCCGATTACAATTTTGACGACCGTCGCCGGCGTGACGGTGCTACTTGTGTTGCGCTAAGGAGGGCTTGCGCTGCGCGCCGATGGGGCGATGGCATCGCGATATCCTCGATGGATTCAAACCAGTGCTGTGTGGGAGAAACTCTGTCTGGTGTTGCACGACGGTACACTACGAGCGCTATCCGATGGTGGGTAAACGGAAACGTAGACCTGTAGAGCGGCTGGTCAGAAGCTTTTGCTTCGAAGCGCGGCAAAATCCACATGCCACGCCAACGTGCGGCTGATTGCTCGAGCAGGACCCTGCCGTTACTAACGACAAACGCGTGTCTTTCGATAAGTCGCTTTGTGCGCGGTTTGGATTTCTTGATGGGCAGCGTTCCGGGATTTTTTGCGCAGCAGAATTTCTTCACCGGGCAAACGTTGCATTTCGGTTTATCCGGTATGCAAACAAGGGCACCCAGATCGACAAGTGCGGAATTAAAACGCGCCGCGTTGCGCTTCGGGACAAGTTCCGCAGCAAACGCCCAGAGTTTTTCGCGGCCGATTGCGGAATCGATCGGGGCGCCCAGGTCGAGCAATCGGGCCAGAACACGCGAGCAATTCGCTTCGACGATTGGAACCGGTTGATTGAAAGCAAAGGTTGCGACTGCGTTCGCCATATAGCGACCAACGCCGGGCAATTTGCGAATCGCACCGATGTCTCCGGGCAAGGTCCCGCAGTGCCGATCTCGCACGATAACGGCGGCGGCGCGAAGGTTTCGCGCCCGGGTGTAATAGCCGAGCCCCTGCCACGCATGGAGGACATCGTTTTGCGAAGCGTAGGAAACGGAAGCGAAATCAGGAAATCGGCTGAGCCATTTACTATAATAAGGAATTACCGTGGCAACCTGAGTTTGCTGGAGCATGAATTCGGACACGAGAATGGCGTAAGGATCGCGGGTCTCGCGCCATGGGAGATTCCGGCCATGACAGCGAAACCAGCGGAGAAGAAACCGGCGAAAAGCGCGGATGTATCCAACCGAACTCACACTTTGCACGACAAGCTTCTAACTTGTCATGTCGAGCGGAGTCGAGACATCTCTAAATGTTCCAGAGATTTGATACGCTCACCTCGAGTTTGCTCAGCCCCCGGCCTTCCCGTCCATGTCTCGACTTCCCGGCCGCTTCATTCTCGACTTCGTTCGGAATGACAAAACGGTTGAGCGTTGGACGTTGAGCGTTAAGCGTTGGACGTTTTCTGTGAATGAATTCGTACACACATCCGCTCACTGACGATCAGGTGGCAAGACTACGGGCTTTGCTAGAAGAGCTCAGCTTCAAGTTTGCGCCGAAGGAATGGACGATTTTTTTCGGGCAGAAGAACAAATTGAGCGTGGCGGTTTACGAGAAAGGACCAAAGGTGCTTGTGCAGGGAAAAGGGGTGGAGGAATTCGTGCAGTTTGAGCTCGAGCCGAAGATTCTCGGCCAAGCGAAGCTGGGCTACGAAGAAGTGCATTCGCCTGAAATGTTCCAGCCCCACTTTGGTGTGGACGAAAGCGGTAAAGGGGATTTTTTCGGTCCGCTAGTGATCGCGGGCGCTTACGTCGACCAGGGGATCGCGCGCAAACTTCTCGACGCCGGTGTGGTGGATAGCAAACGGATCAGCTCCGATTCGCGGATTCGGGCTTTGGCAGACACGATCCGGAAAAGTTCATTAAACCTGGTGGAAACCGTTCTGATTGGACCGACGAAGTACAACGAGCTCTATGAGAAATTTGGGAATTTGAACAAACTGCTTGGCTGGGGTCACGCGCGGGTGATTGAGAATTTGCTGGCGAAAAAGCCGGACTGCCCAAGGGCGCTGTCGGATCAATTTGCGGATGCGCGTGTGGTGGAGCAATCGTTGTTGCATCAGGGGAGAAGGATCAGCATCGAGCAGCGGCCAAAAGCAGAATCAGATATCGCGGTGGCGGCTGCATCGATCCTCGCGCGAGAGGCGTTCATTAATTGGCTGGAGCGGAAAGGAAAGGAGATCGGTTTGCGGTTGGACCGGGGCGTGTCGGCGGCAGTGAAAGAAAGCGCCAAAAAACTCGTGGAGATGAACGGGCCGGCCGCACTGCGCACGCTGGCTAAAGTGCATTTCCGCACCGCCCACGAAACGGCGCCAGACTATTATCCCGCCCCAACTCCGCGCGAGAATTGGCGGCGTTAAAGCGTTGAAGCGTTGAATCGCCAATACGCTTTAGCGTTGTAATGAGTCGCGGATCATGTCAGATTTTCCGACACCGTTTAGCCTTGTGGCGGAAGATGTTACCCGTTTAAAAAATCCCCTTTTTGTGCTTCATTGAGCCACCACAAGAGCAACACGGAACGAATACTACAATAGATATGGCAAAGTTAACCAAGCGCGACATCGTCGTCGCCATCAGCAACCAAACCGGTATGGTCCAGCATCAAGTCTTCGATGTAGTCCAGCGGACGCTTGATAAAATTACCGACAGTCTCGCTAACAATATCCCGGTTGAACTGCGCAATTTTGGCGTTTTTCAGCCGCGTCTGACCAAGCCGCGCGTTGGCCGAAACCCAAATCAACCCGGCAGCAGTTTTGTTATTCCACCACGCGCCACGGTGAAATTCAAAGCTGGCAAGATCATGCGTCAGCGCGTTGAGAAGCTTTCACGGGAATTAAAGGAAGCGGCAGAGCGCAGGACCGAGACGGAAACGGCCGCACCGAACAGCGGATAGGAAGACGCCAAGGGCTTCCAGTCCAAAAGGAAGCGCTACGAGAGCAGATTCTGAATCGTCTTTTCCAAGCGCTCGAAATTGATCGGCTTGGTGAGATGTTCGGAAAATCCTGCCGCTCTGGCTTGGTTTACGTCTTGTTCTGTTCCAAAGCCGCTAAGTGCGATTCCGGGCAAGTCTTTGTTGAGACGCACTTCGCGCATTAATTCGTAACCGCTGCGGTCCGGCAATCCGATGTCGCTGATGAGCAGATCGAAATCCTGTGTGCGCACTTTCTCCACCGCCTGGTCGACAGAATGCGCTACCGTTATTTCATAACCACGTCGCTCCAGCATCCTTTTCATTCCGATGCAGGTGTCATGATGATCGTCCACAAGCAGGACTCGTCGATGTCTTGCAACGGCCATTTCTCGTTCCGGGCCTGCCGGTTGATGTTGTTTCTCGCCGTCCGTGCCGGCTGGCATGACCACAGTGTTTAGCTCCAGCGAAAAGGTCGCGCCCTGATCCTTGCCAGCACTTTCGACACGGATTTTTCCGCCATGCGCGTCGATCAGCGCCTTTGAAATCGCCAGGCCGAGTCCAAGCCCTCCAAAACGCCGGGTGATCTCAGCACCCTGCTCGAACGCATTAAAGATTTTATCGATTTTTTCCGGCTCGATGCCGATGCCCGTGTCCATAACGC
>Ga0066903_100006679_pt1 | contig 10305 bp, 8 predicted proteins | sample PanSoiMetaGPlot1_FD_67491 | JGI IMG/M metagenome (GOLD analysis project Ga0066903, IMG submission 67491) | Tropical forest soil microbial communities from Panama analyzed to predict greenhouse gas emissions - Panama Soil - Plot 1 (version 2) | ecosystem: Environmental > Terrestrial > Soil >... | reverse complement strand
GTTAGCTCGTCATGCCCGGCCTTGTGCCGGGCATCCACGTCTTTCGTGCCACGCATCAAGACGTGGATGGCCGGGTCAAGCCCGGCCATGACGAAGGTGAAAGTGACGTATGACCCTCGCGCCCTCCGGCTTCCTCCGCATCGGCGACTCTGATCTTGAATATCGCATGATCGGGCCTTTGCCCGACAAGGCGCCGACCATCGTCATGCTGCACGAAGGCCTCGGCTCCGTCGCGCTGTGGGGCGACTTTCCGCAACTGCTGCAGCAAGCGACCGGCGCCGGCGTGTTCATCTATTCGCGCGCAGGCTATGGCGCGTCATCTCCGGTCACGCTGCCGCGCGGAAGCGACTACATGCATCGCGAGGCGCTCGACGTTCTGCCGAAGCTGCTGGCGCAAATCGGCTTCCGCCGCGGCATCCTGCTCGGCCATTCCGACGGTGCCTCGATCGCGGCGATCTATGTCGGCGGCGTGCAGGATCACCGCGTCCGCGCCATTGCGCTGATCGCACCGCACTTCATCGTCGAGGACATCTCGGTGACATCCATTGCCGAGATCAAGACCGCTTACGAGACCACCAACCTTCGCGACAAGCTCGCGCGCTGGCACAAACACGTCGACAACGCCTTTTACGGATGGAACCGCGCCTGGCTCGATCCCGCGTTCCGCAACTGGGATATCAGCGAATATCTCGCCTATATTCGCGTGCCGGTTGCGATCATCCAGGGCGCTGGCGACCAGTATGGAACTCTTCGGCAGGTCGAGATGGCCCGAGAAGAGTGCTATTGTCCGGTTGATGTAACGATCCTCGAGGCTGGACATTCGCCGCATCGTGAAGTGCCGGGGGCGACGCTGAATGCGATCTCGGATTTCGCAAACGCCGTGTTGCACACGCATGAAGAAGGTCGCGCGGCGTGATCACGTGGTCTGCCGGCGATGAACAATCTTCCCCTGCCGCGTTGGGCTTATGTGCCCGGTGAGACCGTTGCGGCTGTCGAGACCTATGAGGCCGACGCCGACTTCGAAACGCTGGCGCAGGCGAAGCTCCTGGTGCCGCCGGCGTTCCGCGGCTATGTGCCGGCGCGGCATCCGGCGCTGCGTTATGGCATCATGCTCAACGACCGCGGCTACTTCTGGGAAGCACGCGAGATCTTCGAGGCGGTGTGGGCGGCGGCGCCGCAAGGCGGCCGCGAACGCATCCTGCTGCGGGCCTGCATCCTGATCGCCAACGGCAATCTGCGGCTGCGCATGGGAAAGCCGGGATCGGCAGGCCGCCTGTTCGGCGAGGCCTGGCGGGAGCTGCGCGCACTGGGGCAGCGCAAGGCGACTGGCTCCGGTGACGGCTTTGCCGATGGCTTTGCCATCGACACCCTCGCCTCAATGCTGAAGGCGCGGATAGACAAGCAGGCCCTGACCAAGGCCGATTGGCTGCGGCTGACCGTCGACCGGATATGAAACAAAATGCATGTTACGGGATTATAGGCTAGACGCGCCACTTAACATGAATTATAATGCATGGCACCAACTCAAGAAAAGCTCAGGGGTGACCCATGGCCGGGGACGATCGCGTGCTCGCGGGAGGCGCGAAATACATCGATTTCCAGACTGACCCGTCGCGGTACCGGCACTGGAAGCTCGCCGTCGACGGCGGCGAGGTCGCGACGCTCACCATGGACGTCGACGAGAACGGCGGCCTGTTCGAGGGCTACCAGCTAAAACTCAATTCCTACGATCTTGGCGTCGACATCGAGCTCGCGGACGCCGTGCAGCGGCTGCGCTTCGAGCATCCGGGCGTCAAGGTCGTCGTCATCCGCTCCGGCAAGAACCGCGTGTTCTGCGCCGGCGCCAACATCCGCATGCTCGCGGGCTCGACCCATGCCCACAAGGTGAATTTCTGCAAGTTCACCAACGAGACCCGCAACGGCATCGAGGATTCGTCGGAGAATAGCGGCCAGCGCTTCATCTCCGTGGTCAACGGCACCGCGGCCGGCGGCGGCTATGAGCTCGCGCTCGCGACCGACCACATTATCCTCGCCGATGACGGCGCCGCCTCCGTGGCGCTGCCCGAAGTGCCGCTGCTTGCGGTGCTGCCGGGCACCGGCGGGCTGACGCGCGTCGTGGACAAGCGCAAGGTGCGCCGCGACCATGCCGATTTCTTCTGCACCATCGAGGAAGGCATCAAGGGCAAGCGCGCGGTCGCCTGGCGCCTGGTCGACGAAATCGCGCCGAACAGCAAGCTCGAAGGCAAGGTCGCCGAGCGCACAAAGGAATTCGCCGCGGCCTCAAAACGCAACGGAAATGGCAAGGGCATCGCGCTTAGCTCCCTCAAGCGCATCATCGAAAAGGCCGGCGTGCGCTACGGCTTCGTCACCGTCGACATCGACCGGCCCGCGCGCACCGCGACCATCGCCATCAAGGCGCCGGAGGCCGCGCCGCCCGCCGATATCGATAACATGATTTCGCGAGGCGCGGCGTTCTGGCCGCTCCAGGTCGCGCGCGAGCTTGACGATGCGATCCTGCATCTGCGCCTCAACGAGCTCGATATCGCACTCCTCGTGTTCAAGTCGCACGGCGATCCCGCGGCGGTGATCGCGTACGACGAATTCCTCGAGGCCAACAAGGCGCACTGGCTGGTCAACGAGATCAGGCAATATTTCAAGCGCGTGTTGAAGCGCATCGACGTCACCTCGCGCACGCTGGTCGCCCTGGTCGAGCCCGGTTCCTGCTTTGCCGGCACCTTGGCCGAGCTCGTGTTCGCCGCCGACCGCTCCTATATGCTGATCGGCTCGCGCCAGGGCGACAACCGGCCGCCGCCGGCGCTAAAACTCTCCGCGATGAATTTCGGTCCCTATCCGATGAGCCATGGCCTGACCCGGCTGGCCTCGCGCTTCCAGGCCGACGCTGGCGATCTCGATCGCGCGCGTGACAAGATTGGTGCTGCGCTCGATGCCGAGGAAGCCGAGGAGCTTGGGCTCGTCACCTTTGCGCTCGACGACATCGATTGGGACGACGAGGTCCGCGTCTTCATGGAGGAGCGCGCGAGCTTCTCGCCGGACAGCCTCACCGGCATGGAAGCGAATTTGCGCTTCGTGGGCCCTGAGACCATGGAGTCGAAAATCTTCGCGCGCCTGACCGCGTGGCAGAACTGGATCTTCCAGCGCCCGAACGCAGTCGGCGAGGAGGGTGCACTTCGCCGCTACGGTTCAGGCCAGAAGCCGAAATTCGATATGACGCGAGTCTGAGGAGAGCACGCCATGAACGTGAACATCATGAACGTCGATTACTCCACCAAGATTCCCAACAACGTGAATCTGTCCGAGGATCGCCAGGTGCTCAAGGCGCTGGAAGGCTGGCACCCCGGCTATATCGACTGGTGGCACGACATGGGACCTGACGGCTTCCAGCAGTCGCTGATCTATTTGCGCACGGCCTACTCGGTCGACCCGCGCGGCTGGGCCAAGTTCGACTACGTGAAAATGCCCGACTATCGCTGGGGCATCCTGCTGGCCCCGCAGGAAGAGAACCGCACGATTCCCTTTGGTGAGCATTTTGGCGAGCCAGCCTGGCAGGAAGTGCCGGGCGAGCATCGCGCCATGCTGCGCCGGCTGATCGTGATCCAGGGCGACACCGAGCCGGCTTCGGTCGAGCAGCAGCGCCATCTCGGCAAGACGGCGCCATCGCTCTATGACCTGCGCAACCTGTTCCAGGTCAATGTCGAGGAAGGCCGCCATCTCTGGGCGATGGTCTATCTCCTGCAGAAATATTTCGGCCGCGACGGCCGCGAGGAGGCCGACGAGTTGCTGCGCCGCCGCTCGGGCGACGCGGATAGCCCGCGCATGTTAGGGGCCTTCAACGAGAAGACGCCGGACTGGCTGTCGTTCTTCATGTTCACCTATTTCACCGACCGCGACGGCAAGATGCAGCTGCACAGCCTCGCGCAGTCCGGCTTCGATCCGCTGTCGCGCACCTGCCGCTTCATGCTGACCGAGGAAGCCCACCACATGTTCGTCGGCGAGACCGGCATCACCCGCGTGGTGCAGCGGACCTGCGATGCCATGCGCGAGGCAGGCATCGACGATCCCGCGGATATTGCGAAAGTGCGCGGGCTCGGCGTGATCGACCTGCCGACCATTCAGAAGAAGCTGAACCTGCACTACTCGCTCTCCCTCGACCTGTTCGGCTCCGAGGTCTCGACCAATGCGGCCAACGCCTTCAATGCGGGCATCAAGGGCCGCTACCGCGAGACCCAGATCGAGGACGATCATCGCCTCCAAAGCGACACCTATCCGGTGCTGAAGCTGGTCAATGGCGAGATCAAGCGCGTCAATGAGCCGGCGCTGACCGCGCTCAACATGCGGCTGCGCGACGACTACACCCAGGACTGCGTCAAGGGCATGCTGCGCTGGAACAAGGTGATCGCGACCGCCGGCTACGACTACAAGCTGACCTTGCCGAACGTCGCGTTCCACCGCGCCATCGGCGAGTTCAGGGACGTGCATGCGACGCCCGACGGCGTCCTGATCGACGACGCCACCTGGGCCAGGCGGAAGCACGAGTGGCTGCCGTCGACGTCGGATGGCGACTTCATCGCCTCGCTGATGACGCCGGTCACCGAGCCGGGCGCGTTCGCAGCCTGGATCTCGGCGCCCAAGGTCGGCATCGACAACAAGCCCGGCGACTTCGAGTACGTGAAGATCGAGACTTGACGCGCTGAGCCGTCATCGCGGAGGAGACGAGCCAGGAAGTCGGGGGAGAGGGGACTATGCCGCATCGACGCGGCGAAAACCGTTCCACATCGCGGTCGCAGCACCCGAGGTCAGGACGGGAAGGATGCGCGCGTCCTGGTAGTTGCCGTTGAGCGAGACCCGCGGCAGCGCGGTCATGTGATCGGCGCTTTCGGGAAACACCATGCCGGGCCGGGTGGTCACCGCGGTCTTGTAGCCGGCAGCGCGCGCGAGGGCGAATTCGCGCGGGCCTGCGGCGGGCTTGTCGCCATAGGGATAGGCGAGGTGGATCGCGGGGCGCTGCAACACCGCCTCGATTCGCGCGCGGCTCAGTGCCAATTCGTCGCGCGCAATCGTCTCGCTCTGTTGGGCGAGATTGCAATGGGTGATGGTGTGAGCCCCGATCGTGACCAGCGGGTTGCCGGCAACCGGTTTCAGCTCGTCCCAGGACATGCAAAGGTCGCGGCAAATGGCCGCCTCGTCGACGCCGTGGCGTGTGCAGAGCGCAGTCACCTCGCGCCGCAAATCGTGCTCGGGCAACATGCGGAGCCAGTCATGCAGGCGGTCGAACGCGGTCTGCTTGGCCTGCACTGTCGCGGTGTCGAGCCGGCACGCCATGCCGCCCATGGTCACCTCGATTGCATTGGCCTTCGCGATCGCCATCTCCAGTGCGATCCACCACAGCCGGCCGTTTCCTTCCGCGAAATTGCTTGCGACATAGAGCGTGAAGCGGGCGTCGAACTCGCGCATCACCGGCAGCGCAAAGTCGCGGTTGTCGCGATAGCCGTCGTCGAAGGTGAAGCAGGCGAAACGATTGGAAAAATTCCGCTCGGTCAGTCGCTGATGCACCTCGTCCATGGTGACGATGTCGATGCTGCGCGCCCTCAGGTGCCCAAGCATCGTGCGCAGGAAGTCGGGCGTGATCTCCAGATGCCGGTTCGGCTGGAAGGCGGCATCGCGCGGCGGCCGTACATGGTGCAGCATGAAAATCGCACCGACGCCGGAAAAGATCGGGCGCAGCAGGACATGCGCGCCGGAGAAATAAAGCGCTCCCAATCCGGCGCGGATCACGGTGTTGCGAAGCTGCTTCATTTCCAACCGATGGCTTTCGGCTCTGGGCTTATTCTGAGGAAGTTAACGAATAACCGCTGAAGAAACGGTTAGCCGCAAGCGCCTGGCCGCGCGCGTGGAGAGCCATCGCACTGTTCTGCCATTTCCGGTTTGACAGCCCGCCAAGGGTTTGTTTTCTCTCTGCTTCCCGGCGCCGCCGGTTTTTGACTGTTCCTGCGACGCCGCGGCTCATCGGCACAGGGACTTTTGGGACAAAAGCGGCCCTGAAATCATGGAGTTGGCAGCTCCTCTCGGCGGCGGCGCCCGGCGTCGCAAGACGGGCCTGCCGCCTCCCCCGGATGTCGAATGCGTGGACTTTTCAGATTGAGCAGCAAATGGTGGCCGGGCGTAATCCCCCTGGTCATCTTGTGGGCCATCGCCGCCTGGAACAACACCGCCCCGCTTGAAGCCGATCTTGCCGCGCGCAGTGGCGCCGCGCTCAAGGACATCACGCTTGACCAGACCCGGATCGCGGTCGCCGGCCGCGACGTCACCCTCGGCGCCGACGCCTTTTCGGAGGACGGCCGGCGCAGCGCGGTGGCTTCCGTCGACGCTGTGGCCGGCGTGCGCCTGGTCAACGACGAGACCCGGCTTGTGCCGGAGGCCAAGCCCTTCGTCTGGTCGGCCGAACGCGACGTCGTTCGCGTCACCCTCGGCGGCAGTGCGCCATTGCCCGCGGTCAAGGGCCGGCTGGTGGATGCCGCCAAGGCCGCGCTCGGCGGCGTCGAGGTCGCCGACCAGATGGGGCTTGCGCGCGGCGCGCCGGCGCGTTTCGAGAACGCCGCGATCCTGCTGCTCGAGCAGATCGCCAGATTGAAGGACGGCAAGATCACGATCTCGGACAACAAGGTGTCGCTCGCCGGCATGGCGCGCGAACTCGGTGGCCGGGAAGCGATATCGGCCGCGCTCCGGAATTTGCCCGAAGGCTTTTCGGTCACCAACGACATCAAGGCGCCGCCCTACGTGTTCCAGGCCTACAAGGATCCGGTCGCGGTGACGCTGACATTGTCGGGTTACGTGCCCGACAGCAGCACCCACGCCGCCATCATCCATGCCGCGGGGCGAAAATTCTTCAGCGAGAAGGTCGTCGATAATCTCAAGCAAAGCGTTGGCGCGCCATCCGGATTTGCCGCGGCGGTGGTACCGGCGCTGGGCGCCTTGTCGCGGCTGTCGACCGGCACCCTGGTCGTTTCGGATCGCGAGGTGAAATTGTCGGGTGATGCGCTCTATGACGGCGCCGCCGCGCAGCTCCGCGCCGGTCTCGGCAAGGACTTCCCGCAGGCCTTTCAGTACAAGGCCGACATTTCGGTCAAACCGGCTTCCGCCCCGGTCGATGCGTCCGTGTGCCAGCAACTTTTCTCCAACGTACTCGGCAAGAGCAAGATTCGCTTCGACTCCGGACGCGCCACCATCGAATCCGATTCCACCGGTCTGCTCGATCGCCTGGTCGAAACCGCGCTGCGCTGCCCGACCGCGGCCATCGAGGTCGCCGGACATACCGATTCCGACGGCGAAGATGCAGCCAACCAGGCGTTGTCCGAAAAGCGCGCGCAGGCCGTGGTCGATTATCTGGTCAAGGCGGGACTGCCGGCCAACCGCTTTACCGCGGTCGGCTATGGCAGCACGGAGCCCGTCGCTGACAACGAGTCCGACGAAGGCAAGGCGCAGAACCGCCGCATCGAGTTCCTGGTGAGGTGAGAGCGATGGCATATCTGGTGATGTTTCATTGGGGCTGGCTGCTCGCCTCTCTGCTGCTCGGCCTGGCGATGGGGTGGATTGCGGTGGTGCAGCGTGGCGATGGCGTCTCGAAAGTGCTGGCGCGCTGGCTTGCCGGGCTGGCGGCGGCGCTAGTTGCAGCCTCCATCGTCCGCATCCTACCGGGCCGGTTCGGCTACTGGCTCGACCTGCTGCTTGTGATGTTCGCCTGCTATCTGGTGGGTTGCGCGGCCGGCTCATGTCTGCGTGGCTGGGTGGTCTCGCGGAACGCTCCGGCGGGGCCGCCGGCCGGCCCCTGAAAGTCGTCCCGTTCGCCGGCCGGGCAGGCAGAATTCCGGGTTCTTACGGACGTGATGCAGCAAAAATCTGTTCACCTGCCGTCATCCATTCCGACTAATATATTGAAGGCGCGCGCCTTTATTCACATCTGACGAATTCCATCCCGGCTCAAAACGCGCTACCACGTCGGGGCTAGTGTCCCGGTTCTGACATTCGTATCATGGTGCAGCAAGATCGTTTACGAATGTCAGAACCAAAGGGATACTGGCGAATCCAAAGGTTCCAGTGCGGCTTTGGATTTGACATTCGCTTTGAGGAACTCGCGGCGACACTGAAGCGAATGTCAAATCGGCCGTACTAGGGAGCGACGGCCATTCGAGGGTCTCGATGCTGGAAGCCATCCGCAGAGCGATGTCGTTTCTGCGCCAGAAGCAAGTCCTGCATAAAGTGGGCGTCGCCATCAGCGTGACCGTAATCGGGATCGCTTGCTACGTGCTTTTCCACATGCTTCGCGGCATCAATGTCGACGAAGTCATTCAGGCGATCCGCGATACCGAGGCGCACCAGATCGCACTCGCCGCGCTTTTCGTCGCCGCCGGCTATTTCACCCTGACCTTCTATGACCTGTTCGCGGTTCGCGCGATCGGCCACAGCCACGTCCCCTACAAGATCAACGCGCTCGCCGCCTTCACCAGCTACTCGATCGGCCACAATGTCGGGGCCAGCGTCTTTACCGGTGGTGCCGTGCGCTACCGCATCTATTCGGCCTGGGGACTGAACGCGATCGACGTCGCGAAAATCTGCTTCCTTGCAGGTCTCACCTTCTGGCTCGGCAACGCCGCGGTGCTCGGGCTCGGCATCAGCTACCATCCGGAAGCCGCCGCCTCCATCGATCAGCTTCCGGTATGGCTCAATCGGGTCGTCGCAATCGCGATCATCCTGGGGTTGTGCGCCTATGTGAGCTGGGTCTGGACCCGGCCGCGCAACGTCGGGCGTGGGCCCTGGAGCGTGACGCTGCCGGGCGGCCCGCTGACGCTGCTGCAGATCATGATCGGGATCGTTGATCTCGGCTTTTGCGCGCTTGCCATGTATGTGCTGGTGCCGGACGAGCCCAATCTCGGATTCATCGTGGTCGCGGTGATCTTCGTCTCCGCCACGCTGCTCGGCTTTGCCAGCCATTCGCCCGGAGGGCTCGGGGTGTTCGACGCGGCCATGCTTGTCGGGCTCTGGCAGATGGACCGGGAGGATCTGCTCGCCGGCATGCTGCTGTTCCGCATGCTCTACTATATCGCCCCCTTCGTCATATCTGTAATCTTACTGACGTTTCGGGAGGTTATCCTCGGTGCCCGATCGAAGCGCCTGCGCCAGGCAGCGCTTCACCTTGATGCCCGCCCCACTCCCGAAGCCGCCTATGTGAGAGAGCGTGGAGATAAGGGCGGCTGATAAGGATCACGGAGGAGCCGGTCAGATGGCAATAGACGCGCCCCCGTCATCGTCCTCGTCCCTGTTTTCGCCGTGGCCCGACCGCCTGCGCCATTCCGCGATCATCCTTGCCGTCGCCGCACTCGCGCTCGCCGTGCTGGTCGTGTTCGACGAATTGTCGCCGCTGCGCGCCACCGCCGTGTTCGTCTGCATCGCGGCCGCAGCCCTGATTCCCTGGCGGCTGCACCAGACTGCCGCGACACGGGAAGATGTCCGAGGGAGCAATCCGGTCGAGGCCGCGGCCGTCAGCGCCGTCGTCGCCGGCATGCCCGATCCCGCCATCCTGCTCGACCGCGCCGGCCGCGTCGTCCATCTCAACGCGGCCGCCGCCCAGCTTGCGCCCGCGTTGCGCAAGAACGAGCTCGCCCAGTTTGCGCTGCGCTCGCCGGAGATCATCACGGCGCTGCGCGAGGCGATTGCGACCTCGGAGCCGCGCCGCGCGATGTACCTCGATCACGCTCCTGTCGACCGCTGGATGGAGCTGATCATCACCCCGGTGCCGGTGCCGACCAATTACGGCGGCGTCGACAAATGCATGCTGATGACCTTCCACGACCAGACGCCGCTCAGGCGCGTCGAGGAAATGCGCGCTGACTTCGTCGCCAACGCCAGCCATGAACTGCGTACCCCCCTGGCCGCGCTGTCGGGCTTCATCGACACGCTGCAGGGGCCGGCCAAGGACGATGCCAAGGCGCGCGAGCGTTTCCTCTCCATCATGCACGCCCAGGCCACCCGCATGGCGCGGCTGATCGATGATTTGCTGTCGCTGTCGCGGGTCGAATTGTCGGCCCATGTCCGGCCCGACACCATGGTCGATATCGTGCCCATCATCCGCCAGGTCGCCGACGGGCTCGAGCCGCTGGCGCGCGAGCGCCAGGTCGTGGTCAATATCGATCTGCCGCAAACCGCGATCATGATCGCGGGCGATCGCGAGGAATTGCTGCGCCTGTTTGAGAACCTGATCGAGAATGCGCTGAAATACGGCGCCTCCGGCGG
>Ga0066903_100006678_pt1 | contig 10306 bp, 7 predicted proteins | sample PanSoiMetaGPlot1_FD_67491 | JGI IMG/M metagenome (GOLD analysis project Ga0066903, IMG submission 67491) | Tropical forest soil microbial communities from Panama analyzed to predict greenhouse gas emissions - Panama Soil - Plot 1 (version 2) | ecosystem: Environmental > Terrestrial > Soil >... | reverse complement strand
TCGACCAGCTTTCGCAGTTCCTGACCGCCGCGGATGGCCATCTCGACGAGGCTCATCTGGCGAAGGCGGCCAAGGTGGCTGCGCTGTTCGCCGAGCTCCGTCGACCATGCGCCCGCGGTGCCCGCTGCCGCTGCGGCGCCGTTAACGCGATTCTGCGCCGATGACGATCTCATCGAGACGCGTCCCCTCTGAGTAGATTGCGAGCCAGTCTTCGCGAACGGTCTGCCAGGTGAACCGGGACAACGTGGCTTTTCCGCAGCGTGCCATGGCTCGTGCGCCCTCCGGGTCGTTCCAGACCCGGGCCATCGCGCCCGCCAGATCGGCCCCGTCGGCAGCGGCCAGCATGCCGGTCTCTCCGTTTTTCACCATGTTCGGGATATCTCCGACGACGGTCGAAACGACAGGAAGCCCAGAGGCAAGCGCCTCGAGAATCGAGACCGGCTGGTTGTCGACCACTGAAGCGTTCACGAAAATGTCGTGCTCCGCGTAAAGGCGCGGCATGTCATCAGGTTCAATGCGGCCCACGAAACGGATCGACTCACCACCACACGTCGCCGCCAGGTCGCGAAGCCGACCTTCCTCACTGCCGTATCCGGCAAGAGTCAATGTCGCGTCCGGCACCTCGCGTCGGAAACGCATAAACGCCCGGATGACAAGATCCACCCGGTAGTACGCTTCGAAGTTTCGCGTCGACAACACGCGCGGACGAAGCGGCACGCGCTCTCGATACCGAAAGCGCGCCACGTCGATGACGTTGTGAACAACACGCGCGGAGTAGCCATGCCGGGCAAACACCATCCGCAAGTACGGCGACGGCACGACGAGATCGTGCGCCAGCCGCAGCCAGGGATGCACCAGCGCTCCCCAGTGCGACAGATGATCCTCAGCTTCGCCGCTGTGATAGTTGAGCACCACCCGCTTATTGAAGCAGCGTCCCGCGATCATTGCGGGGACGGGTGCGAGCAAAAACGACCAATACGACCCCGAGAAGACATGAACCACGTCCGCCCGCGACAGTCGCCACAAACTCGGCAGGTAGATCAGTTGATTGAGAATCGTTCGCGCGATCGGAATCCGGCGTACCCACCTGAGCGCCGCCGGAAAGGGCGGATTGATGGGTACGAAGGTCACTGGAACGCCTTCGGCGTCGAGCCCCTCGATGAGCCGGCAGGCCTGAACCCCTTGTCCTCCCAGAATGTCGAGACTGGTCCCAACGATTGCCACACGCCGCGGGCGCCGCTGCTTCACACCATTACCGCAGGCAGGATCCGTTCCCGCGAGGCACGCTCCGGCCGTCGCGTCGAAGAGAGCGGCACATCAAGCACGCGCCGGCACCACAGCTCGAGCGACACGAGCGTCCACAGGTGCAGGTCGATGTCGCGCCCTTGCTCATGCAGCCTGATCAGCCGGTCCAGCTGATCGGTTCTGAAGAGCCCACGCTGTCGCGATCGCTCTGAACACAGAAGCTCACGGGCGAATCCGGCAAGCTCGCCGCGGAACCAGCGCGCCAGCGGGATCGCGAACCCGTGCTTCGGGCGATCGATGATGTCGTCGGGCAACAGTCCACGCATGGCCTGCTTGAACAGGTACTTGGTCGAGCCATTGCTGATCCGAAACCGTGACGGAATCGTGGCGGCGAACTCCACGAGCTTGTGATCGAGCAGCGGGGGCCGCGCCTCCAGTGAGTGCGCCATCGCCATCCGATCGACTTTGGTGAGGATGTCGAGCGGCAGATACGTGTTCAGGTCGCAGTACTGAAGCGCCGACAGACCATCGCACCCGTCGCGATCGAGACAATCGAGCGCATGTGCCCACGGATCGTGCGCCGACATCTGCTCGTATGCGTCGGGTTGAAAGATCTTCCGAAGTTGCGCCGCTCGGAAGAGCGTCGAGGCGTCGAGATAGCGCCTTGATCCGTCGAGAGCCAGATGCTCGAGGAACCGCTTTCCTTTTGTGCCGTCCGGCAGTTGCCGGCCGACGACTCCCAACGCCCGACGAACGGTTCGTGGAATCCGGTCGAACCGCTGCTCTTCCTGATCCGTCACGTACTTGTCATAGCCACCGAACAGCTCATCGCCACCGTCACCCGTCAGCACGACGGTCACATGTTTCGCCGCCAGCCTGGACACCATGAACGTCGGAATCGCCGATGTGTCGCCGAACGGCTCGTCGAGGAACCACGCGAGATCTTCTGCGAGATCCACGACGTCAGGTTGCAGCACCAGCTCGTGGTGATCGGTCCCGAACGTCTGCGCGACGTTTCGGGCGTGCCTGAGCTCGTTGTATTCGGCCTCGGGAAATCCAATCGAAAATGTCTTCACCGGCTCGGGCCGCATGCTGGCCATCGTCGCGACCACCGCACTCGAATCGATGCCGCCGCTCAGGAACGCGCCGATCGGCACGTCACTGACCTCGTGCAGCTTCACCGATTCAAAGAGCAAATCGCGCAGCCGCTCGACTAACTCAGGCTCGCTGGCATCTTCGTCGGGTTGGAACGCGACGTCCCAATACCGATGGATTCGAAGGTCCAGATCATCCTCAATCGTCGCGACCCGACCCGGCTCCAGCTTCCGGACGCCGTCGACGATGCTTTGAGCCGGCGGTGTGGCCATGAAGGTCACGAGATGCCGCACCGCTTCCCAGCTCAGGCTTCTGCCGATCTCCGGCAATTGCAGCAGCGGCTTGAGCTCAGAGGCAAACGCGAGTCCGCCTCGTAGCGGCGCGTAGTACAGCGGTTTGATCCCAAGGCGATCGCGCGCCAGCAGCAGTCGCCGGTGAACGGTGTCCCAGATCGCAAACGAGAACATGCCGCGGAGGTGATCGACGCAGCCAGGGCCGAATTCCTCGTACAAATGAACGATCGTTTCAGTGTCGCCGGAAGATTGCAGACGATGGCCGCGTTTGAGGAGGGCCTGACGCAATTCGCGATAGTTGTAAATCTCGCCGTTGAAGACCACCCAAATCGTCCGGTTCTCGTTGCACATCGGCTGCTGGCTCGCCTCGAGGTCGATGATGCTGAGCCGCCGCATGCCGAGGGCGACGCCGGAACCCAGGTATACGCCCTCTTCGTCCGGTCCGCGATGCACCAGCATCTGACACATCGCCCGAACCTCGTGCTCGAGGACCGGTTCATCAAATCGAACGATTCCAGCAATGCCACACATAATAAATTTGAGAATTGTAGAAATTGAGAATTTTGGAATTTAGAAATTCTCAGATTCTGAAATTCTTAAATTCTGAATTTCATGAGTCAGCTTGGTGGGGTTGACATGGCCGTGCAGCACGTACCACAGCGCGCCGTAGAACGCGCCGTAGACGGCCACGCTCAACGCGGCGTTCACGACGATTGGCGCTGACACAATGTCCATCACCGTCCACGCTGGCACCAGGGGAACGCCGGCATTCACAGCAGTGATGGCCAGGCGCTTCCACGGCAACACGTCCGAGACACCGACATTCATCACCTTCGCAATCTGACCGATGGCCATGACCTTCACGACCACGGTGCCGACCAGCGTCGCCACGACAGCGCCGACAATGCCGAACAGCGAGATCAGCCAGCCCACGAGTCCGACGATGACGATGAGGCGGGCGACATTCATCACCAGGAGAAACCGAGTCCGGGCATGTGCGCGAAGGACGCCATCGACGGCGAAGGCCGACGGCACGACCATGAGGCACCACACCCGCAGGATCGGGATGCTGGCGATGTAGGTCTTCGTGAACAGCACGACAATCACGGCCCGCGCGGTGAGAAACAACAGAGCGGCCAGTGGCAGCATGAGTGACGCCAGCTTGACCGTCGTGTCGTGCCAGATTCTCAGCGCGGAGTCGTCAGCGCGGGTGCTGACCTCGGCTAGTTTCACCATCATCACGTTGGCGGTCGACGTGCAGATCATGTCGACCAGGGGGATCTGCAGGCAACCGACTGCGTAGATCGCAAACGCCGTCGCGTCGAACCGCGTCGCGACGACCCACTGATGGGCGTTCGCCTGAACGACGTCGATCCCCACGGCCAGCGCAAATGGCAACGCGTACGCCCACTGCTGCCGCCACAACAGGCCATCCAGTTTCAGCTCACGGCCGAACACTGTCGAGAAATAGACGAGCATGGCGGCCACTCGAAGTGCGGCAAAGACCACTCCTCCGATCAGCACCGCATGGAGCGAACGAAACGCGATCGCGGGAATCACAAAGGAGGCAGTCCTCACGACGTCCGATGCCGCATAGATAACAGCGGCCTTCGCCGGCTCGTTGCGCGAGACGATCACGATTTCAAACGCGGCCGAAATCAACGTGAGCGTCAGGAACAGCGCCAGTAGTGGCAATTCGGAGGTAATGGCAGGATTGCCCATCCAGATTGCGACTCTGTCCCGGTTAACAAACAGGACCGTGAGCGATACCGTGCCGGCGAGCGTCAGCGTCGCAAGCGCATTCGAAATCGAGCGCGCGGCCTCGGCAGGTTTCTTGGGAACGAAGTAGTACAGGCTCTCAGCGGCTCCGAGCTGCGCGACGCCGTACACCGTCATGTAGATCAGGAAGAGCTGTTTGTAGGTGCCGAAAGCCGTGGGCAACAGCGTGCGCGCCAGCACGACTGGAATGGCAAACGACACCACTCCGCCGATCACGCGGCCGGCAACCAGTCTGAAGGCCGGGCCGGAAATACTGTCAAGCCTCAGTTTGAACGTCATGCCGCGTGAACCCGTTCGCAACGCCGGGCGGCCGGCCACACTCGATGCGCCTGGCAACTCAAGATGCTCGAAGAAAATTGACCGTTGGCGCCGGTTGACGACCCTTCCCAGAGCACCAGGCGATCGATCGTCAGCGATGGATGTCGTGGGTCTCGATGTTCGCAGGCGGTGTAGGCGAATCGATAGCCCGCACGAGCGACCAGATCCACGACCGCCGGCGTAAACTGCCCGCCCGGATAAGCAAAATGTCGAACCGGATGGCCAAGCCGCGTTTCGAGATCGCCCTTCGAGCCGGCAATCTCCTCGAACCCTCGCTCGGACGTCTCGTTGGCCAGCCAGGTGTGCGTTCTCGTGTGAGATCCGATCGTGAATCCCGCTCGATCAAGGTCCCGGACCATCGACCACGTCATCGTGCCGGGAACGGTGGCGTCATCGATGCCGACTTCCGCCTGCAGCACATTCATCGCTGAGGCAGCCTGCGCCTGTGAGACGGCCGGCATCAGCATCGACGTCAGCGCATACGGATTGACCGACGACGGCTGCAGCTGCTGGATGATCTCCGTTGAAATGCCCGCCTCGGCGAACAGCCGCGACACCGTCGACCACGGCTCCTGCCACCTGTCGAATGCGCGCGCCAGCAAGTGGTACATGCGATCGTGCGCCTGCCAGCCCTCGCGATCGAGTTGCTCGGTCACGACGAAGACGCTCGCAGCGGCGCCAATCCGCATCAGCGTCGGAACCGCGTGCTCATACACGTCGTGATAGCCATCGTCGAAGGTGATCGTCGCGACCGGTTGAGTGAACGGCTCACCGCTCTCGAGGTGTGCTCCGATTTCATCGATCGACACGAATTCGAAGTGACGTCCGATCCATTCCAGGTGCCGCTCGAACATGGCGCGGCTGACGAGCATGGTCGGCATCTCGGTCCCGGCCGCGCGCTCGAAGTCGTCGACCACGCGGTGGTAGGCAATCACGAGCGGACGGCAGCCCCTGGCCGACGCCGCCAATGAGGTCAGCGACCGCGTGCGCGAGATCGTCGAAGCGACCGCGTCTTTCAGGAGGCGGCGCCAGCGGGGGGGACGTTCGAATCGCACGGTTTCCTCGGGAAAATGCGGCGGGCGAGCATTCTCATGCTTCGCTCGGCATCGACAGTACGGCGGTGCAGCCGGCCGCCCAGGTGTGGTGGAAAGAGATCAATCCGATCGAGCTGCCGTGTCTCGCTGGCCCAAAGGGCCTTGTAACGCTCTTCGCCATACAACATGTCGAATTCCGACGCGCCCTCTTCGATGGCGGCCCGAATCGTCAGACCCAGCACAAGCATGCCGACGCTGTAATGCCAGAATTGCCGGTTGAATCCGTGTTGGTAGAGGTAGAACTTCCCGTTCACGTGAAAGCAGTACGTCACCGCCGCGATCGTGTCGTTCAGGCGCAGCGAAAAGAGTCGAAGCCAGCCCGCGTCGAGGGCGCGTGACGTGACGTCGTGGTGGAAGGCGCGCAGCGCCGGCGTCTGAAAGGCGGTCGAGCCTCCGTGAGACGTCCATCGCTGGTCATGAAACTCCATGAGCGCCGACAGTACGTCCTGCCGCTGCGCCTGACTCTCGACACGTGTGAACCTAACCTCGAACTTCTGTTGAAGCGTATGCAGATAGCGGCGGCAGCGCGTGCGCTGTGAGGGCCGCAGTGTCTCGACGTAACTGTCCCAGGAGTGACCCTGGAGCTTTGTATAGGGACAGATGCCAGACCGGGCCGTTTCACGCGTCCACCGATGCTGCGTCAACGCCGTGGCCAGCCTTGACGACACCGCCGCAGGCCGCAGGTGATCGAGTCGCAGACTTTGCGCACGTGTGGCCAGCCATGCCGCCAGGGCCGCTGCACACTCATCTTCGAAACCCCGACGAACGATCAGATCCATGTAGTCCGAGCCGGCCCAGCCTGTTGCGAGAAATTCCAGTTGCGACAGCCAGGACCATCTCCCTCGCGACGCGCAGAGCGGCGCGAGGCCAATCAGGCGGCCATCATCACCGCGCGCCGTGAGAATCTGTAAGCGGCGCGTGTCTGCGAGGTGCACCCACCACGCGTGAAGCCACTCCCACGAGAGAAACGGGTTGTTCGCGCTGCTCTGTCCAAGCAGATCGGTCCACTCGGCCCGCAGGTCAGCAAAGCGATCGACCTGGTTGATCAGATCGACGACCACACCTCGATCCAGACGCTCAGGCCGCGAGTACCCGGTCGCCGGCATGAGGCATCCTGATGTTCAGGCGGATGAGGCACTCGGCCATGTAAGTCATGTGACGTTCAGTCAAATCCTGATGAAGCGGGAGCTCCAGGACGTGTTCACGCAAGAACCGTGCATGCGCGGACATCTCGCGCCCGCCGGGCTCGACGCTGTCGTTCCAGAACTCGAGCGCGTCAACGCCCCGCCTCGCGAGCTTGTCGACAACGGCGCGCTTGTTCGGGACCAGAATCGGAAAGAACAACGGACAGACGCCTGCGGCAGGCTCCGGAAGCGGCCGGCTGACACGACAGCCGAGTTGCGTCGATAACGTTTGATAGTTCGCAATCCGGCGCTGGCGAACACGCTGGAGATCGACACGATCGAGCAGCCTCAGTGAAAGATCTGAAATGGCCAGATCGACTTGACCAATATCAAATCCGATGTCGCCGACATTGGCGCGATCGACCTTGGCAGCACTCGCGAGCCTTCCCGCGCCTCGCTTCAGCATCGACAGCCCATCGCCAGTGCTCCCATATCGCACGCGCACTCGCTGAACGAGCAGCTCTAAGACACGACCCACCGTCGACGGCGCGCCTGCTGATCGAAGCCGCACATCTGGCAACGGCTCTTCACGATCCGTGTTCTGCACGAGCACGGCGCCATTCGGCACCGGCAGGGTTTTGTAGAGGCAGAAGATCGACCAGTCGCCGAATGAGCCGAGCGGCCGACCGACCGCCTCGCTGAGCAGGGACAGCGCACAATCCTCGACCAGCAGCATCTCGCGCCGCCTGCAGAGATCAACCAGCGTCGAAATCGGCTGGGGCCAGCCCGCATAGTGAATCACATACAGCACGTCCGGCCGATGGACGTCGCACAGTCGCTCCACGTCGTCAGGATTCATCCGCATGCCGCGATCGACTGGGCAGTACACGATTGAGGCACCGGCGGCTCGCATCGCGAGCACTTCGTTGCCGCTGTTGTAATCGGGAACGAGCACAGTCACTCTGCGGCGGCGAGCGACGAGCGCGAGAAACAGGTGGTAGATCGCGTTCCTCGCGCGATAGAAATACCGCACGTCGTGGGCCTCGAATGGAAACATCGACGGACCATGCGAAGGCCGGAGCACATCGAGTGGCGATAGACCGTGGAAGATAGGTACTCGCATACTTACGTTTGAAACACCCCTGCCCGTTTCATGGCAGGCAGCAGTTGGAACTTCAGCGGATAGAGCAGGCGCGCGCGGTTGCTGTCGGAAAAGACAAAGAGCCAGTTGTGTGGACGACTGGCTTCGGTCCACTCCTCTTTCCAGGGCTCAGCGTCGCCGAGCAGGTCGATTTCGCTCACGCCTTCGGCGTAGGCGTACCGGACGATGAAGTGCATCAGCAGCTTGAACGGCGAGCAGGTGTTGTATTCAGGGTCGTAACCGGTCTTGCAGAGGAACAATTGGCGATCGTGTTCAATTGAGTATGACGTCGCGATCCGGCGTCCGTTGACATTGAGAAACATCAATCGAAGCCAGCCGCGGGCCGCCATTCGTTCAGCGAGTCGCACATAAAACTGCCGGATATTCCGGTTCATCGAAATGGCGGTCCCCGCCTCACGTTTCCACCCGGACTCCTCGAGCCGGACGACATCGTCTACGGCCTCGACCAGCGCCGAATCGCTGACGATTTCGAGCGCGGGCTTCCCGACTCTCGTGAGGCGTGTCATCCGATTTCTGAGGTTCTGGCGAAACTTGGACGACAGGCCGGCAAAGTAGTCCGCTTCGGTTCCGGCGATCGACAGATACGGCGAGGACCCGCTTGGCCAGATTCCAGTCGCACATCCATCCGCGGCAGCGAGATGCGTCACGGATTGAAGGGTCGGCGTGTCCGGTGGCAGCTGACTCAGGAGCAGCACATCCCAGTTCTGGCGGTCGTGAAAGAGCGCGGTCCAGATCGCGTGATAGGACTGCGACGCGTGATCCGCAACGATGAAATCGGCACGGGGCGAATGGTCGTTCTGCAGGAGCCGAAGCCGTCTGACGGGCAGGCCATACATTCGCGTCCGCTCGAACAACAGCGGCGCAATCGCGGTGATTTGCCCCGCGGCCCGCACCACCACGATATGCAGCTGCGCGCCGTGGCTGAAGCATTCCCACCAGGTTCGCAGCCAGTCGTGACACAGGAACGGATGCGCAATCCGCGCGCGCTCAACTGCCTCGTCCCATTCGTGTTCGAGCTGCAGAAATGCCGGTTCGTCGGTGATCGTCTCGACGGTCAGGTGCTGAGCCTCACCGGGAACTGTCGCGACTGCCGAAGGAGCCCCTACTTGCATGCCAACTCTTTCGTCGCGAGCGTGGACACTTGCACCCGGCCATCGAGGAGCGCTTCGTACAGCTGCGTGGTGGCCAGGGCCATGCGCTCCATCGAAAATCGTTCGCAGATCGACTGTCGGGCAGCGTCGCCAAGACGGCGAGCACGGCTCTGATCTCGCAGCAGCGCCGCGATCGCGCTCGCCATCGCCCTCGGATCCCCGGGCGGCACCAGCAACCCGTTAACGCCGTCAGAGATCGCTTCAGGGGTACCGCCAACCCGTGTCGCCACGATTGGCGCGCCTGCTGCCATCGACTCCAGCACGACGTTGGAAAGGGCTTCGTTGAGTGAGGGCATCACGGAAATCGTGGCGGCCGACAGCAACTGCGGAACGTCACGCCGCAACCCCGCAAAGATGAGGCGCTCAATGAGCCCCAGCCTCACGGTCAGGCTCGTGAGCGTCGACCAATACTGCCTTTCGTTTGGATTGGTATCTCCAGCGATGACGAACCGGACCGCTGGAAAATCTGGCGCGACGAGCGCGGCAGCTTGCAGGAACGACTCAATCCCTTTCAGCGGATTCAGCCGCGACACAACGAGAACCACTGGCGCGCCTTCGGGAATCCCCAGGCCGCGGAATGGCGAGCCCTCATCCACGCGATCAAAGCGGCTCAGCTCGACTCCGTTGGGAATGATGACGATTTTCGCGGCATCGTAGCCTTCGTCGATTAGCCATTCCTTCACGGCCGCTGCATTTACGAGAATGCAGTCCGCAAACTGACAGGCCCATCGCTGCGCTCGCTTCTGCATCGGCGTCAGGTACGGCGCGCGATCGCGAATGGAGGCGATGACGACCGGGACCCCTGCCAGCCGTGCGGGTGGAACCGCAAACAGATTGCCGTAGAAGCTGTACGTGTGAACGATGTCGATCCGCCGGTCGATGACGTATCGGGCCAGCCGGGCCTGCTGCCGCAGCGCCGACGGGCTGCGAAACGAGGTGACGTTGCACTCGAGCAACGGAATGTGGCGCGCGGCAATTTCGTCCGCAAACGCTCCCCAGCGGCGCAGGCACGCAAACTCCAGCTCGAATCGGTTCGGATCGAGCG
>Ga0066903_100006677_pt1 | contig 10308 bp, 7 predicted proteins | sample PanSoiMetaGPlot1_FD_67491 | JGI IMG/M metagenome (GOLD analysis project Ga0066903, IMG submission 67491) | Tropical forest soil microbial communities from Panama analyzed to predict greenhouse gas emissions - Panama Soil - Plot 1 (version 2) | ecosystem: Environmental > Terrestrial > Soil >... | reverse complement strand
TCAGGTAGCGCTCGGCCTCTGGAACGGTCCGAACGACCAGGGGCCGCTCACGTTCTCCATCGCCTCCAACGCCGGTTACGGGAACGACCCGAACAACAATCCCGTGGGTACGACGAACTACGAGGAGTCGTTCAAGAACGTCACATTCGGGCAGTGGGAGGAATTCGTCCTCGGCGTCAAGTGGTCAACCCACACGGACGGAGAGGTACAGGTCTACAACCGCGTACCCGGAGGCTCCTGGTCGAAGATCTACGACAAGACGAACATCGACACTTATCTGTGGGGGGTCACGCCGAACGGCACCTTCCCACAAGACGGAACGTGGTCGGTCATCGACAAGCTCGGCCTCTACTTCAAGGAGTACGGCGGCGAGTCCGAGGCCGTGCAGGAGTCGGGCCTCACCCGCTCCTCCGATCTCGCGACCGCCGAGTCGACCCTTCCCTAGGATCCCGGCGACACAGTGGGGACGCGGCTCGTCGAGCCGTGTCCCCGGCCTCCTACTTGACAATCTTCGGGTGAGCGAACCATTGTTCTGTGGTGACGCTCGATTGGAAGGGGGCGCGGGCTCACGAGGTGGTCCGCGACGAGGTGGCTCAACCCGCCGGCTGGCGGCCGGGTTCGTTGCTCCGGGAGCTCCGAGCGGGCCTCGGATCGGGTAGAAGCGAAGCGCCCGTCCGTGCCCGCGAGTATCGCGCCGATCTGCAGGGTCTTCGCGCCGTGGCCGTGCTGCTCGTGGCTCTCAACCATGCAGGCATCGGCTTCCTCGGAGGCGGGTATGTCGGCGTCGACATCTTCTTCGTGCTGTCGGGGTTCCTCATCACCGGTCTTCTCCTCCAGAGCGCGGCACGCAACGGTCACGTGTCCTTCCGAAACTTCTACGCGCGACGTGCTCGGCGTATCCTTCCGGCCGCAGCGCTGACGCTCGCGGCGACAACGCTCGTCGCGAACGTGCTCCTGAACTACGTGCGCGAGAAGCAGATCGCCTGGGACAGCTTCTGGGCGTCTCTGTTTGCGGCGAATGTCCGCTTCGCGCACGAGGGCACCAACTACTTCGCGCAGGGTCAGCCTCCGTCGCCGATTCAGCACTACTGGTCGCTCGCCGTCGAGGAGCAGTTCTACCTCGTCTGGCCCGCCCTCCTCGCGATCACGTTGTTCGGCGTCTTGCTTCCGCTCCGCGCCCGCCGCCAGGCGGTGCGCGACGGCCAGGTCACCGGAGGGGCGCGGGTTCGAATCTTCGTGGTGATCAGCAGCCTCGGCTTAGCGTCGCTCCTCTGGTCGATCCACGACACGAACGCGCTGCCGGCCGCCGCCTACTTCTCGACCCGCGCACGTGCGTGGGAGCTGGCGCTCGGCGCGATGCTCGCCGTAGCTGCTCCTGCGATCGACCGCATACCGCGCACCGTGCGAGTCGCCGGCGGTTGGATCGGCGTCGCCGCCATCGCCACCGCCGCCGTGGAGTTCTCCACCGTGACTCCATTCCCAGGTTACGAAGCTCTCCTGCCTACGGTCGGCGCGGCGCTCGTAATCGCCAGTGGGATGGGTCGCGGGACGAACGGATTAGGCGTGGGTAAAGCCCTCGCCGTCCCTCCGCTTCGGTACGTGGGCGACAGGTCGTACACGTTCTATCTCTGGCACTGGCCGGTGCTGATAATCGCGTCGTTGTACGTCGGACATCAACTGGGGGTTGGAATGAACATGTTGCTTCTGCTTGGGGCGTTTCTCCTCTCGATCGTCACGTACGGGCTGTTCGAAAACCCGATCCGGAGAGCGCGGTGGAACCTGCGCGCCAGCGCTCTACTCGTGCCGGTCTCGGTCGGAGCCGTGATCGTCGTGGTCAGCCTCACGCTCTCCTCGGTCAATGCGAAGATCGCCCACGCAGAGCAAGCCAGCGCGGCGATCACGCAGTCAGACCGATCGATCTTCTCGACACCAGCGCAGCGCCTCGGTAGCCACCCGCTTCGATCTGTGGTGAATGCCGTGCGCGCGGCAAAACGGGGCGCGAAGCTGCCGTCGCCCCTGACACCGGCGCTGGCGGATCTCGACAAGGAGGCTTACGAGTTCCCGTCCGGCTGCGTTCCGGTGACCGCCGACCAGACGACGAGTCCGATCTGCAAGCTCGGTGACCCGTCTGCAAGCAAGTCGATCGTCGTCTTCGGGGACTCCCACGCCCAGATGTGGATGCCCACCGTGCTGCTCATGGCTCAACACGATGGCTGGTCGGTCACCCCTATCGTAAAGTCGGGATGCGTGCCGAGCGCATGGCTTGGCAAGGGTTTTCAGGGTACACCCGCCGTGACGATCAGCCAGTGCCATGCGTGGTTCCAATGGGCAAGAGGCGAGGCCCGGACCCTGCATCCCCAGGTCGTGCTCATGGCCGGGTGCTGCGGGGGTGCAAGCGGCTCGATCCTCAAATCTATGAAGGCGGGCTACTCGTCCGTGGCGGCCGCAGTCAAACGCTCCGCGGACCAGGTGATCCTCGTCGCCGACGACGACGGCATCAACAAGCAGCCTGTCGACTGCCTCCTCAAACCTCACGCGACGATGAAGACCTGCACGACAACATGGCGTGCGGGGAGATATGCCTCGAACAACTCCCTCGCCAAGCTGGCCAAGTCTCGCGGGTTTGGCTATCTCGACACACGGGGCTGGTTCTGCGACGGATTCAAGTGCCCCTTCGTCGTGGGACACACCGTTGTGTATCGCGACACCGGTCACATCACCCAGGCTTATGCGCGAAACGTCGCCGTGCCGTTCCGGAACGCGTTCAGGCGTTGTCTGTTCTCCAACTGCCCCGCATGACCGCCGCGAGCGGAGATTCCGGTTCCGGGGAGGTCTTGGGAGCGACCGCTACTCCGGCTCGCTCTTCGGAGCGGGGTGTGCGCATGTATGCGTCGACCTGCCGGGGCTCGGGCCTCTTCCGGCCCTTTCGGACAGCGGTCGCGGCTGACAGCTCTGCAGACAAGCTAAGTGTCGGCTTCGACGGCCTCGCGTGGAGTGAGATCCCAGCGGTGAGAACGTCCTAGCGCCGTGGACGGGACTATCCGGTCGGTTACCGCGTTCACTCACCCATACGACCCCTGGGACCACTTCCAGGCGTACTACCGCGAAGGACTTCGACGCGCGGCGGCAAGCAGGGGCATCACATTCGCAGCCGTCCCGGTGACGCGCGCTCCTCGAGTTCTACGGGCGGCCAAGCGAGTCCGCGATCAATATGTGGTACGCATGCCGGGCACGACCGCGGTCTCTCTGTTCGATCGTGCGGCGAGGGTGGTCGAGGGGCGCCCACTGCGTACTCCGTCCTCACTCTTTCACGATGCTGTCGGGCAGTACCTCGTCGAGACCGTTCACGGCGTCGTTCGACGAGTCTGCATCGATGCAGCCGACTACCCGACTCTTCCGTGCGAAGACCTCACTGCGTGGAGCGATGTGTACTTCAAGGCAAACCTATGGCCGTCCCAGACTTATCCGACGAACGTCCTGCCCATCGTCAACGGCGATCCGACGATCTTGGGGCGCCTCCACATGCTCCGAACCCTGAGGTCGGCGGAGAAGAAATGTGACCTCTGCTTCATCGTGCGGATCTGGGGAAGGGACATGTACATGCTGGAGCACAATCTCCGCCTCCTTGAAGCGGTGAAAAGAGCACGATGTTCGATGACGATCCTCGCTTATCTCGTCGCTGGCGACATCGAAGGCAACGCGAGACGTCTTGGTCGTGCCGGCATTCCGTCCACGACAAGGTGGGTCCCTGCGAAAAAGCTTTGGGAATCCACGGCCGATTCACGCATCAACATTATCCGGCTGGGAGTACATCGTTGTACTCCGTGGAGAGTAGCCGGAGCACTGGCTATCGGCGCGTGCCTCGCTTTGGATCAAGAACCCCTGGCAACCTGGCCAACGCCTCTTGCCGAGCACACCAACTTTTTGAACCTCGACGCTCCCACACTCGAATCCCCCGTTGCCGACACCGAGCGCTACTCCGAGATACCGGCCAAGATCGAAGAGTGGTTGAGTGACCGCAAGATGCTCGAGCGCATGATGGACGCGAACGGCCGATATTTCGATCAGTTCGTCGATCCCGAGCGTATTGGGGAGCAGATCTTGGCGACGGCGGTCGCGTGAGCTGCGCTAGCGCTGGTACGCGCGCAACGAGGAGTTAAGCCCGTCCCGAGCCTTTCGCCTCGAGCACTTCCTCGAAGGCATGCGAGTACTCCTCGATCATTCGGTCGATCCCGAAACGCTCGCGGTGCCGCCGCCGCCCCGCCTCACCCAGGCGAGCACGAAGCTCAGGCTCGGCCACGAGCCTGAGGAGTGCGGCCGCGAACGCCGCCTCGTCGTTTGTCGGGACTAGCAGGCCCGTCTTCTCGTGTTCCACAGCCTCGGAGATCCCGCCAACACGTGTGGCGACCGCAGGTCGCCCTAGTGCCATCGCCTCGAGCAGGACCATCGGCACCCCTTCCGCATCACTCGAGAGGCAGACCACGTCAGCTGCCGCCATGAGGTCCGGCACATCGGCTCGTGGCCCCAGTACCTGTACGACATCGTCGGCTCCGGCTACAGCACGAACACGCTCGAGCTCCGGACCGCCACCGGCGATGACGCCTCGTACCCGCCGATCGGCGGAGTGGGCTCGTCGTACGGCAGCGACGAAAAGCTCGGGACGCTTCACTGGTCGCAGCGCGGCCACGAGCAGCGCCACAAACTCCCCCGACCCGATATCGAGCGCTTCGCGCACCTCGTGCGGCGGGCGAGTTAAGGCGGGAAGCTCAACGCCGTTGGGAACGACCCGAATTGCGTCGGTCCGGTAGCCGAGCCGATTCCAGCGAGGTAGTTGCATATCGCTGACCGCGATCACGGCGTCCACCCTCGGAGCCAGCAGACGCCCCAGAAGCTCTCGATGTCGCGCACTCGGCACCCCAGGCCCCGCATGCGCCGTGATGACGTGAGCGGCATGCGCCCGTGACGCAATCACGCTTCCTACGACGTCCGCATTGATGCTCTGCGTCACGACTATGTCTGGCCTGCGGTCGGCGTGACGAAGAGCGTGTCGCCAGCCACGAAGATCGGTCCGACGGCTCATGTGCGCACAGTCGACAGGCACGCCTGCTTCCCGGAGCTGCGTGTAGAACGGCCCCTCTCCGACCAGAGTCAGGAGCGAGACATCGAATCGCGGGCGGAGTCGCGGTATGAGAAGCGACCACTGCCGCTCGGCCCCGCCGAAAACCAGCTCCGAGCAGACGAAGAGCAAGCTCGGTGCGGTCACTCGCTCCTGCCGTGGCACGCGTGGCTCGTCAACCGCCGCCCGCCGGCGGGCTGTCGGGGTCCAAGCGCTCGAGCATCACCAGCAGGTCGACGAGATACTTCGTGGCCCAGCACGGGAACTTGAACGGAGCGTACGTCCCCCAAATCGGGTACGAGCCCGGCAGCGCACCGCTGCGAGTCTCCCCGGCGGCGTTCAGGCGCTGGACGTAGAGAAGGAAGTCCGCGAGCCGTCGAGCCGCGTCGAGATAGCGCGACTCGCCGGTCCGTGCGTGCAGCTTCAACAGCACGATGGCGATCTGCGCGCTCCCGGTGAGGCAGACCCAGCCGACACGAGGTTCCCAGCGCTCGTCGAGCCGGCCGGGCAGGTGCCCTGAAGCGTTGATTGCGGCCATGACGCCGTCCGCAGCCTTGGTCGCTGCGGCCACGAACTCGTCCCGACCGACCAGCTCCGCCGTTTCGAGCAGCCCGTCGATGGTGTACCCGATCGCGTGCGTCACGGGAGCCTCGACGAAGAAGGGGGAGTTGTCGCAGAGATCGAACCAGCCGGACTGGCGCTGCTGCCGCAGGACGAACTCACAGTTGCGGATCGCAGCCTCGGCGTACGCGGTGTTTCCGGTGACCTTCGCGGCGCGGGCGAGCGGCGCGGAAACATAGCTGTCGTACACCCGTTTGAGCCCACGGTAGTTCGCGCGCGTCCAGCTGCCGTCCTCGTCCTGGACGTCGGCGATCCAGTCGGCCGCGCGCACCACCGCGTCGAGGTAAGCCGCCTCGCCGGTCTCGTCGTGCGTCGCGAGCAGCCCGCGCATCACCTGGCCCGTGTTGAACACGATGGGCGGCTGGTTCTCGCCTTCGACTCCCCCTTCCCAGCCCCCGTTGTCGTGCTGAATCCCCAGCTCCCAATCCGCCATGCGGAGCGCGCGATCGCCGAGGTCGGGCCGCCCGAGTGCGTGCCGGCAGTCCCACATTGTGGGGATGATGTATCCGGTCACCTCGGGGTAGCCGCTCGTCCAGCCGTAGAACTCGTACGACGCCACGCCCCCGGATCCCGAACGGTCCTGGGCCACGGCGAGCCAACCCACGGCCTGCTCGAGGGCGTTCCGCACCGTTCCGGCCGGATCGCCCGAACGGGCAATGAAGTCGGACCAGGGGTCGGTTCGGATGCCGTCGAGGGCATTCCGTCCGATCACGAGCATGTTCGGCGGCCACAGCGTGCCGGCGGCCTTGAGACCGAGCTTCCCTACGTTCCCCTGGAGACGGCGGAGCGCTCTCACAGCCGGCCACCCTACCGACGCCAAAACAGACCCTCCGGGCCCGGGACGCGATCCCGCCGTGCGCCACAGCTCAACTTTTGCAAGCACTCAGGCGCGGGACGACTTTACGGGCTACTGCCAGCCCGCGATCATGTGGCGATGCGCTTTGGCCGAACGAGTTGGCAGATGATTCTCTGCACGCGACCGCCGCAGTGCCGGCCGGCCCCCTCGAGGGGTAGCGCTCGAGGCACGACGTGATCGCGTCGACCGGATCGGCTGAGTCGCGCTCGGACGGCATCACCTCCCGTCCTCGGGCACCGGAGCCTCGTTTTCTGGAGCGCCGCGCCGTCCTCTACGCGGCCGTCGGCGTCGCCGTCGCGCTCGGTCTTGTCTTCCGGATCATCCAGTACGCGGCCGACCGCTCGCTGTGGTTCGACGAGTCCATGCTCGCTCTCAACATCCTCCACCGCTCTGCCGCCGGGCTGACCCGAACGCTCGATTTCGCACAGGCCGCACCGCTCGGCTTTCTCGAGCTCGAGAAGCTCGCGACCCATGCCTTCGGAGACTCCGAGCTCTCGTTGCGGGTGTTTCCGTTCGTCTTCGGGCTGGTTTCGGTCCCCCTGTTCGCAGCGCTGGCCCTGCGCCTCCTGCGTCCGGCCCCGGCGCTGCTCGCGACGCTTGTCTTCGCATGCGCCCTGGGCCCGGTGTACTACGCGTCGGAGCTGAAGCAGTACTCGGGTGATCTCGTCGTGGCAATCGGCCTCACGCTGCTCGCAACCCTGCTGCTCGACGGTGCGCTCTCCGGCCGGACACAGATCGTGGCCTCACTCGCTGGATCGGCTGCGATGTTGCTTTCGCACGCCTCCGTATTCGTGGCAGGCGGAATCGCGCTCGCTCTAGCCGTACGCGCAATCGTACGCCGGGATCGCCAGGCTTTCGAGGCGTTCGGAGTCACGGTGCCTTGGCTCCTCACGGGTGTCTTCGTCGTGGTCTTCACCGTCGCACGAACGGGGCAGTTGGACACCGTGATCGGGGGGGACTCAGGCGCGTACGGGAGTGGGGCCGGTCTTGCCTCGAAGCTGAACTGGATCCGGGACGTCGCCAGCGCCCTCCTGCGCTCGATGGGATATCCGGACGATGCACCGGAGCGTTACCTCCACTGGCCGCTACTCGCTCTGGCGCTGGTGGGGGCAGTCGGTCTCGCCCGCCGCCGCCCGACGGCGGCCGCCTTCCTCCTTCTGCCGTTTGCGGTGACCTGGGTCGCGTCCGCTCAGCACCGGTACCCGATCTTCGATCGGACCGTGCTCTTCCTCGTACCCGCGACCGTTCTCTTCGTCGCAGAAGGCGCGGCTGTTCTCGTACGGGCGATACCGTGGCGCATCGTGCGCGCCTGCGCGGCGGCGATTCTCGCGGCGGCCGTACTGCTCGTGCCGCTCGTTCACGCGGCCAAGCGAACGGTCGATCCGATTCAACACGAGGAGCTCAGACAGGCGCTTGGATATGTCGACAGACGCTGGGAGCCCGGCGATGCGCTGTTCGTGGATCGCGGCGCTCGCTTCGCGCTCCGCTATTACCTGGACTGCAACTGTCTGAGACCGGCAGAGATCCGCAGGCTCGATCTCGCCCAGGGCTTCGGCGAGAGTCCGGGCGGGCCTGGACGCCAGCCGGTACCGCTTCGGAACATCGACCCGAACTTCGTCGTCGGCCGGCTCGACGTCCGGACGCGCGGCGCCCTTGTGAGGCAGCTCCATGGCCTAAGCCGACGATCGCGTGTCTGGATCCTGTACACGCACCTCGGCAATGCCGCTGAGGCGCAACGGATCGCCGCAATGCTCCGTAGGCTCGACAGCGTCGGCCGGCGACTGGCCTCCTTCGACACAGTCGGCGCGCACGCTTACCTGTACGACCTTCGGCCTAGATCGTCCTAAGGTCGGGGAATGCGCGTGCCACGGCGCGCGGCGGACGGAGCCGATACCAGCGCAGCTCGTGCACGAGACGCCGCACCGCCCCGGGACTCGTCTCGCCCGGGTCAGCATCCGCCTGCTTGAGTGCTACGAGCCTTTGACTGAATTCCTGCAGTCGCCGCTCCGAAACGGACCGCATCTCGTCGGTCAGATCATACGTTGCGAGTACGTGCTCGTAGATCTCTACCCCCGCACGCAGCATCGCTGCTCGATCGTGCATGCGTGACCCCGGTCGATCTCGGTAGACGGCGAGCACCTTTCCCGAGTTCACGAATCTGGCTCCGCTCGCTGCAATGCGGAGCCAGAGCTCAGCGTCCTCCGAGCGCGTGAACTTCTTGAAACCACCGACTTCGTCGAGTACCCGCCGGCGAACGGTGGCGGAGGTGTAGACAAAATTCCTCTCGAGCAACGCCAGGAGCAGCGCATCCCTCTCCCGCGGCGGTCGCGCCGGCGGCTGATACAGCTGCATGGTCGTATGGCGAAGCACGCGGCGGGTGGCGTCGTTCAGGCGCCATGCGTCCGTGTACGCAAGGCCGGCAGCCGGGTCCGCGTCGAGTGCCACGGCCATTGCCTCGAGGTACTCAGGCAACCAGAGATCATCGCTGTCGAGCAGGCACACGTACTCGCCGGCCGCACGCTCGATGCCGGCATTCCGGGCTGCGGCAGGCCCGAGGTTCGCCTGGCGGACGTAGCCGATCCGGCTGTCGGTAAAACCGCGCAACGCCTCGCCCGTACCGTCGGTCGAGCCGTCGTCGACGACGAGAATCTCGAAATCCTGCCGCGTCTGCGCCAGCACGGAGCGAACGGTCGACGGCAGCGTGCGCGCGGCATTGTGAGCCGCAATCACAACGGAGAAGACCGGGCTATCGGCCATCTGAGTTACCGGCAGGCTCGGCGGACGCCGCCCACGATCTCCCTGCAGCGAGAAGCTTCAACATCTGGATGTAGCGCCGGGACTGCCCGTCCCAGTCGTACGACTTCCTGTAGCGGTCGCGGGCCGCCGCGGCCCGGGCCAGCGCCGCGTCGTAGTCGTCGGCAACCCGAGTGAGAGCGTCCGCGAGCGCCTCAGCGTCACCGGCCCGGAAGAACACGACCTCTTCGCCGGAGAAGTGGCGCCGCAAGGTCGGGAGATCGCTCACGACAGCCGGAATGCCGAGCACCACGTACTCGAACAGCTTCGTCGAGAGCGCAAACCGGTTGAGGCGTGTGGGGAGATTCGGGATCACGCCCACCGATGCCCCGGCGATCCGCTGCAGAACCTCGCCGTGGGGAACCGCGCCGGTCAACTCGACGCGGTCGGAGACCCCGAGCTCCTCGGCCCTCGCGGCCAGCTCGGGCACCGCATCCCCCGAGCCGACGATCTGAAGAACTGCCGACAATCGCCCGGGCAGCATCGCGAACGCCTCGAGCACGACCGACAGGCCGTAGTGCGGCGTCACGGTTCCGTGGTAGGCGATCCGGAACGGGTCGCGGCGCGGTTCCGGAAGGGCGTCGGGAAGGGGAGCCTCGTCGAGGCTGTTCAGGACGACGAGAATGCGATCGCCGTCGACACCACGCCTGGCAAGCTCCTCCCGGTAGGGCTCGTGGACGGTGACGACCACATCGGCCACTCGACAGGCCAGCCGCTCGACGCCCTCGAGCAGCTTCTGCGCCACCTGCGCGGCGCGCGAGTCCCCGAGGCGCATCGAGAACATGTCCGACGACAGATCGTGGATGTCGAGCACCACCCGAGAGCCGAGCGCCTTTGGTGCGAGCGCGGCTGCGACGAGGAAGTCGGGCGGGTTGTGAACCTGGACGACCGCCGGCCGGCGCCGGAGCGCGAGCCGGGCCAC
>Ga0066903_100006676_pt1 | contig 10308 bp, 8 predicted proteins | sample PanSoiMetaGPlot1_FD_67491 | JGI IMG/M metagenome (GOLD analysis project Ga0066903, IMG submission 67491) | Tropical forest soil microbial communities from Panama analyzed to predict greenhouse gas emissions - Panama Soil - Plot 1 (version 2) | ecosystem: Environmental > Terrestrial > Soil >... | reverse complement strand
AATCCCGGTCTTCCGCCGGTCAGGCGGAAGCCGGGCCGCTAATCCGCCGAGGATCCAGCCCGAACTTGTGAGCGAACTGATCGCATGCCGTCATGTCGCCGTTCCTAACATATCGACCGGCGAACGGAAAGAGCGGCATTTGTGCGGGTTCGGAGCGGCATTTGGCGCGTGGCGCGCAGCAGCTCTTCTCCCTCTCCCCGCAAGCGGGGAGAGGGAGCAGAAAGCACCTACGCCGCCACCACCCCAAGCGGTGGAAATGCGTCGCCGGCGCGTTTGAGCGCCATGTGGGCAATCCGGCAATCCTCGTCCATGCGGTGGATCAGATCGTCAATGGTATCGAACGTGAATTCAGGTCTAATCCATGCGATCACCGCCACATCAAGCGTGCGGCCGTAAAGATCGCCCGTGAAGTCAAACAGAAAAACCTCAAGCAGCACCACGCCGGTATCGAACATCGGCCGGCGGCCGAAATTCGCCACCCCGTCGTACCGCCGGCCGTTGACCTCGACCCGCACCGCATAGACGCCGTGGCGCAGGTCGCAAGCAGGGTTGAGCCGCAGGTTCGCGGTCGGGTATCCGAGTTCGCGTCCGCGCCGGTCGCCGTGGACGACCTTGCCGGCCACAAACCACGGATACCCGAGCAGATCCGCCGCCTCGTCGGGTCGTCCCGCCGCGAGCGCGGCGCGTACTGCACCCGATGATATACGCCGGCCGTCATCGAGCAGCGCCGGCACAATGTCGACATGGAATCCGCGGACATCGCCTTCCTCCTTGAGGTAGGCCGGCGTGCCCGATCGCGCCTTGCCGAAATGGAAGTCGAAGCCGACGGCGACTCCCGAGACGTCAAGCCGGTCAATGAGCACCTGTTTGATGAATGCGGAGGGCTCCAGCGCCGCGAGCGCGCCATCGAACTTCATCACGATGGCGCCATCGAGCCCGGTCGCCGCCAACAGGCGCAGCTTGGGGGCCTCGTCGGTCAGACGAAAAAACGGCTCATCCGGGTTAAAGAACACGCGGGGGTGCGGCTCGAACGTCAGCGCTGCGGCCCGGTGCCCGAGGGCGCGTGCGCGACTTATCGCCGTTCCGATCACCGCCCGATGGCCGCGATGTACCCCCTCGAAATTGCCCATGGCGATGACCGCTCCGCGCAGCACGTCGGCATTGGGCGGCGCGTCAAGCGCCTCGTGAATCGCAACGAAGCGTAGCGGAGGAGAATCGATCGACGTCAATGACAGGGACCCGGTTGTTGGCAAGCCGCCGGGACGGTGCCCGCCGCGGTTAATGGAAGTCAAGTGCGACATTGTGATAGCGGATTACGCTGACATTCATCCAACGTCATTTGGCGCGCTCGTACCGGCAACCCATGCGCGCGCGAAGGAGAGGGACCCGCGGGTCGATCCCGCCGGATGACGCATGGAGGCCTGCGGAGCAAGGTTGAAGCCGTATTCAGCGACTGAGTGCAACTCACCACACGAGGCGCGGCGTGACCGACTGCGGGGTCACATCTGCCGCGGCAAATATGGCAGCGAGCGCATCCCGCGAGGGGCTTTCGCGTCCCAACTCCGCCGCATGAATACCGCCGGACACGAACAGTCCATCGATTCCCAGCGCCCGCGCGCCGCGCATGTCGGTGCGCACCGAATCGCCGATGGCGAGCGTGCGAGCGGGCGACGCCGCGACGCCGCGAGCGGCAGCGGCTTTGAGCAGCGCGCCATCGTAAATCGGCCGATGTGGTTTGCCGGCATAGAGCACTTCGCCGCCCATGGTGTTGTAGAGATCGGCGATCGCTCCGGCGCAATAGACGCGCTTGTCGCCGCGCTCGACCACGAGGTCCGGATTGGCGCACAGCATAAAGAGGTTGCGGCCGCGTATCTTCGCGACTAGGTCGCGGTAATGATCGGGGGTTTCCGTGGTATCGTCGAACAATCCCGTGCACACCACGTAATCGGCGGCTTCAACCGGCGTGAAGCGGACGTTAAGTCTGTCGAAGATCGAGATGTCACGTTGCGGCCCGATGTGGAATACGGCACCGCCATTGCGGCCGGCCACAACTTCGCGGGTGAGGTCGCCTGACGTCATCACGTCATCAAAGGCGTCGGCCGGAACGCCCAGCTGATCGAGTTGACGCACCACCCAAGGCGACGGTCGTGGCGCATTGGTAATCAGAATGACGGTCCCGCCGCCGGCGCGATAACGCATAAGTGCATCGCAAGCCTGCGCATAGGCCGCTATCCCGTTGTGAACCACGCCCCAGATGTCGCACAGGACCACATCGTAGCGCGGCGCAAACGTCGAAAAGTGATCGAGGAGATGCATCAGATGACAGATGTCAGAAGTCGGATGACAGATGTTCGGAGATCAGAGATCAACTGCCGCTTAGATGCGACCGGCCGCTATCGGGAGTCAATCTGACCTCGGTCATCTGTCATCTGCGCTACCTCCGCACCGCCATGGCAGACGCAATCTTGGCGAGCCCGGTCGAGCGTTGCAAGGTCACCGGGCGTCTATGGATTTGTCACATTGACGCTTTGACGCTCGCATGCTGGAGTTGGACCGGGTGATAGGGGCACCCAGCGCTGGAATGGGTTGTCGGGGGACGGCCCTGCCTTCCTGGCGATTGGTCTTACATGGTGGATGGACTTTCTCCTGCGCGGCGGCCGGCGCCCGGCTTCGCCTCTATGCTTCTTTCCAGCATGGAGGAGCGGCCGTGGACAGGATTCCTGGTGTTTGCGGTCGTGCATGCGGCCATCTGGACGATCCTGCCGTTCGCCCTCTACCCCAACCTACCACTCGATCTCATCGAGGCCCTCACCTATGGGCGCGAGTGGCAACTCGGCTATGACAAATTGCCGCCTTTGCCGTGGTGGCTGGTCGAGATCGCCCATCAAACCTTCGATTCCGATTTCGCCTATTATGCCCTCGGGCAACTCAGTGTTCTGGCGGCATTTGCGGCCGTATGGGGCGTGATGCTTCGCATCGCAACGCCAGCAGCCGCAGCGGTCGCCGTGCTGATCATCGACGGACTGCATTTCTTCAACTTCACGGCGCCCAAATTCAATCACGATGTGGTCCAGCTGCCGTTCTGGGCATTGGCCGGATTGTCGTTCCACGGCGCGCTGCGCACCGGGCGCCTTGTCCATTGGGCGGTGCTGGGCATAGCGCTTGGCCTGGCGTTCTGGGCCAAGTATTTCGTGATCATTCTCGGAATTCCGCTCGCGGTTTTCATGTTGATTGATCCGCGGGCCCGTCGTTGTCTTACGACGCCGGGGCCATATCTCGCGATCGCCATCAGCCTTGTGATTATGGCGCCGCATCTGGTCTGGCTTTATGAAAACAATTGGCTGCCGCTGGGCTATGCGGCGGCTCGCGCCAAGGCCACCAACGGCTTGCTCGATCACTTCACCCATCCGGCACTTTTCGCGCTCGCCCAGCTGTTCTGGCTGCTGCCCGCCATCATCATTGCGCTGCCGCTGTTGCGACGCCCCTATGAAAGCGATGCGACCACGGCCGACGATTACGATCGGCGCATCCTCGCTCTCCTCGCGTTCGGGCCGGCGGTTACGGTGATCGCCGCATCCGCCATAAGCGGCCGCGGGCTCGTGTCGATGTGGGGTTATCCGCTGTGGCTCTTCCTCGGACCGTGGATCGTGGTCACGGTCTCCGCGCGGATCGATCGCACCTGCCTCGCACGGATTGCGGGCGTCTGGGGCACAGTGACGGCTATCTACGCGCTGACCTTCGTGGCGCAATACGCGGTGTTGCCGCATTTCGATCACCGCTATCGCGCGGTGCTGTTCCCGGGCGACCAGCTGGCGCAGGAGATCTCGGCCCGCTTCCATGCTCAGACCGGCGCGCCGCTCGCCTACGTGGTGGGCACCATGTGGCTGGGCGGCAATATCGGCCACTATTCCGGCGATCACCCGCGTACCTTGATCGACGGCGATCCGCGCCGGGCGCCGTGGATCGACCTTGGCGACTTCGCCGCCAGCGGCAGCGTGGTCGTCTGGACCGCCGGAGATCTTCATACGATTCCCGACCCCTATGTCGGGATAGCCGGCAACCCCGCGGTGCAACCGCCCCTCACGATTCCTACGCGGCGCGGCAACGGCGAAGTAACCGTCGGGTGGAGCATCATTCCGCCGATGCGACGGAGCGAGATGCGGATGTGACGAGGCCTACTCCCTCCCCCCTTGTGGGGAAGGGTTGGGGTGGGGGTCGTGCCGCGTGGCACAGCCTTGCTCCACTCCTCGACCCCCACCCCAACCCTTCCCCACAAGGGGGAGGGGAGGAGCACCCGACACTGCTTCGGCGTAGTTTGGCGCGCTACCGCACCGCCTCGATCACCTTGCCGATCTTCGCGAACATCTCCTCGATGTCGGCCTCGCTCACGATCAGCGGCGGGCTGACCGCGATGGTGTCGCCGGTGACGCGGATCATGACGCCCTCCTCGTGGAACGCCTTTTCCATCGCCGCGTAGGCGCGCTTGCCGACGCCGTCAGGCTTGGAGGCGAGGTCGATGCCGGCGACGACGCCGACGGTGCGGATGTCCAGCACGTTAGGCCGGCCGCGCAACGTCATGGCGGCGTCGGCGAACTTCGACTCAAGGGCGCGGGCGCGCTCGAACAGCTTTTCCTCCCGGTAGAGATCGAGGGTCGCGAGCCCGGCCGCGCAGGCGAGTGGATGGGCCGAATAGGTGTAGCCATGAAACAGCTCGATGACGTGCTCGGGCCCGTGCATGAAGGCATCGAAGACGGGAGCCCGCACGACCACCCCACCCATCGGCACGGTGCCGGAGGTGATGCCCTTGGCGAAGGTCATGATGTCTGGCACGACACCGTAACGCTCTGCCGCGAACGCACAGCCGAGCCGCCCGAAGCCGGTGATGACCTCGTCGAAGATCAGCAGGATTCCGTATTTGTCGCAGATCGCCCGCAGCCGCTGCAGGTAGCCCTTCGGAGCCGGCAGCACCCCGGTCGAGCCTGCCATCGGTTCGACGATGAGCGCCGCGATGGTTGAGGGATCGTGCAGCGCCGCGATGCGTTCAAGATCATCAGCAAGGTGCGCACCCCATTCGGGCTCGCCCTTGGTGAAGGCCTGGGTGTCGCGGTTGTAGGTGTGCGGCAGATGGTCGACGCCGGTGAGCAGCGAGCCGAAGAATTTGCGATTGTTGACGATGCCGCCGACCGAGATGCCGCCGAAGCCGACGCCATGATAGCCGCGCTCGCGACCGATCAGGCGGGTGCGGGCGCCCTCGCCGCGCGCGTTGTGATAGGCGAGCGCGATCTTGAGGGCGGTATCGACTGCCTCCGAGCCGGAATTGCAGAAGAACACGTGGTCGAGATCGCCCGGCGCCAGCGCCGCGACGCGGCTTGCCAGTTCGAAGGCGCTCGGATGAGCGAACTGGAACGGCGGCGCATAATCAAGCTCCTCGGCCTGACGCTTGATCGCCGCCACGATCGGGTCGCGATTGTGGCCGGCATTGCAGCACCACAGGCCGGCGGTGGCGTCGAGCACCGTGCGGCCGTCCGCCGCGTAGTAGTACATGTCCTTTGCCCGCGTGAGCAGCCGCGGCGCCTTCTTGAAGGCACGGTTCGGCGTAAACGGCATCCAGTAGGCTTCGAGATCGTTGGGGCGCGCGTCGGGGGCTCGGCGGAGTTCAGAAAGGGACATCAGGTTCTCCTGGGCTGGCGTCATCGCGGCGATGTAGGATGGGTTGAGCGTAAGCGAAACCCATCCTGGGCCTTTCCGGCGGCACGATCGTTGATGGGTTTCGCTGGCGCTCAACCCATCCTACGCTCATATCATGCTCATACAACGTTGCCTTGCCGCTCGGGAAGACGGCTGCTACCAAGCGCCAAAATTAACCTCAACGGGGCGCCGCCATGGCGGATGCAAAGAGCAACAAGCTGAAAGCGCGCCTGCCGCGCGGGCTCGCGGATCGCGGGCCGGCCGAGATCGCGGCGACGCGGCAGATGATGGAGACGATCCGCAAGGTCTACGAGCTTTACGGGTTCGAGCCGGTGGAGACGCCGGCGATCGAGTACACCGATGCGCTCGGCAAGTTTTTGCCCGACCAGGATCGGCCCAACGAAGGCGTGTTTTCGTTCCAGGACGACGACGAGCAATGGCTGTCGCTGCGCTACGACCTCACGGCGCCGCTCGCTCGCTACGTGGCGGAGAATTTCGATACGCTGCCGAAGCCCTATCGCAGCTATCGGGCCGGCTACGTGTATCGCAACGAGAAGCCGGGACCGGGACGATTCCGCCAGTTCATGCAGTTCGATGCCGACACGGTGGGCAGCGCCTCGATGGCGGCCGATGCCGAGATTTGCATGATGGCGGCGGATACGATGAAAAAACTCCGCATTCCACGCGGCAGCTATGTGGTAAAGGTTAGCAACCGCAAAGTATTGGATGGAGTGCTAGAGGCAATCGGACTAGGTGACGAGGAGAATGCCGGGAGACGGCTCACGATATTGCGAGCATTGGACAAGCTAGATCGTCTCGGAATGGAGGGCGTGCGATCGCTGTTGGGAAAGGGACGGCTCGACGAGTCGAAAGACTTTACAAAGGGTGCCGAACTATCTGATCGCGAAATTGAAGAAATAGTACACTTCATTCTCTCCGGTGATCAACAAGCAGCCAGAAACAAAATCGAAACATTGCTCAGAGCAAGTCCGCTGGACGCTAAGCAGGTGAGAGCGCTTTTTTGGAACAAAAAAGCCAGGGAGAAAATGCAGCAGGGACCGCAGCTCAAGGATCAAGACATACAGCAGCTATTCGACATTCTGACGCTGTTTCCAAATTTTCAGGAGCCGGGTGTTGGCCTCCGGCGAGAAGTTTGGCGGGATGACTTGCCAATTGACGTCCAATTTGAAAATAACCGCTACAAGGTGTATGCTGATAACTTTCTGACGTTGAAGCACCTTCGTCGGATTTTTCCCCTCTCAAAAACTTATCAAGCTGGCTTAGACGAGCTTGAGCAGATAGCGACCCTTACCGAGGCTGCAGGCTATGGAAGTGGTCGGATTCTTATAAATCCCTCTGTCGTCCGCGGACTCGAATACTACACGGGCCCGGTCTACGAGGTTGAACTCACGTTCCCGGTCTCCAGTGATGACGGCAAACCGGTGCGCTTCGGTTCTGTAGGCGGCGGGGGGCGCTACGATGGTCTCGTGTCGCGCTTTCGTGGCGAACCGGTGCCGGCGACCGGCTTCTCTATTGGAGTGTCGCGCCTATTCGCGGCCCTCGCGCATCTCGGCAAGGTCGAAACCAAAGCCGAGCCCGGGCCGGTGATCGTCACCGTATTCGACAAGGACCGCGTCGCCGATTACCAGCGCATGGTCTCGACTCTGCGCCAAGCCGGCATTCGCGCCGAGCTTTATCTGGGCTCTGGCAAATTCGGCCCGCAGATGAAATATGCCGACCGCCGCCGCAGTCCGTGCGTGGTCATTCAGGGCTCCGATGAAAAGCAGAAGGGCGAGGTGCAGATCAAGGATCTGATCGTCGGCGCCGAGCTTGCCGGGCTCTCCAAGCAGCGCGATGACTATCTGCGCAAGCAGGCTGAAGCCCAGTTCGCGGTTCCGGAGGAGAAGCTCGTCGAAGCGGTGCGTGAGGTGCTGGCGCGGCACAAGCTGTAGGATGGGTTAAGCGGGAGCGAAACCCATCACCTTGCCATCGTAAGACTCGTCCGCGAAACCCATCGTGGTTCCGTCCGCGCACCACGGCCCCGATAGGTTTCGCTGCGCTTAACCTATCCTCGCGCGGTACGGGCTGGTGTTGCGGTTGGCAGTTCGTGATCAGGCAAATCTCTTTGGACACCACAACCGCGAGCGATGTGAGATCATAAACCGATTCGTTGGCGCAAACTTAACCACGTCCCGATCAATTTTCCTCGCTCTATCCCAAGTTCCAGGAACCGCGATGGTTACGTTGCGTTTCAGGCAACATGAAAGCGCTGGATCACATCGTAGCGAACTCGCGAATCAGAGTTTTGAGCCGGGTACAAATGCGCGCCGCGCGGTATCGGGCGCATGCTACCGAGTGCGCCGAGTTCGCACGTCACGCATTGAGCCATGAGGACAAGGCCATGCTTGAGGACATGGTGGTGGTGTGGCGCCATCTGGCGGAACTCGTCGAACGATTCGATTTGAAGTAACATCGTACGGAAATAACGCCGTACGGGGATCTCACTTTCTTCCCGCAGACTCTTGAAGCCCGCTTTCCTGTGCGAGTTTCGTCCAGGCTTCCGCGATCTCAAGCAGCACGCGTCGATGCTCATCCGGCGCTGCCGTCGCCAAACGACGGCATTCCTCTGCATATCGCCTGTAGGTAGCACGATCCTGCATTCGTTGGCCTTTCTGCGTGCCCCGCACAAATGGAACTTGAAACCCGGAACACCGGTTGCAGTCCTCGCAGGTTGTTGAGGGCAATTTGATGCCGGGTTGGCTGGAACCAAATCCGCTCGGACGCGTTTGGGCTCCGACCAGGAGGTGGTATGCCAAGGGCCGCGCAGTACAAAGGATACGCTGCAGATTGCCTCCGGCTGGCCGAGACCAGGCGGTTTCGCGATTCAGATGAGAGAATCCTGCTTGTCGAAATGGCCGCGATGTGGCAGCGGCTAGCAGAGCGCGCGGAAGCTTTAGCAGAACACACGAAAGTCCTTGTAGAACACGCGACGGCCGCTGAGCAAAAAGCGAATAGCTGATCTGCGCGGATGCGCACATCGATTGGTAATATCCCACTATCATTCACAAGTGGCGTTGGCAAATGGCCCGTAACTTGCGAGGCGGAAGAGCAATCATCCTAAATTCGTGAGTTGAAAGCACGCACCTTGCGCAGAAAGCGCTGATAAATCGATAAAACTTCGAAAATCAGCCTACTGCGGAGCAGTTACAATTGGGCGCCCTCAAGCACTCTCTCTTGCTTGTGGGCGAAGGGCTTCGCGAAAATCGGCGACACCAACTTCCGGATCTAGGATCATTTTTCAGGATAGCGGCCGCCAGCGCCTCCAAATTATCACATGTGCGGCCAATCTGACATTCAATCATCGTCATTTTGTCACCATTGGTGAAAAGCCCATATTGAGCGACAGGACGTACACCGGCTTAGGGACCCAAGGTTTCAGCGTGCGATTCTCTGCACAAGCCCCGCTTCTTGTTTTTCGATTGAGGTCGTGGCCGGGTTCGCCCCGGCCATCCACGCCTTGCTTGCTGGACCTCCGCAAGAGAGACGTGGATGCCCGCGACAACCACGGGCATACCAATAAAGGGGTGATCCAATCACATTGAAAACATAATCTACCCGCGCGCCTCGCCCTTCGCGGCCATGATCAGCGTCCAGAATACCTTGTACTTCGACTGCGGTGCATAAACGGCGGCAATTCCTAAGCGGTTGACGCCGCTTTTGAGCATGTTGGCGCGGTGGGACGGCGAATCGCGCCAACCGGAAAACGCCTCCGCCAGCGTGTGATAGCCGGCACCGACATTCTCCACCGCGATCTTGCCATCGAAGCCGCCACTGGTGAGGCGGCCGGTGAACTCGCGTCCGGCGGAGCGGTCGATCTTGTCCTTCGCCGCCATGGCGCGCGCGTGATCCATCGCCATGCGCATCAGATCGGGATCGACCTCGACAGCACCGAGACCGTTGTTGCTGCGATAGCCGGAGATCATCGACGCGGCGGTGGCAGCATCGACCGTCGCATTGGCATCCGCCATGCTGGCATAGAAGCTCGGCTGTGCCGGCGTCCCGGAATCGCTTGTGCAGCTCGCCAGGACAGCGAGCCCGGACAACGCCAGCGCGGCTGGGATGAAGACTCTCATCGAGGGCTCCGAATCGAAGGGTGGCACCATACTGTCCGATGTAGAATGAAGAAAGAGTGCCGTCGGCGACACCACGAGTGCGGATCTGGGGCTCGCAGCACGCGTCCCAAAATGACGCGGAAGTGTCAGTGCCACGAGCAGGGCGCGTCTTTACAAAACTTTACCTGCGGGACAAACCTCGGAAATTCGCCTTCTTCATATTTCGCGCTATCGGCGACAAATAATGAACGGCAATGGAGTTCAGCCATGGGACCTGACCGCGTCAACGAAGGAATCTCGCCATGACCCTTGCACCGCTGCTTTCCGCATCCGCTGCCATTCAGTTTCACGCCTTCGCCGCGATGGCAGCGTTTGGCTTGGGGCTCGTTCAGTTCGCCGCCCCGAAGGGAACGCTGCCGCACCGGACGATCGGCTGGATTTGGGTCGCTCTCATGGTCGTGGTGAGCGTGAGCGCATTTTTCATCCACCAGATCAGGCTCTGGGGACC
>Ga0066903_100006675_pt1 | contig 10310 bp, 9 predicted proteins | sample PanSoiMetaGPlot1_FD_67491 | JGI IMG/M metagenome (GOLD analysis project Ga0066903, IMG submission 67491) | Tropical forest soil microbial communities from Panama analyzed to predict greenhouse gas emissions - Panama Soil - Plot 1 (version 2) | ecosystem: Environmental > Terrestrial > Soil >... | reverse complement strand
GTCGCCATGGCTGATATCTCTGAAAGTCGCACCACGCTGAGAGGCCGACGAATTCCCGCCGCTCACACCTGCCTTCCCAGGCTAGTCCACCACAAGGCGAAGTGCGAGGTGTGCACATCTCCCCGCCAAACCTGTCCTGGCTCACGGGTCAGCGAATGCGACAAAGCGCGTTGCTTCTCAGGCTGTCGGGGTTTTGTTAGGGTCGCCCGCAGGAGTCCGAGGAGTGGCGAGCTTTCCGATCACATTGATTTTCCGCGACGGGGAAACCGCGCGGATCGACTGCAGATCCTTCGAAACGGTCGTCCAGTCGGCAGCCCGCCAAGGCCTGCGCCTGCTCACCGATTGTCGCGAGGGGGCCTGCGGCACCTGCAAGGCGGCGATCCAGACCGGGCAATATTCGCTCGACGACTACAGCCAGGACGCGCTGCCCGACGCAGAGCACGCTACGGGACGCATCCTCACCTGCCGGTTGCGCCCGGAGTCCCCTTGCGTGATCGAGTTCGACTACCCGCTGTCGGCGATCCGGCGCGGCGCGCCGCCGGTGGCGCGCCCGGCGACGATCGCGGCCATCGCGCGGCTCGCCGAGGATGTGATCGAAGCAACGCTCGAGGCGCGAGACGGCAAGCCGTTCGATTTTCTGCCGGGTCAATACGCGAATCTGAGGATTCCCGATACCGACGTCGTCCGCAGCTACTCGTTCGTCAGCGAACCGCGCCGCAGCCAGGCGACGTTCCTGGTCCGTCTGCTGCGCGACGGCGCCATGAGCCAATGGCTGCAGCGCCAGTCCGGTCCCGGCGCGCCGATGCTGGTGGCCGGGCCCTACGGCCGTTTCTTCCTGCGCGATCCGAAGCGGCCGCTGCTGTTCGTCGCCGGCGGCACCGGCCTCGGGCCGATGATCAGCATGCTGGATTCACTCAAGAATGAGAGAACGCTGCCGCCCAGCGTGACCCTCGTGTTCGGCGTCAACTCGACCGCGAGCCTGTTCTATCGTGATCGACTCGAGGCGCTGCTCGATGGATTTCCCAACGGTCGGCTTATCCTCGCCATCATGGCACCCGCTCCGGGTTGGGAGGGCGTGACGGGGACTGCGGTGGACGCTCTCGAAAGCATCGAACTCGATCCGGCGGCTCACGCCTATCTGTGTGGACCGCCGATGATGGTGGAGCGCGCGCAGGCGGCGCTGGAACAGCGCGGCCTCGACAAGCGGGCGATGTTCGCCGAGTCGTTCCTGCCGACGTCGGATTCAAAGGCGGCCTGACCGGCTCAAGCAAAGGAGAAGAAACCATGCAACCATTCAGTCGACGGACCATTCTGCAGTCCGGTGTGGCCATGGCGCTGGCGTCGAGCGTCCTGCCGCGGCGGGCGGACGCCGAGACCCCCGTCAAGATCCGCTTTGCCGGTTCGGCAGCCGTGGCGCGCGCCGACCAGGGCTTCATGTTCGCCGGCATCCCGACCGGCATCTACAAGTCGCTCGGCGTCGAAGCTGACTTCGTCACCGTGGCGGGATCGGCCGCGAGCATCCAGCTTCTCGTCGCGGATCAGGCGCAGCTCGCTCATGTCGGCATGCTCGAACTGCTCACCGCGAAGCGGACCAATCCCAATCTGCCGGTACAGGCCGTCTATCTGCAGGACATCGGCAGCGCTTACGAGATCGTCGTACCGGAGGACAGCGCAATCAAGTCGGTCGCCGAGCTCAAGGGCAAGAAGATCGGCGTGATCAGCCTGGCGAGCGGCGCGATCCCGGTCGTCCAGGCGATGCTGCATCAGGCCAAGCTCGACCCCGACAGCGTCGAGATGCTGCCGGTCGGCACCGGCGCGCAGGCGCTGGCGGCACTGAAGAGCGACCGCGTTCAGGCCTTGTCGCTGTTTCGTGGCAGCCATGCCGCCATCGAGAACCTCGGCATCAAGCTGCGCTATTTCACCGCCACCGTGCCGAGCGGCGTACTGGCGGCAAACACCAACCAGATCGCCAAGAACCGCGACGGCCTCGTACGCGCCCTGCAAGGGGTGGTGATGAACACGGTCTATCTGCAGACCAATCCGGCGGCCGGCGTGCGCGCCTTCTGGGCGATGTTCGGCAAGCCGACCGGCGACGAGGCCAAGGACCTGGCCGACAATTCGCGTCTGATCACGCGCGCCGCCGAACTGTGGAAGCCGCTCGGCAGCCCCGGTCCCTATGGCGACATGAACGACAAGACTTGGCTCGACATGCTCGACTTCATCGGCCCGTCTTTCGAGTTCGACCGCAGCCAGATCAAGACTGTCTACACGTCGAGCCTGATCGCGGACGTCAACAAGGCCGACATCAAGCACGCGATCGAGCTAGCTCGCGCGGCCAAATAGCAAGCGAACGCATGGCATCGGCGCTGGAATTCCGCAATGTCAGCCTCACCTACCGCTCCGCGGGGCGCAGCCCGGTCGATGCCGTGCGGGCGATCTCACTCGCCGTCGACGACGGCGAGTTCGTCGCGGTCGTCGGGCCTTCGGGGTGCGGAAAAAGCAGCCTGCTGAAGCTCGCGCTCGGCCTGCAGACCAAGTCGGACGGCGTCATTCGCATTGACGGCAAGGACGTCGAACGGCCGCGGCCCGACGTCGGCGTGGTGTTCCAGTCGCCGGTTCTGCTGCCTTGGCGCACCGTGCTGCAGAACGTGCTTTTTCCCGCCGACATCCTGCACCTGCCGCGCGAGCAAGCAACGCGCAACGCCACGGATCTGCTGGCGCTCGCCGGGCTCCAGGGCTTCGAGCAGAAATATCCTTACGAGCTCTCCGGCGGCATGCAGCAGCGCGTCGGCATCGTGCGCGCGCTGGTGCACGACCCACGTGTGCTGTTGATGGATGAGCCCTTCGCCGCGCTCGATGCGCTGACCCGCGAAGCCATGTCGCTCGAGTTGCAGCGCATCTGGATGGCGCGACGCAAGACCATCGTCTTCGTCACTCATAACATCTCGGAAGCCGTGCTGTTGGCGGATCGCATCGTCGTCATGTCGGCGCGGCCGGGCCGGATCATCGCCGATCTCGCCAATCCGGCGTCGCGGCCGCGCGACATCCAGTTCCTCAGCCAGCCGTTCGCCGCCGCATTGTCCGGACAAATCCGCGAGCACCTGACGCGGGCCTTTGCGATGCAGGCGCCCGGGATTGCGACGTCATGAGCGAGACCGAGCCATCGGCTGCGTCGCTCTCGACGGTGGCAACCGAGGAGCGTGTCGGACTCTGGCAGCGGACCAGACCGGCACTCGACGTGATGACGTCAATTGTCGTCGTGCTGCTGCTGTGGGAGGGGTTGGTCCGCCTCTTCGACGTGCAGCCGTTCATCTTTCCGGCGCCATCCGCGGTGCTGCGCTCGCTTTGGCTCGGGCTGGCCAGCGGCCGCTATGTCGCGGCACTCGGCGTGACGCTGACCGAGATTCTGAGTGGCGCGGTTATCGGCTCGCTTGCCGGCCTGATCTTCGCCGTTGCCATGGTGTCGTCGCGTCTCGTCAACCGAATGCTCTATCCGTGGGTGGTCGGCATCCAGACCATTCCCAAGGTCGCGATCGCGCCGCTGATGCTGGTCTGGTTCGGCTTCGGCATCGAGTCCAAGGTCCTGATCGTCGCGCTCACCGCCATGTTCCCAGTGATGATCAACACCATCTCCGGCCTGAACGCCACCGAGCACGACCAGATCGCGCTGGTCCAGGCGCTCTGCGGCAACCGCATGCAGATCCTGCGTCACGTGCAGATTCCGGCCGCGCTGCCGTACATCTTCGCGGGGCTCAACACCGCCATCGTGCTCGCCGTGATTGCGGCGATCGTCGGCGAATTCGTAGGCGCGCGCGCCGGGATCGGCTATCTTATCCTGCAGGCGAATTTCGCCCTCGATCTGCCCGCCGTGTTCTCGTTGCTGACCTTGCTCGGGACCCTCGGTGTGCTATTGAGCCTCGGCATGCGGGAGATCGAGCGGCGGGTCTGCTTCTGGAATCGGAGAAGCTGAAATGAACTTGCACCAGCCGCTGTCGCGCCTGACGCCGCCGGCATCGCCGGCCGACATGATCGACGACCGGCCGAACGACGCAGTGTTCCGGGTCAGCAAGTCGATCTACCTCGATCCCGACATCTTCGAGATGGAGATCGAACGCATCTTCTCGCGCGTCTGGAACTACGTCTGTCATGAGAGCCAGATCCGCGCGGTCGGCGACTATGTGGCGACCGAGATCGGGCGACAGCCGGTGTTCGCGACGCGCAGCAAGAGCGGCGACGTGAAGGTGTTCTTCGATGCCTGCGCACACCGCGGCGCGCGGCTGACCACGCGGCGCTCCGGCAAGGCCCCGACCATCACCTGCCGCTATCATGGCTGGTGTTACGACACCAACGGCAAGTGCACCAAGATCCAGCACGAGAAGCTCGGCTGGCCGAACGGCATGCCGAAGGACTACCGCACCGATCTGACGCCGGTGCCGCGCGTCGCCAACTATCGCGGCTTCATATTCGCGTCGCTCTCGCCGACCGGCGAGGACATCGGGAGCTTCCTCGGCGGTTCGGCGCGCGTTATCGACACCATGGTCGACCAGTCGCCGCAGGGCGTCGAGGTGCTCGACGGCAGCATCCGCTACACCATGCGCGCCAACTGGAAATTCCAGTCGGAGAACGGTGCCGACGGCTATCACGTCGCCGCCGTGCATCGGAACTATGCAGCGACCGTCTCCTACCGCGAGCAGCTTGTCGGTGACGCGCTTGATCCGATGAAGGCGACCGAGGCCGGCCGCATCCTCAACCGGACCAACACCCGGACCGGTGGTTACGATCTTGGCAAGGGCCACATGCTCAACTGGTCGGACCGCGCCAACGTCGCGGCAATCCCGCTGTCCGAGCGCGAACCGGAGCTGCTCAAGCAGTTTCCGGAGGGCTTTGTGAAGTGGATGGTGCGGCGCGGCCGCGTGCTGACCACGTTCCCGAACCTGCTCATCAACGACGTGGCGTCGAGCGCGATCCGGGTCTGGCGCCCGGTCACGGTCAATGACACCGAGCTCGAGACCTGGTGCTTCGCGCCGGTCGGCGAATCCGCCAAGGCGCGCGAGGCGCGCATCCGCAAATTCGAGGATTTCTTCTTTCCGTCGAGCCTGGCGGTACCCGACGACATCGCCGCCATGGAGGGCGCGCACGAGGGCAGCCTCGCCACCGCGATGGGATGGACCGAATTCGCGCGCGGCCGCGAGTGCACCATCGAAGGCGGCGACGACGCTGCCGAGGAGATGGGCATCAAGCCCGCGACCAGCACCAGCCAGGGTGACGCCGAAACCTGCTTCCACGGGTTCTATCGCCGCTGGCTCGAGCTGATGTCGGCGTCGTAACTCTGACTCGCGGTGTGACTCAATTGAACATGGTCAAACCCGACGGCCGCCTGTTCGAGCGGGTGAGCGCTTTTCTCGGCATCGAAGCCGGTCTGCTCGACGCCCGCGACTGGCATGCCTGGCTCGCGCTGTACGCGCTCGACGCGCGCTACTGGGCGCCGGCATGGGTCGATGATTACGCGATGACGTCCGATCCGACGCGGCAGACCAGCCTCATCTACGCCGACCGTGTCGAGCTCGAGGCCCGCATATTCCGCATCGAGAGCGAGGACTCCTACGCCTCGATGCCGTTGCCGCAGACCTCGCATGTCGTCACCTGCACGGGCGTGCAGCAGGCCGCTGACGGTCTGGTCCAGGCCAAGGCCAATTGGATGGTGCATTACTTCTGGCGCACCAAGGGCGCATTCGTCCGCGCCGGCCGCTACGAATACGAGCTGCGCGGGGACGGCGACTCGTTCCTCATCGTGCTGAAAAAGATTTTCATTCACGACGATCGTGTGGTCGGGCCGATCGACATCTACAACATCTGAAAACGGACCATTCGCGCCATGCGCCGCAACAACATTCTCGCGGTCTGGGACAGGGGCCAGTGTACTGATGGCGGTCGGGACAACGGACGAGCTGGCGGAGTTCTTGAGCGGCTGCGCCGTCTCAGGCGTGGTCCGCGTCGATGACGCCAGCCGCGAGCGGCTCAAGAGCATCCTGATCGATTCGTTCGCGGTGGCGCTCGCCGCGCTGAAGCATCCGGCTGCCCTCGCAGCGCGCCGCTATGCTTCCGGCTTCGTGTCGGGCGATGCGGCGTGCGCGATCTGGGGCACATCGCGGCGCGTCAACGCCGAGGTCGCTGCGCTTTGCAATGGCGTGCTGCTGCGCTGCCACGACTATAACGATCTCTACATCGGCCAGGGGAGCTGGGGCCATCCGAGCGACATCGTCGCGGCGCTGGTCGCCGCGGCTGAGCGGCGGCGCGCGTCAGGCGCCGACCTGCTGGAAGCGCTGGCGGTCGGCTACGACGTCACGCTGGCTTTGTTCGACACGCTGCCCGCCGCATCGGTCGGCTGGGACTATTGCAACCTGACGGCGCTTGGCGCGGTCTGCGGCCTCGCGCGCTTGCTGCGGCTCACGCAGCAGCAGGTTCGCGAGGCGCTCGCCATCGCCGCTGTTTCGCATGTCGCCAGCGACGAGATCGAATCCGGCGATCTCAACCGGCGCGGTGACCTGACAATGTGGAAGCGTTTCAACGCTGGTGACGCCATGCGTCAGGCGGTTTATGCCTGCGATCTCGCCACCGCCGGCGCTGAAGGCGCGGTGCGGCCGTTCGAAGGCCGGCACGGGCTGCTGGCCAAGCTCGGTGTTGGAGACAATCCGCTGCCGAAGCTGCGCGAACGGCTCGGCGAATTGCGCCCGACGCATCTCGACGGCGTGATGCTCAAGCGCTGGCCGGTCGGCTCGCGCGCGCAGGCGGCCATCGCGGCGGCGCTCGAGGCGCGCGGTGCCGTGGCATGTGTCGAGGACATCGCCGCCATCCGCGTGCGCACCACGGACGCGGTCTATGCGCATCTGGTCCGCAGCCGGCCGGCCCCATGGGCGCCGATCTCGCGCGAGACCGCCGACCATTCGCTGCCCTACATCGTGGCGAGCGCGGTGCTCGATGGCCGGATCGGCACCGAGAGCTTTGCGCCGTCCCGCGTGCTCGATCCCGAGCGCCAGGCATTCCTGAAGAAGGTCGAGGTCACGCCGGACCTCGACGGGCAACGGCAGCAAGGCGTTGGTGCCTTCGCGGCGGAGGTCGAGATCGTGATGTCCGACGGCCGATGTGCGGTCGCGCCGGCGCAATCCGAGATGCGCGATATCCGTCGCACGGTGGAGGACAAGTTCGCGGAAAGCGCGAAAGACCGCATTCCGTCGGCCAATGCCGGCGCAGCGCTGGACCTGCTGCGCAGCCTGGAGCGCTGTTTAGACTTGCGCGCGCTCGTTCGACTGCTCGCGGCCGGGAACGACGCTGCCCTCGACCGCGATCCGGAAGACTGACTATTTGAACGCGTTGGTGACGCGGTCGACCACGGGCTTCGGCGTGGCGTAGAGCCGGCGCAACAGCGCGTCGATGTCCTCGCCTTTCACCAGTTGCACCTGCAGTCGGCTCTTCGCAGCGTCGGCGAGGTATTCCGGATCGGTCAGCGTCGCGTTGAACGCTTCGCGCAGCGCGGCGACGCGCTCCGCCGGCACCTCGGGCGGCGCCGCGAACGGCCGCGCCATCAGCGTCGGCGAGATCACCAGTTCGAGCGCCTGCCGGTCGGCTGGCGTTTTCGCGTAATCGAGCGCCAACGGGACCTCCGGATGGTCCTTCTCCTTCGCCATCGCGACCTGAACCAGATAGTTGATCTTCTTCTCGCGCACCCAGTCGGGGCGGTTGAGCTCCATCGTGGCGAAGCCCGACGAGCAGAAACCTTGAGTCTCGCCCCGCTCTATCGACAGCATCACGTCGGTCGAGCCGGGATAGCCGTTGATGATCTTGAATTTGGTGCCGAGCACCTCGTTGGCGAGGCGTGGGAAGGTGTAGGCGATCCCCACCGAGCCGGTGGCGCCGACCACCAGCTGGTTGGTCTTCAGGTCATCGAAGGTCTTCACCGCGGCGTCGTGCCAGGCCACACAGGTGCTGCCGTCGTTGTCGCTCGAGCCGATCCAGTTCATCTTGAGTGGATCGAACCGCGCCTGGCTCGATTCGAACAGCGGCTCGAGCGGAATGGCGCGGTCGACGGTGGCGAACTGCGTGCCGTCGCGCGGCGCGGTATTGTACATGTTGTTGATGAGGCTGAGCCCGGAGCCACCCGGCAGGTTCTTCACAATGATGCTGGGCGCGCCCGGCAGATGCTTGGCTATGTGCCTCGCCAGGATGCGGGCATGCAGATCGTAGCCGCCGCCGACGGAAAAGCCGACGAAGATCGTGACGGTCTTGCCGCGGTAGAAATCTGCGACGGAGTCGGCTTTGGCGCCCTGCCCCGGCGAAACGAGTCCCAGCGACACGGCGAACAGCAGCGAGGCGATGCGCTGGTCGTTGATCTTCACGTTCATTCAAGCCTCCGTACCGGTGCTTCGTTCGTCGCCGCCGCACGCCGCAAATACTGCCAGGAGCTGTTACCGCTCGATCCGTGACACGTTAGCGCAAGTCGTTGATGCCGTCGTCTCGTCCCTGCATGGCCGCTATTTCTTGACACTCGGCGAAGCGAGGTGAATTCTCGTTCTAATGGGTACCCATCATCATCACATCGCGTCGAAGAATATCCTTTCGCTCGAGGATTTGCGTGAGCAGTTCGGCGATATCGGCCCGCTCGGCGCCAACAGCCGGAACGACATCATCGGCGAACCGTACCTTCGTTTGCTGGCAGAGCTGAGCCAGATCGTCGAGCACCAGTGGCGCTCGGGCGTGCGGCGCGGCCTCGTCAAGGGCTTCCTGCTCAGCGGCCCGCCTGGAACCGGCAAGACCACGCTCGCCAAGCGGCTCGCCTACGAGCTTTGCCTGCGGTTCGCTGCGGCGGACGATAACGCATCCGTGGTGCTGGCCTTTATCGACGGCGCCGAGGTGGCGCGATCGCGCTACGGCGAGAGCGAGGAGCGCATCCTCGACCTGTTCGCGCACGTCAAGGCGGGCTTCACGGCGGCCGGACAGCGCTCGGTGATCCTGTTCGACGATGTCGAATCGATCTTCATGGCGCGCGGCAGTCAGCACGCCAAGGAATGGCATTTTTCGCAGGACAGCGTGTTCTTCCATTCGATCGACGAGCTCGACACCAGCCGCGCCGTGGTGGTTCTGACGACCAACCGGCCCGACCTGGTCGACGACGCGATCCGCGATCGCTTCCTGACCTATCATGTCGACTATCCGGACGCCGACACGCTGATCCGGATCGCGCTGCATCTCGCCTCACTGCAGCGGTTCCCGCCGGACCAGCTTGGACGCCTGGAAGCGCATATCCGCGAGGCGATGACGTCGAAATCGGTGCGTAGCCTGCGCGACGCACAGCGCATCGTCGTTACGCAATACGTCAAGGACCTGCTCGGCGCGCCCTCGCTGGCGCAGACCACGAGCGTGCCGCCCAACTAGCTGGGCCGCGAACCATAAAGACCGAGACTGGATAGCGGCCTGTCCGTTTCTTGCGATCGGAAGGGACGGGCCGCCGTCAGAGGGCGCTATTTCAGCGGCAAAAACAGTTCCGCGACCGTCTCATGCTCCGGCACCTCCGGGAAGAAGCTCAGTCGCTGGCAATAGATCGGGAAATCGCGTGCTTCCTCGCCGCTGGCCGGAAGCCAGTCGCGATAAAGGTAGAGCGCGGCGGGCTCCAGATTGTCGGTGTTGCCAACGACGCGCAGCGTCCGCCAGGAATCTCGCCAATCTTTATTTCGCCGGCTTTGATCTGCTCGCCGTTCGCCTCGATCGGTTGGTCGGTCCCGACACAGAGGTCCACGCTATAATCGGCAGGCGACGCAGGACGCCGCTCGGAACGCCAGACATTGAAGGTCGGATTTGTCTTGGGGTGCAGGCCAGCGGCCTTGCGCCACGCGATGAACCGCTGGATGGTGGCGCCGAGCGTCGCCGGGTCGCCCCGATGCTCCATGATCGCCACCGGCGTGGCGGGCACATCGCGAATCGTCACGTCGTCAGTGGTAAAAGTCTTCTGCATGAGCTTGCTCCTCGCGTTGTCGAGAGGCCCGAAGGCCGCAAGCCACGGCTCCCAGTCGGGAGACTTCCGGAACGATGAAGGCGATTGCCCGAACCGGTGCCGAAAGGCGCGGGCGAAGGCGTCCGGTGCATCGTAACCGGCATCCATCGCTATGTCCGTGACGCTTTCGGCATCCGTGTAGGCCAGCCGGTATGAAGCGCGCTTCATGCGGGCGAGCTGGATATAGCGATGCACGGACAGCCCGAAGGTCGCCGTGAACTGCCGGTGGAAATGATATTTCGAGTAGGCTGCGACGCTGCTCAGC
>Ga0066903_100006674_pt1 | contig 10311 bp, 8 predicted proteins | sample PanSoiMetaGPlot1_FD_67491 | JGI IMG/M metagenome (GOLD analysis project Ga0066903, IMG submission 67491) | Tropical forest soil microbial communities from Panama analyzed to predict greenhouse gas emissions - Panama Soil - Plot 1 (version 2) | ecosystem: Environmental > Terrestrial > Soil >... | reverse complement strand
TTGACGATGAGATCGCCGGCGAGGATGCCGGCTTCATAAGCGGGAGTGCCCACCATGGGGCTCTCGACGAAGATCTGCCCGGTGCGCGATTCGACGCCGATGCGGATGCCGATGCCGCCGAACTTGCCCTTGCTCTGTTTCTTGAAATCCTGGAACTCGCGCTGGTTCAGGTAGCCCGAATAGGGATCGAGGCGCTCCAGGGCCAGCTCCACCATGTTTTCGTAGAACTGCCGCATCTCTTCTTCGCTTAGCTTCTTGACGTATTTTTCCCGAACCTCCTCGCTTACCTCGACCAGGAGGGAGAGGTTTTCATGCCGTTTCTGGACGGCATCGCCGCGCGTCGGGCAGGTGAAGGTGAGGGAAAAACCCAATAACGTGAGAGCAGATATCCCCAAAAGCCAGGACAGGTTCCAGCGAGACATGGATTAATCCTTTGTGAAAACGGCGAAATTCATTCTGGGAGGAATTATAACGGGCAGGACAAAGGGATGCGAGGGGAATCAGTGTCAGTGGCCAGTGGCCAGCAATGTGGATTCCAATTGTTCATTGTTCATTCTTCCTTTTTCATTTCTGTCTCAATGCGAGGGAAATGAACAATAAAGAATGAACAACGAATAATGAACAATTGCGAGAAAAATCACTCTTCAAGCCGAATTTGCAACTGTGGTGGGGACGCCGCGGTGTTCGTGGTCGCAGGGGGTGGCGAGACGTTGCCGGCGCCAGGCGGCGGTCCGTCGAGGCTGATGAGTAGCGTGCGGGCCGGGGCCAGTTCCGGATCCAGTTGCAAAGCCTGGCGCAGCTCGTCGCGGCATAGGTCGTCGCGCTGGACATGATGGTACATGCGGCCAATCTGGAAGTGTGCCTGAGCCGGAGTCATGACCCGTTGCAGCATGGCGAGACTTTCCTCGGTGTGGCCCGCACGTGCCAGGCAGAAGCCCAGCGTTTGCGTAACCTGCCGGTTTTCCGGATCGATTTCCAGGGCTTTCTTGAAGCTTGCCGCAGCCTGGTCCCACTGCTTGGAACGGCATTGGCACATGCCCATGTCAAACCACAGGGTAAACTCTTTGGGAAACTTCTCGGTTGCCTGGTGATAAACCTCCAGGGCCCGGTCGTAATGATTCATCTTCATGTACACGCGCGCCAGGCCCGAATAGGCGGGTAGGTATTTGGCGTCGGTTTTCAAAGCCTTCTGATAGGCCTGACGGGCTTCGTCGTAAAAGTCCATCTTGCGGGACGGATCAACGCCCTTTTCTTCCGCATCGCGCTCGCGCAACTCAGCCCAGGCGGCGTACGTGACGGCCTTGGGCGGCCGCTTCTCCTTGGGAGCTGCATTGGTGATCACCGGTTGCGGCTGGATCTTGGGCTTTGGCTGCGGCGGCGGTGCAGTCGGCAACGCCGGATTCTGCACGCAACCAGAGCCAGACACGATAATGCCCAAGGCCAACAGCAGCGAAATGCGCGAAAACATGGGTGTCCTCGAATGAGAAGCCCCGAGCGCCGGCAGCTAACGTATCTTCCGCCGACTGCCTACCTTGCCTGGATATGAATCCCTTGGCAAATATGGAACACGGTGTCTACAACATCGGCAGATGGACCTGGCGGACTTTAGGGATTTTTCCGAAAAGGAGGGATATTCGGCCAATTTCACGAATGGTTTTGCCCTGGCGGCCGAGCTCGATCACTTCACGCGAGGCCGTGCAGGCCACCCGCGTGTTGCCATTGGCCAGGCGTGTCACGCCGTCGTTCAGTCCTTGTTCGTGTCCAGGATTTCCAGGCATTGTTGCGCAATGAGCCGGCCGGCTCGCGATCTGGACGCATAGGCAGCGCCCGCGCGGCTATTGAAGAACATCTGCGATTCCCGGAATCGTTCCCTGGCCTTGGCCGTCTGGCCAGCTTCCATGGCCAGCAGCCCGCGCAGCACGTTTGTATGCGCAGCTCGGTCGAGTTCCTTGGCCATGTTCCACAGGCCGACCGGAGCGCTCTGCCGGTCCGGAAAAAGAGCGACGTTCTCAAGCGGCGTCTGTCCAACGGCAAGGAACACGCGGAGAGGTAGCTTGTGCAAGATACCACCGGTGGTTTCGGCCAAGACAGCGCCACCCATCATCAAACCTGCTGCCGCGCGCAGATCCAGCCCCTGGTTGCTGGGGCCGATAATTTTCATGGTCGCAGCCAGTTCCCGATCGGCCAATTCATAGTCGCCAGCCGCCGCGTGTATCTGGGCCTTGTTCCAGTGGTACGTGTCGAGGATCCTTTCCTTCTCTGCATCCATCCACAGTCGAACCTTCTCGGTATCACCGGTGCTGAGCAAGAGCTTCAGTTCGTGGTCCATCCCTTCGGTGCCGAAGGCGGCCACATCGGAGGAGAGCAATTCTTCCAATGCCCTGGAAGCAAGGCCTTTTTGAGCAGCGAGCCGGGCCCGATCAACGATCCTCATGTTTTGCGAGCTAATATCGAATTCCTTCTGTAGCTGTCCCACTTCCTTGGCCACTTGCTGGATACGGGCTTCACGCCCGGCCAGGCGCGCGGCGAAGGCGTCTGCCGGCTCGCCGGCATTGGGGCCGCGCCGCTGTGTGTAATAGAGCGATTCCTTGAGGTGCTTCAGCGCGAAGTCTTTGTAATTCATGAACCAGTAAATCCTGGCCAGTTGATCGCTGGCCTCGACCAGTTCCGGTTTCAGACGCAACGTATTTCGCAGCGCCGTTATGGTCTGAACCGAGCGGAGGCGCCCCAGCGAAGGGAGGGTGAGCTGCCAGGATAATTCGCGCGTCAGGCTCAATTGATCGTAAGCCCTGGCAAGGGCGAAATAAGCCTGGAAGTCATCGGGGTTCTTGGACAAAGCGCGGCGGGCGGCGCGGATGGCAAGATACGGCAGCGCCTGGGGCGCCTTGTCCCTGGTCAAGAAAAAAGTGTCGCGCCGAAGTGGCGCGGTTGTCAGGGCCAGCAGGCCCTCGTGCGAGATCGGCCCCAGCGAAGCGCCCATTCGAACCAGGTCCGCGTAGTAGTAGGGATTCCATGCCCCGGCGTTTATCTGAAGGTAACGCGGCCGCTGGGAATCGAAGTACAGGCTAACGAGTTGGGCTTCCCGCAAGTCGGCGGAGCGCGTGGGCCGAGCCCGCCAAAAAACATCCCACCACCGGTATGGCTCCGGGGGGCCTTCGGGTCCCTGCAAAGGGGCGCGGTTCGCCGGGCTCGGGTCAAATGCGGCTCGATCCAGGTCCAGGCGCATGCCCGGAAAGGGATCCGTCTTTCGGGCGTTGGCCCGGTCTGGATCGCGCCAGCCGAAAATGGCCGTGCCACCCTTCAGATGCAACAGCACCCATTCTTCCGGGGCAGACACCAAGCGGCGAAACGCCAGCTCTGTTTGCTGGATGTCGCCGCTGTAGACGACAACATGATTGATGTTGTGCCTGCGCAAAATCGCCCGCCAATCCGGAGCGCCTGGCCGCTCACGGCCCAGCAGCGCCGCACGCACCGCGAGGTACTCCGTCGTGGTATCGGGGGAAACGCGCCAACGTGAGTCCGCAAAACACTTTTCCCCGGGACAGAACCAGGCGAAAAAATTGGCCGCCTCCGGCGTCAAGTGGAAGCCTCGATGATTGTCCAGTTTCCCATTCTGGCGCCAATGAGTGATGATTTCAGCAGCAGGCGCCAACACAGGGTCGGGTTCGACGTGCCAGACGTGAGCGATGGTTTCGGCAGCAGGTGCCAGCACAGGGTCGAGCTCGACGTGCCAGATGCGCGGGCCGTGCGAGCCAGCTTGAAACCAACCTACCCAGGCACCCGCCACCAGGCAAAGACCGGCCACAAACAGGGCGGCTCGGCCCAGGCGCAACCAGGCTTTCCTCGATGCACCTGCCACAAGATCAGCCAGGTTGAGGGCCAGGAAGGGGCCTGCGATGACAGCGAAAAACGGTATCGCCTGGCTCCGGTAAAGGCTCAGAGCGAAAAACGCGCAAAAGACCAAAATCCGCCGCCAGGGCCGGCCGGACCATGCAGGCGCGAACGAGGCAACCCCTCCCAACACCAAAATCCAGTAGGTCATTCCCGGGCCGGTCCGAAATGCCTGTGCGGAAAAGTAAACGTTGTGGAGGGGCGATAGCTGCTCACGTAAAAACAAATCCCCTGCCAGTCCGGAAAGCTGCGGCGCCGGCAAGAAAACCAACCAATGGGAGGGGTTGATCAGGCACGCTGCCAGCCCCACCAGCAGGGCCAGGCCCAGATTCCTGCGCTGGCCGTGGCCGGGCTCTTGCTCCGGGTGTCGACGCGGAAGCAATTCCGCCAGGAAATAAAGACCGACAGTCATTGGGCCCAGGAAAAACCAGCTATCCATATTGACCCAGAGAAGGAAAAGCAGAAACAGCGAGGTATGGAGCTGGAGCCAGGGTCGGTTCTTTCCCACGCTCCTGTTGAGAATCCACAGTGTCAGGGCGAGGAAAAGATAAGAAACGCACAAGGGGCGAAACGCCAGCCAGGGTCCCAAGACCAGCAGAGATAAAAGGGCGCCCAGCGACGCCAGCCAGCCTTCGGTTCCTCTCCAGCCGAGGCGAATGATGATCCCGGCCAAAACGACGATTCCCAGCGCCTTGATTATGACCAGAGCGGTGCCCCCCACCGCGTTATAAAGCAAGTAAACCAGGAGGTCGTACAGCCAGCTGTTGTTCACGCCGCTGGACGGCGTATAGGAGAAGGGGTTAGCGCTCAAAGAACCCCCTTCCCAGATGAATTTGCCGCTGGCAAGGTGGAGCCAGAAATCGCTATTGCGAACGGGCGAGGAGGCAAGCAAGAAAGCAAAGCCAAGGGTCAGGAGTACCAGTATGCGGTCGCCGCGGACCAGACCATGCGCAGGAACCATTGGCACCGGCTGAGGTGACGGCAACGGAATGGCCGCGGCCGGCGCTGCTTCAGCCGTTGTGCCCAGGTTCAGAGGCGAAGTGGGTTGGTCACTCGGTGGAAGCATTGTGCACTCGGGAAAATCCGCATGGTAATGGAAGCAATGAAGGAGAAACTGCCTCATTATTCGTATGGGCCGGTCCGGGGGTCAAGTATTTTCGCAACTTCCAACTCCAGTTCCTGGAACAACCATTTCGTTGACATTTTTGGTTCTTCGCGCGCTCTGGCGACTTCGGCGGCATCTATTTTTTTGTAACATGTTACTTTTCGCAAGTGGGCTACTCATAAAGAATTAACCATTTTACTCTTGACTTTCTCGTCGGTAAGGTTGAGATAAAAGGAAGCGTCATTTTCTATTGTCCTATTCAAAAAGGAGAGACCATGAGACTCTCATTTTCCCGCTCATGGCGCGCTTTTACGCTCATCGAGTTATTGGTCGTCATCGCCATCATTGCCATTCTGATCGCCCTGTTGGTGCCCGCCGTGCAGAAGGTTCGAGAAGCCGCCGCGCGGACACAATCGATAAACAACTTGAAGCAAATAGGTATTGCTGTCCACGGACTCAACGATGCCTACAAAATCATTCCCTCGTCCATCGGAGCGTTTCCCAACACAAACACCTGGGGCAACGGCCCCAATTATTACCCCGGATGGCCGGTCGGTACCTGGTCTATTAATACTCCCGGCATCCCGGCCTTTCATGGCAGCTTGCAATACTACATGCTGCCGTTCATTGAGCAGTCGAGCCTGTACAAGAACCCCGACATAACCACCGGCGGCTCCTGGTATACCCTGGGAGTGGTACCAACTTACCTTGCTCCTTCTGACCCCTCTCTTCCTGCGAAAGGCATGACCAACTGGCGACAAAATGGCATGGGCGGCACCAGTTACGCCTCCAATGAATTTGTCTTTACCATACAGGATGGGGGACACGCTGAAATTCCACGAACTTTCCGGGACGGCACGTCCAATACCATTATTTTTGCCGAATGGTTCGCGGTGTGTAATGGGATTGGGCGCAATTGGGCGGAGGATTTTGGCAGCGGCAACGGCCTCACTCCCTATGACCCTTATTTCTACACTGTGGTTATCCCCCAATGGAATCCCACGCTGGGAGCTTGCGATTACACCGATGGGAGGCTGCAAAGTTACACGGCCGGCGGAATTCAAGTCGGCCTTGGCGATGGCAGCGTGCGGAGTATCACGCCGAGCATTTCAGCCACTACCTGGAGCAATGCGGTAACTCCCGATGATGGCAATCCCCTCGGTCCCGATTGGTAACGGGACGGGACGCCACCGCAGTACTCAGCTGTTTGGCTTCTTCTCTTTTGGACATGCTTATGAGGTTCTTTCTCACGACCGGTCTGGCGCTCGTATTCTTCTGTGCGAACGGTTGTTCGTCAACCAAGAATTCCTTCACCGGAAAAGTTACCTACAAGGGACAACCTGTTCCGGGCGGCTCTATTGTGCTACACCCCAAGGAAGGCACGCAAACATACACTGGCAGCATACGGCCCGATGGGACATTCACGGTAACCGACGCGGCTTTGGGCACGATGGTGGTAACCATTAACAACAAGTGGCTCAAGACAGAGGGAACGGGCGTTGTAAACCCCCCACAAGGAACTGACCCCAAGGTCCTGGAGAAAATGATGCCGAAGCAGCAAGGAGCGCCGCAGTATGTGCCCATTCCCGAAAAGTATGCTGATCCAAAGACATCACCACTGATCTGGGAGATCAAGGCAAGAAACGAGTCAAAAGAATTCGACTTGATGGATTGAGTTCTAGTTCTTTTCTGTGTGCCGGTTCGCTGTGATGTTCAGTTCGCGTTGTCATCTCCTCTTCCAGCCTGTGAGCGCTTGTCGGCGGCTGGCCGTCGCCTGGCCCAAGACAGGCATCGCCATCGGCATGGCGTTTATCGGCCTTGGTGTCTGGGGAGTTTACGGCTGGGCCCGCGACCCCCTTGCGGACGCCAACCGGGCCTTGAAACTGGACCGTTTGGACCAGGCCCTCGAACACGCACAACAATGTTTGGACAAATGGCCGGGAATGACCAAGGCCCATCTCCTCGCGGCCCACATTCAGCGTTTGCGCACGAATTTCCCTGAGGTCGAAAAACATCTCAAAGAGTGCAAGCGGCTGGAGGGCATGACCGAGCGGATCCAATTGGAGTGGATGCTGCTGCGCTGCCAGGCGGGCGAACTGGCTTCCGTGGAACGAACACTCGTTGATTGCGTGCAACAAAAGCATCCCCAGTCCGCCTTGATCCTGGAGTGCTTGGCTTTTGCCTTAATGAAAGAGATGCGTTATCGTGACGCCCTGGGTTGCCTTGATGAATGGCACGAGCAGGAACCGGATAACGTGCGCGCCCTCGACTGGCGCGGCTGGATCCGTGCCAGGCTGGAATTCAAGGAGGGGGCTTACGAAGATTGCCAGAAGGCTCTGGAGCTTGCTCCGGACCACTGGCGTACCCGACTGCGTCTGGCGGAAATGTTGTTGACGGATGTCAATACGCCCGAGGCGGCGAAACATTTTGACATCCTGATGGTGGATCATGGCGACAACTTCGATGTCGTGCTGGCCTTGGCCTGGTGCCGGAGTTTGCAAGGTCGAACGGACGAAGCCGAACGTCTATTACACGGTCTTCTCAAGAAAGAACCGAAGAACGCGACGGCGATTTTTTATATGAGCAAGCTGGCCGCCAGTCCGGTCGAAAAAGAATTGTGGTGCCGGAAAGTCCTGGCCGTGGAGAGAGGCCACCTGGAGGCGCGCTATGCTCTCTCTACCAGTTTGCAACAACAGGGCCGCACCGAGGAAGCCGCCGCCGAACTGGCCAAGTACAAGGAAATGCGCAGTGACGTGGAACGACTCCACAGGATTCTGATGCCACTACTGAACAAAACGCCGAACAACGCCGAACTGCTTGTCCAGATCGGGGAAATCTTGCTGAACACCCAGGAATCTCAGGGCGAGCGCTTCTTGCAAAAGGCCCTCAATGCCGATCCGCAGCACGCACAGGCTCACGAAATCTTGGCTCGTTTTTACGAATCCAAGAACGAGCTTCGCAAGGCGAAGCATCACCGCGAAATGGCCGAGGCAAGCCGCGCTTCGGGTCGATGAAAATCCGCCGACCAATCCATTACCGCCGGCGTGCCAGCCAGCCGCCGCCTTCCAATCGAAAGGTGCGGATGGACTTCCCCTGGCGGTCCAGCTCGATCACTTCACGCGAGCCGGTGCAGGCCACCAACGTGTTGCCATTGGCCAGGCGGGTCACGCCGTCCGGGCGGGGGACTTTGGCCTTCCAGACGATGTTGCCCTTGAGATCGAATTCGGCCACGCTGTCAGTTAGCGAGGTCAGCACCCGGCCGTTGGGCAGGAAATCCACGCCGCCGATCGAATTGGCGATGCCCACGGTGACAGGGACCTTGTGTAGCTCCTTGCCCGTGGCGTCCAGGCGGATGAATTGTTTCTCGCGTGTGACCACGGTGATCTGGCCATTGGGATACTTGCGGGCCGCCCAGACGCTCATGTTCTTGTTCATGATTTCCTTGCCATTGCGATCCACTTCCATGATGGAGTTCATGGTGGCAATGAACGTGTTGCCGTTGGGCAGCCGCTGGGCGTTTACGGGCCCGGAAATTTTTTTCTCCCAGAGCACGTCTCCCTTGAAATTGCGTTCGGTGACGCGGTTGTCGCTGTAATCGGCGATGAGCACGCGGTTGCCGGGCAGGATGTGGGCGTCCACCGGGTTGGGCAGATTGGCAATGATCCAGCGGGGTTTGCCGGCGGCGTCCAGCTCGGTCACGCGGTGATTGCCGCCCCAGTTGAACACGATCACCAGCGTGTAACCCAGGAGCGACGTTTCTGTGCCCAGCTTGGCCAGATCGACCTTGGGCCCCCGGCTCTCCCACCAGGCCTCCCAGGCATCGCGACACTTTTTCCTCTCGGCCGGCTCGTCGCCCAAAGAAACCTGGGGCGCCTGCTCTCCCGCCAGGCGCAGCAAAAGATCTTCCGCAAGCCAGCCTTGTTCGCGGGGCAGCTGGCCGAGCAGCTCGATCAACACCGAAACCGCATCCTTCTCTCGCGCCCGCGCCAGCCCAAGACCGACGCGCAGGCGCACCATCGGTTCAGGGTCCTTGAGCAGTTTGCGCACGGCGGCGCGCTGGTCGGAGACCGGAGCGAGCGCCGCCCCGGCAGCGCCACGTTTCTTGGCCAGCGGATCGGCAAGGGCGGCGATCAGGACCGGATCGGGCTTGCCTCCCTGAAGGGCCACCGCGCTCAGGGCCATGCGCAGCTCATCCTCGATCACCTCGTCATTAGCCAGAGGCAAATACGCGAGCAGCACCTCCGCGGTTCCAGGAGGTTTGGCAGCGCCGAGCAATCGGGCCGCGGCCGCAAGCACACCGGCATCGTGATCCTTTTCCTCGATTCGCCGGGCGCAGGCAGACGCCCGCCGTCCCACTTCGATATCGCTGTCCCGAACGGCCTCCCGCAAGAGCGGCAAGGCCACCGCCCCCTTGGCCACCAGTGCCACCGATGCTTTCTGCCGCACCGCGAACACTCGATCCCCAAGCTGCCTGATCAGGGCCTGGATCTCCATCCGCAGGGCGGGGGTCATCGTCCGATCGCGGAATAGCTTCAACAGCGATGGGCCGTCGGTTCCCACCTTGGCGATTTTCAGGGTTTCCTGGTCGGCGGTCAGGTCTTCCGGCTTGCCCGTCGCCAGGCCGGCCAAAAGGAAACACGCAGCAAGAATTGCGAGGCATCGCATGGCAGCCTCCTGATTCCTTGACAGCATTCAGCCAACTCAAGGATAATCAAATCCCCAACGCAGAGCCAGGGATTTGTGTAACGGAGTGTAACAAATGAAAATTGCCTACACGGTGGCGGTGACATTTTCCGACCGGAACCTGGTTGAAGATTGGCTAAACTGGTTGAATAACGGCCATATTGCCGATGTCCTGGCCGGCGGCGCCAGCGATGCCGAAATCATCGAACTGGACGGCCCGACCTGTTCCTACGAAGTTCGTTACCATTTCCCCTCCCGGGAAGCATTCGCGAAATACGAAAAAGAACACGCACCGCGGCTGCGCGCGGAAGGGCTGGCGCGGTTTCCAGCGGACAAGGGAATTACCTATCGCCGGTCCGTTGGCGTGGTCAGAAATTCATATCCTTGATGAATCAAGAAATGGTTTCGCAAATCACGATCAAACCCCTGGCAACTGCCTGCTGATACAGATCCCGCAGGGCGGGGAACCAATAGCGGAGATACTCCAATTCTTCCCCCCGCTCCTGCTCATCCGCCAATTCGCGGTGTTGACTCAGGTCAGCCACGGTCCAGCTTTCCGGATTGATGCCGGCCAAATACTCGGCCAGGCGTTTGACATCTCTCTGGTCGTTCCAGCCGGAGTGTTCCGGCCG
>Ga0066903_100006673_pt1 | contig 10312 bp, 7 predicted proteins | sample PanSoiMetaGPlot1_FD_67491 | JGI IMG/M metagenome (GOLD analysis project Ga0066903, IMG submission 67491) | Tropical forest soil microbial communities from Panama analyzed to predict greenhouse gas emissions - Panama Soil - Plot 1 (version 2) | ecosystem: Environmental > Terrestrial > Soil >... | reverse complement strand
GAGAAGACGCTGGGCGTCCCCCTGTTCCAGGAGCAGGCGATGCGCCTGGCGGTCACCGCGGCGGGCTTCAATCAGGGCGAGGCTGACGCGCTCCGCCGCGCGCTGAGCCACAAGCGGGCCGAGGTGCTGCTGGTGCCGTGGCGCGAGCGCTTCATCGACGGCTGCGTGGCCCGAGGGTACGCGCGCCAGTACGCCGAGAAGTGCTTCGAGCAGTTCAAGGGGTTCAGCCACTACGGCTTCCCCGAGTCCCACTCGGCATCTTTCGCCCTCATCGCCTACGCCAGCGCCTACGTGAAGTGCTACCACCCGGCGGCGTTCGCGGCGGCGCTGCTCAACAGCCAGCCGATGGGCTTCTACGCCCCGCACACCATCGTCGAGGACGCGAAGCGACACGGGGTGGAGGTCCTTCCCATCGACGTGCGCCACTCGGAGTGGGACGCCACGCTCGAGGACGGCGCGCTGCGCATCGGGCTCCGGGAGGTGAAGGGCCTTCAAGAACCCCATGCCCGCGCTATGGCGGAAGCCAGGAGCGCCGCGACGTTCCGCGACCTGGGCGACCTCGCCCGGCGGGTCCGCACTCCCCGGCATGCGCTGGAACGGCTGGCCCGGGCCGGCGCGCTGGACGGGCTGTGCGGCAGCCGGCGGCAGGCGGTGTGGGACGTCCAGGCGCTCGGTCCCTCCGCGGACGACGACCTGTTCCGCGGCGTCCCGATGGACCGCTCACCAGCGCCCGGCCGGCCACTGAACGAGGCCGAGCAGGTGGCGGAGGACTACCGGACGACCGGCCTCTCGCTGTCGAGACACCCGCTGGCGCTGATGCGTCCCTTTCTCGATGCGCAGCGGGTCCTCACCGCCGCGCGGCTCCTGAAGGCACCGGCGAAGTCCCGGGTCCGCATCGCGGGGCTGGTCATCTGCCGCCAGCGGCCGCCGACCGCCAAGGGCGTGGCGTTTCTCTCCCTGGAGGACGAGACCGGCATCTCGAACCTCGTGGTGCCGCCGGAGATCTTCGAGCGCGACCGGCGAGTGCTCCTCGGCTCGGCGTTCCTCTACGCCGAGGGGAGGGTGGAGCGAGTGTCGAACGTGGTGAACATTCAGGTCTCCCGGGCGAGCTCGCTGCGGTTGCCGTCTCGGCCCTCCGCCGAGCAGATGTCCATCCCCTGGAGCGACGCCGTCCCTCCCTGAGCTGGCTCGCGGGGCGCCGTTGCGAAGTCCGGTCCCGATGCGCTCAAGTCCCCCCCCCTTGCGCCTCGACGGCACCTCCCCCTGGCTCGCCCTCCGGTCGGAACGCACGGTGGCCCGCGCCGAGGTCGTGCTGGCCGTCGGCGTTCTCGCCTGGTGCGCCTACCGGCTCGCCAGGGGGCTCGGGCCGTTCCCGTTCTACAACTCCGACTCCGCAGTCCCCATTCTCCTGATGCGAGGGCTGGGAGAGGGACCCTTCACGCTCTACTACCCGCTCCAGGACCGATACGGGATGTGGCCCTTGCTCGTGGGTCGAGCGTTCCACCTGGTCACCCCCGAGTCCTTCCACATCCTGCAGGTGCTCGGGCTGTGCTCGGCGACGCTTCCAATGCGGCGAGTGGTGGGGAGCGCCGCGACGGCGGTGCTGACGGTCCTTGGACCCTTCGCCCTGAGTCAGCTGGTGGCGTGGAACAACCTCCAGGCGGGCCAGCCGTACCTGTGGCAGATCGTTGCGCTGTGCTGGGCCTGGGGCGCCTGTCGCATCGGCTTCACCGGAACGACGCGCGCGCGAAGGGTGGGCGGACTGCTGGGCTTCTGGGCGACAGGGGCGCTCGCCACCTGGGTCTCGACCCTGAGCCTCGCGGCGCTCGTGGTCATCCTGGTGCTGGAGGCGATGCAGACCCGCGCCCGCATTGCCGGAGTGGTCGGCGGGGTGGTCGCGATCGGGCTCGCTGCGCTGTTCGAGGGCCAGATCCGCCGCCTGTACAACTGGTACAGCCGGATCAGCTTCGGCGAGCGCTACATCACCCCCCTGCTGCTCGATCGCGGGCACCTCCTCTCCAACGTGGGCGAAGTGCTGGGCGCGACCTGGAGGGCAGGAGCAATGGTGCCGATGTTACTGGGGGCAGGCGCCCTCGCCATCCCGCACCGGACCCGGACCGAGCGCTTCACCCAGCTCGGCTTCATCTGTCTCGGCCTCTGCGTCGTACCCGCCTATGTCCTGGTCTTCCACTTCAGGTCGAATGGATTCCCCCTTCGCTACTTTTCCTACGTCACCTTCTGGGGGATCGCGGCGGCCATCTACGGTGGCGTGCTCCTGCTCTCGGCGCTCGTTCCCCGCTGGAGGCGGGCAGTCCCTCTCGCAGGGCTGGTCGCGCTCGCGGCCGTGGTTCCCGCCGGCCCGGTGGATCCACTGGCACAGGAGCGGGATGCGGCGAGGCGTCTGGTCGGCCAGGAACCCCGGGTGCTGCTCGCGGACTACTGGGACGTTTACATCCCCGCCTCGCTCGCCCCGCCGGGAGCCCTCATCCCCGTCGGCGCGGACAGCAACCTGAACCGGTTCCCGGCGACCCTCGCCGAGGTCCGGCCCGGGCGGATCGTGCTCGCCCCGTGCTCGCTCGATGCAGCGGACGGCACGCTGGTGCAACGTGGCGCGCTGCTCCGGCGCACGGCAGATCCGCCGATCCCGGGCGTCCAGGCACCGTGGTGCCTGCATACGGTCGAGCGCGCCGCGCGGGTGCCGGGTCCGCGTCGGCAGCCCTAGCCGAGGATGACGTAGGTCTGCTGGTTCATCCCCACGCAGGCGTCGCCGCTCCAGAGCTCGCGGAGCTCGACGAAGTAGCCGTCCTCGAGCGCCGCCATGCGTGCCGTGTGGAAGAGGCGCTCCGAGGGATCGAGCCGCGCCGGGTCGACGAGCAGCTGTCCGGCGAAGCTGACCGTCGCCATCGGCCGGTAGACCTTGTCGATCGACCACAGCGTCGGCCACCAGGCATCGAGCAGCGCGACCATGCTCGGCGCATCGCGCCGGGAGGGAACGACCTTCTCCCGGAGGTACCCCGCAGTCTCGGCATCGCGGCCGGCCGTGAACGGCATCGGGCCCGCGGAGCGGTACTCGTACGCCCGACCGAACGGCGGTCCGGAGGGAGGTTCGAGCGGGTACGGAATGAGCTGATCCCAGTCCGCCCGCTCCGGCGGCTCGCGGGTGAAGACCGGCGGCTCGACCTTTCGCGAGGCGGAGAAGACCCCGATGGTCACCGCGAGAGGCTCGTTCTTCTGGAAGAGCGTTGCCTGGAGGTTGCTCTGCTTGCTGCCCTTTCGGAGGACCTGGACACGAAGCGTGGCGGGCCCCGGAAGGACCGGACCCGCGATGTCGCCGGTGAAGGTCCGCAGTCGGCGCGCTGGGTCGGCCACCACGTGTTCCATCGCCCGCGCGAGCATTCCGTAGACCAGACCGCCGAACGCGCCGCGCCCCTGCTGCCAGCCGTCAGGGACGGTGGCTTCGAACGCGCCGGGACCGGTCGGCCTGACTGCGCTGGCTTGCTCGAAGGTGGCGATCATCGGATTCGACCTCTGCGCCAGGTTCGGGGTGCGCGGCAATGGAGTTCTGCCCGAAGCCGGGAGATTCGGCCACCGGACCCAGTCGGGAGGAAGCCGCTGATCCACCGGACCGGAGTCGAACTGCGCTGGAGGTCGGTCGCGCGGAGTCCCGGCGCCGTTCAGGCGAGCGGGACCGAGACGCGGGAGTGCGCCATCATCCCGAGCACCAGCAAAGCCCGGCGCAGCTCACGGCGGTCCCGCTCCGCCAGACGGCCCCAGGCCCCCCGCCGGAGGTCGCGCCGCATCATCCGGACCTGCTCCAGGAGAAGCTGTGCCCGCCGCTGTCCGGGAGCGTCACCCTCGACCAAGGCCCGCTGGACCATTCGCAGGGCATCGTCGACCACGGAATCGGCCAGGTGGCCGAGAGCGCTCTCGCTGGCGCGCGTCGCGCCGTCGTCCTCGAGTCTGTCCTTCCAGAAGGTCACGGCGGGTTCCGTGACTAGAAGACTCGGGGACGGGTCCAATTGTTCCCGTCTCTGCTCCGAGATGAACGCTCGGCAAGAGGCGTCGAGCGGCGATGCGCCGCGGGCTCAGCCGATGATCATCGTCTCCCGCTCGAGCTTTCCGGTGCGGAATCGGTCCAAATCGAAGCGGGTGAAGAGCTCGTCGGGGGTGTCATTCACCATCCAGGCCGCCATCCGTTCGGCGACGGCAGGCGCCATCATGAACCCGTGGCCGACGAACCCGGACATCTGGAGCATGTTCGGAAGCCCCGGCGTGCGTCCGAGGATGGGGTTGTTGTCGGGGGTCACGTCGTAGGGGCCCGCCCACTGGCGAAGCACCTTGATCTCCCCCAGCCGGGGAATCTGCTCGGTCAACGCGCGCGAGAACCGGGAGAGGAAGCGCAGCGTCGACCCCATGTTCATCCCGGCGGGCTCGCGCGGATCTCCCATGCCGCCCACGATCTCGCCGCGCATCGACTGGCTGAAGTACAGCCCGGAGTCGAGCACCGTCACCAGGGGGGTGAGGAACGGCTTCAGCGGCTCGGTGGACAGGATCTCGTGCCGGTGCGGCTCGTTGGGCAGCTTCACTCCGGCGAGCTTCGCGACCTCCGGGCTCCAGGCGCCGGCGGCGATGACCACCGTCTCGCAGGCGATGCGCCCCCGGTCGGTCTGGACGGCCTGAACCCGCCCTCCCGAGATCTCGAAGCCGGTGACGGTGGTGAAGGTCTCTACCCGGACGCCGCGCTTCTGGGCCGACTGCGCGTACCCCCAGAGGAAGGGCCAGGGAAAGATGACCCCGTCGTCCGGATTGTAAGCGCAGAGCACCACGCCCTTCATCGTCAGCTCCGGCACGACGTCCCGCCCCTCGCCGGGTGAGAGGATCTGGGTCTTCACCCCGTGCTTGTTGTGGAGCTCGGCGCTCTCACGGAGGCGTTCCGCCACCTCGGGGCTCCGGGCCAGGAACAGGTAGCCGCCTTGCCGGAGCCAGACGTTGATCCCCATCTCACCGGCGAACTGCTTCATCAGCTCGATGGTGCGGCGCGCGAGCTCGACGTTGATCGCGGTGCCCCACTGCATCCGGACGCCGCCGCCGTTGCGCCCGCTCGCCCCGGCGCAGAGGTAGCCCCTCTCGAGCACCACGACGTCGGTGCAGCCGAGCTTGGCGAGATTGTGGGCCAGGGCCAGACCCATGATGCCGCCGCCGACGACGACCACCCGGGTCCGCTCGGGAACGGGTTCGCTGGGGCGAAGCGCGTGCGACCCGAGCTGGACGACCGGGGGCACGCCTCCCCTCGGCGGGGTGGACTCGTCCACCGGGACCGATCCGAGGAGCGACATCTCCACCGGATGCAGCGGCGGCCGCGGCGTGAAGGGCAGAACCGCGCCAGGGCTGGCCCCGGTGCGCTCGACGAGCGCTCGAGCCACCGCCGCGAGGCACGTCTTGCCCTGACACACGCCGGTGCCGAAGCCGGTGTACCGCTTGATGCTTTCGATGTCCCGGTAGCCCTTGTCGATGGCGTGCCGGACGTCCTCCAGGGTCACGTCCTCGCAGCTGCAGAGTACGGACTTGCTCACGGGTGGAGCTTCCTTCCTTCGGCCAGCATCTGCACGAAGCCCTCGAGGCGCCGCGCGCGCGTCTCGGGCCGCTTCGCGGTCTGGAGCCGCCAGGTGATGGCGTAGCGGTTCGCGCGGTCCAGCCGCTCGAAGAACTCCCGGGCGCGACGGTTCCTCGACAGAGCGCGGACGAGATCCTCGGGAGGAGCGGAGCGGCTCGGCGGGTCGTAGGCCTGGTTCCAGCGGCCGTCCTGCTTCGCGGCGTCGATCTGGGTCTGGCCGGAGGTCTCCATTTTCCCGGCGGCGATCAGGCGCTCGCAGTGCTCGATGTTCCGCTTCGACCAGATGCTCCGCGACCGGCGCGGGGTGAACTTCTGGAGGAAGGCTGCCTCGTCGTGGCTCTTCTTCTGGCCGTCGATCCAGCCGAAGCAGAGGGCTTCGTCGAGCGCCTCGGCGTACGTGACGGAGCGCCCGGGCGCTCCCTTCTTCTGGATCTTCAGCCAGATCCCCTCGGACTTCCGGTGGTTCCGGGCGAGCCAGGCACGCCACCGGGGCGGATCGCGGAAGCCGAGCACGGGGATCATCGCCAGAGGATCCTCCGCGCCGCCCGGCGTCCAGACTCGGCCGCGTCGGTCGCCGTTCCGGGGCGGAGCAGGTCTCCCGCGGCCCAGATTCCGGCGATCGACGTCCGCCCGTCGGCGTCCGCCTCGGGAGTGAAGGTGCCGAGCTCGGGCAGCCAGGCGATCTTCACCCCCGCCTGTCGCAGGAGCTCGAAAGCGGGGGAGGGCGGCAGCGAGATCACCACCGCGTCGCAGTCCACCCGCCGCTCCTTGCCGGAGGACTCGCGGTACGAGAGTCCGTGCACCCAGGTGCGACCGTGGGCCCGGGTCGGACCGCCTTGGACCGCGCCCGAGGGAACCTCACCCCTTCCAGTGTGGAGGACGATCGGCGGCGGGGCTCCCTGGGCCCGGAACATCTGCGCCAGCGGAAGGAGCTGCGGACCCTGGCCGAGCACCACCGGGGCGTCGCCCACCAGCATCCGTCGCCGGCGAAGCAGGTCTGCCGCGGCCCGCCCGCTGAACACCCCCGGGATGTCGTTGTTCTCGAAGGGCAGGGTGGAGGCGTGGCCTCCCACCGCGAAGAGCATCTCCCGCGCCTGGACGAGCAGGACCCGCGGCCCCTCCGGGTCGTGCTGGACGGTGAGCAGGACCCGTCCCAGCTCGTCGTCGTACAGGCCGAGCACGAAGGCGCCCAGCCGGAGCTGGATCCCCCGAGGTGCGCTCGGCGGGGTGGAGTCGGTGCCTTCCGGGGCGTCCAGTACCCGCCGTCCGCCCACGCGGTCTTCCTGCTCGAGGACGAGCGGCGACAGGCCACCGTCGGCGAGCACCTCCGCCGCGGCGAGCCCGGCGGCGCCCGCGCCCACCACCACGACGTCCACCGAGAGTCGCTCGGGCGGCCGGCGGGTGGGAGCGGCCGTGTCCGGCAGCAGCCCGAGTCCAGCGAGGTGGCGAGCAACGGTGGCCATCACCTTCTCGGCCACCGGGACGCCGGCGAACATCGAGTGGTGATCCATCCCCTTGGGGAAGAGCCAGTCGATGCTGGAGAACACGTCGACCTTCACGCTCGGGTACGCGTTCTGGCGCTCGATCCGCATCCCCGGCTGAACCGGCGTCCGGCAGGAAAATCGGTTCGGGACGCCGTCGATGCGCATCAGGCAGTTCGAGCAGCTGCCCGCCATGCAGAATGGCCCGCGCGGCCGGTGGTACTTGATGCTGCGGGAAAAGACGGTCTCCCCGGCGGCCAGGAGCGCGCACGCGGCCGGCTCCCCCTCACGCGCGGAAAGGGGCTTCCCCTCGTATTCGATCGTGAGCTCCGGGCCGGTCTCCGGAGGGAGGCGTCGCATGCCGCTCCTTCTACCCGAGCCGCCACGGCCGTGCCTCCACGAAAGCCGGCGCTGCTCGAGCGGCTGACGGTGCCCTCGGGCTCGACCAGACCCAGCTCGGACCGGTCATCGAGGCCGTGAGGACCATCGTCGAGCGCTGTCCGGAGCTCGACGGCCGGTAGTCCCTGACTCAGAAGACCAGGTGCCGGCCCTTCTGCCGCCGGGTGTAGATGCTCATCGTCGCGGTCACCTCGCCGACGCCCATGTTTCCGGAGTCGCCGATGCCCGAGGCGCCGAACTCCTCCCACTCCAGGGCCGAGTCCGTGCCGTCGTTCTCCTTCAGCATCCCGCCGATGGTGCGCCGCGCCAGCTGGAGCTTGCGGTCGTCCCGGGTCCACACGCTGGTGGCGAGGTCGTGGCTGTTCTCGAAGAGGCAGAAGCGCACGTAGGACTCGAAGTCCGGAAGCTCCATCCCAACGAGGATCGGCATGAAGAACTCGGTCGTCGCGAGGCGAACCTCCTGCATCCCCTTGCCGTCCCAGTTCACCCGGACGGTGCTGTCGGGGCGGATCTTGAGGATGACCGGCTTCACTGCCTCGGAGTACTCGCCGTAGGCGCCGTCGGCCTTGCCACCGGGGCGGATCACCGTCACCCCGGATGCCTTCTTCGACTCCGTGACGATGTCGACCAGGGTCTGGGCCTTGTGGACCATCAAGGGGCTCACGACCTTGTCGTCGGTGGCCTCCCGCGGATCGGCCACCCGCCAGCCGTTCATCTCCTCGTTGATGAAGCCGAGGAGCGTGTCCAGCGTCTTGCCGGACGCGGCGACGCCGTGGAGCGAGGTGCACTTGTGCGCCCCGAAGCCACAGACCGAGTAGGCGAGGCGAACGGCGATCTTCTTCAGCTCCTCGGGGGTGTAGCCGTCGTCGACGTAGGACCAGTTGCAGCCGCCGCCCTCGAAGCGGAGCCGGTTGAGCCCGCGGCCCTCCTGGATCTTGCTCGCGGTCTCCGAGGAGCCAGTCACGGCCACCACCGTCACCCGCTTGTCGGTGGCGAGCGTCGCGATGCCCTTGCCGAAGCCCTCGACCTTCTGGACGTAGGCCGGGTCGGCGCCGGCGGCGAGCATCATCCGGATCATCGTCGTGTTGCTGATCGCTGCGTAGGGGTGGCCCTTGTAGATGAACGGCACCCCGGCCAGGTACGCCCCGACCAGGTGGATGCCGGGGATGCCCCAGATGAAGTTCATCGGCGAGATGATCACCGACACGCCGGCGGGCACCCACGGGTTCCGCCAATAGCTGTGGCCGGGCAGCATCGGCGGAAGGAGCTCGCCCTGGAGGGCGGCCTCGGCCGAGCCCTCTAGGTGATCGGCGGCGCGCTTCGCCTCGAAGAAGTCCTTCTGCGCCTCGAGCCGCGTCTTGGGGATCTGCTGGCGGATCTCCCGCATGCAGTCCTCGGAGAAGTAGTCCATCATCCGGCTGAAGTTCTTGATGACGGTCTTGCGGTAGGTGAAGACGTCGTCGGCCCAGGACAGCGACTTCCACGTTCGGTCGGCGGCGCTGACCGCCCGCTCCGCGTCCTCGGCCGTCGAGGCCGGGACCTCCATCAGCGGGATGCGTCGATCGGCGAGGCTCCGGAGCAGCGCCATCTCTCCCTTCGCCGGAAGCCGCCACTCGCCGTCGATGAAGTTGGTGACCTTGACCGGGCTGTCCGAGCCGCGCTGGGGCAGCTCGCGGTAGCAGAACAGGTACGGCTTGAGGAGCTCGAGCTCTTTGTCGGTCAGAAGGTTGGTGAAGAGGCCGTGGGACTTCCGCCGCTCGGCGAAGTACTGGGCGACCGGGTCCTTCCCCAGCTGCCCGCGGGCATTGAAGGCCTGGATCTCCTCGGCGAGACGGGGGAAGGCGGAGAGAGTGGACATGGTGCTAGCCCTCTAGCGCCGCCCCCGTCCGCCTTCAACTCAGGCCGTTTTCAGACCGGCTCGGGGAACTCGCGCGGCCGGGTACCAAACCGCGTCCGGATGATGGCTCCCAGGGCCACGAAGCTCGCGCCGGTCAGGGCCAACGGTCCGAGGACCGGGATGAGCTGCACGATGAGCAGCACCAGGATGCCCAGCGCCAGGACGGCGGCCTGGGTCTTCCGGCTGGCGCGGAGGACCGGGAGCCGGGTCCCGAGCTCGGAGGCGAGCGCCGAGAAGCCCATGGCGATGCCCACCCCGGTCACCACCAACAGCACCAGGGTGAAGGGGATGCCGATCACGATGATGGTCAGGAGAATCGCCAGCCCGGCGATGGCCAGGGTGCCGAGGAGGCCGGTCAGGGCGCAGCGGAGCGGGTCGCGGCGGATCTCCGACTCCAGCTGCTTCATCGGCTGGGGGGCGAACATCAGGAAGACGAAGCCCAGGGCGAAGTAGACCGCGAACTGGATCAGCAGCCAGAAGATGCTGGAGCCGTGGTGCTTCTCGGCCGGGCGCGGCTTCTTGTCTGTCGGCCCGATGCCGCTCCACCCGCCGGACTTGCCGCCGAAGGAGAGCGTCTGGCCCTTCACCTTGGCCCCGGACTCGCGCTCCACGCTGCCGCCGAAGGCAACCGCGTCACCGCCCACCACCGCGTGCGGCCCAAGCTGGACGTTGCCGCCGAAGGCGACGGCGTCGTTGCGGACGTGGCCCTTGATGAGGAGGCTCCCACCGTAAGCCACGGCGTCGTCGACCTCCTGGTCCTCCTCGACGGTGACGTTGCCGGTCCCGACCGTCTGTCGGTCCGAGCTGCCGTCGCCGTGGCGGTGGATCTTCCAGACGTTCTTAAGATCCTTCAGGTCCTTGAGGTCCTTGAGATCCTTCAGGTCCTTGAAGGGGCCGAACTGGTTGTGCTGGTCCTGGGGC
>Ga0066903_100006672_pt1 | contig 10312 bp, 7 predicted proteins | sample PanSoiMetaGPlot1_FD_67491 | JGI IMG/M metagenome (GOLD analysis project Ga0066903, IMG submission 67491) | Tropical forest soil microbial communities from Panama analyzed to predict greenhouse gas emissions - Panama Soil - Plot 1 (version 2) | ecosystem: Environmental > Terrestrial > Soil >... | reverse complement strand
CGCTGGAAATACTCGCCGCCGATATTGCCGAGCCCGCCGCGATTGGCAGCCGTGTAGGCGAGTTTTTCGTTGCGCGCCTTGGCGACGAATTCGGTGAGCGTGTTGACTCCGAGCCTCGGATACACCGCGAATACATAGGGAGAACTTGTCAGCATGACGATGTGGCTGAAATCTGCGACCGGATCGTAGCCGGCATTACGGGCCACCAACGGCACCGTGAGGTTCGAAGCCGAATTCGAGAGCAGCAGCGTCTGGCCGTCTGGTTCCGCCTGGGCCACGAAAGCTGCTCCGAGGGCGTTGCCGTTACCGGGCTTGTTCTCGATGATGAATGGCTGCCGGAAAATGGCCTGGAAGTGATTGGTTACCAGCCGCGCCGCCGCGTCCGAAGACCCGCCGGCCGCAGCGGGTACAATGATCCTGACCAGACGGGCAGGCCAGTCCTGTGCTGAGGCAGGCGAGGGGGAAAGCAACGCGGCTATTAGCACAGCGACGCTCACGGGTGCGTGCCGCGCTGCATTTCCACGTTTCGTCTTCGCTGGCGAGGTGGGCCGAACATGCGGCGTGTGTTCTTCTCCCCTCCCCCTTGAGGGGAGAGAACCCTGCGGGAAAGGCCACATCATCATCGCTCCTCCGTGTTCGCCCTTACTGCGCCAGCACTTCTTCGCGCCACCAGCCGAAGCGCTGCATGACCGGCTCGTCAGTGATGCGGAGCAGCAGGGCGTCGCCTGCCGCCTCATGCCAATGGGGACGCCAGGCGGGCGCCGCGATGACGTCGCCGCGCCGCCACTCGAACCGCTCGCCATCGATCGTGGACACGCCTTCGCCGTGCACCGCCGCGAAAATATTGTTGGCTGTGGTGCGATAGGGCGCCGTGCGAACGCCGGGATCAAGCCGCATCATGTAGAGCGCGGTGGTGGCCAGCGCCGGGTGGCCGAGTTCGATCTGGGCGCCGAACGGCCCGGCGGGTTCGGGCTTTACGTCATCCAGCTGCCGCAACGTGTCCTTGAGGGTGAACACGAAGGGCGAGTCCCTGGTCGTCCGCACCGGCGTGCGATCGGATTCCTCCAATCCCTTGATTTCATCTTCGGCAACCTCGAAGAACATCGGCTCAAGGAGTTGCACCAGCGGCACATCAAGGAAATCCAGCCAATAGGCGCACGCGTTGCTTTGATTGCCGTGGCCGTGGGTCGACCAGTTCGGTGTCAGCAGCACGTCGCCGGGCTCCATCGCAATGTTGACGCCGTCGACCTGCGTATACGTGCCCGGCTCGGCATCGAGAATGAGACGCAGCGCATTCGGGGTGTGACGATGAACGCGAGCCCACTCTCCAGGCATGATCATCTGGTAGGCGGCAACCAGCGTGCGCACGGTGCCGTAGGTATTGCCTTCGGCCGGGTTGAAGAGGATGAGATTGCGCCGTTCTGCAAGCGTGGTGTTGATCAGCCGCCCGGCGGCATCCAGGGCGCCCCGGGCGAGCTCGTATTTCCAGTGGGCCGGCATCAAGGTCTTGCGGGGCGCCGGCCACAGCGACGGCGTCGGCTTGTTCCAGCCCGGCCCCATGCCGACCTTGACGAGCTTATCGTAGAGCTCCTCAAGAGTGCCGGAGCGGGCGAGATCGGCTTGTGATGGCAGCGGCATGGAGCCCTCGTCATTGAATTGGCGCCCAATGCGGCAGCGCCTTAGCGAAATCCATTTCTATGACATTAGCGGTTCCCGGTGAACGCCGCTCGGGAAGAGCTTGTCGACACCCGCCTTGACACCTGCTGCCGTCAGGAGCCCAATAAGCGCCGCCCACTGCGGGAGGGGCTGCTTTTCGCGCCAGGCGGACGGCAAAACAAGCCATCCCAATGCGGCGCAGCGGTAGGTACCGTGGCCGCCGGGTCGAGGGGCCATTCAAGGACAATTCCCAACCAATCCCGACCTGCAAACCGACAGAGGAAAGCCCATGAAACGTCAAAATCTCAGCATTGCGGTCCTGCTCGCGGCCGGCATGGCGGTGGCCTTGCCCGGCCAGTACCTGCTCGGGTCCACTGCCGTAGCGCAGGCGCCGCGCGCTCTGCCCACTTTCGAGATGGAGAAGGATTGGCCCAAGGTGCCGCCGCAATGGAAGGTCGGCGACGTGTCGAGCTTCACCACGGATGCGCAAGGCAATATCTGGCTGCTGCACCGTCCTCGCACTCTCAAGGGCGACGATCTCAAGAAGGCGGCGCCGCCGGTGATGGTGTTCGACGTCAACGGCAACTTCATCAAGGCCTGGGGCGGCAACGGCGAAGGCTATGAATGGCCGCAGCGCGAGCACGGCATCTATATCGACTACAAGGGGTTCGTTTGGCTCGGCGGCAACAATTGCCCCAGCAACGGCCTCGAAGGTCTCAAGCCCGTGGCCGATGACCAGCTTCTGAAATTCACGCAGGACGGCAAATTCGTCATGCAGATCGGCCATAGCAACCAGAGCAAGGGCAATGCCGACACTTTGAACCTGCATCGCCCTGCCGATGAACAGGTCTATGCTCCGACCAACGAGCTGTTCGTGGCCGATGGCTACGGCAATCACCGCGTCATCGTGTTCGACGCCGACACCGGCGCGTTCAAGCGGATGTGGGGCGCCTTCGCCAACAAGCCGGAGGACGATGATCATTGCGAAATCGTGCGCAAGACCAACTTCGATGCTCCGGGCCCACAGCAGCTCAGCGTCGTGCACTCGCTGCGCGTCGCCAATGACGGCATTGTCTACGTGGCCGACCGCGAGAATCGCCGCGTCCAGATGTTCGGCAACGATGGTAAGTTCATCAAGCAACTGATCGTGCCCGACACCCTGTTTGCGCGCTCGGTCGCTCTGTCACCCGACCAGGAGCAGCAGTTCCTCTATGTGGGCAATGGTGATGCGATCGAGATCCTGGATCGCAAGACCCTGGAGGTTCTGGGGTCGATCAAAGCGCCGGGCATGCAAGGCGGCGGACATCTGATCAATACGGATGCCAAGGGCAATATTTACATCGCGAACACCGGAAAGGGCATGCAGAAGCTCGCTTTCAAGGGAATGTCTGCGACAACCGCGGCGAAGTGAAGCTCGATCGCGCGCTGACGCGTGGTCCGACGGATCGCAGGCAACTGCCAGCGATCCGTCTTTTTATCTGAGAGCGCGCCTCGATCAGCGCTTGGCGTATTTGCGCTCCATTTCGATGAAAAAACCTTCGTGCTTCAGGGCGTCGAGAATGCCGGCGTCGATATAGTCGTCCACGTTCCGGCTTTTCAGCATCGGGAACTGATCGATGATATTCTGAGCGCCCGGTCGCGAGGGGTCGAGATTGACTGGCGATTGCTGCTTGAAGTCGTCGTAGCTCGTATCGACGATCTTTCCGTCAACGATTCTGACCTCTCGAGCAAGCACCTCTTTGGCGCGCTTCTCGTCGGTCAGGGCGAGATAGTTTCCTTCAATCGAGGCTTTTAGAAATCGCGTCAGCACATCGCGATGGTTTTGGAGCGAGTTGGCCGTCACCACGATGCTGCTGAAAAGCCACGGAATCTTTTCGGCCACAAGATCGACCATTGCGGTGAGGCCTGCCTCCCGAGCGAGGCTCGCCACCGGTTCGTTGATCGCGGTGCCTTTGATCTCCCCGGACTTAAGCGCCTCAAGGCGCCGCATGCCGCCGCCATACTCCCTGAGAACGACATCTTCCCGCCGCATGCCGAGACGGGCAAGTGCGAGAGTGACCGTGGAATCGCTTTCCGAGCCGAACGCACTGACGCCGACCACGCCGCCCCTGAGGTCGGCTGCAGTCCTGACATTGGGCGCCACGAAGAACGTGAAGCGGATGACGTTGCTGAGCGACGCGATGGTGCGCAGATCGCCGCCGTCCTGGTTGAGCTTGATCACCGAGGACAGCCCTACATGCATGGCATCGATGCGGCCCGATTGCAGTTCCCGCGCGCCGCGGCTGCCGCCATTCATGTTGATGATTTCGATGTCGAGGCCCTGGGCCGCATAAAACCCTCCGGCCCGCGCCATCCACAGGGCCAGCACCGTATTTACGGGCTCAGAGATGCCAACCTTGAAATGCGTCACCTGCGCGGCGGCCATCGAATCAACGCATCCGCAGAGCAGGAGCGCCAAGGCGACAAGCCGGCCGCGCGATCCACAGCGATGTATCCTTTGCATAGGGTTTCCTCAGCTTGTCGATGATCATCAACAGCCTTATGCTTGATGGTTGATCGCGCAGTGTTTCACCTCGGGATGCTCGCCGATTCAAGAACACCGCCACCACGAGCGCACCATCACTAAAATCGGGAGGTTAACATGAAAAGGACAATGTTGGGATTCGCAGCCGCGATTTGTTTCGCAGCCCCGCTGGCTGCGCAGCAGAGCGATCCGCAGCCGACCTGCAAGATGTGCCCGGGGACTTACATTCCGGTCGACGAGCTGCAGGCCTACACCAAAAAAGCGATCGCCGAGAAGCGCGTTGACCAGCAGGTGCGCGATGTCGACATCGGCAAGGCCCACATCGGCATTGGCATGGTGCATCGGGGCAAGCTGGACGCACCAGCGCCGGAATCGGTTGCCGAGCACGACCTCGTTAGCGAGGTCTATCACATCATCGACGGATCGGGCACGCTCGTGCTTGGGCCTGATATTGCCGACATGAAGCGCCGTCCCGCCACATCGGAAACCGTGCGCCTGTTCAACGGGCCAGGCAACAACGGCACGACTGTTCGCAACGGCGCGACCTATCAGCTCAAAGCCGGTGATGTCGTCATCATTCCGGCCGGCACCGGGCATTGGTTCACCAAAATCGACGACCATATCGACTATGTGATGGTGCGCATCGATCCCGATAAGGTTACGCCTGTCAAGACTGAAGCGGAGTCACAGGCGTATTTGAAAACAACGAAGTAACGCCATCGCCGGACGTATGGGAATAAAGGAAGGTATGAGCCGGCTGGCGGACTCCGATAGGCGGCCGCCAGCCTCAGAGGCACAAGATTACGATCGGCGCTTCGAGCACAACGGTGGAAATTGGTCGAAATTCGGCTGGTGCGCGTTCCCGTTACCCGCGTATTGCATGCGCGGCGGTCACCTCGATGCAAAGGCGATCGTGGTGTTCGCGGCGATACTCGTCGACAGCGCGCACCACGATGCAGTGCGTACCGGCTTGAAGAGCGGCCGGAAGACGCGCGGTCCAAATATTGGAGCACGGCTCCACTTCAGCCCAGGGCTTCTTGGTTGTTTGGTTTTTGGCAAATTCCTCTCGGATAAACCGATCCGGTCGCGCTTCGCGCCGCCGAAAGCGGGTGCTGAACCCGAGGAAGCGCTCAGCCCCGGTCTTGCTATCGCTTCGTTCTTCTTGCCAGGCGCCGATGTTGCCGTCGAAACCCGCGCAGTGCGCCTCGCCCATAGACTAAACGGCGTAGCCCGCCTGCAGGTGCCGGCGGGCTTCAAATGATTTGCAGCAGGCAGCGGCGCCTAGTTGCCGAATTTTGCCAAATCTTGAACCTTGTCGACGAGCTTCTGCGCGCGGTTGACGAGGCCCTCGTGCTCGCGAACCGGTTTGTTCCCGAACGCAGCGCTGTTGAGGATGGCGATCATCTCGCTCGCCAATTCATTGCGTTCCTCGGTGATGTCGCCGATCTGACCAAGAAATTTCGCGTAGGTCTTGTCGTCGCTCGTGATCGCCCGGTTGGCGGCGATCAGGCTGTTGACACCGACCGGTCCCTTCGTCGCATTGATCTGCTTGAAGGCCCGCGCCAGCTCGATGTAGTCCTCGCGGCTGTCTTCCAGGGCGTCCGGCAGCGCACCTGAGTTGAGCTTTTCCACCAGCACGCGGCCGTCGTGAACGTAGTCGTCCTTCAAGCCGACAAGCGCGAGGACGGTCGGGCGAAGATCGGTGTGATCGGAGAAGACCGAATCGTTTCTGCCCTGCTTGAGCACGCCGGGACCGACCATCCCGAACCAGGTGCGCGTGATCTGCTTCTGGAAGTCGCCGTGGTTCCAGGCAAATCCCGTTTCTTCGGAGACGCACGCGGGGGGCTGCGAGCAATCCTTGCCTTTGCCAGTCGAGGCGCTCGCCGTCTGATTGAAGTAGTTGTCGTTTCCGAACATCGTGAAGGTTGGGACGCGGTCAGGAAGCGACGGGACCATATGCAGGAGCTTCATTTCCGCCCGGTCGGCGAGCAGGGCTGACAGACGGTCGGTGTTGCCGGTGATCGGATTGACGACGGTGAGGGCATTGACGTCGTGCTCCATCGTCCGCGTCACCTGGTCGGTCGGCGCCGGATTTCCGTTGATGTAGAAGGTCGGTGCATCGTCTGAATGAATGGAGAACGGAGTCGTGTTCCGCCGCTGGGTCAAGAGCAGCCGATCCATGAACGTGTCGATCTCACCTTTCTTTGCGTAGGTGCAAGGCACGTTGATGCCGTCGCAATTCGACGGGCTCGGCGGGCCGCCTACGAAATGGTCGTTTTCGTCCGCCGTGATGATGAACAGCGTGTTGTCCTTGGTGATGCCGTCCACCGCCAGCCGCTCGAAGAATTTCTTGAACGCCGCGTCGTAGGAGGCAAGCTGGGCCACGTATCCGGCCTCGCCGGGACCGAAGGTACCCTCATTGGGGCCATGATTGTCATGTGCGTCTGCAATATAGGAATAGACGACCGGAACGCCGGCTTCCAGCAAGGTCGCCACATAGCCAAGTGATTGCGACGCCGTCGGATCGAAGCCGGGGAAGCCCGGGAAGGTGGCGGTGTCACCGACGTTGGCGATGACGTTGCCGTCGAGATCCAGGATCGGGCCGTTGGCATGGATCACCGGTTGGATATACAAGTTGCCAAAGATCCCGTTGAAGCCGGTGTAGCCGCCCGGCTCGTCAGGAAGGAGGTCGGGCTTCGCATGGACGCCCGCAGTAGCGCAGAGTGGGCTGTTCTGGGCGCAGTGGATAGCGATACCCTCAAAGTCGGCAACCGCTTTGTCGAAGTTGGAATTGGCCTCGGCTGCTTCCGGCGAATTCGCCCCGTACACGGTGATGACGTCGGCCGGGATGCTTTCGAATTCGATGTTGGCGGTCGAGAAACCGGCGACGTCGCAACCTGCTCGCGTCCACGACACCCATGGCGCCGGCGCAATCTTGCCCAGCTCGTTCGTCATTTGCGCGTGGCCGTCGCGGGACAGCCCGGTCCAGTACAGGAACGAGCTCTGGAAACCCACGGATCCATCGGGTCGGAAAAAGCCATAGCTGTTCGCAACTGCCCAGCCGAACCGCTCACCATAGAGGCCTGTCAGGGACGTGACGATGTCCTGCGCGGTATGCGAAATTAACGGGGTGAAGTGATTGCCGCTGACGGTGCCGTTATCCAGCAGGAAGTTGAGCAAGTGTGGCATCTGCTCAAGATCCGACGGCACATTGGGATTGTCGCGTCGCAGATGGACGTTGTCGAATTGGAGATAAACGACCCGCTTGATCTTGTTACCTGCTGATTGAAGATGGCATGAGGCCTGCAGCGGTGCAGCGGCTTCCGCATTTGCGCATGCGATCGCGAGACAGGTGCCCCCAAGCAGGACCGGCGCCAGCAACTCGCGAGAGAAGCGTAAATAATTCATCCCGCTCTCCTGTTATAAAAGTTTGCCAGAAAAGAAACTGACGTAGGTGCCTCCCTACGCGAGTCATTGGAACTGCTCGATGTTGCGCCGGGATGACACCAATATGACACCGCGCAACTAATGCCAAAATTCATCCTCCTCCGGCCGTCATCGGCTCGCAGAATAGACAAGGTCATCGTCGGAAGGGGACGCGCAAGCTCTCGCAATAATTCGGCACCAACGAGGCGCAGAGGCCCATGTTGGCGGCGGTTTCATGCTCGTGCTAAGACAAAACGCCAAGCGGCCGCACCGTTATTTTCGACCGGGATCGAACGATGAAACTCTTCAATCAGGTCGCTATCGTCACCGGTGCCGGCCGCAATATCGGCGAGGAGATTTCGAAAACGTTGGCTGCGGAAGGCGCGAAGGTGGCGTTGGTCGACCTGGACAAAAGCCGCGCTGATAAAGTGTCGACCGAGATCGCGAAGGCGGGCGGCGAGTCGGCAACGTTCGTCGCCGACATGGCGGCAGAAGCCGATATCGCGCGCGCCGTCGCAGCGATCATCGCCCGGTGGGGGCGCATCGATATTCTCATCAACAATGCGGCAATCTCGGACAACAAGAACATCCTGGACATCACCAAGGAACAGTGGGACGCAGTGATTGCCGTGACGCTCACCGGGCCGTTCCTCATGAGCCAGCACGCGGCGCGCCAGATGGTGGTCCAGGGCTCCGGCGGCAAGATCGTCAATGTCGGCTCCACCTCGGGATTTTTCGGCCGCTCGCGCGCCGTGGCGTACGCTGCGGCCAAGGGCGGGGTCGCGAATCTCACCCGCGCCATGGCGGTGCAACTCGCGCCTTACAAGATCCGGGTCAACGGCGTAGTGCCGAACAAGATCGGCTCGCCGGTCGGCAAGGATGAATTCGATCCGACCCGCCCGATGGTGAACTTGATCGGACGACCCGGCGTGCCACTCGACATGGCGCGTGCCGTGCTGTTCCTGGTGTCGGACGATTCCGAATTCATCGCCGGCAACATGCTGTTCGTCGATGGCGGCGTCAGCGCCATGATGGTCGGAGAGAAGTCCGCATGATGGGCTCAACCGCAGCGCGATTGGGTATGGCACTGCCGTGACCACGCCGCGCTATCGGATCGGCGTCGATGTGGGCGGCACCCACACGGACCTGGTGTTGTATGACGCGACCAGCGGGGCACTGCTGGTTGAGAAAGTGGCGAGCACACCGGGTAACCCGGCTGAGGGCGTGCTCAACGGCATCGCCAACTTCGTCAGCCGCGGCATCGATCTCGCCCAAATCGATTTCTTCGCCCACGGCACCACCATCACAACCAACGCGCTGTTGGAAATGCGGGGAGCCAAGGTCGGGCTCCTGATCACCAAGGGCTACCGTGCGGTCCAGGAAATCCAGAATCAGGCGCGCGACGGCAATTTGTTCGATTACTTCTACCAGAAGCCCGCGCCGGTCGCGCCGCAAAGCCTGACGCGCGAGATCGCCGAGCGCACCGACTATCTGGGCAACGTGCTGATTGCGCTCGATTGCGCCGCAGTACGGCGCGCCGCCCGCGAATTCAAAGCCGCCGGGGTGCAGTCGATCGCCGTCTGTTACCTGTTCTCCTTCATGAATCCTGCCCACGAGCAGGAAACTCGCGCACTCATCGCGTCTGAATTTCCCGACGTCCACGTGTCGTTGTCTAGCGAGGTGCTGCCGCGCGTGCGTGAATGGCCGCGGCTCTCCACCACGCTGGTGAACGCCTATCTGGAGCCGGTGCTGGTGCGCTATATCGAGGATCTGAATCGCGGCTTGGATGCGATCGGCATTCGCACTCGCCAGCGTTTCCTGATGCAGTCGAACGGCGGCGTGATGCCGTTCACGGCGGCAATCGCCGGTGGCAAGACGGTGTACACGTTGCTCTCAGGGCCGGCCGCCGGCGCCCAGGCCGCGGCCTATCTGGCGGGCCGCCACCCCGGGGGCGATGGGACGGGAAGCGGCTTCGTTACGCTCGACATGGGAGGGACCAGCGCAGACATTGCGTTTATCGAGGCAGGCGCACCGTTGGAGGTCACTGAAGGTGTCATCGCCCGTCGGCAGGTCGACGTGCCGGCGCTCGATCTCACGACGATTTCGGCGGGAGGCGGCTCCATCGCGGCGATCAGCAACAATGGATTCCTCGCGGTCGGGCCGACCAGCGCTGGCGCCGACCCGGGCCCCGCCTGCTACGGCCGCGGCGGAACGCAGCCGACCGTGACTGATGCCGACCTTGTTTGCGGCTTTCTCAATCCGGACTACTTCCTCGGCGGTGTGCAGAAACTCGACATCGTCGCAGCGGAGAAAGCCCTGCAGAGATGCGTCGGAGATCCACTCCGCATGAGCGTGCTCGAAGCCGCCGCCGGCATCCGCCGCATCGTGGATATCCGGATGGCCGATGAGGTGCGGGTGTTCGCCGCGAAACGCGGCGTCGATCTCACCGCGTTCACGCTGCTGCCCTTCGGCGGCGCCGGCGCCGTCCATGCGGCGGCTGTCGCTGAGGAACTTGGTATGACGCGCATCCTTGTTCCGCCGCGGCCAGGTGCGTTCTCGGCGCTGGGCCTCATCTGCACCGATGTGGTGCACGACTATATGCGCTCGGAGCTTACCGCGCTATCGCAGGTCGATGCCAATCATGCCGAGGAGATGTTTGCGGCCCTTGAGGCGAAGGCGCGTGCCGATATCGAAACCGAAGGGCTG
>Ga0066903_100006671_pt1 | contig 10312 bp, 9 predicted proteins | sample PanSoiMetaGPlot1_FD_67491 | JGI IMG/M metagenome (GOLD analysis project Ga0066903, IMG submission 67491) | Tropical forest soil microbial communities from Panama analyzed to predict greenhouse gas emissions - Panama Soil - Plot 1 (version 2) | ecosystem: Environmental > Terrestrial > Soil >... | reverse complement strand
CACCAAACCGCGAAATCGACGTTCCAATCGTGCAACCAGAGCGGGACGTTTCCAATCGCATGCGCGAGATCGAATCCAGCGCTGATCCCGTGCTTTTGCGCAGCTTTGGTGATTGCTGGCATGTCGAACAATTGTCCCGTGAAAAAATTTACGCCGGCAATCCAAACAACCGCGAGCGTGTCCCGATTTTTCTCGATCAAATCCAAAATATCGTCGGTCCGCACGGTGAATTCGCCTTTGCGCGGGCTCGCCAACACGAGCGCATCCTTTGGATCGAGACCGTGATAACGAATTTGAGTCTTGATCGCGTAGGTGTCGGAAGGGAACGCTGGATGTTCCATTAGAATCTTGAAGTGCGTTTTGGTCGGCCGGTAGAACGTGGCCATCATCATGTGCAGATTTACCGTCAGACTGTTCATGCAGATGACCTCGACCGGTTTCGCGCCAACGATTCTTGCCGTCGGTGCGCGCAATGGTTCGTGATAAGTGTACCAGGGCGTCTTTGCTTCAAGGTGTGCGTCGACTCCAAGCCTCGCCCAATCAACCAGTTCCCGATCGACAAATTCTTTTGCTGATTTCGGCATCAGGCCCAACGAATTGCCCGCGAAGTAGATCACCGGCTTTCCGTCTTTTCCTAGCGGCAGATGAAAGTTCTCGCGAGAACCGCGCAACGGGTCCTCGGAATCGAGTTGCTTCGCGAACTTCTCGTCACTCGAAAACTGCATCATGATGATTGTAGACAGGATTTGGCAGATTTCTACGAGCCGCTAGTTTTGTTCGAATGCGACTAGGCATAATCGCCTTCTGCTTGGCAACAGTGCTCATTTTCAGCGCGAACGCACAAAAAGAACCAATGCGCTTGCCAGCGGGCAACCAACGCCTCGTCATCGGAACGAAAATGCTTCTCGACGGTCGCGGTCATGTTCTGCGCGACACACGGATCATTGTTGAAGGTTCGAGAATTGCGGCGCTCGATCCGAAGGCCTCGCCTGTCGACTACGATCTGCGGCGCTTCACAGTCCTGCCTGGTTGGATCGATTCGCATGTCCACATCACTTGGAGCTTCGGCGAGGACGGTAAAAACGCCGGCGGCGACCAGACAACGCAGTTCGCAGCTTATCAATCAGCTTCCAATGCGTGGGCGACATTCAATGCAGGATTCACTACTGTTCAGAGCGTTGGTTCGCCGACCGACGTTCCGTTGCGCGATGAGATTGCGAAAGGGGCACTGCCGGGTCCGCGTATCCTCACCGCTGTCCAGCCGCTCGAGGGTCAAGGCGACAAAACCGGAACGCCTGAGGAGATTCGTGCGTTCGTTCGCAAGCAAAAGGAAGCGGGCGCGGATCTGATCAAGATTTTCGCTTCCCAATCGATTCGTCAGGGCGGCGGCATGACGCTTTCCCAAGAACAACTCAATGCTGCGTGCGACGAAGCCAACAAACAAGGTTTACGCACGCTCGTCCATGCCTACAAAGACGCCGTCCGCGCCGCTACCCTCGCCGGCTGCACCGAAATTGAACACGGCACGATGGCGAGCGACGACGATCTCAGATTGATGGCCGATCGCGGAACGTACCTTGATCCGCAGGCCGGCCTCGTCATCGAGAATTATTTTGCAAATAAGCAGCGGTTTCTTGGTACGCCCGGGTACACCGAAGAAGGGTTCGCTGCGATGGAACGAGTGTTACCTCTTAATCGTGAACTGGTTCGCCGCGCTACGAAAGTTCCCGGGCTAAAAGTAGTCTTCGGGACCGATGCAGTCGCTGGTGCGCACGGCCGTAACGCGGAGGAATTCGTCGATCGCGTTCGGGATGCTGGAATGGATCCGATGAGCGCGCTGGTTTCGGCAAACTCGCTCGCTGCCGAAGCGATGCGCATTGGCGATCGCATCGGATCAATCGCACCTGGATATGAAGCAGACATCATCGCGCTCGACGGCGACCCGCTCAAAGATGTCACCGCTGTCCGCCGAGTCGTTTTTGTAATGAAGGGCGGTGTTGTTTACAAAAATGACGCGCGCGCTGCATCCGAATCTAAGTGATTGAAGGCGGATCGAGCTCTCCGAGCTTGAAAAAGCACCTAACGAATCTCCATGAACTCGATCGTTGTGCCGTCGGGATCGCGAGCGTAAATGACGCGCTTGCCCGCGTTGGGACCAGCCGTGAGTCTTTGTGGGCTACCGGCCACTTTCCAGTTGGCCGCGGCGATTTTATGCAAAAGCGGATCGAGATTTTCGACCGTGAGCGCGACATGAACGTGGCCGACATCGCACGGCCGAAGAGCGTTATCTTTTTTTCGATCAACGGGCGCGGGATATTCGAGCAGCTCGATCTTGTGTCCGCTTGGCGTTTTAACGACTGCGAGCTTGATCTCGGCATTTGCGACGCCGGTGATCTCTCTGGCCAGTTCGCCGGTTTGATGCGCTGTATGTGAAAGTTCGAAACCGATTACATCGCGCCAAAACGCCAGTGATCGTTCAAGGTTCGAGACCGTGATGCCTGTGTGATCAGCGCCAAGAATGCGAAACGGCATGCCCTTATTCCGGCAAACTGTAGTGGCAGTCGTACCGCCTGCGAGATTCTAAAATTGCAATCGGCAAGTGCTTCTCCGGGTAATGGTTCTTATCGTAACGCGGCAATCACCTTTAGCTCGATCGCAATTGGCGTCGGCAACGCTCTGACCTCAATCGTTGTGCGAGTCGGATTTGGTTTGCCATTGCCGGCAAAATGCTCGGCATAAAGTCTGTTGTACATTGGAAAATCCCTCTTCATGTCCGTCAGGAACACAGTGACGTCGACGATGTCGTTCCAGCTCGCTCCGGCATCCTCCAGCACCAGGCGAACATTCTCAAACACTGCACGACATTGTCTCTCGATATCGTAGCTGAGAACGTTGCCGGTTGAATCGAGCGTAACACCTGGAATCTCTTTACTGTCGCGTTTCCGGGGACCGATGCCCGAGAGAAACAACATGTTCCCAACGCGCTTGGCGTGCGGAAAGGCGCCAACCGGCTCAGGCGCGCGTTTGCTTTCGAACGTTTCGCTCATCGATTTCTTTCGTGGAAGCTTAGTGTTTTGCCAATGCAGTCAGGGTTTTACGTGTTCATCCAGAAACTTAAACACATCGTCTTCCCACTGAGGCATCGCAAGGTAAAGGACGTTGTGCCCCTCCTCCGAGGTTTGACCGACAGATGGATAAATTTTTAGCAAGTGAGGCTTGTGCAGACGTCCCAGCTCAGCGGCCAATGCGTAACTTGGCGCAGTGCTGTAATCGTTGGCGGCCTGAACCAGCATGATGGGGGCCGTTGACTTGTCCACTGCAGTAAGAAGGCGTTCGCGCAATTCGGGCGAGCGTCCCCAGGAACCCGCTGCCGCGGAGACGGTGACCACAGCGCGGATGGTGTTATCGCGTTCTGCTGCGAGCAAGGTTAATTGCCCACCGAATGAATGGCCCACAATCGCCAGCCGGTTCGGGTCGACGCCTGGAGTAGTTTCCAAGAACTTCAAACCCGCCATTACATCATCGAGGTGATCCGAGGTGGCCAGCATGAATTGCAGGTGCTGTCGAGCTTCTCTTCCTTTTGCTGTTTCTTCACGTTGCAGGAGATCTTGAATAAATGCGCCCTGGTCGGCTGAAAGGCCATGTCCGCGACGGAAAAGATACAGAAACGCGTAGTCGTGTTTCAAAAACAACAGCGCAAGTTTTTCGGCGGCTTTAGTGATCGGGAGACCGGCCGTATGATCTGCGTCGGCACCACCCGACCCGTGACAAAAGAGCACCGCAGGGAAAGGTCCCGCCCCGGCTGGCTTCCAAAGAAAAGCTTTTAGATGCAACTTCCCACTCGGAACGACAACTGTATCGGGGACAAGCGACGCCGTTTGGTCGCTACCCAGGGTTACCGAAGTCAATCCAAATAGCAACGCTAGTGTTCTAACTCTCAATAATTTGGAAATCGTTAGCGGCGCGGCTGTGACGTCGTAGCGAATCGCCTCGCACGCGCAACCAGTGATACAGCTATTTTCTCAGTTATGGTTATGACCAGTCGCGATGGGCTGGGGAGAACTGAAGCGTTTCGCCGATCGCGCGCGTGCTTTCATCGCTTCGACCAGGCGATCGCGCGGCGGCGAGTTGGTCACAAGAGAATCGAGCAAATGTTGGGCGGCATGAGCGACATCATCAACGGCACGATTGAAGGCTGCCTCGTTTGCCTTGGAAGGTTTCGTGAAACCGCTCAGCTTCCGGACGAACTGAACCGACGAAGCGCGAATTTCATCCGCCGTTGCAGGTGGACTGAAGTTATGAAGTGTTTTGATGGCTCGGCACATATCAGAACCATGAACACTTCCCGAGAAACGATCAACTACTTCGTCACGATCGCGCCTGTTTAGCTATGCAGACGTTCTTAGGCTCAGTGAAAAACCGCAGCGCTTCTTCGCCGCCTTCGCGGCCGACGCCGCTCTGTTTCATGCCGCCAAAAGGCACTCGCAAATCGCGCATAAGCCAGCAATTTATCCACACCGTTCCGGTGTTGATTCGTTCTGCGACACGGTGCGCGCGACTCAGATTTTGTGTCCAAGCGCTCGACGCCAGTCCGTAGTCGCAATCGTTCGCATACTCAATGACTTCCTCTTCACTGTCGAATGGTGTGATTGTTACCACGGGACCGAAGATTTCTTCGCGATTCGTTCGGCATGAAACCGGCAAACCAGTGATAACTGTAGGCTGAAAGAAATAGCCATCACGGCAACGCTCGTTGATTGATTCTGGTGGTTTTCCCCCGAGCGCGATTTTGCCACCTTCCTTTTGTGCAAGGTCGACATAGAACTTGATCTTATCGACCTGCGTTTTGCTTGCGATCGCACCCTGATCGGTCGTCTCTTCGAGTGGATCGCCCATTCTCAGTTGCGACGCTTGTGTAATAAAGCCGTCAACGAATTCCTTGTAAGCGGAACGCTCAATGAACACGCGCGATCCGCACAAGCAGATTTGTCCCTGGTTGGCGAATGAAGAACGCACGCTGCCTGCAATCGCGGCGTCGAGATCCGCGTCGGCAAAAATGATATTTGGATTCTTGCCGCCCAACTCCAGGGAAACTTTCTTGAAGAGGGGTGCGCAAGCTTCCGCCACCTTGCGACCGGTCGCCGTGCCGCCAGTAAACGAGATAGTGTTAATTTTCGGATGTGCAGTGATGGCCGCGCCGACATTTGGTCCTGTTCCATGCACGATATTCAGGACACCCCGTGGCAGCCCGGATTCGCGCGCGATCTCGCAAAGCATATAAGCTGTCATTGGCGTGAGCTCGCTAGGCTTTGCGATGGCTGTATTGCCGACTGCGATGGCTGGGGCGATTTTCCAGCTTAAGAGATAGAGTGGAAGATTCCACGGCGATATCAGTCCTGAGATTCCGCGCGGCTGTCGCAGCGTGTAGTTGAAGGCGAGATTATCGGTAATGTGCGCCTCCGTTTCGGTGTGGAGAATCGCAGTCGCAAAGAAGCGGAAATTCGCGACCGCACGCGAAATATCGAGTGAGCGAGCAAGCGCGAGCGGTTTGCCTGTATCAATCGACTCCGCTCGCGCGAATTTCTCGAGATCGCGTTCGATCAAGTCCGCTATACGCAGCAAAAACTTCGACCGCTCCGCGGCAGATTCTTTGGACCAATCAACAAATGCCTTTTCTGCGGCGGCGACAGCGACCTCCACATCGCGTTTGTCGCTGTCTGCGACTTTCGAGTATGCTCTCCCCGTCGCCGGTTCGACGTTGTCCAGATACTTTCCACCGATTGGCTCAACAAATTGGCCGTCGATGAAGTTTTGGATCTGCGGTGATTCGGTGCGCACACGAGAGCCTAAACGCTGAAGCCGCCTTAGCCAAGGGAGGACGCTGGGGTGCTTGACATTCCTGAGCCAGGCGCAAGGCCCTCGCTTGATATCTGAGCCGCAATGTCTTTTGTATCTTGTTGCGCTTCTCGCCCGATGGAGCAGTTGAATTCCTCAACGCCGGCGAAGCGATGCCCGGTCAGGCGTCTTCTCCTCGACTGACAAGGGGCCAATTCTGAGCGGGAACGTTGGCGTCTGCTTCTTTTGCTCAACATACTCGCAAAATGCACTGAGGCATTCATTTGCGATCTTGGGTAACGCAACTCCATAGACTTGATCGATCCCATCGATCTTGATCTTTAATTCTCTCGGAACGCGGATTGTGAGGCGGGCATCTTTTTTGATGTTGGTCAGCTTCCGAAGGGAATCCATGGTTCTCATACTAACATCTACGGAAATGCCAGCCTGAAGGTTCGTCATATTTTGCATCGAATGCAGAATTTTTTCCGAAAGTGAAGGGTGGTCCGGCTGGTCTCGGCCGTTAAATTTCGCGCCAAAAACCTCAAAAACCACAATTAACAAATTGTCAGCGTTTGCCGACAAAGGCGTCCACTGAAGCGTGTTGACCCGAATGAGGAAGCGAGGGAAACATGCATAAATATCAAACGCTCTGCAAAGGCGCCATCGTCATCCTGATCTGGAACGGGTTTTCCGCACGCGCAACGGTTTATGATTCCGATGGTTCATCTACAAACGTTCAATCCATCCACGATACGCTGGCTCAGAACGGCGATACGATCACGCTGCCGGCGGGCACATTCGTCTGGACTACCGGCGTAACAATCACTAAGGGCGTAACGATTCAAGGCCAGACTACGACTGACTCACTGAACGGCACAGCCAACGATGTCACGATCATTCAAGACAGCGACACGCGGCGCCGGCAGGGCGGCTATCCGTTCATCATCGTTAATTCGCAGCTTGGTGAGTCATATCGAGTGACCGGCATTACCCTTGATGGCGGTGCTGCTACTACGGCGAACTACAACGGTTCGATTCAACTTGGCGGCAAGTCTCACTCGGTAAGGATAGATAATTGTAATTTTCGAGACTCATTAACGAAAGAAGCTACCGACATCGGCGTAACCGGCGCGATTTGGGGCGTAGCCGATCACAATATTTTCAAGTTTAATAACTCTCGCGCCAGCTTTTTTATTTGGATGGCTAACTGGCCTAATCCAGATGGCACTGATGGAGTCTTCGGCGATGGTTCGTTCGCTACGCCGACTAATTTCGGTAGTGAGCAGTTCTTTTTCATAGAAGATAACTACCTTAGTGCCAGCACTAGCTCGCCGACTGGCGGGCCTGATGATTTATACGGTGGCCGGTGGGTATGGCGCTACAATCACATGTATAACGTCAACACTCAGAGCCACGGCACTGAAGATGGCAGATGGCATGGCGGTAGAGCGCGAGAGATTTACGGCAACGACGAGCACTACCCGAAGAGCTATGTCGGCGGCATCTGCGGAATTAGAAGCGGTGTCACGGTCATCCATGATAACACGGTAGATGGTCAGTGGCCGGGCGATGCGCAAATCCAGATTCAAGCATACAGGCTCGACTTTAAGTGGCCGAATTCTCCATTCTTCGGCGCGACCGGCGATAATCCATGGGACGTAAACGACCCGCACGGTCTTTATGACGACGGGACGGCAGCGACTGGCAGTGACCGTAATCACATCGTTGACTCGATGAAGAATTGGATTCCAAATCAGTGGGCCGGTTACACGGGTAAGTTTGTTGGAGATAATCAAGTCGCTCTAATCGAGAGTAACACGGCCAACACACTGACTGTAGCGTTCTATACTGACTCTGACGGTGGTCACGTCTGGCAGGCTGGCGACGGTTACGAGATTCACAGAGTCTTTGTCGCGCTCGATCAACCGGGTCGGGGCATGGGCGATCTGATCGTAGGCAACGCACCGATCAACAGCACGACCGGCACTGCATCATGGCCTAATCAACAGCTAGAGCCGACCTATTCTTGGAACAACATTTTCACGCCGGACGGCAGGCACATCAACATCACGGTAGGAACTGGCGGCACGCCGTTCGTATTCGTTGAAGGCCGCGACTATTACAATGACACTGTGATGCCGGGCTACGTGCCTTACACGTACCCGCATCCGCTCACACAAGACGGCAATCCGAGTCCAACACCTACGCCGACTCCGAGTTCGACACCTACACCTACTCCAATGCTTAGGCCGACTCCCACTACTACGGCCACTGCATCTTTTACTCCTACCCCGACGGCAACAGCAGCAGCCACCGCTACATCTACTCCGACTGCGACAGCAATGCCTACGTCAATGCCAACGGCCACCGCAACTGCGACGGTGACGCCATCGCCTGCAGCCACCCCAACCCCCGCGGCGAGTCCCACGTCGCCGCCCTCGCCGACACCTACGGCGACACCGACCGCAACTGCAACAGCGACACCAACGTCAATGCCGACGGCCACAGCCACAGCGACACCGACGGCTACAACGACGGCAACAGCAACTCCGACACCGGGCCAAATCACGCTCAGTGCTCATGGCTACCTGGTCGGCGGGAGGCGAAGAACTGACCTCTCCTGGAGCGGAGCGACTTCGAATCGTGTCGACGTTTTCCGCAACGGCGCCTTGCTTGTTACTACCAGTAATGCCGGCTTTTATACCGACCGCATCGGCGGACGCCCGCCTGGCACCTTTACTTATCAAGTGTGCAATTCAGGGACAAACGCCTGTTCCAATCAAGCGACAGTGGCGTTTTAGCCGTACGGTAGAATGATATATGCGGTAACGCGCACGCATGGCGAGTTGCCGACAGGCTGGCCACTTTAACCGGATCGGCGACTGCACAGGCGTTGTAGCTACGGCGCTGTGTCGCCGTGCTACAATGTTCACCAAATCATGGGGCTTTAGAACGGAGTTTAGCGCCGAATCGGAATCGGTTCGGGCCTCGAATGGGCATAGGTCTCTCTGTCGGTGAGGCGCTGGGCAACATGCCACCACGCCACAACCCTCCGGCCCATCCGGGGTAGGTCAGGTGTAGCCGTCGTATATTTTTGGTTTCGCGGTTTGAATGTGTCGATCAATCAGCGCGCAGAATTCGTCGGTGTGCCAGTGTTTTCGTGTAGCCCACCAGCTTTGGAATCCTGGATACGCTACGGTGTCGGCGAGCGTCCGCTCGTAGCCGCGCCATAAGCGTTTGTCGAGCGTCCCGTCTAGGACCCCAAGATAAAGGCTGTCGGCCATTCGTAAGAAGCGTCCCAAGTGCGCGCCAAATCTCAGCTTTGACGTGCCGTCCAACTCGTCGAATGATTGCAGGGCACGAATCCAAAGCGCGGCCAAATCGGGATTTTCGACAAGAGTTCTGTTCAAATCGCTCCAGTGCGAGGTCAGAACATTCATCGCTGCGCGCTGTCTTTCTTTGTTTTGATTACGGATTTGGGCGGCAAGATAGATGATTGAAATGATGACACCAACAGCGCCAAGCATCTGTCCCACGGCGCTGATCATCTCCCAATTCATAGTCAATTATTCTAACGGTGACTTAGCAGCGCCAGCGCCGAACGTCCAACGGGCAATTGAAGAACCGGTGAGAGAGGAATTCGAACGCTTGCTTCTACAAGGCGTATCCAAATCGAGAAACACGGTCTGGAACCACAGCCAGCTTTATTGAGATTGTCGGCAATTTTATTTCCCGGTACCGCTCCACGCGCAGAGGATTTTTGCCCTTTTTGCTCTCTACAACGCAATGACGAAATGATATGTTAGGAAGTGGCAAATGATGACCGGCAATGGCATCTGTGGAAAGTGTGGCGCAAAAATCGCCGGTAACACACGACAGGAAGTTTGCCCGGCTTGCCTTTTGGAGAATGGTCTAGGTCCGCTCGATCACGAATCCGTCGCCGCCGTCGTTGATTCCAGGCCTGATGAAGGACTGCGCGACCCGAAAAAGAAAGCCTCGCGATCGGAAAAAGTCCTCGGCGACTTTGGCGACTACGAGTTGCTGGAGGAAATTGGACGCGGCGGTCAGGGCGTAGTTTATTCCGCCCACCAGAAAAGTCTCAATCGCACTGTGGCGTTGAAGGTGATCGGCCTCGGGCCTTGGACCACTGAAACCCACTTAAAACGTTTTCGCCGGGAAGTAGAAGCCGCGGCCTGCCTTGAGCATCCATGCATCGTTCCCATCTACGAGGTGGGCGAGCGCGACAGCCAGTGCTACTTCAGCATGAAGTTTATTGAGGGTGGCCAGCTTGACGAAGTAGTCAGGCGCACTCCAAGGTCGATACGGCAGGCAGCGGAGTTAGTAGCAAAAGTGGCACGCACGGTGCATTACGCGCACGAGCATGGGATTCTTCATCGGGACATCAAACCGGGGAACATTCTTCTGGATGTACAAGGTGAACCGCACCTGACTGACTTTGGTCTCGCGCGATTAG
>Ga0066903_100006670_pt1 | contig 10313 bp, 9 predicted proteins | sample PanSoiMetaGPlot1_FD_67491 | JGI IMG/M metagenome (GOLD analysis project Ga0066903, IMG submission 67491) | Tropical forest soil microbial communities from Panama analyzed to predict greenhouse gas emissions - Panama Soil - Plot 1 (version 2) | ecosystem: Environmental > Terrestrial > Soil >... | reverse complement strand
ACCGGCGGGCAGTCGATGCCGAGCACCGTGAGGGCCGGGCGGGCCCACAGCATGTCGGCCACGGAGCCCTCGCCGAGCAGCGCCACGCCGTCGAGCACGTTGGCGTCCTGCCGGAACTGCGCCTCCGGGTACTCGACCCCGTCCCAGCGCCGCCTGTTGTCCAGGCCCCGCACGGTCGTGTTGCCGGTCGCGTCGCGCAGCGTCGCCAGCATCGCGATCAGCGCGGCCAGGGCGTCCGGGGCCGGGCCGCCGAACATCCCCGAGTGCATCGCGCTCCCCAGCGTCCCGACCTCCACGACGACGTTGGCGATGCCGCGCAGGGTGACCGTCAGCGTCGGGACGCCGACCGCGAAGTTGCCGCCGTCGCAGACCAGGATGGTGTCCGCGCGCAGCAGGTCGGGATTGCGCGGGACCCACTCCTCGAGCTCGTTCAGGCTCTGCTCCTCGGAGCCCTCGGCGATCAGCTTGATGCCGACGGGCCACGTGCGGCCCAGGGCGCGCAGGGCCGTCAGGTGCATCGCGATGTTGCCCTTGCAGTCGGCGGCGCCGCGCCCGTACCAGCGCCCGCCGCGCTCGCGCAGCTGGAACGGCGGCGTCTTCCACGCGGCCTCGTCGAGCGGCGGCTGGACGTCGTAGTGGCAGTACAGCAGGACGGTCGGCGAGCCCGGCGGCCCCGGCGTATATCCGTATACAGCGGGATGCCCGTACGGCATGTCGATCAGGTGGACGTCCTCCAGCCCGGCCTCGGTGAACGCGTCCGCGACGCGCCTCGCCGCCTTGAGGCACTCGTGCACCGGGTATTGCTTGGGGTCGGCCACGGACTTCATGGCGACCAGGGCCGCCAGGTCCTCTCGCGCCCGCGGCATCAGCGAACGCACCCGCGGCCGCAGCGTCTCGACAGGCATGTCCCGACCTCCTACCCGATGTAGACCGTGTCCGCGTACCGCAGCTGCGAGAGGAACCGCTGGTAGCTCTCGAGCTGCTCCGGGCAGTACGTCTTGATGATCAGCTCGCCCCCCCTCAGGAAGGCGGAGCTCACGACCACGGGCCGCGCGCCGGGGCTGCCCGCGTTGACGAACAGCGACAGCTTGAGCAGGCCCCTGGCCGCGTCGCTGCCGGACGTCGAGCACACCAGGCCGCCCTTCGTGCCCAGCACCCGGGCGATCGTGCTCTGGTTCGGCGCCGGCAGGTCGGCGGCCCTGAGCTCGCTGGTGAGCTGCTGGGCCCTCGCCATGGCCGCGTCCGACTGCTGGTGCTGGCGGAAGGAGGCGACGCCCCACACCAGCAGCGCGATGAGCGCCGCCACGATGCCTGCGTAGATGACGCGGTGCTCGGTGACGCGGCTCATCCCGCCAGCTCCCTCGGCGCCGGCCTCGGCTCCGGCGCCTCCGCGGCGGCCGCCGGTCCCTGCTGCCAGCTCGGCTTGCGCAGCCAGATCAGCAGGCCGGGGATCACGCCGCCGATGATCGCGGTGCCGACCAGGATGAACACCGCGTACGCGGTCGGGCTGCCGCCGCCGAACTGCGACGGCGGGACGAAGCCGATCAGGAACGCCGCCAGCGACGAGGCGAAGCCGACCACGCAGAGGATCCCGAGGATCGGCGCTCGGTACCCGCGCTTGTGGTCGGGCGCCTTGCGGCGGAGGAGCATGGCGGCGACGAAGATGAAGAAGTAGACGAGCAGGTACGTCTGCGTCGTGATGACGCTGAAGATCCAGTAGCCGCTCGAGACGCTGGGCAGGAACACGAACAGCAGCGCGATGCCCGTCGTCACCAGGCCCTGGATCACCAGGATGTTGACCGGAGCCCCGGACTCGGTCGTCCGCTGGAAGAACGGGGGCAGGAAGCCCTTCTCGCGGCCGATCAGCAGGAGGCCTTTGGAGGGGCCCGACAGCCAGGTCAGGAACCCGGCCAGGGAGGCGACCACGATGCAGAGGCCGATGATCGGCGTCAGCCAGTCGAGGCCGAAGTGCGCGAACACGGCGTCGAACGCCTGCATCGCGCCGGCCGTCAGGCTGAGCTGGTCGGCGGGCACGAACCAGCTGATGGCGATCGGGGGCAGAACCAGGATCAGCAGCACCAGCCCGATCGCCACGAACATGCCGCGCGGGAACTCCGTCTCCGGCTTGCGCAGCTCGTTGACGTGGACCGCGTTCATCTCCATGCCGGTGTAGGCCATGAAGTTGCTGACGATCAGCACCAGGCTGGCGATGCCGGCCCACGGCGGCAGGATGTAGCTCACGCCCATGGGCGCCGCCGACTGGTTGCCCTGGGCCAGGAAGATCACGCCCAGCACCACCAGGAGGCCGGCAGGGAGCAGCGTGCCCGCGATCAGGCCGCTCTGCGCGAGGCGGGCGATCATGCCGATGCCGCCGCGCAGGGCGACGAAGACGCCCAGCCAGTACACCACCACGATGACGGCCGCCGTGTAGACGCCGCTGGCCGCGAGGTCGGGGTTGAACACGTACGCGAGCGTGCTGGCGACGTACGACAGCAGCGTCGGGTAGTAGAAGATCGTCATCGCGAACTGGCCCCAGATCGCGATCAGGCCGGCGTTCGGCGAGATGCCATCCGTCACCCAGCGGTACACGCCGCCCGACCAGCCTGACGCCAGCTCGGCGGAGACCAGCGCCGTCGGGAGCAGGAACACGATCGCCGGGAGGATGTAGAGGAAGGCGGCCGCCAGGCCGTACGTGGCCATCGTCGCGGCGGGCCGCAGGCTCGCCACCGAGCCCACCGTCATGAACGCCAGCGCCGACCAGGAGATGTACTTGACCGCCGCGGCCGTGCGGCTGGGCGCGGCGGCCGGGGTTCCTCCGGGCGCCGCGGCGTCGGAACTGCTCATCTCAGACCACCTCCGTCCGATGTGCATCTCAGCTTCGGATCGGGGATCAGGCCGTGCCGGGCCGGCCGGCGGGGGTCCTCGACGAATCCTTGACCGTCATAGGCCCCTCCCCCCTCGCGGGGGAGGAGGCCGAAGGCCGGAGGGGGGGTCGCTCGAGCAGTGCCGGGCGGCTGCGACAGATCCATACAGATGCGTCGTTTCCGAGCGCGAGGAAGCTGCACGAACGTATGGATGTGCCCGCGGACGCCGACGCCAGCCGGCCGGGTCCCGTCGTCCAGGCCGGTCACGACCTGGACGATCTGCCCTCCCCCGCGGGGGGGAGGGTTGTCTGAACGGTTACCGCCGGCCGAGCCGGCGGGTCACCGCGTGCAGGCTGGCCTCCAGCCGGCGATACGTCTCCAGCTCCGACTCCAGCTCGCGGATGCGCTCCTGGAGCTGGCGGTTCTCCACGCGCAGGCGGTCGGCATCGGTGATCTCGGCCTGGTCACCGAGGATCACCCAGTCGGCGGGACGGAGCGGCGGCCGCGTCCCGTTCGACCACCTGGTCTGCAGCGTGCCGCGGCTGCTCTTGCCGAACACGCCGTACAGCGCGCGCATCTCCGCCGGCGTCGGAACCCGCTCGCCCGCCTTCACCGCCATCAAATCGGTCAGGCGCCAGCCCATCAGGCGGCAGAGCTGCTCGTCGTCGACGGCGGAATGACGCTGCGCGGTCTCGATTCTCTCTGGAAGCCTGCGCACCTCCTGTGTCTCCAGGTCGCGCATGCCCCTGATGCGAGCCACGGACATCGGCTAATAGTTTGCCAAACCGCGACGCGCTGTATTAACCAGTCGGGACCTGCACCAGCAGCGAGCGCGAACCCGCCTTCGTCCACGTGTACGCGACGAGCTGGTCCTGCGCCACCGAGTTGTGATCGCCGGTCGTCAGGCGCTCGCGCACGCCGAGCGCGGTCTCGGACGCCGACAGGTCCAGCGACTCCCACGCGCGCGCCACCTGCGCGCCTCGGAACGTGCCCGCGGCCTGGACGGCGCGCGACCACTGCAGCAGGCAGTCGGCCGCGGCCGGCGTCGCCTGGAGCTGCATCCCCTCGACGCCGACCCCGTAGAGCCGGGCCGACTCGCCGACGAACGCGCGGTAGGCCGGCGGCCACTGCGCCTGGGGCGCGCTGGTGAGGTACGCCTGCGGCGTCGTGGCCAGGATCGCGCCGGTGGCGGCCTCGCCGCCCCGGCCGGCGAACGCGTAGTCGGCGAGCGTGCCGAACCCGGCCAGGAGCGGCCGTCCGGAGCCGAGCTGGCTGGCGGCCTGGGCGACGCGGACGGCGCCGGCCGGCTGCTGCGAGAGCACCACCACCTGGGCGCCCTGGCCGGCGAGCTGCAGCAGCGCGCCGCGCTGGTCGCCGGTCGGCCCGGCCGACACGCGGCCCACGTAGTTGAGGCCGGCGCCGCCCGACTGGGCGGCCAGCTGCGAATCGTACGAGCGGCCGAGGTCGTCGCCCTCGTCCAGCAGGCCGATCTTGTGGACGTCGGCGTGCGCCCGGTGCACGGCGTCGAGCAGCACCGCGACCTCCGCGCTGTTGGCCGGCGCGACCCGGAACGTCGATCTGGCGCTGCTCAGCGCCTCGTCGGACACCCGGACCAGGCAGCTGGACACGCCCGACGCGTCCAGCGCGGACCTCGCCGCCTGGAACGACGCGGTGTGGTCGGGCCCGACGACCAGGCCCACGCTCGGGTCGCCGACCTGCTGGCGCACCAGCTCGGCCGCCTTGGAGGGAGTCAGCTCGCCGTCCGCCGACACGATCTCGATCTGCTGGCCGAGCAGGCCGCCGCGCGCGTTGATGTCGCCGGCCGCCAGCTCCAGGCCGTTGCGCATTTGGCGCCCGGTCTCGCCCGTCGGACCGCTGAAGACGTCGACCAGGGCGACCTCGATCGTCGGGCGCGCGGCGGGCACGGCGGCCGTTCCGGGCGCCGCGCAGGCGCCGGCGAGCGCGACCGCGATCGCCAATACGACGATGCGCACACCTGATCCCATGGGGGGAGAATCTAGCAAGCGTGCTTGACCCTCACAAGCGCCGCGACCGGACCCCAGGGAGCTCAGCCGCCCTCGTCACCGGGCCGGTCGGTGCTGACGGTCGGGACCAGCGTCGCGTGGACGACCAGGCGCTGGAGATAGGTGCCGCGCTGGCGGTCCCACGTGCCGGCGCACGTGATCAGGGTCAGCGAGGGGGCGCCGTCACGCGTGAAGTACTGATCGGTCGCGGAGTCGTACGGCACCGTCCTGGTCACGTCGGTGACGAACCTGGCCTGGCTGCCGTCCGCGCGGACCACCGTGATCTCGTCGCCCTTGCGCACCTTGCCCAGGTACCAGAACACGGCCGGCCCGCTGGTCCAGTCGAGGTGTCCGGCGATCACCGCGTCACCCACGTCGCCGGGCGCCGATCCCAGCCTGTACCAGGCCACGCGATCGGCCTGCGTGGGCGTGCCCATTCGGCCCTGGGCGTCCATGCCGACGGCCTCGACCTGAGCGTCCACCTTGATGGACGGGACCAGGAGCCGCGCCGGCGTCGCCGTCGGGGCCACGATCGCCTTGGCCTGGGCGAGCGTCGAGTTCGGCGAGGCGGTGGGCGCCGCGGTCACGTCGGGCCGCGCCGAGGGGCTCCCGGACTGCGCGGCCGCGACGGGTCGTCCGGGGAGGGCCAGCCGGCCGGTCCAGAAGGCGCCCAGCGCCGCCACCAGCAGGGCGATCACCGCGAGCGCGCCCGCCGCGCCGAGGAGGCGCAGCCGGGCACCGCCCGTTGCTCTCGGTCTCAAGGCGTGGCACAGGCTACCATGCCTCCGAAAGCGAGCCACGTCGACCGTACGCGACAATGCGGACCGGAGTGCGACGTCGGGAGGAACTGGCTGCCTGGGGCCAAGGAGGCCGGATGACCGCCGGCTCGAACGCGGCGCTGACCCGCGGGAGGCTGGCGTGGCGGCAGGCCACGCATCGCGGGGGCTGGGCCCTCGCCCTGTGGCTGAGCCTGGCCGCGGCGATCGCCCTGCCGGCCCTGCTGCTGCTGCTGAACGCGATGGCCGTGGAGTCCGGGCTGGCGGAGACGCTGTCGGCCGACGGCGGCTTCTCGGTCCGCCAGACCGTGCCCGACGTGGACGCGTTCAACGCCCTCGACCGCCAGGTCAGCGCGCGGGTGGCCGCCCGCACCGGCGACGCGCTCGTGGCGCTGGGCCCCACCGCCACCACCGGCCCCCTCCACCTGGTCACGGTGCGCAGCGAGCAGGCGCCGGCGGCCCTCACGCAGCGCACGCTGACGGCGACGTACGCCGCCCACCTGGCCGACCACGTGGCCGTGGTCGCCGGCGAGCTGCCGGTCGAGGGCCTGGGCGGGGGCGAGACCGCGGTGGCCATGCCGCGGGCCGGCGCCGACCAGCTCGGCCTGGGCCTGAGCGACCGCCTGTGCGCGGACTTCACGGCCGGCCCCGGCGCCCAGGCGCGCTGGTGCGCCCGGATCGTCGGCCTCTGGCGCCCCCTGGCCGCGGACGACCCGTTCTGGAACGGCGAGGTGCCCCGGCTGGAGCTGACCATGGGCCGCTTCGACCTCTTCGAGCTGGCCAAGCTGCACCCGCCGCAGGCTCCGGTGGGCAGCATCCGGTACTGGGCCACCCCCTGGGCGGTGGGCCTGGGCGGGGCGTCCGGCCTGGCGGGCCGGGTGGGCGAGCTGGCCGCGGACATGCGGGCGCCCAACCGGCAGGTGGACAGCCGGCTCGACCGCAGCCTGATCGCGTTCACGGCCCGCCAGCGCACGGCGTCGGCGGCGATCCACGCCCTGGCCGCGCTGATCGCGGTCCTGGGGCTGACGGCCGTGGCGCTGGTGGTCAACCGCTTCCTCGCGATGCAGTCGCGGGAGCTGGCGCTGCTGCGGGCCAGGGGCTGGCCGCGCGGCCGCGTCTGGCGGGTGGCGTTCGTGGGCGTGGGCGCGGTCGGCATGACCGCGGTCGCGGCCGCCGTGGCCATCTGCGCGATCGCGGCCGCCGTCCTGAGCGCGACGGGGTCGGGCGTGAGCGTCCTGTCGCTCCAGCCGTCCGACCTGCCGGGGCTGCTGGCCGCGGTCGCCGCGATCGCCGTGGCGCTGGTCGGGCTCCTGGCGCTGCTCGCGGCCAGGGCCGTGTGGCACGAACCGCGGCCGTCGCTGCGCGGCCCGGAGGGACGGGGCACGACGGGCGGAGCGGCGCCCGCGATCGCGCTGGGGGCGGTGGGCCTGGCCGGGATGGCGCTCCCCCACCTGCCCGGCGCGGCGGCGGCCCTCGCCGCCGCCGGCTCGGAGGCGCGGGACGCCCTGCTGGTGGCCCCCGCCCTGGGCGCGATCCTGATCGCCGCCGGCGCGGTGATGCTGCGGCCGCCGGCGGTCTGGATTCGGGGACGGGGCACGGTGCACGGCGAGCTGGCAGGGTTCCAGCTCGAGCGCCGGCCGGGACAGCACGCCGGCGCCGCGTTCCTGCTGATGGTGGCGTCGGCCGGCGCCGTGTTCGCGGCGCTCGCGGTCACGTCGGGGGCGGCCGGCGCGGGCCAGCCGGGCCTGCGCGTGGGGCTGGACGTGGCGATGGCCGCCGGCGCGATCGGCGGCCTGGTGGTGGCGCTGGCCGGCTTCGGGCTCCACTTCCGGGGGGCGGCCAGGCGCCGCGTCGGCGAGTACGGCGGCCTGTTCGCCCACGGGCTGCCCCCGGCGATCGTGTCGCGCAGCCTGGCCGCCGAGCAGGCGGCGACGGCCGGCTCCGCGCTGGTCGGCGGCTGCGTGCTGGGCGCGGCGCTGGCGCTGGCCGTCCTGCCCATGCCGCCGGCCGCCGCGGTCCTGGCCGGGCTGGCGGCCGTGGTCGGGCTGGGCCTCTGCGCGGCCGCGATCGCGTCCATCTCCCGGCGGGTGCCCGACCGCATCGACCCGCTGCGACTGCGGGGCCGGGCATGAGCGCCACCGCGCCCTCCCTGGTCTCGGTCAGCGGCCTGGCGCACACGTACGGCGTCGCCGGCGAGCGCGTGGTCGCCCTGCGCCGGGTCGACATCGAGCTGGCGGCGGGCGAACGGGTGGCCGTGATGGGCCGCAGCGGCAGCGGCAAGACGACGCTGCTGAACGTCCTGGCCGCGCTGGAGACGCCGTCCCGCGGCCGGGTCGCGATCGGCGGCCACGACCTGGCCCGGTTGGACCGCCGGCGCCGCGACGCCTACCGGCGGGACGTCGTCGGCTACGTGTGGCAGCAGCCGGAGGACGGGCTGCTGCCCGGCCTGACGGTGCTGGAGAACGTGCTCGTGCCGGTCATCGGCAGCCGGCACGCCCGGCCGGAGGACGTCGCGGTCGCCGGCCGGCTGCTCGATGCGATGCGGCTGGGCGAGCGCGCCGGCGACCGGCCGGCCCGCCTCTCCGCGATCGAGACGCAGCGGCTGGCGATCGCGGTGGCGCTGGCCAACCGCCCCCAGCTGCTGCTCGCCGACGAGCTGACGGCGCGGCTGGACTGGGGCGTGGCGCGGGAGCTGCTGGGCGACCTGGCGGCGCTGCTGGGCCAGCTCGGCGCCGGCGCGATCCTGGTCACCCACGACCCGCGGGTCGCCCGCTACGTCGATCGCGTGCTGCTGCTCCGCGACGGCGTCACCGTGCCGGCTCCGGAGACGGGCATGACCGCGGGTGCCGCGGGCAGGTGAGCCGGCCCGGGCCCGACGTGCTGGTCGCGGACGAGCTGTTCCGCGCCTACCGGTCGGGCGACCACGACGTGATCGCGGTGCGGCGGGCCAGCCTGCGCGTGGCCAGCCAGGAGCTGGTCGCCGTGCTCGGCCGCTCCGGATCCGGCAAGACCACGCTGCTGGCCATCTGCGGCGGCCTCGACTGCCCGAACGAGGGTCGGGTCCAGGTCAACGGCTGGGACCTGGCGACGCTCAACGAGGTGGAGCGGCGCACGTTCCTGCAGCGCGAGGTGGGCTGGGTGTTCCAGACGCCGATGCTGGTGCCGATGCTCACGGCCGCGGAGAACGTGGCGATGGCGATGCGCATCGCCGGCGAGCCCGTGGCCGCCGCCGAGCGGACGTCGCTGATCGCGCTTGAGGCGGTGGGCCTGGAGGAGCGGGCCGGCCGCCGCGTCGACGAGCTCTCGCGCGGCGAGCGGCAGCGGGTGGCGCTGGCCAGGGCGCTGGCCAAGGCGCCCTCCCTCGTGATCGCGGACGAGCCGACGGCGCAGCTCGACGCGGGCACCGCGGCCGAGATCATGTCGCTGCTCCGCGACGCCGCCCGCAGCGACGTGGCGGTCCTGCTCAGCACCCACGACGAGGCGGAGGCCGCCCAGGCGGACCGCGTCCTGGTGATGGAGGATGGCGTCCTGCGCGATCCGCGCGCGTGAGCGACCGGCGGCGGAGCGACAATCTGCGTCGTCACGTCCGCCGTTGCGCTGCATGGAGGGGGTCACTGAATGAGCCTGGCGAGCGAGCGATCCGCGAGGTGGGCTGCCGTCGACATCCCGGACCAGCGGGGCCGGACGGCGGTGGTCACGGGCGCCAACTCGGGCATCGGGTTCGAGACGGCGCGAGCGCTCGCCGAGCGGGGGGCGACCGTCGTGCTCGCCTGCAGGAGCGTGGACCGGGGGAACGACGCGGCCGAGCGGATCCTGGCCGGGATGCCGGACGCCGCCCTCGTCGTGGTGCGCCTGGACCTGAGCTCGCTGGCGTCGATCCGGGAGGCGGCCGAGGAGCTGCGCGCCGCCCACGCCCGGCTGGACCTGCTGATCAACAACGCCGGGGTGATGTGGACGCCGCGGTCGCGGACCGTCGACGGTTTCGAGCTGCAGTTCGGCACCAACCACCTCGGCCACTTCGCGCTGACCGGGCTGGTGCTGGACCGCATGCTGCGCGCGCCGGGATCACGCGTCGTGACGGTCAGCAGCCTCGGCCACCGCACGGGGCGGATGGACTTCGACGACCTCCAGTCCGAGCGCCGGTACGGCCGTCACTCCGCATACGGGCGCTCCAAGCTGGCCAACCTGATGTTCACGTACGAGCTGCAGCGCCGCCTCGCGGCGGCGGGCGCCGAGACGATCGCGGTGGCGGCGCACCCGGGCGGGGCCAACACGGACCTGGCGCGCAACTCGCCGGCCCTGCTCCGCGGCCTGAACAGCCTGTTCGGGGGCATGGTCACGCAGAGCGCGGCGATGGGGGCCCTGCCGACGCTGCGCGCCGCGACCGACCCGGCGGTGGAGGGCGGTGAGTACTACGGCCCGTCGGGCGCGTTCGAGACGGGGGGCCCCCCGAAGCTGGTCCGCTCGAGCGCCCGCTCCCACGACGCCGCCGCGCAGCAGCGGCTGTGGACCGAATCGGAACGCCTGACGGGCGTGACGTTCCCGGTGTGACCGGGTGGCCTGCCTCCGCCGGAGGGAGCCGGCCCAAGCCCCCCTCCGGCCTTCGGCCTCCTCCCCCGCGAGGGGGGAGGGGCCGCGGCCAAGCCCCC
>Ga0066903_100006669_pt1 | contig 10314 bp, 8 predicted proteins | sample PanSoiMetaGPlot1_FD_67491 | JGI IMG/M metagenome (GOLD analysis project Ga0066903, IMG submission 67491) | Tropical forest soil microbial communities from Panama analyzed to predict greenhouse gas emissions - Panama Soil - Plot 1 (version 2) | ecosystem: Environmental > Terrestrial > Soil >... | reverse complement strand
CCCGTGCTGCACCTGATCCGCGATCGCGTCGGCATCAAGCCGATCTACTTCACGCGGACCGCACGCGGCGAGTGGCTCTTCGCATCGGAGATCCGCGCGCTCGTCGCGCACGACGACGTGACGCCGGAGATGGACCGAACCTCGTTCTGGCACTACCTGACGTTCATCGTCACGCCGGCGCCGCTGACGCTGTTCCGCGGGATCTTCAAGCTGCCCGCCGGCCACATCCTGACGATCGATCACCGGGGGGATGCGACCGCGCGCCAGTACTGGGACTGCGCGCCCAGCCGCAGCGCAACCCTCGCCGAGCGCGACCTGAGCGAAGACGAGGCCGTTGTCGAGCTGACGCGCCTGCTCAGGCAGTCGATCGCGAGGCGGATGGTCTCCGACGTGCCATTCGGCGTCCTGCTCTCGGGCGGCGTCGATTCGTCGATGAACGTCGCGCTGATGAGCGAGCTGATGTCTCGCCCGGTGACCACCTTCACGGTCGGCTACGTCGGGAAAGAGGACTACAACGAGTTCCAGTTCGCGCGTCGCATCAGCAAGCGGTACGGGACCGATCACCACGAGGTGTTGATCGATCGCGACCAGATGCAGGAGTTCCTGCCGCTGCTCGTCCGGCTGCAGGACGAGCCGATTGCCGACAACGTCTGCATTCCGCTCTACTTTCTCGCGAAGCTCGTCCGCGACAGCGGGACGACCGTCGTGCAGGTGGGCGAGGGTGCCGACGAGAACTTCCTCGGCTACTGGTGGTGCGAGCACTACCGCCGGCTGTACGAGTCGGTCTACGCGCCGGCTCGCCGTCAGATGCGCTGGTGGCGGCGGATCGCCGCCGCGCTCGGCGAGCCGCGCGCGGCGCTGTCGGGCGAGGGCCTCGAAGTGGAGCAGCGCGCCCGCCGCGGCGAAGAGCTGTTCTGGGGCGGCGCCGCGTGCTGGTGGGGCGACCGGCGGCGCGAGCTGACGCCGAATGACGCGCCGTTCCGCGGCGAGATCGACTGCCCGGTGCCCGACCTGCTCCCCGACAGCCACCGATCGCTCGACAGCCACGCCGTCGTGCAGCACCATGTCGGCGCGCTGACCGGCCGTCTCGCCGAACCGGAGGTGCTCCAGAAGATCCCGTATCTCGAGATGAAGCTCCGGTTGCCCGAGCACCTGCTGATGCGCGTCGACAAGCTGACGATGGCGCACTCGATCGAGGCGCGCGTGCCGTTCCTCGATCACGACGTCGTGGAATTCGCGACGAAGCTGCCGCCGTCCTACAAGCTCTCAGACGCAACGGGAAAGAAGGTTCTCAAGAAGGCCGCCGCGCCGTACCTCGATCACGACATGATCTACCGCCAGAAGCAGGGATTCGGCGCCCCGATGGAGGACTGGTTCCGTGAAGGCGACTTCGGGCCGCGGTGCCTCGCGGCGTTCGAACGATCGGAGCTGGCGCGCGAAGGGTTCTTCGACAACGACCGGTTCATCCGGCTCCTCAACGATCAGATGGCGGGTCGCGCCAGCGCGAGCTTCCACCTCTGGACGGTGATGAACGCCGTGCTGTGGCACGCATCATGGATTGAAGGGCGGGAGGACTGTTTCTGAGCAAGCGCGTCGCCGTCGTGCAGTCGTCGTACATCCCGTGGAAGGGGTACTTCGACATGATGCAGCGCGTCGACGAGTTCATCCTGTACGACGACGCGCAGTACACGCGGCGCGACTGGCGAAACCGCAACCGGATCAAGACGAAGGACGGGCTGCTGTGGCTGACCATCCCCGTCGAGGCGAAGGGGAGATTCGACCAGGCGATCAAGGACGTGCGCATCAGCGACGCAGGATGGGCCGAGCGGCACCTGAAGACGATCGCCGCCGCCTACGCGCGCGCGCCGCATTTCCGGTCGTATCGGGACGCGCTCGACGCGCTCTACCGCAGCGCGGCCTCGATGCGGCTCAGCGAGGTGAACCGGACGCTGCTTCAGGGCGTTGCCGATCTGCTCGGGATCACCACTCGCCTGTCGTGGTCGATGGACTACGAGCTCCCGCCCGGCCGCGTCGAGCGCCTGTTCGCTCTCTGCGAGCAGGCCGGCGCGACGACCTACGTGTCGGGGCCGTCCGCGCGCGGATACCTGGATCCGGCAGGATTCGCCGCCGCCGGCATCGGGATCGCGTACATGGACTACGACGGCTACCCCGAGTACCCGCAGCTGTTTCCGCCGTTCACGCATCAGGTGAGCATCATCGACGTGCTGCTCAATGCCGGCCCGGGCGCGCGCGCGTGCCTGACGTCGACCGCAGCGTTGACGCCCGCATGACGGTCATTCGCGACGAATACGACCGCCAAGGCACACCGCCTGTGACGGCCCGTGAGGCGATCGTCGAGCCCGTCAGGCAATACTACGAAGCCAGGCTCGCGGAGCACGGCGCGACGCCCGGCGGCGTCGACTGGAACTCGGCCGCGTCTCAGCGCCTTCGGTTCGAGCAGTTCGAGCGCCTCTTCGCCGATTGGCAGGACCCGCGGATCGTCGATTACGGCTGCGGTTACGGTGCGCTTGTCGACTACCTGCGCGGGCGCGGCCGCGCGTGGGACTACGTCGGCTTCGACGTGTCGCAGGCGATGATCGACGCGGCCCGGACGCGGCACGCCGGCGATCCGCGCGCCCGCTTCGTCGGCGATCGGAGCAGCGTGGAGCCCGGGGATCTGGCCGTCGCGAGCGGCGTCTTCAATGTCAGGCTCGAGGTCTCCGACCCCGCGTGGTTCGACTACCTGATCGAGACGATCAGAGATCTGGCATCGCTCGGCCGGCGCGGCTTTGCGTTCAACGCGCTGACGAGCTATTCCGATCGCGACAAGCAGCGGCCTGATCTCTATTACGCCGATCCGCGCGCCCTTTTCGACTTCTGCAAACGCACCTTCTCGAAGCACGTCGCGCTGCTGCACGACTACCAGCTGTACGAGTTCACGATCGTGGTGCGGGCGGAGGCGCGCTAGCGTGGCTGATCTGGTCATTTTTGGCGCCGGCGACATCGCGCGGCTCGCGCACCACTACTTCACGCGCGACAGCGAGCACGGCGTCGCGGCGTTCGCGGTAGACCGCGCGTTCCGGACGGCCGACGCGTTTCTCGACCTGCCCCTCGTCGACTTCGAGGACGTCGCGACCCGCTATCCCCCCCATCGCCATCGCATGTTCGTCGCCGTCAGTTACACGCAGATGAACCGTGTCCGCGCGGCGAAATACGAGGCGGCGAAGGCGCTCGGCTACTCGCTCGTCAGCTACGTCAGCTCCCGCTGCAGCTGGCTGACCGATCAACCGCCCGGCGACAACTGCTTCATCCTCGAAGACAACACCGTGCAGCCGTTCGTCCGCATCGGCAACGACGTGACGCTCTGGAGTGGAAACCATATCGGCCACGACTCGGTGATCGAGGATCACTGCTTCATCGCGTCGCATGTCGTCGTTTCCGGGCACGTGCGCGTAGGCCCGTACTGCTTCATCGGCGTCAACGCCACGCTCCGCAATTCGATCACGCTCGGACCCGAGACGCTGGTCGGCGCCGGCGCTCTCGTCATGAAAGACACGACGCCCAGGAGCGTATACGTCGCGGGCCGGACCGAGGTGTTCCCGAGGACGAGCGACAAGGTCACGCTCTGACACGTGGCTGGCAGCTGGACGAAGAGCGGGCGGATCTGCGTCGACGCCGGCGGCGCGCCGTGGGCCGTGTCTCATGCCGCGATACCGGTCGTCGAGGCTCGCGCCGCCGGCCGTCATCGCGTGTACTTCAGCGCACGCGATGACAAGGGGCGCGCGCGCGTCGGATGGGGTGAAGTCGATCTCGACCGTCCTTCGTCCTGGATCGTCAGCGCCCGGCCCTCGATCGATCTCGGGCGGCTCGGCGCGTTCGACGACAACGGCGTGACGAGCTCGTGTCTCGTGACGCACGACGGCCGGCAGTTTCAGTACTACACCGGCTGGTCGATCGGCTCGACCGTCCCTTTCTATCTGAGCGCGGGGCTCGCGGTGAGCGACGATGACGGGCGCACGTTTCGCCGTCTGTCGGATGCGCCGCTGCTCGATCGGTCGGCGGTCGATCCGTTCCTCACCGCCTCGCCGTGGGTGCTGGTCGACAACGGCGTCTGGCGCATGTGGTATGTCTCGGCGACCGAGTGGCGCCTCGTTCGCGGCCGCCCCGAGCACCGCTATCACATCCGCTACGCCGAGTCGCGGGACGGCCTCGCGTGGGATCGCCGCGGCATCGTCTGCATCGACTACAAGTCGTACGACGAGTACGCGATTGCCCGGCCGTGCGTGGTGCGCGACGGCACGATCTATCGCATGTGGTTCTCTCATCGCGGCGACCGCTACCGCATCGGGTACGCTGAGTCGTCCGACGGCGTCGTATGGCGGCGGCTGGACGACGAGGTCGGCATCGACGTGTCGGCGGAAGGGTGGGACTCCGAGATGATCGAATACCCCCACGTGTTCGACGCGGACGGCCGCCGGCTGATGCTCTACAACGGCAACGACTACGGCCGAACCGGCATCGGGCTCGCAGAATGGCGCTGATCCCGTTCAACCGTCCGTCGGTCGTCGGACGCGAGTACGAATACATGCAGGCGGCGGTGTCGGGCCGGCAGCTCTCGGGCAACGGACCGTTCACCAGGCGCTGCCAGGAGTGGCTCGAGGAGAAGACGACGTGCCACCTCGCCCTGCTGACGCCGTCGTGTACGGCGGCGCTCGAGATGGCGGCGCTGCTCCTGGATCTCGAGCCGGGCGACGAGGTGATCATGCCGTCCTTCGCGTTCGTCTCGACGGCGAACGCGTTCGTGCTGCGCCGCGCGGTGCCGGTGTTCGTCGACATCCGGCCGGACACGCTGAACATCGACGAGAGAAGAATCGAAGCCGCGATGACGCTGCGCACGCGGGCGATCGTCGCGCTGCACTACGCCGGCGTCGGCTGCGAGATGGATGCGATCGGCGCGCTGGCGGCGCGGCGGGGCGTCGACATCGTCGAGGATGCCGCGCAGTGCATCCTCGCGGGCTATCGCGGACACCCGCTCGGCTCGTTCGGCCGCTTCGGCGCGCTCAGCTTCCACGAGACGAAGAACCTGATTGCGGGCGAGGGAGGCGCACTGCTGGTCAACGACGCCGCCGACGCCGAGCGCGCCGAGATCATCTGGGAGAAGGGAACCAATCGGTCGCAGTTCTTTCGCGGCCGCACCGAGAAGTACACCTGGCTCGACGTCGGCTCGTCGTATCTGCCCAGCGAACTGACCGCGGCGTTCTTGCAGGCGCAAATCGAAGAGGCGGATCGACTGGCCGCCGAGCGCATGCGTTTGTGGCTGCGCTACCACGACGGCCTCGAGCCGCTCGAGCACCTGGGCGTCCTGCGCCGTCCGATCGTGCCGGCGCACTGCCAGCACAACGCGCACATCTACTATGTCCTGCTGCCGGCGCCGAAGGTTCGCGACGATCTGCTGACGGCGCTGCGCGCCGGCGGAATCGGCGCCGTGTTTCACTATGTGCCGCTTCACTCGTCGCCGGCGGGGCGCCGGTACGCGCGGCAGGACGGTGATCTCTGCGTGACCGAGGAGCTGGCATCTCGGCTCGTGCGCCTGCCGCTGTGGGTCGGCATGACCGACCACCAGATTGACACCGTGGTCGGCGCGATTCGACGTGAGCTCGACGTTGCACGTTGATCTGCCGCCGCGTGCAGCGGCGCGTCTGTGACGTTTCAGTACGATCGCGCGTCGCCCTGTCGGCTCGAGCTCGCGCTTGGCTGGCGCGCCGGGCCGTTGTATCAGGCGCTGCAGACACGAGAGAGCATTCATTGACCGGAGACTCGACGTTCGGGCGCCGCCGCTGGGCCGCGGCTGCCGGTCTTGCCGCGATTCTCGGAGCGATCGCCGCCGCCGCCTCGCCGCAGCGGCTGCCCGACTCGTACTACTACGAGCGAATCGCGGCGCAGACGATCATCCCGGGCTGCGCGGAAATCCATTGCTTCCGGCCGCTCGTCCCGTGGACGCTCGGGTTGTTGCCGCCGACTGTCGTCAAGTGGAAGGCGTACGCCGTGCTCTGCAATGCGGGCGCGGCGATCGCCGTGTTCGATCTGTGCCTCCTCCTCGGGATGACGGTGCGCGCCGCGCTGCTGGCCGGGTCGTTGTCGGCATTCGGCTTCGGCTCGCTGTACACGTTGTTCGAGCCGTTTACCGGCGATCCGCTGATGTTCTTTCTCGGTCCGCTCGTCACGCGGTGGGCGCTCCAGGACCGCATGGCGCTGGCCGGCGGCGCGGCGACGCTCGGCGTGTTCGCAAAGGAGTTCGTCGTCGCGCCGATCGTGATCGTCGCGCTCGCGGCCGCGCGCGCCGGGCGGCGCGCGCTCGCCCGGCGTGCCGTGCGGGCCGCCGCCGCTGCGTTCATCGTCTGGCTCGGCCTGCAGTTCTCCCTGATGTACGGGCTCGGCTATACCTATGGCGATAATCATTCGCCGAAGATCTTCGAGGGCGGGTACGTCGTGTACTGGCTGCGCCACGAGAGTCTCGCCGCGTCGGCGGCGGCGATGTTCGTGGAGTTCGGCGCGCTGTACCTGCTGATTCCGTTCGGGTACTTCAGGGCGCCGCGGCCGCTGCAGGAGCTGGCCATCGCGGCGATTCCGATCGCGTGCGTCTTCGGCTACGTCCAGCAGCCCGATCGCGCGTTGTGGAACTTTCACTACCTGGCGAGCCCGCTCTCGGCGCTCGCACTCGAGGCGCTGCCCAACGTGTTTGCCGTCGCGTTCGTCGTGTTGTTCGCGCTCGCCAACATGCGCATCGGGGCGCAGGTGAGCGGCATTCCGGAAGCGCGCTACGCGCTTGCGCTCACTCTTGTTCTCGCGCTCGCCGCAATCGTCGTCGATCGGCGCGGGCAGGCTGCATGAAGACGATCGCTCACGTCGTCGGCGCCCGTCCGAACTACATGAAGATCGCGCCGGTCTTCGAGGCGCTGCGGTCGCGCCCGGAGATCGCTCAGCTGCTCGTCAACACGGGCCAGCATTACGACGATGCGATGGCGGGCGTGTTCCTGAAGGAGTTCGGCCTTCCCGAGCCCGACGTCGACCTCGGCGTCGGCTCGGCGAGCCATGCCGTTCAGACCGCCAGAGTGATGATGGGGTTCGAGGAGGTGTGCCTTCGGCACCGTCCCGACCTCGTCGTGGTCGTCGGCGACGTGAATTCGACGATGGCGGCCACGATCGTTGCGTCGAAGCTGCTGATTCCTGTCGCACACGTCGAGGCCGGACTTCGCAGCTTCGATCGGACGATGCCCGAGGAGATCAACCGGATCGTGACCGACCGCCTCGCCGATCTGCTGCTGACGCCGTCGCCGGATGCCGACGAGAATCTCGCGGCGGAAGGGGTGCCCGCGACGAAGATCCGGCGCGTGGGCAACGTGATGATCGACACGCTGCTGCGGTTCCTGCCGATCGCGACGCTGGAGCGCGTCCGCGATCGGATCGCGGTCCGAGACAAGGCGTACGCAGTCGTGACGCTGCACCGGCCGTCGAACGTGGATTCGCCCGAGGTCTTCCGGCCGCTCCTCGAGGTGATGAAGACCATTGCGCGCTCGATGCCGATCGTGTTTCCGGTTCATCCGCGAACGCGCGCGCGGCTGGCCGCGATGGGGTTCGAGCTCAACGGTTCCGGCCTGATCCTGACCGAACCGCTCGGATACATCGACTTTCTCAGCCTGACGTCGCACGCGCGAATCGTGCTCACCGACTCGGGCGGGCTGCAGGAAGAGTCGACGGCCCTCGGCATTCCGTGCCTTACGCTGCGCGAGAACACTGAGCGGCCGGTCACGGTCACGCACGGGACGAACCTGATCGTCGGCACCGATCCGGCGCGGATCCTTTCGGGCTTCGACGCCTTCATGCACAGTCCGCCGCCGCGCCGCACGCCTGAATTGTGGGACGGCGCGACGGCTCCGCGAATCGCCGCCGCCCTCGAGGATTTCCTGTGGCCGGCGTGACCATGCGGACCGGTGCGCGCGTCGCGGCCGTGGCGATGAGCTTCGTGATTGGCGCGCTCTTCCTCGAGCTCGCGTTTCGCGTGCTCGATCGACAGCCGCTCGGCCGCCTCGAGCTCGTTTCGGCGCCCGCGACGGCGGCGCGGCCGGCCGCGTCCCCGGTTCGGCCGGACCGGCGGTCTGTCGACCGGATCGCGCTCGCGCGGGGCGTCGATCGCGCCTGGTACGACCAGCTGCCGGAGCCGCGCCCGCGCGTGCCGATGGACGCGCAGCTCGCCGAGCGCGCCGCCGCGTACCCGCGCGATCCGTACACCCCGTTTTACGAGTTCAACCGGCAATACCTGCGGGAACAGATCTGCGGGCAGCCGGGCGGCGCGCCGGGCGACCTGCGCGAATACTTCTATTTCGATCCCGTGGACGGCCGGCCGTTTCCGACGTTCCGTCACCTGCGGCACATCAGTCCGCCGTCGTGGTTCGTGACCAACAATTTCGGCTGGCGGGGAGGCGACGTCAGCGCGGCGCGAGGCGACGACACGATCAGGATCGCATTCGTCGGAGGCTCGACGACCGCCGATGCGTACAGCGCACCGTTCTCGCATCCGGAAATGGTCGAGCACTGGCTGAACCTGTGGGCCGCCCGGAACGCGGGCGGCATCCGCTTCGAGATCATCAATGCGGGCCGCACCGGCATCGACACGCGATCGACCGCGGCAATCGTGGCCACCGAGCTGGTTCCAGTCGATCCGGATCTTGTGATCTTCGACGGCGGCGCGAATCAGTTCTGGCCGGGCCAGGTCCTGCGGTCGCCCCTCAGACGCGTGTTTCCGAAGCCGACGGTTACCTTCCGCGAGCGCACGTCCGCGGAGCGCTACTCGGCGCTCGTGCGGCGCACGCTCTCGGCCTGGGATCGCGCGCGCGGCAGCAGCGGCGATGAGCCGGCCAAGCCGCCCGCCATCGTGAACTGGCCCGGGGGCGTGAGCGAGACGTCGCCCAATCCGCACGATGCGCGGCTGCCGATGGATCTGCCGCAGGTGGTCGGGAATCTCGACGACATGCGCGCCGCGCTGACGCCGGCGCACTCGGAGCTGGCTGTGTCGTCGTTCGTCTGGCTCGCGCACGCAGGACTCAAGCTCGACCCGGTCCGGCACGCCAACATCTACCGCTACCTGAACGACACGTTCTGGCCGATCACCTACGCGCACGTCCGGCGTATGGCCGATTTCCAGAACCGTGTGTTCGCCGTGTACGCGCGCGAGACGGGCGCGGTGTTCATCGACATCGACGGCGCATTTCCACGCGATCCCGATCTCTTCAACGATCCGATCCACCTGAACGAAGCCGGGCTCCAGCTCGAGGCGTGGATCTATCTGCAGCAGCTCGTCCCGATGATCGACGCGCGGATGGCGAGCGGCCGGTGGCCCAGGCCGCGCCATGACGCCGGCGCGATCCCGTCGTTCAACCAGCCGCAGCGGCGCGTGGTGACGCGCACCGAGCTGGCGGCGCACTGTTCCTGAGTGAGCCTCCGCGACGATCTGTTCCTGACGATGCGAGCGCCGCGGCCGATGCCGCGCGCGCTCGCCTACGCGGGGCTGAGCCTGGCCGCCGGGCTCGTTCTCGTTCCCGATCTGCTGCGCGCGTATCCGCGCTTCGCCAACGACAGCCACATGCGGAGGTCGTACAGCCACGCAGTCAGCGCGGTGTTCTGCGGTACGCTGAAAACGTCGGGCGATTTCGATCTGCCGGCCGAGCTGACGGACCATCCCGCGGAGCTGTTCGACCCGATTCGCACGGTGATCCAACGCCGCGCCGGATCGGTGTCGAATTATTGCGCGAGCCTCCGCGTGCCGCAGATCGACGGTGAGACATCGCTGCTGTGGGCGATGCGTGCCATCCTGGGGATCGCTCCCGGGCTGAGCACCGCCGGCCTCGGCCGTGCGCTGTCGGCCTCTCGGCTCGTGATGCTCGCTGTGCTCTGCGTCGCGCTCAGCCGCACCGGCGCGAGTCTTCTGCTTATGACGGCGGTCGCCGTCGCGGCGTGTGGTGTGCTGCACACGCTCGAGCCGTATCAGTACAACAACAATCCGTTCATCTTGAGCCTGCCGCTCCTGCTCATCGGCCTGTACACGTGGATGGTGGCCGAGCTGTCACCTCGTCGCGTGACGGTTGTCGCTGCCGCATTCGCGGCGCTCGGCGGCGTGACGGCCTACAGCATCAACATGCGAACCAGCCATACGCCGATTTACCTGGCGATGTTCCTGGTCGCGCTCGCGGCGTTTCGGCGGCGGCATCGAGCGGCATCGCAGATTCGAACTTCGGTCGCCGCAGCCCTCGCGTCGTT